>ERZ501059.24-NODE-24-length-73029-cov-12.634390_pt1 | contig 73029 bp, 64 predicted proteins | sample MGYA00510856_ERZ501059 | MGnify/ENA primary metagenome ERZ501059 (study PRJEB25958, sample SAMN03398555) | human skin metagenome | study: EMG produced TPA metagenomics assembly of the Human Skin Microbiome Metagenome (human skin metagenome) data set. | reverse complement strand
GTCAGCGCCTCGATGTACGCCTCGAACGGGTTCATGCCAGCCACGCTAAAGCACAAGCAACTCCGCAGAAATCCGCCCTGTGGAATTCGCGTTCGAGCCCCTGTGGATAACCGCCAAAACGCCTGTTAAAGAGGCTATATGTTGGGTGACGGAACGGGCGTCGATAGGCAAAGGCATAATTGCCCACATGACTCGATTGTTCGGAACTGACGGTGTCCGTGGCCTGGCGAATGAGGCCCTCACCGCATCGCTCGCCCTGAAGCTGGGTGCCGCCGCGGCGACGGTGCTGACGAAGGACCGTGGCTCGGCGCGGCGCCGCCCGGTTGCGCTGATCGGCCGCGACCCGCGTGTCTCCGGCGAGATGCTCGCTGCGGCGATGGCCGCCGGTATGGCGTCGAAGGGCGTGGACGTGCTGCGCGTCGGTGTCATTCCCACGCCTGGCCTGGCGTTTCTCACGGATGATTACGGGGCGGACATCGGTGTGATGATCTCCGCGTCGCACAACCCCATGCCGGACAACGGCATCAAGTTCTTCGCCGCCGGCGGCAAGAAGCTGCCGGACGCCGTCGAGGACGAGATTGAGCGCGCGATGTCGGCGCTGGAGGAGACCGGGCCCACCGGCACCGCGATCGGCCGCGTGATCGAGGAAGCGTCGGACGCCCAAGAACGCTACCTCGCGCACCTGAAAGAAGCGGTGGGGACAAGCCTGGGCGGCATCAAGGTCGTGGTGGACTGCGCGAATGGCGCCGCCTCTGAGATCGCGCCGAAGGCGTATGCGGCGGCTGGTGCGGAGGTGACCGCGATCCACAACACACCGAACGCCTACAACATCAACGACGGTTCCGGCTCCACCCACATGGACCAGATCCAGGCGGCGGTGGTCGAGCACGGCGCGGATCTGGGGCTCGCGCACGACGGCGACGCCGACCGCTGCCTGGCGGTGGACGCGCAGGGCAATGTCGTCGACGGTGACCAGATCATGGCCGTCCTCGCCACCGGGATGAAAGAGTCCAACTCCCTGAAGGACAACACGCTGGTCGCGACGGTGATGAGCAACCTCGGCCTGAAACTCGCCATGCAGCGCGAAGGTATCGCGGTGCGCGAGACCAAGGTGGGCGACCGCTACGTGCTCGAGGAGTTGGGCCGCGGCGACTTCTCGCTCGGCGGCGAACAGTCCGGCCACATCGTGGTGCCTGGGCAGGCCACCACCGGCGACGGGGTGCTCTCCGGGCTCATGCTCATGGAGCGCATGGCGCAAACCGGCAAGAGCCTCGCGGAGCTCGCCAGCGTGATGACGGTGCTGCCGCAGACGCTCATCAACGTCCCGGTGTCCAACAAGGCGCGCATTTTGGACGACGCCTCCGTCAAGGGCGCCATCGCGGAAGCGGAGGCTGAGCTGGGCGATTCCGGACGCGTGCTGCTTCGCCCCTCCGGCACCGAAGAGCTGTTCCGCGTGATGGTGGAGGCGGCGGAGGAGGAGCAGGCCCGCAAGGTCGCCGGCCGCCTCGCGGCGGTTGTCGCGGCCGTGTAGTTTCGCACGCGGGAAGATTTTTGCGCCGGCAGGGAACCGCCGGGGCTTCGGGGGAGTCTAAGTAAGGGTAAGACAGTTCAACTGCGAGCCTTCCGGGGGTGGGCATATGACACATGCTGGGGCACTGGACATCGACATCGATGCGGTGCGCGAGCGATACTCCGCGGCGATCGACGCATACCGTGACGCCGCGCTGCATTTGCAGCGGCAGCGGCCCGCTATCGCCGCGTCTGCGTTCGGGGAGGGGTTTGCGCCCGAGGGCCAGCGCGTCGTCGAGGCCCTTGAGGCGCTGCATGAGACGTCGGTGCGGTTCCTTGCGGCGCGTGGGGAGAACTGGCAGCAGGTGCTCATGCTTAGCGACGCCACGGTGGCTGCCGACCAGGACACCGCCGACGCCGTGCGGGTCACCGACGGGGTGATGGGCGCATGATGGCCGCGGTGAAGGACGACGTGCGGTCCTTGGTGGACGCCGTCGATGTCGCACCAGACGTCGACGCAGGGCAACGTGCCACGGTCCACGGCTTGGCCGGGGAACTGCTGGAGCAGGTCGAGCAGACGGAAGGGCTGGACCTGCAGGCGTTCCTGAGTGTCGGGGCGAGTCTCGCCGCTGGCTGCGAGCGCCCGGAGACACCGGCGCGCAACTGTTCGTGCGACGAGAGCGCCTGGTTCGACGAGGTAGGCATCCGCGAGCGGGAGCGCGACGACGAGACCCGTGAGACCGAGCACTTCAACCGCTCCAGGGAAGTCGGCGAAGGCATCGGACGGTGCGGCGAGGCGATCACCACAATCGTTTCCACAGCGGAAACGGCCGTGCGCGAACTGCTCGCGCCGGCGAAGCGGATGTTGGACATCGTGATGAACTGCGGGATCGCCCAACTAGTGCAGCAGGCGGTGGACGTGGTGATCGAGGCGCTGCGCTGCGCCGGCGAGACCGCGAGCGACCGCAACTGCGTCATCCGGGAGTGCCTGGGTGAGGTTGCTGCCAAAACTGAGGCCGCCGCGGATGCCCGTCCCGCCCCGGTTGTCGACTTCGGGGCGGAAGGCAGCTCGCCCTGCGACGTCGCTACGCGCCCCGCCTCCGCCACCGGGGGAGGCGCTAGCGCGACTGGCGGGGTGGAGCTCACGCTCGAGGCGACGCTGCGTATCGAGCCGTGTTCCTTCATCGGCACTCTTGGCGCCGCCGGGGCCGCCGCCGCGCTGGGTGCGCTGGAGTGCATTACCGCGACGCAACAGGAGTGCCCACCGCCGGAGCCGGAGCCTGAGCCAGCTCCAGAACCGGAACCCGCGCCGCCACCACCGCCAACTCCGGTGGGTGACGGGGTGATCGCGCCGCCGCCGGAGCTCGCCCAAGTGGAGGAACCTGCGCCGCCGCCGAAGAAACTGGAGAACCTGGGCACGCTGCCGGCACAGACGGGCGGGGAAGGCGCTGAGACAGTGGCCGAGACAGTGCCTGAGACAGTGGCCGAGCCAAGGGCCGGCGGTGGAGCTGAACCGTGGGCAATGAAGAAAGCAGGGGAGTGGTAGGGATGGATTTCGAAGACTTCGTCGCTCAGTACCAGCGGCGCACTGCCAAGCGCATGGCGGACTTTGAGGCGCTGATGAAAGAGACGCAGCAGAAGATGGAGATGACCGCGAAGCACCATGCCCGTGCGCGCGAGACGATGCCGCGCCAGCCGGTGACGGTGCCGCGCGGGGATTACAGCATGCCGCGTCCCCGTCGCAGCGCGGCCCAAAAATCGCAGAAGCAGCAGATCCAGGCCGTGCTGCGCGCTATTGGGCCGAACGGAGAAAACCCCGTCGCCTAAGCGGGCGGCGGGGTGGCAATGTCGGGAATCTCTAGAACAGGGAGAAGCCGGCGTTGTCGCGAGTCAGCCCAGCGGCCGCGGCCAACTTCTCACCGGCGAAGGATTCCACACCGGAGCCTTCGGCGTCCGGATCCGAGTAGGAGGCGTAAGACTTGTCGCCTTCAAGCTGGTGCAGCAGGTAGCCCACCAACAGGCCGCGCACCGTCGACTGCAGGCCGCGGTCGGACTTGCCCAGGCCCAGCACACGCTTGACCAGGTTGTCCTCGGAGAAGCTCTGCTGGTCGCCCTTCTTCGGTGCGCGGTACACCACCTCGCCTGCCCAGTTGTAGGCGAGCTTGGCGGGGTTGCCGGGGTCGAACAGCGAGTCGCCGTCCTTGCCCGGGCCGACCACCATGCCGGGGATGAACACGTTGCGCGCAGCTTCCACTGCGGACGGCGCCACGTTTGCCGGGTATACGGCTGCGACGGCCTTGACCTTCGGGTTGTCCACAGCGGCAAGCACTGCCGCGCCGCCGCCCATGCCGTGGCCGACAATTCCCAGCTTGCTGGGCGAGATGGAGATGTTGCCGTTGCCCATACGGACCCCGCCCAGGATCTGCATGGCCGTCTCTAGGTCGGCGACCAGCCCAGGGTGGTCCGCCACGAAGCCGGTCTCGGTATCGGGCGCGGCGACGGCGATCCCCCAGCTGGCCAGGTGGCGCAGCGTGTCCTCGTAGGCGCCGATGTCCTTCAGCCAGTCGTGGCCGAATGCCACGCCCGGCAAGTTCTTGCCTTCGGCGGGTGCGTACACCTTGCCGGGGAGCCCGGTGTAGCCCAGGTCGCCTTCCATGACGCGGTGCGGGCCGCGCTTAGACAGGTCGGAGAGTTTCTTCAGCTTCGCAGACACGCAGGCAATCTTACTGCAAACCGGCGTGGGCTAGGGTGAGTCCGGCATTGCCGGATAACCAGGACGATAACAAGGACAGGAGGACGGATGCTCGGTGCTTTGCAGCTGGCGTTCATCGATTCGGTGAATCTGCTCCTTATCGGTGTCATCGTCGCCGTCGGCATCGCCGCGCGCGCCAACTACGCCAAGACCACCGCGTTGCTCATCGCGGGCGACTGGTGCGGCGTGGCGGGCCTGGCGCTGGTGATGCTGGTGATTTTCGACGGGCTCGGCCCGGTGGTGCAGCGCTTCGTCGAAGGCCCTGTCTTTGGCATCCTGCTCATCGCCACGGGTCTTTTCACCGCACTGTTGGCCGTGCGCGGCGGCGACAATTCCGCGCTGACGCAGAAGATCATGCGCCCGCTGCACACACCCGGCGTTGCCACGGTGCTGACCGGCGTGGTGCTTGGTCTCATCCAGTCCGCAACCTCCGTGCCGTTCTACGGCGGCTTGGTGCTGCTGTCTGCCGCCGGGATCGACGCGCAGGTGCGTTACGCCGCCATCCCGCTGTACGCCACGGTCGCGCTGTCGCTGCCCACGCTGGCGGCGTTCGCTGTCGGCTGGGTCCGCGCCAAACCGGACAGCGCCGCCGCTCGCGGCTTTGACTGGGCGCGCGCCCACCCCAGCCAGGTCACCGCTGCCGCGACGTGGGCAGTCTCCGCCCTGCTGGTCGTGCTCGGCGTGACGCACGTGGTGTAATAGCCCCGTGCTGAGAACAACCATCGACCTGGACGCGATCGCTCACAACACCCGCACGCTGCGCGCGCATACGCAGGCGGAACTGATGTGCGTGGTCAAGGCGGACGCGTACAACCACGGCGTGGAGCGCTGCGTTCCGGTGATGGAGGCCAATGGCGCGGACGCCTTCGGCGTGGCAACGTTCGCCGAGGCGCGCCGGGTGCGCGAACTGACGTCGAAGCCGGTGCTGGCGTGGCTGTGGGATGTGTCCGAGGCGATCCCGGAGGGCGTCGACGTCGGCGTGCCGTCCATCGCGCACATGCATGCGCTTATCGACGCCCCTTCGGCCCCCACCGTCTATCTCACCGTCGACACCGGCATGCACCGCTCCGGCATCGACGAGAGCAGCTGGGAGGAGGCGTTTGCCCTCGCCGCGCAGGCGGAGCAGCAGGGCAAGTTCTCCGTGGCCGGGTTGATGACGCACCTGTCGTGCGCGGACGACCCCGCTGACCCGTACACCGACCTCCAAGCCGCGGCGTTCCGGCGCGCGATCGCCCAGGCACGGCAGGCAGGCTTGGAGGTGCCCCGCAACCACGCGGCAAACTCGCCGGCCACCTGGACCCGCCCCGACCTGCACTTCGACATGGTCCGCCCGGGTGTAAGCCTGTACGGACTCGAGCCTGTCGACGGGCTCGATCACGTACTGCGGCCCGCCATGGTCTGGTCCGCCCCGGTGGTGACGGTCAAGCCGCTGCGCAAGGGAGAGGCCACGGGCTACTCCCGGGCGTGGGAGGCGCCGGACGACGGGTTTTCCGCCGTCATCCCTGCGGGCTACGCCGACGGCGTGCAGCGCTCGTGGCAGGGCGCGCTCGAGGTGTCTATCGGCGGCCGCACGTACCCGCAAGTTGGCCGGGTGTCCATGGACCAGATTGTTATCTGGCTGGGAGACAACCGTGGCGGTGTCGCGCCGGGCGATGAGGCGGTGCTGTTCGGCGATGCCGCTGCGCTGGCGCGGCGCGCGGGCACCATCGGCTACGAGGTGCTCTGCGCCCCGCGCGGGCGCACCGCGCGCACTTATACCGGGGAGGGGAAGTAGATGCAGGCCGATTTTCCTGCGCAGGGTGAGCGGCTTTGCCGCGATGCGGCGGAGACGCAGAAGCTCGGCGCTGAGCTGGGGGCGGTGCTCGAGGCCGGTGACTTGGTCGTCCTCGACGGCCCACTCGGCGCGGGCAAAACCACCTTCACGCAAGGCATCGCGGAAGGTATGCGTGTCAAAGGCAGGGTGACGTCGCCGACGTTCGTGATTGCGCGGCAGCATTCGTCGCAAAGCAATGGCCCGGCACTTGTCCACGTGGACGCGTACAGGCTGGGCAGCGACTTGGGCGAACTCGACGCCCTCGACTTAGACACCGAGCTCGAGGACGCTGTCGTGGTCGCGGAGTGGGGCGGCGGCCTGGTTGAGCAGCTCGCGGACGGCTACCTTCACGTCACGTTGGACCGGCGCGCCCACGCCGAGACTGATGCGCGCATTATCTCCTGGCGTGTCGTGGGGGAGATGTAGGCTTACACCCATGCTCAAGACGACTAGCCAGTCCCGCCGCTGGATCGTGCTCGCAGCCGTGCTGTGGCTCGTGGTCCTAGCCGGGATCATCTTCATCCCGCAGTCCCGCTCCGACGAGGTGGCCCAGGTGGAGCCGACGAACTCCCTGTCGCGCGCCCTGCAGGAGACCCGCCCGGGCGGCGACGTGGTCACCGCGCAGCTGGTGGACCCGTCGCGTATTTACGACGCTGATCGCTACCTCGGCTACACCACCTTGTGCCCGGGCGAGCCGCAGGAGCTTGTCGACGCGAAGCTCGAGGCGTTCGGCCTGAACGCCGATGACCTCGATCTCTCCGGCGACCTGGGCTACCTCCTGCTCATCCCGGCGAATCAGGGCGATGAGCCCAAGGCGGATGCGGTTGAGCTGAGCAAGGTGGACATTTGCACCGTGCCGCAGTCTGAATCCTTCCCCCTCAACACGGCCATGCCGTTCCACATGAACGAAGGCCGCTGGACGCTCGGGATGGGCCAGTAATGCTCGTGCTCGCCCTCGACACGGCAACGACCGACCTGGTTGCCGGAGTCGTGGACGGGGAGCGGGTGGTTGCGGAAACGCGCGTTGCCACCCGCGCCCACAACGAGCGCCTTATGCCTGAGATCACCCGGTTGTTGGCCGAGGCGGGCGTGGGGTTCGCGGATGTGGGCGCGATTGTCGTCGGGTGCGGCCCCGGCCCGTTTACCGGCCTGCGGGTCGGCATGTCCACCGCGTCGGCGCTGGGCCAGGCGCTGGGCATTCCCGTCCACGGCGTGTGCACCCACGACGCCGTCGCCGCCGAGCTTGAAGGCGACGCCCTGGTGGTCACCGACGCGCGGCGCCGCGAGGTGTACTGGGCCCGCTACGCCAGCGGTGAGCGCGTCGCCGGCCCGGAAGTGTGCAAACCCGCCGACCTCGCATCGCCCGCCGTCGATGTGATCAGCGTGCCGGAGGCGCTGGCGGGGCAGCTGCCTATCGACGCACCTTCGGTCACCTACCAACCCCCCACCCCCGCCGGCCTGGTGGCGGTGGCCAACTTGGACGCCGACCCGGAGCCGCTCGTGCCGCTGTACCTGCGCCGCCCGGACGCGGTGCCACCGAAGCAAGCGCCAAAGTCGCCGGCGCTGCCATGACGGCCTTCCGCGAGCTCGCGGTGGGGGACGCGCCGGCCGTGGCCGCCCTAGAGGCGGACGTGTTCGCGGGCGACAACCCGTGGTCTGAGGCGGCCTACCGCGCTGAGATCGGCGCGCCCCACACGTTTTACATTGGCGCCTTCGACGGCGACGAGTTGGCAGGCTACGCGGGGCTGGCCATGCTCGGCCCGCGCGACGACCCGGAGTTTGAGATCCACACCATCGGCGTCGACGCCTCCCGGCGGGGCGAAGGCATCGGTCGGGCGCTCATGGAGCAGATGCTGCACACGGTGGACCTCCTCGACGGGCCGTGCTTTTTAGAAGTGCGCGTGGACAACGCGGCCGCAATCGCGCTCTATGAACGCTTCGGGTTTTTAACCGCGGGCGTGCGCAAGAACTACTATCAGGCCTCCGGTACGGACGCGTACACAATGACGCGGCCGAGGAAGAGCGAAAGGCGAGACGAATGATCGTTTTGGGCATCGAGTCCTCGTGCGACGAAACGGGCGTGGGCATCGTTGACTTGCACGACGACGGCACGATGGACATCCTCGCCGACGTGGTCGCGTCCTCCATGGAGCAGCACGCGCGCTTCGGTGGGGTCGTCCCGGAAATCGCGTCCCGCGCTCACCTGGAGGCCATGCCCCAGGTGATGGAGAAGGCGCTGGCGGACGCGGGCATTGCCAAGCCGGATGCGGTGGCCGCCACGGTGGGCCCGGGCCTGGCCGGAGCCTTGCTGGTGGGCGCGTCCGCCGCCAAGGCGTACGCGGCGGCATGGGGTGTGCCGTTTTACGGGGTGAACCACCTCGGCGGGCACGTCGCTGTGGCGAACCTGGACGGCGAGCCGCTGCCGCACGCCATTGCGCTGCTGGTCTCCGGCGGCCACACGCAGCTGCTGGAAGTCGAGGCCGTGGGCAAGCCGATGCGGGAGCTGGGCACCACGCTTGACGACGCCGCAGGAGAGGCCTACGACAAAGTCGCCCGGCTGCTGGGGCTGGGGTACCCGGGCGGGCCCGTCGTAGACAAGCTGGCGGCTGCGGGCGACCCACAAGCGGTAGCCTTTCCCCGTGCGCTGTCGCGGGCGGAGGATCTGCGCGGCGAGCACCGCTACAACTTCTCCTTCTCCGGCCTGAAGACGGCCGTGGCGCGGCACGTGGAAGCGGCGGAGCGCGACGGGCGGGTCATCTCCGTCGAGGACGTGTGCGCGTCCTTCCAGGAAGCGGTGTGCGACGTGTTGACCGCGAAGGCCGTCATGGCGTGCGAGGACACCGGCGCGCGCACGCTACTACTTGGCGGCGGCGTGGCGGCGAACCGCAGGCTGCGCGAGCTGGCGCAGCAGCGCTGCGACGCCGCCGGCATCGAGCTGCGCGTGCCGCGGTTCAGCCTGTGCACGGACAACGGCGTGATGATCGCGGCGCTGGCAGCGCAGTTGATCCACGAGGGTGGGCAACCGTCGGGCCTCGGGGTGGGCACCGACACCGGCCTTGAGGTCGAGGTTCCGCTCGTGCACGCTTAACCGGCGCAACCCGCTCGTTGGGGATACGCTGGGCACTTGCAAGCCACCCAACGAAAGGAACCGCCGTGACCGCTGGCACCACCGAGCAGATCAACCAGGACCAGGCAGACCGCGAGCGTTTCGGTTTCCTGGTCAACCCGGATCTGACCTACCGCCGTATCGTCTTCGACGACGACACCGCGCGCGAGACGCTCGGCGGCATGACCGGCGAGGTCGTGGACGTCGCTTTCGATCAGGACGGCAACCGCTTCCACGCCATCTTCCGCCCCGATGCGGTGCAGCACGGCGCGGAGCCGAACCCGGTGGCCTCGCTGGCGCGAAACACCGCCGAGACCGACAACCCCGAGTTCCTCACTGACCCCACCCGCGCGATCTCCGGCCCGGTGATCTTCACCGCGCGCGACGGCGCGAGCGTGGACGAGCGCACCATCGACAAGGTGCTCCAGGCAATTCGTGCTGTGGAGAACTACCGCGACGACAACGCGGAGGAGTTCGAGCTCTGGCGCAACGCGGTGAAGAACCGCTAGAGCTGCCTGCGCGCCTGGCCTGTGGTTGTTGGCTGGCACTCTCGGGGGTAGAGTGCCAAAGCAGGTTGTGTGAAGCACAGTTGTTCACCCGCGACGACGGCTGCGCCTCTTCAGACCTGAACTGTTGAATCATTCACCAATGAAAGGTTGCTGATCATGGCAAACGTCAACATCAAGCCGCTGGAGGACAAGGTCCTTGTCCAGATCGCCGAAGCTGAGACCACCACCGCGTCCGGCCTGGTTATCCCGGATTCCGCTGCGGAGAAGCCGCAGGAAGCCGTCGTCATCGCCGTCGGCCCGGGCCGCCTGGACGACAACGGCAACCGCGTCGCCGTGGACGTGAAGGAGGGCGACACCGTCGTCTTCTCCAAGTACGGCGGCACCGAGCTGAAGTACGGCGGCGAGGAGTACCTGCTCCTGTCCGCACGTGACCTGCTCGCCGTCGTCGAGAAGTAAGCCGGAAGTAACACGCAATGGCAAAACTCATCGCATTTGATCAGGAAGCTCGCGAGGGCATCCAGCGCGGCGTGGACACGCTCGCCGACGCGGTGAAGGTCACCCTTGGTCCCCGCGGCCGCAACGTCGTGCTGTCGAAGTCTTGGGGCGGCCCGACCGTCACGAACGACGGCGTGACCATCGCACGCGACATCGACCTCGAGGATCCGTTTGAGAACCTCGGTGCGCAGCTGGTGAAGTCCGTCGCCGTGAAGACGAACGACACCGCCGGCGACGGCACCACCACCGCGACGCTGCTGGCCCAGGCGCTCGTCGCCGAGGGCCTGCGCAACGTCGCTGCTGGCGCGAACCCGATCGAGCTGAACAAGGGCATCAAGGCTGCGGCCGACAAGGTCGTCGACGAGCTCAAGGCCCGCGCGACCGACGTGCAGTCCTCCGCCGAGATCGCCAACGTGGCCACCGTGTCCTCGCGCGATCCGGAGGTCGGCGAGATGGTCGCAGGCGCCATGGACAAGGTGGGCAAGGACGGTGTGCTCACCGTTGAGGAGTCCCAGTCCATCGACTCGTACGTGGACCTCACCGAGGGCATCTCCTTTGACAAGGGCTTCCTCTCCCCGTACTTCATGACGGACCCGGACGCCGGCCAGGCCGTGCTGGAAAACGCGCGCGTGCTGCTGGTGCGCGGCAAGATTTCGTCCCTGCCGGACTTCCTGCCGCTGCTGGAGCAGGCCGCGTCCGAGTCCGTGCCGCTGTTCGTGGTGGCCGAGGACATCGAGGGCGAAGCGCTGCAGGCGCTAGTGGTCAACTCCATCCGCAAGATCCTCAAGGTCGTCGCCGTGAAGTCGCCGTACTTCGGCGAGCGCCGCAAGGCGTTTATGGACGACCTGGCGGTGGTCACCGCAGCGACCGTGATCGACCCTGAGGTTGGCATCAACCTCAAGGACGCCACGCTGGAGCAGCTCGGCTCCGCCCGCCGTGTGACGGTGACCAAGGACGACACCGTCATCGTCGACGGCGCCGGCACCGCCGAGGCCGTGGAGGACCGCCGCAACCAGATCCGCCGCGAGATCGAGTCCACCGACTCGACCTGGGACAGGGAGAAGGCGGAAGAGCGTCTGGCCAAGCTCTCCGGCGGCGTGGCCGTGCTGCGCGTCGGCGCAGCCACCGAGACGGAGCAAAACGAGCGCAAGCTGCGCGTCGAAGACGCCATCAACGCTGCCCGCGCGGCGGCCGAAGAGGGCATCATCGCCGGCGGTGGTTCCGCACTCGTGCAGATTGCCAAGGAGCTCGAGGCGTTTGCCGAGGGCTTCGAGGGCGAGCAGAAGACCGGTGTGCTGGCCGTGGCCCGCGCCCTGTCCAAGCCGGCCTACTGGATCGCCGACAACGCAGGCCTCGACGGTGCTGTGGTCGTGTCCAAGGTGGCTGAGCTGGGCAACGGCGAGGGCTTCAACGCCGCCACGCTCGAGTACGGCAACCTCCTCGAGCAGGGCATCATCGACCCGGTGAAGGTCACCCACAACGCGGTGGTCAACGCCGCTTCGGTGGCCCGCATGGTGCTCACCACGGAGGCATCTGTGGTGACCAAGCCCGCAGAGGAAGACGAGCACGAGGGTCACGCGCACTAGGGTCGCGCGGCCGAAGGTTCGTCGATAAGCAACAAGCCCCAGCATGCGTGCTGGGGCTTGTTTCGTGCGCGGTTACTTCGCGGAAGCGGCCGCGACCTCCATCTTGCCGGCGGCGCCGCGCAGCACTGCGGAGCGCTCGGACTCGCTCATGCCGCCCCAGATGCCGTACGGCTCGGCGACGCGCAGGGCGTGCTCGCGGCACTGGCTCAGCACCGGGCACTCAAAGCAGATGGCCTTGGCGCGGTTCTCGCGCTGCGTGCGCGCCCGGCCGCGCTCCCCGTCGGGGTGGTAGAAAATCTCGGACGCCTCCCCCCGGCACTTGCTGTGTAGCTGCCAATCCCAGAAATCGGCGTTCGGTCCGGGAAGCTGGTGCGGCAAAGACATATTCTGCAATGCTCCTTTGGAAAGTACCTTTGACGGGGAACCGCACATGAGTGTGGACTGCCTGGGTTAACGCGCGGTGTCGTCGCGGTTACCACCGGTTGTACCGCGGCATGCGGGGCTGAAAATAAACGTGTCTAACTGCGGGAACGTCGCTGGTTACGTGCAGATGAATTCCTGGCAAAAGATCGGTAGCGCGACGGAACCGTCTGTGATGTTTATGATGGACGGGTTACGCGAAACTGGAAGCGCACTCGCAGGAAGGAGAGGCGCGTGGCCGCAGGCGACGAGGATGTCGAGCTCGCTGACCTGGTCCCCGGCGCTGTCGCAGGCGATAGGCGGGCGCTGCAGCGCATCATCTCCATCATTCACCCGCGCGTGCTGCGCTACGCCAGGGCGCGCATCGGGGGCGGTCGTACACCCACCCCCGAGGACGTAGCCCAGGAAATTTGCCTGGCGGTGGCGACGAGCATCGACCGCTACACAGACACTGGCAAGCCGTTCATGGCATACGTCTACGGGATCGCGTTTAACAAGGTCGCGGACGCACATCGCTCGCTGACGCGGGACAAACTCAGCCCGGTGGAGGAGGTACCGGACACGGAAGTGGCTGCGACGACGCCGGAAGACTCCGCGCTCGTCGCCGCCGGCAGTAACGCTGTCCGCGCATTGCTCGATTCACTCAACGAAAAGGCCCGCGACATCGTGATTCTGCGGGTGCTTGTGGGCCTGTCCGCGGAGGAGACAGCGGAAGTGGTGGGTAGTACCCCTGGTGCGGTGCGCGTGGCCCAACACCGTGCGCTGGCCAAACTGCGCAAACAACTGGAAGGACGGCAGGCGGAGCTATGACACCACGCAACGGGTCTACCGAACCTGGCATGGACGAGTTCGCGTCCAGCGACGCGTTTATCGACGCGCTGTCGCGTGGCGACGATCCTTCGGGCGGCGCCGACCCCCTCGCAGCAGCCCTCCTCGAGCTCAAGGCGGATATCGACCGGCCGCTGCCGCCGGCACCGCAGCTGGACGCCGGGCAGTCGCCGGCAGGTAACGTCGCCTCCCTGGAGGCCGCGCGCGACGCGAAACGCAAGCGCCAGCTCAGCCCCTGGCTGGCCGGATTGATGGGCGCGGCTGCTGCCACCGCGATCTCCGTCGGCACCGGGACGACCCCGTTTGGCCAGGGTGCCCAGGATGACTCCACGGTGGTGGAGTTGGCTACCACCCTCGACGAGCTCGAAGTGGCCAGCCAGCGCGGCGACGAGGCGGCGACCCGCGACCTGCTGGAGCAGGCGCGGGGTTTGGTGGCGTCCATGAAAGACCGCCAGCACCGCGCGGGTAAGGGCGATGACTCTGAGGCGGTGGCGACGGTGACAACGACGGTGACCAGCACTGTCACCACGACGAGCTCTCAGGTGCCCGACGAGCTCACTCCGGCGCAGCAGCCCACGCAGGCGCCGCAGACTCCGGCACGGCCGACGCAGCCTGAGCAACCCGAGCAATCTGGTCAGCCTGCCCAGCGACCGTCTGCGCAGCCGGGTAGGACTTCGGCCACCGGTTCGCCGACGCCGGGTTCAGGCGTGGCTTCCGCTCCGGCGGGCGATTCTGACACCGGAAGCAATACTCCGGCAGCCACGGTGCAGCAGCCCGCGCAGCCGGCTCCGGCCGGGGGCGAAGTGGCGCCGGAGGCGCTCCGGAATATGAGCAGCTCTTAGCGCCCCTCCAGGCCGTCGAGGTAGCCCATGGCGTAGTCCCAGGGCACGTACGCCTCGACGTTGGGGTTGGCGCTGGGTTCGTGTACCGGGGGTAGCTGATTGTTCAGCGAGGCGATCATGTTTTGTTCCATGATCTCCCAGTCGTAGTAGTGCACCTGGTCGCAGTCTTCGCACAGGAAGGACACCCCGAGGATGCCGCGGGGCTTCAACATGCGCTGCGCATCTCTCACGTGCGAAAGGTCTTGGATCACCGCGACTCGCTCCTCGGGCGACAGCGGCTCGGCGTGCTCCTCGTCGTCGATGAAGGATGCCGGGTCGTTGGGGTCGTCCGCGAACGGGTCCAGTGGCATCATGTCGTCGTAGTTCACCCATGTAAGCCTATACGGTGTGGCAAACCGCCCAGGTGCCTCGGCCACGGTCCCGTTGAACTGGGCGGAAAAGGCGACGCTTGCGGCGCGTTATATCATGGCGGAAAACATCCGCGCGGGAGAGGAGACTGTAGGCGATGGCTATTGAGCGTGTATGGACTGGTGGGGACGATCCGGACAAGGTAGCCCTGCGTGGCCTGACCTTCGACGACGTGCTGCTGCTGCCGGCGGAATCCCACATCGTTCCGTCCGAGGTGAGCACGGCCTCCCAGTTCACCCGAAACATCCGCCTGGGCATGCCCATCGCCTCCGCCGCCATGGACACCGTCACCGAGTCGCGCATGGCGATCGCGATGGCGCGCCAGGGCGGCATCGGCGTGGTGCACCGCAACCTCAGCGCCCAGGACCAGGCGGAGCACGTGGACATTGTGAAGCGCTCCGAGTCCGGCATGGTGTCCAACCCGGTCACCGCCACCCCGGAGATGACCCTGGAGGAAGTGGACACCCTGTGCGCCCGCTTCCACATCTCGGGTCTGCCCGTGGTGGATGATGCCGGTCGCTTGGTGGGCATCATCACCAACCGCGACATGCGTTTCGAGGCGGACTTCCAGCGCAAGGTCGCAGAGGTGATGACGCCGATGCCGCTGGTGGTGGCGCCGGAGGGCGTCGATAAGCAGGAAGCGCTCGCGTTGCTGTCCTCGAACAAGGTGGAGAAGCTGCCCATCGTGGCTAACGACGGCACCCTCGCCGGGCTGATCACCGTGAAGGACTTTGTGAAGAGCGAGCAGTACCCGAACGCGTCTAAGGACGCGGACGGCCGCCTGCTTGTCGCTGCCGGCGTGGGCACCGGCGAGGACTCGTTCGATCGCGCAGGCCTGCTCGTGGAGGCCGGCGTCGACGCGCTCGTGGTGGATTCCGCGCACGCGCACAACAACCGGGTGCTGGAAATGGTCTCGCGCGTGAAGAAGGAGTTCGGGGATCGCGTCGACGTCATCGGCGGCAACCTGGCTACCCGCAGCGCCGCGCAGGCCATGATCGACGCCGGCGCGGACGCCATCAAGGTGGGTATCGGCCCGGGCTCGATCTGCACCACCCGCGTGGTGGCGGGTGTGGGCGCGCCTCAGATCACGGCGATCCTCGAGGCATCCGTGCCTGCCAAGGCAGCGGGCGTGCCCGTCATCGCCGACGGCGGCATGCAGTTTTCCGGCGACGTGGCCAAGGCGCTGGCCGCTGGAGCGTCGACGGTGATGCTCGGCTCGATGCTCGCCGGCACCGCGGAAGCCCCGGGCGAGATCGTCGTGGTGGGTGGCAAGCAGTACAAGCGCTACCGCGGCATGGGCTCCATGGGCGCCATGCAGGGCCGCGGCCTGACGGGCGAGAAGCGGTCCTTCTCCAAGGACCGCTACTTCCAGGCTGACGTAACCAGCGAGGATAAGCTGGTTCCGGAGGGCATCGAGGGGCGCGTGCCGTTCCGCGGCGAGCTGGACTCCATCACCCACCAGATCGTCGGCGGCCTCCGCGCGGCGATGGGCTACACGGGCGCAGCCTCCATCGAGGAGCTGCAGACGAAGCAGTTCGTCCAGATCACCGCTGCCGGCCTGCGCGAGTCGCACCCGCACGACATCACGCAGACCGTCGAAGCGCCGAACTACCGCCAGTAGGGGATACGCATGCGCGACTACGTGGAAATCGGCCTCGGGCGGGAAGCCCGCAGGGCGTACGACCTCGACGACATCTCGATCGTGCCCAAGCGCCGCACGCGGTCCTCGAAGGACGTTGACACGAGCTGGCACATCGACGCCTACACCTTTGACATCCCGCTGGTTTCCCACCCGACCGACGCCCTGGCCAGCCCCGAGTTTGTCATCGAAATGGGCAAGCAGGGCGGTCTCGGCGTGATCGACGCCGAGGGGCTGTGGGGCCGCCACGCGGACCTCGAGCTCGCGGTGCGGCAGGTCGTGGATTCCCACGAGGACTCGTGGGGCATCGACTCGCAGGAGAAGTACCAGGAGTACATCGACTCCGGCGAGCGCTCGGTGCGCACCCTGCAGGAGCTGCACGCCGCGGAACTCGACCGGGATCTGCTCGCTGAGCGGATCGCGCAGGTGCGCGATTCCGGCGTGACGGTGGCAGTGCGCGTGAGCCCGCAGAACGCGCGCGAACTGGCCCCGGTGGTCGTCGCCGCAGGCGCCGAGATCCTGTTCATTCAGGGCTCCATCATCTCCGCCGAGCACGTGCAGCAGGGCGGGGAAGCGCTGAACCTGAAGGAGTTCGTGGGTTCCCTCGACGTGCCGGTCATCGCTGGTGGGGTGTACGACTACTCCACGGCGACACACCTCATGCGCGCTGGTGTCGCCGGTGTGATCGTGGGTTCGGGCCACACCAGCACGGTGGTGCAGGTGCCCATGGCCACTGCGATCGCCGACGTGGCGGCCGCCCGCCGCGACTACCTGGACGAGACCGGCGGGCGCTACGTGCACGTGCTCGCGGATACCGCCCTGTCTGAGCCTGGCGCCATCGCCCTCGCCATCGCCTGCGGGGCGGATGCGGTCATGCTCGGCCGAACCCTCGCGCAGGCCTCCGAAGCCGCTGCCGGCGGAGTGTACTGGGAGGCCCAGGCCGCGCACCCGCGTTTCCCGCGCGGCGACGTGCACCGGGATCCGGGCGCCGGGGTGGGCGTCCCGCTGGAGACGGTGCTGTTCGGCCCGTCGAGCGACCCGCTGGGCAGCCTCAACGTCGTCGGGGGCTTGAAGCGGATCATGGCGAAGTGCGGCTACACCGACGTCAAGGCCTTCCAGAAGGCCGACCTGGTTATCCGTAGCTGAAGCGACGGCCCCGGGCACACGCAGTTGGGTCTGGGCGGCGATCGACTAGGATCTGGGCTTGTGAATACTCCGCAAGCCCGCCCTGTCCTTGTCCTTGATTTCGGCGCGCAGTACGCGCAGCTGATCGCCCGCCGCGTGCGCGAGGCGAACGTGTTCTCCGAGGTGGTGCCGTCCACCATCACCGCAGCTGAGGTCCGCGAGAAGGACCCGCAGGCGCTGATTCTCTCTGGCGGCCCGTCGTCGGTGTACGAGGAGGGCGCGCCGCAGCTGGACCAAGAGATCTTCGAGCTGGGCCTGCCGATCTTCGGCATCTGCTACGGCTTCCAGATCATGACCCGCGCGCTCGGCGGCGAGGTATCCAAGACCGGCGCGCGCGAGTACGGCCGCACGCAGATGCGTATCGACGGAGGCATTCTGCACGCCGGCCTTTCCGAGGAACACCCGGTATGGATGTCTCACGGCGACTCGGTCACCCGCGCCCCGGAGGGCTTCGAGGTTACCGCGTCTACCCCGGGCGCACCGGTTGCGGCATTCGAGGACGCTTCCCGCAAGCTCGCCGGCGTGCAGTACCACCCAGAGGTCATGCACTCGCCCCACGGCCAAGAGGTGCTCACCCGCTTCCTCACCGAGATCGCAGGCCTGGAGCAGAACTGGACCGCCTCTAACATCGCCGAGCAGCTCATTGCGGACGTGCGTGAGCAGGTCGGTGACGGCCGCGCGATCTGTGGCCTGTCCGGCGGCGTGGACTCTGCCGTCGCGGCGGCGCTGGTGCAGCGCGCCATCGGCGACCGACTCACCTGCGTGTTCGTGGACCACGGCCTGCTGCGCCAGGGCGAGCGCGAGCAGGTGGAGACCGACTTCGTTGCAGCCACCGGCGCGAAGCTGGTCACCGTCGACGAGCGCGAGGCGTTTTTGAACAAGCTGGCCGGCGTGACCGAGCCGGAGGCGAAGCGCAAGGCCATCGGCGCGGAGTTCATCCGCTCCTTCGAGCGCGCGGTCGCCGGAATCCTGGCGGATTCCGGCGAGGACCAAACCGTCGACTACCTGGTTCAGGGCACCCTGTACCCGGACGTGGTGGAGTCCGGCGGCGGCACCGGCACCGCCAACATCAAGAGCCACCACAACGTCGGCGGCCTGCCGGACGACGTCGAGTTCGAGCTCGTTGAGCCGCTGCGCCTGCTGTTCAAGGACGAGGTCCGTGCGGTCGGCCGCGAACTGGGCCTTCCTGAAGTCATCGTGAACCGACAGCCGTTCCCGGGGCCGGGCCTGGGCATCCGCATCATCGGCGAGGTGACCGCGGAGCGCCTAGAGACGCTGCGCGCCGCCGACGCCATCGCGCGCGAGGAGCTCACCCGCGCGGGCCTGGACGAGCAGATCTGGCAGTGCCCGGTCGTGCTGCTCGCCGACGTGCGCTCGGTGGGCGTGCAGGGCGACGGACGCACGTACGGCCACCCGATCGTGCTGCGCCCGGTCGCTTCTGAGGACGCCATGACCGCGGACTGGGTGCGCATCCCCTACGAGACGCTCGAGGTGATCTCCACCCGCATCACCAACGAGGTGGCCGACGTCAACCGCGTGGTGCTGGACGTGACCTCCAAGCCGCCGGCCACCATCGAGTGGGAGTAGGCCGCTCAGCACGGCGCTGCTAGAGCACGCCCGCCTGGACCAGCAACGACCGCGCCGTCTTGTCCGTCTCCTGCAGCATCAGCGGGTCGGTGCCCGGCATGGGGGAGATGGTGGTGTCCGCCCACTGCTTGCCGGTGGGGATGCCGACGATGTGCAGTCGCGCGTCCAGCTCGCCGTCGGGGTGGGTGGCCCGGCGGGTTTCGCCGTCGGTCTCGGGGGAGGCGGTGCCGTTGAACGGGCGCACGCGGCCGCTCTCGCGCAACGAGGAGGTCAGCGGGTCGGGGGAGGTGCGCACGTCCGGGCCGGGCAGGAACGCGTCGGCAAGCGCGGCGGCGGTCGCCATCCGCGCGTGGCTAATGGCCGTGTACCTGCCGTCAGCGACCTCGACCACGGGGTCGGGGCCGAGGAAGGTGATTAGGCCGGCGTCGAAAAGCGCGAGCAGCTCGCGGGTGCGGAACAGCGGCGGGCCGGAGCCGACCATCTGGCCGAACGCCATGTACTGCGACAGCGCGGCCTCGCGGGGGCCGCGTCCGTTCTGGGTGGCGATCGCGCTGGGCTTGCGGCCGGCGGAGATGGCCCACAGGCCGGCCTTGAGCGGGGAGTCCCAGGCGCTCACGGCTTCGGTGATGTCGACTTCCATGCCTTCAGCGATGCGGCGGTTCAGCTCCTCCAGGTCCAGCTTTTCGGTGCCGGCGAGGGGGTCGACCCACGCGGCCATGTCGAACGGTTCGGCGCTCATGCCGTCCAGAGCGGCGGTCAATGTTCGCGCGACCGGCAGGATGTCGCCGGGGGAGGCGACCGCGGAAAGGTCGGTGGCATCGATGGCCGTGAGGATGGCGTCGAGAGGCACCTTGAGCGCTCCGGGACGCACCCGCGAAAGCACGCGGTAGTACTCGGCGTAGGCGTCGCGGGCGAGCGCGGGCCACAGGTCGCGGCCGAAGGACACCGGCACCTCGGAGGCGTCGATGGCGGCGCGCAGCCGGGAAAGGTCCGCCTTTGGGGGCAGGGAGTGGTACTCGGACTTGGGTAGGTACGGGTAGCCGCGGCCGGAGGTGACCACGAAGTGCGGCTCGATGCCGGTGGCCTCATAGCGCAGGCCGGAGGGGGCGGCGGGATCGTCGACGAAGCGGCCGCCACGGTCGATGGTGGTCAGCGCCATGAGGTCGAAAAAGCCCATGCCCATGCCGCGCACGAGCACCCGCTCACCGCCACGCAAGCGGGAGACGTCCTGCTCGACGGGGTTGCCCGGCGGGATGTAGGTCAGGCCCGACTGCGCGAACGCTTGCTGGGCCGGTGTGGGCGCGGGGAGTACCCAGCCGGAGGCGATAACCGTGGCGTCGGCGTGGACGACCGCGCCGTCTGCGAGGGTGATGGCGTCGCGGTCGCCCTCGGCTGTGAGGGAAACCGCGCGGGATCGGTGCTCCACAACCTCCACGCCCGCCGGTAGCTGCGCAAGCGCCACCTTCCACACCCAGCGCAGGTACTCGCCGTACAACGCCCGGGACGGGTTGGATTCGGGGCGCGTCGCGCGCAGTTCCTCGGTGAACTGGTCGGGGAGGGCGGTACCGAAGGCGTCGATAAGCGGGTGGCTCCGCTCGCCGCGCAGGGCCTGGACCCATTCGTACATGGTGGGGCCTTCGAACACGGGGGCGCCGACGGTCGCGCCGGGTTCGGTGAATAGTGTGACCGCGCCGGCGAGGGTGTTCATGCAGAGCGTGCGGGTTTGCTCGGTCTCCCAAACGCGGCCTGCGCCGAGCTGGGCGTCGTCGATGATGTGGAGCGTCACGGACCCGCCGCCGCGTTCCTTGAGGTACGCGGCGATGCGCTCGGTGATGGAGATCCCCCGCGGTCCTGCTCCGATGATTGCGATGGATGCTCCCACAGTGCTCTACCTCCACGATGTGTGCGGGTGTAATGGTCGTAAGTAGACAGTTCAGTCTATTTCCTCAGAACCAGCTTGTCTAACAATGGTAAGGTGCTGTGCACAACCGAGGAAAGAGAACAAAAACGTGCCTAGAACAAAGGTAGCTGCGCCGCTGACACTCGGCGTAGCGGCCAGCCTGCTCGCCGGATGCGCCGCTGGGCTGGACAGTGCGGACAGTGCGGACACCAACGTGCTGACGTACCTGGAGTCCAACTGGTTTAACAGCCTCTACCCGCCAGCGGCCGGCTTTTACCCCAACGGAGGCGTGGTCAACCAGCTGACGGACCGCCTGCTCTACCAAGACCCGGAGACGCTGGAGCTGGAGCCCTGGATTGCCACAGAGCTGCCGGAAATCAACGAGGATGCAACCGTGTTCACGTTCAACATCCGCACCGATGTGACGTACTCCGACGGCACGCCCATGACGGCGCAAAACATCGTGGATAACTTCGACCTCTACGGCTTGGGGGACAAGGAGCGGCTACTCAACGTCTCTGAACAGATCTCCAACTACGAGCGTGGCGAGGTGGTGGACGAGGACACAGTGCGGTTCTACTTCTCCGCGCCCTCGCCCGGCTTCGCGCAGGCGACATCCACCTACAACGCGGGCCTGCTCGCAGATTCGTCGCTCAAACTGCGCAACGAGGACTTCGGCCCCGGCGGCGCGGACAACGTCATCGGCTCCGGCCCGTTCGTGGTGGAGAGCGAGACGCTGGGCACCGACCTCGTGCTCAACGCGCGCGAGGACTACGACTGGGCGCCGCCGTCGCTGGAGCACCAGGGTCGCGCGCGCCTGGACGGCATCCACTACACCTTGGCGGCGGAAGAGGCGGTGCGCTCCGGCGCGCTGCTCTCCGGCCAGGCGGATATCGCGCGCACCATTTCCCCGCCGGTGGAGCGGCACTTGAAAGACGAGGGCGTGCAGGTGGTCGCCGCCACCGCGAACGGCATGGCCAACCAGCTCGCGCTGCGCTTCGACCACCCGCTGCTGCAGGACATCCGCGTGCGCCAGGCCATCATCCACGGCGTCAACCGCGAGGAGATCATCCGCATCCTGCTGTCGGATTCCTACCCGCTGGCCACCTCGTCCATGACCTCGAAGGCACTGGGGTACGCCGAGCAGCCTGGCGCGTACACCTACGACCCGCAAGCCTCGCGCGAGCTTCTCGACGCCGCCGGCTGGATCCCCGGGCCCGACGGCATCCGCGAGAAGGACGGCCAACGCCTGAGTGTGTGGGTCAACCACGCGCTGCCGCAGCCGCGCTCGAAAGAGATTGTCACGATGATGCAGTCCGACCTGCGCGAGCTGGGCATCGAGCTGAACATGGTGGCCGGCGACCGCGCCACGCAAAACGCCGCGCAAAAGGACATCAACCGCGTGCAGCTCATGCACTCTATGGTGGGCCGCGCGGACTACGACGTGATCGAGTCATTCCTGGCCGTGGACCGCCGCGACTCGTTGCTGAACAACGCGGGCGACGGCCAGCCGATCGACGCGGAGCTGGAGGAGCTTTTGCACAAGGTCGTCTCCACCCCGGACGACGCCGGGCGCGCCGCCGCGTCCAAGGCGGTGCAGGACCACCTGACGGCAAACGCCTACGTGTTGCCGCTGTTCGAGGAGCCCCAGGTGTACGCCCTCGCGCCGCACGTGAAGGGCTTCGCCACCGAGGCGGTGGCCCGCCCGAGCTTCTACTCGGTGTACATCGACCGCGAGGAGGACAACTGATGGGCAAATTCGTGCTCAAACGCATCGGACAGGCGCTTGTCGTCCTGCTGCTGGCCTACACGCTGGCCTTTTTCCTGCTGTCCGCGCTGCCTTCCGACGGCGTCGCCGCCCGCTACGCGGACCCGGCCTTGGGCCTGTCCCAGGCGGAGATCGAGCAGATCCGCGAGCAAATGGGCGTGGATAAACCGCTGTTCGAGCAGTACTTCGCCACCCTCGGCGGGTTGTTCACCGGCGACCTCGGCTACTCGGTGGCCTCCGGCACGCCGGTGGTTGACCTAATCGCCGAGGCCGCGCCGCACACGCTCGCGCTCGCCGCGGCGTCCATCGGCCTTGCCATCGTGGTTGCGCTGGCCACCGCGTACGCGGCCACGCTGCCCGGTGCCGGCGCGCTGCGCAGCGTCGTTCGCTCCCTGCCGTCGTTTATGGTCTCGCTGCCCGGGTTCTGGATTGCCATCCTGCTGCTGCAGTTCTTCTCCTTCCGCCTCGGCTGGGTCAACGTCGTCGACCCGACCCCGCTGGAAGGCCTGATTCTGCCCACACTCACCCTGGCTGTGCCCATGGCGGCACCACTCATGCAGGTGCTCATCCGCTCCATCGACGAGGTCCGCGCCCAACCCTTCGTCCAGGTCGTCCGCGCCCGCGGGGCCAGCGAGGCGCGCATCTTCTGGCGCGATGTGCTGCGCAACTCCCTGCTGCCGGCGATCACAATGGCGGGCCTGCTCTTCGGCGAGCTGGTCGGTGGCGCTGTGGTCACCGAGACCGTCTTCGGCCGCGCCGGGCTGGGCTCGCTCACCGTCAACGCCGTATCCAGCCGCGACACGCCGGTGCTGCTTGGCGTGGTGCTCATCGCCGCCACCGCCTACGTGGTGATCAACCTGATCGTCGACCTGCTCTACCCGGTCCTGGACGTGCGCCTGCGCGACGCCGGGAACGCCACCGGCACCGCAACTACCGCGAAGGAGGCTGTCCGATGACAACCGCCAACCTGGCACGCGGCCAGCGCGCCCCACAGAAGGAGCACGGCCCGCGCCGGCACCGAAAGCACCGGCGCTGGAGCTCGCCCGCGACGGTCGTGTCAATCGTCGTGCTGGCAATCGCCGCACTGTGGGCTATCGCCCCCAGCGTGTTCGCGCCCGAGGACCCGTACACGGGCGTAGATGTCGCCCTGCTCGCCCCGAGCGGCGAGCACATCTTCGGCACCGACGCGGTGGGCCGCGACCTGTTCTCCCGCGTCGTCTACGGCGCGCGCCAGTCGCTGCTTGGCGCGCTGATCGCCGTCGCCGTCGGCCTCGTACTGGGCACCCTGATCGGTCTGATCGCCGGCACGCAGCGTGGCTGGGTAGACACCGTGCTCATGCGCCTAGTTGATGTCTTGCTGGCCATCCCCGGCATCCTGCTGTCGCTGTCCATCATCATCGTCACCGGCTTCGGCTCGCTGCAGGCGGCGTTTGCCGTCGGTATGACGTCCGTGGCCACGTTTGCGCGCCTCGCCCGCTCCCAGGTGATCCAGATCGCCGGCGCGGACTACGTTGAGGCCGCGTACGGCTCCGGCGCTACGCAGGCCCAGGTGCTGCTGCGGCACGTGTTGCCCAATTCGCTCACCCCGGTGCTGGCGTTGGCAGCCCTGCAGTTCGGCACCGCCATTTTGCAGCTGTCCATCCTGGGCTTCCTCGGCTATGGTGCGCCGCCGCCGATTCCGGAGTGGGGCCTGCTCATCGCGGAGGGCCGCGACTACATGGCCACTGCCTGGTGGCTGATCCTGCTGCCCGGTCTGGCCATCGTGGCCACCGTGATGTCCGCCAACCACCTGTCCCAGGTGATCCAACAGGAAGGTGATGTGAAGTGAGTACGCCCCTGCTTGAGGTCGACGGTCTCACCGTCGCGTACGGCGACGCGGACCCGGTGGTGCGCGGCATCTCGTTTGCTGTGGAGGCGGGCAAGATGACCGCCATCGTGGGCGAGTCCGGCTCCGGTAAAACCACCTCCGCCATGGCTGCGCTGGATCTCCTGGGCGCCGGCGGCACTGTGCTCGGCGGCAGCATCCGGTTCAAGGGCCGGGAGCTGAACAACCTGACCAACGCCGAGTGGCGCAAGCTGCGCGGCAGGAAAATTGGGCTGGTGCCCCAAGATCCGAACAACTCGCTCAACCCGCTGAAGACCATCGGCGCGTCCGTAGAGGACGGGTTGGAGATTCACGGGATGGGGGATGCGGCGGAGCGGCGTCGGCAAGCAATCGCCCTGCTTGAGCGCGTGGGCATCGACGACCCGGAGCGCCGCTACCGCCAGTACCCCCACGAGCTGTCCGGTGGCATGAAGCAGCGCGTGCTCATCGCGGCTGCGGTGGCGCTCGAGCCCGAGGTGCTCATCGCCGACGAACCCACCTCCGCCCTCGACGTGACCGTGCAGAAGACCATCCTGGACCTGCTGGACGGGATGCGCGCAGAGCTGGGACTGGGCGTCATCTTCATCACCCACGACCTCGCCGTGGCGGGCGACCGCGCGGATGACGTGGTGATCATGGAGCACGGCCGCGTGGTCGAGCACGGGCCCGTGAACGCGGTGCTGCGCAACCCCCAGCAGGAGTACTCCAAGCGGCTGCTGGCCAACGTGCCCTCGCTCGCCGTCGCGGATGCCTATCGACGCCCTCCGGTCGCCCCCGACACCCTGCTCACCGTCGACGGGGTGGCCGTGCGCTACGGCGACTTCACCGCCGTGGAGGACATTTCCTTCGACGTCGCCCGCGGCTCCACGCACGCCCTCGTGGGTAGCTCCGGCTCCGGCAAGACCACCACCGGCCGCGCGATCGCCATGTTCAACCGCCCGAGCGCCGGCAGCATCACGCTTGACGGCACAGAGCTGACCGGCCTGTCGGCGAGGCAGCAGCGCGCGCTTCGCGGGCGGGTGCAGATGGTGTACCAGAACCCGTACTCCTCGCTGGACCCGAAGATGCGCGTCGGCGAGATTGTGGCGGAGCCGCTGCGCAACCTCGCCGGCGCGTCGAAGCGGGAGGCGCTGAAGCGCGCCGAGGAGTACTTGGCGCGCGTGGCGCTGGACCCGGCGCAGTTCGCCTCCCGCACCCCGGCACAGCTCTCGGGCGGACAGCGTCAGCGCGTGGCCATCGCGCGTGCGCTCATCGTGGAGCCGGAGCTGGTGGTGCTGGACGAGGCCGTGTCTGCGCTGGACGTGACCGTGCAGGCGCAGATCCTGGAGCTACTGGAGGACTTGCAGCGCGAGCTGGGTCTGACCTACGTGTTCATTTCCCACGACCTCGCGGTGGTGCGCCAGATCTCGGATACGGTGAGCGTGTTCAGCCGCGGCCGCCAGGTGGAATACGGGGCGACCAACGAGGTGTTTGCACACCCGAAGCACGAGGTCACCCGCGAGCTCATCAGCGCTATCCCCGGCACCGTCTTCCGCGCCCGACAGTTAGGAGAGTTTGTTGTCTAACCACACTGACATTATCGACACCCTGGCCGAGACCCCGGTGGAGCTTGCCGAGCTCCGCCGCCGCCGTCCCGAGGCGGTGGAGAACGCCCAGCGCAGCTTCGAGGCGTTGTTCGAGCCGACGGACGACGCGCTGATCCGGGCGCTGCCGGTTGCCACCCGCTACGCCGTCGCCGCGTTCATCGCCGGCGTTTCCGGTGCGACCCGCGCCGCGGCGTTTTACACCGACCTGCTTGCGGACGAAGACGAGCCGCTCGTTGCCGTGGTGGAGGAAGCCGTGCGCGCGGGCGTGTCTGCGGGCCCGTACGCCGGCGGGGACTTCGTGCTGTTCGGCGACGGTGCGTTGGCCGCGGCGCTGGACTTCGCGCACCTGCTCACCTTCCACCCGAAGGACGCCTCGCCCGCGGCGATCGGCCACCTGCAGGAGGCAGGCTACAGCGAGGACGCGATTGTCTCGCTCGGCCAGCTGATCGCCTTTGTGGCGTTCCAGCTACGCGTGGTGCACGGGGTGCGGGTGCTGGCGGGGAGCGGCGAGGTGCCGGAGGGCGTCGAGAAGCGAGCTGGCGCCGCTGACCCGGGCTGGACGCCTGCCGCCGCCACCTTGCAGCCCGAGGTGGTCGCGCCCGGGAAGTTTGTGGCGCACCCGCTGGGCTGGAAGCCGTGGGTGGCTCCGCTGGAAAAGGGGGAGCTCACCGATGAGCACATCAACGCGCTGATTAAGCCCGAGCGCGCCGACATGGAGTACTTCCGCCTGCTCGCGCGCGACCCGCAGGCGCTGAAAGCCCGCACGCTGACGGATCTGGACATCTTCTACAACACCGCAGGTGGCCTGGGCCGCGCTGAGCGCGAGCTCGCCGCCACCGTGGCGTCGCGCCTGAACGGCTGCGAGTACTGCGCGTCCGTGCACCAGGGCCGTTCCAAGGAGGAGGGCGGCGACGCGGCGGCCATTGACCGGCTCCTTGACGAAGGCGTGTCCGCCGACCTCGCCTCCGAGTTGTGGAACGCCATCCGCGACGCCGCTGTGGCGCTGACCCGCACGCCGTTCGAGTTCGGTCAGCAGCACGTGGACGCACTACGGGCCGCGGGCCTGGACGATCTGGCGGTACTGGACGTGGTGAACTCGTCCGCGTTTTTCAACTGGGCGAACCGGCTCATGCTCACCCTCGGCGAAGCGGACGTGCCGAAGCGCTACCGCTAGCCGGCCGGGCGTGTTCCCCGACGGCGCACAGACCCCGAGAAACAACCCCCGAGTTTGAGCCTTTTTCGGCCATACTCGGGGTTTGCTTCTCGGGGTCTGTAGCCCTACGCGTACGCGAGGCGCCGCGACCCGTCCACGTGCGGGTACAACACCCAGGCCGCCGCGGCCGCCGCTACACCTGCAACCCACGCGCCCACAGCAGGCCAGTGGGCGAGCGGTGCAAGCATGAGTAGCAGCCACCACAGCATCAGTGGGAGCACCATGCTTATCGACGGCACCCTGGCCACGCCCTTGTCCTCCGCGAACACGCGGAGCTCTTTGCGGTACGGGTGCAGCAGCGTGACGGCGACGGCGGCAACAACGCACAGGACCGCCACAACCGCCTTGACACTCAGCGGGGCCTGCGACACCATCACGCCGATAGACCCGCCGACGCCGATCGAGCCCAGCGCCCGCACGACAGGCGGGGTGGGGATCGGGGTGACGCGGTCGCGAACCTCTGCTGCGGTGATCGGGATCATGCCGGGAAGTGTATCGGGCAAGCGATCGGCTAGGTTCGAGCACTCTGCGGCGCGCCAACTGTACGAAAATATGTTCGACCAGTGGCGTTGCTCGTGTCGGCCCCGCGGTGCATACTATCTGGCGTGAGTGGAACACCTATTCGAACTGCGTCGGCAGCGGCGGCGAACCTGGCGGTAGTGGATGAACCGCCAGCTCAGACGTCGCGCGCCGACCAGATCGCTGAGCTGCGAGCCCGCATGGCCGCCATCGGCGGGGAGGTCCCGCAGCAGGTCGTTGAGGATGGGGACACACTTGCCGTGGGCGGCGGCCTTTCGCTCGTGCTGCCGAATGGCGGTTTGCCGCGCCAGGCGGTCACGCACGTCAGCGACACCCCGGCGCTCATCGTGGAGCTCATTGGCCAGGTAACCGGAGTTGGCGGGCGCGCGGGCGTGGTGGGGTGGCCGGAGCTGTCCTATGCCGGCATCGACGCAGATGCGCTGGAGCGGGTGGTGGCGGTGCCGGATGCGGGCCTCGACGACCTCAGCGTCGCGGGCGTGCTCGCCGAGGGGCTCGACCTTGTCGTCCTGCGCACCCGCAGCCCGTTCCAGCTCACCCCCGTGCGCGCCCGCCCCCTGCTCGCGCGGATCCGCAAAGGCCAGGCCGCGCTGGTGTGCGTGAACGTGGAGGTGCCTTCGCCGGCGCTCACCGTCACGGGCCGGTTGGCCAACTTCCACGGCATCGGCAGGGGCACCGGGCGCATCACCGGGATCGACTTCGACGTCCGCGCGGAGACGAAAGGCTACCGGCCTGCCAGCGCGAGGGTGACGCTTGGCGCTGGCAGTGCCGGAGGCGTCGATAAGCGAAGGCTCAGGGCTGTCACATGAGGGCGGCGGCGCTGTGGTTTCCGGACTGGCCGGTGCAGGCGGCGCGGCTAGATACGGGCGATGAGCTGGCAGAGCCGATTGCGATCGCGGCGCAGCACCGGGTGAAGGTGTGCTCGCACGCCGCGCGCCAGCTGGGCATCCGCCGCGGCATGCGGGTGCGCAACGCGCAGGCGGTCGCGCCAGAGCTCACGGTGGTGGACGACAACCCGGACCGCGACGGGCGCATGTTCGCATCCCTGGTCGCCAGCTTCGACGAAGTCGCCGCGAGCGTGGAGGTGCTGCGCCCCGGTCTGGTGGCGGTGGACTTGGAGGCCGCCGGCCGTTTCCACGGCAGCGAGGACAAGGCGCTGGAGATGCTTATCGACGCAGCTTCGCGCCGCGGCATCGACGCCATGGCAGGCGCCGCCGACGAGATCGCCACCGCGCTGATCGCGGCACGCGCCTCCCGGGTGGTGGCGCCGGGCGGGTCGGCCGAGTTTCTGGCCGCGCAGCCGCTGGGATCACTGGTGGCGGAGGAGTCCCTCGCCGCGGACACAGACACCGTCAGGGCGCTCGGCCAGCTGGGGGTCTCCACCCTCGGGGAGCTGGCGAAACTGCCGCCGAACGCGGTGACCACCCGCTTCGGCGCCAAAGGGATGCGCATTCACCGCATCGCCGCGGCCGCGCCGGACCGCCGCGTGGCCCCGGAGCTGCCGGTGGAGGACCTCGCCGTGGCCATCACGCCCGAGGACCCGATCGAGCGGGTGGACGCCGCCGCCTTCGCTGCCCGCGCCCTGGCGGCAAGCCTGCACGAGCGGCTGAAGGAGACGGGGCGCAACTGCCTGCGCCTGAAAGTGGTGGCGGAGCTCGGCGACGGCACCCGGGTCGAGCGCGTGTGGCGCACCCGCGAGGCGCTCACCGAAGCGGGCACCGCGGACCGGGTGCGGTGGCAGCTCGACGGCTGGCTGACAAGCGGCGGTTCCGGCGAAATTACCAGCCTCATCCTCGAGCCGCTGGAGTTCGCCCCGCCCGAGCCGGTGGGGGAGCTGTGGGCCGACGGCGCGTCCACGGACACCGCGCGGCGGGTGGTGGAGCGCGTCCAGTCTCAGCTCGGCATCGACGCGGTGCTCCAACCCCGGCTCGTCGGCGGGCGTGGGGTGGCGGAGCGCGTGGCGATGCTGCCATTCGGGGAGGAGCCGGAGGACGTCGAGAAGCAATCGTGGCCCGGGGCGATACCTGCACCCCTGCCTGCGCGCTTAGGCGGCGGCATCGACCACCCGGCCTCGCGCATCATGCTTATCGACGCCTCCGGTGCCCCCGTCATCGTCACCGCCGAAGCGCTGCTGTCCGCCGAGCCGTACGGGCTGGCGTGGGGCGAAAAGCGCTACCTGGTCACCGGCTGGGCAGGGCCGTGGCCCGTGGACGCGGGGTGGTGGGCGCAGACCGACCTCCCCGCGGGCAGGGTGGCACGCATGCAAGTGGTCGGGCGCGAAGGTGGACAGGAGGGGGTCGTCACTGGATGGTTGCTGGTGTGGAGCAGGCGCAGCTGGCGCGTGGAGGCGGTGTACTAACCGCGTGGACCTGTTATTTCTGCACGATGTCCACGACAACACGCATGGGGTCCTCCATCACCTGCACGGAGTACGGGAGGTCGGAGCGAAGCCCCACAACGATCTGGCTGCGGCCCTCGTAGGTCCCGGCGTTGATGACGTCGATGACGTTGCCGGTATCGCCCGCCATGGTGACCGGGACGTTGTTGTCCTTGCCCAGCTCGAACGGGGCGACGGTGCCGTCGATGTTGATGTTCAAAAAGGAATTGCCCGCAACCTGCAGGGGCTGGGCGGCGGTTTCCTGGATCGGGGTGGAGGTGTAATCCACAAACCAGCCCGGTGTGCCCTTGCCCTCCAGGTCAACCACGACGCGGTCGAAGCCCTCGTGCGCGCCTACGCGCACCCCTGCCACGGCCAGCTGGGCAGGGGCTGACGGGCGCTGCGTCTTCGGCGCTGGGTCAGCAGTGCCCAGCGGCTGCACTTGCGTGGAGTGGGAGGCGAGGCTGCCCGTCATAGTCTTCCCGGCCCCGTCGCCGGCGACGCTGCAGGCAGCGCAGGCGACCGACGCCGCCGCGCACGCGCCCGCCAACGCCAGGCGGGAAAGACCGGAATGTATAAGCATTCCGTCACCGTAACCAGGAGCCCGGGAAGAACCAAAAGTATCCGGCCCAATTCTCAAATGGTTACACAACCGTTACATATTGGAATGCTGTCCAAGTCGTGGGCGGAGCCCGATTTGCGCTGTTGGCTATGGTGGTGCCATGCAACAGCTGCTCTGCTCCGACGTAGAGGTTGAACCGCTTCCGGGAACCGCCAAAACCGGATCGGTGTACGTGCTCTTCGAGTGGCCCGACGCCTGGCCCCGCGACGTCATCGGCGACGCCGCCCTCGGCGAGGAGCTCACCAGCAAGCTCAAACCGAAACTCGACGAGTACAACGCCACCTTGCTGCTCATCCGCCACCCGACGCGTGAGGGCCGCAACATCAGCGACCACCACCTCTACCTCGTCTTTGCTGACCAGGCGGTCACCGAAGTGATGCACGTGGACGGCCCCGAGGCGTTACTCACCTTGGACCTGTCCGGCCCGGGCAAGAACGGCGGCGTGGAGCGTGAGCGCCCCTTGCTGCTCATCTGCACCCATGCGAAACGCGACCGCTGCTGCGCGGTCAAGGGCCGCCCGCTGCTCAACGCGCTGCACGAGCGCTACCCCTTCGGCCCCAGCAACGACGTGGTGTGGGAAACCTCCCATATCAAGGGCCACCGCTTCGCCCCGACAATGTTGCTCATGCCGTGGGCCTACAGCTTCGGGCGCATGAACCTCGAGGCCACGGACGCGATGCTCGCCGCCGCGACGGACGGGCTGTATTTCGTGCCCGGCAACCGCGGCCGCGGCACCCTCGGCCCCGCCGAGCAGGCGGCGGAACTCGCCGTTGCCGCCCAATTGCCGGGCGCGCGCTACGGGCAGTTCGATGTTGTCGCGGGGGAGGGGGACTCCGCCCTCGCCGCCACCGTCACCGACACTGCCTCGGGCCAGAGGTATGAGGTGCAGCTTGAGCAGCGCCCGGTTTCTGGTGTGGTGGATTCGTGCGGGAAGGCGCCGAAGGAGAGCACGGCCTGGGTGGCGATGTCGGTGACTCCCGTGGAGCGCAACTAGACGATTTGCGTATTACTGACAATCACTTCCAACATCACCTGGGGAAATGTGCGCGTCGCGGGCGGATCGTCTAGTGGCGCCACGACGGCCGCTAGACGATCCGTGGAGCGCTACACGTACTCGCCGAGTACGTCGGACACGGCGCCGATGACGTGGTCTGTGGCGGTGCGGACCTCCTCGGGGGAGTGGGGGAAGCTGTGGGAGACGTCTGCGATCGCGTGCATGGGCAGGTCGTTCCAGGAGTCGCCGAACGTGTAGAGCTGGACGGATTCGCGGGGGAGGCGGAGCTCGTCGAGAAGCTGCGTGATGCCTGCGCCCTTGGAACGCCCCGGCGCCATGAGGTCGATGTAGTCCTGGTTCTGCGCGACCTCCACGCCGCCGAGCTCCAACGCCCAAGCGACGACCTCCGCACGCAGCTGCGTATCCCCGGGCACCCAGATGGGCACGACGGCGAAGCGGTGGTCGGGGATGTCGGCGCGCGTCATGGGCTGGAAGTGGGCCGTGAAATCGTGCGAAATACCTGTGTTGTTGGCGAAGACGCCGTCGACGCGACCCAGGGTAGTGCCGAAGATGGCCAGACCCCCGCGGGAACCGAAGGCGTCCAGCGCGGCGCGCAAGACGTCGCCGGATACTTCGTGGCCGAAGATGAGCTTCTCGTTCGCGCCGTCGGTGGCGGAGCCGCCGTTGGACAGGACCTGGTAGTCGAAGGCGAGGCTGCTGCCGCGCATGCCGTGCGCGAGCGCGGTGCGGGAGCGGCCGGTGGCAGAAATGGCGAGATGCCCGGCAGCGCGCCAGGCATCTATTGCGGCGATGTCCTCCTCGCGGAACCCGTGGGGAGGGTGGTGGAGAGTGCCATCGAAGTCGAACGCCGCAACCTTCATGGCACCCAAACCTACCGGCGCATGACCTTCTTGGACAGCCAGTTGCCCAAGAACTGCGCCAGCTGCACGATCACCACGATCACCAGCACGGCGGCCCAGGTGACCTGGGGCTCGAACGCGCGGTAGCCGTACACGATGGCGAAGTCGCCCACGCCGCCGCCGCCGATGTAACCGGCCATGGCGGACATGTCGATCACGGCGATGAAGATGAAGGTATAGCCCAGGATCAGCGGGCCCAGCGCCTCCGGCAGGATGACCGAGGTGATGATCTTCCACGGGCTCGCGCCCATGGAGCGGGCGGCCTCGATGACGCCAGGGTCGATGGCCACCAGGTTCTGCTCCACAATGCGGGCCACGGTGAAGGTGGCGGAGAAGCACATCACGAACGTGGCGGCGCCGCGACCGATGGTGGTGCCGACCACCTGCAAGGTCAGCGGGTAGAGCATCGCGATCATGATGATGAACGGGATGGGGCGGAAGAAGTTCACCGCCACGTTGATGATGGTGTACACCGCCTTGTTCTGCAGGATCCCGCCCGAGCGGGTGGTGTACAGGAAGATGCCCAGCAGCAAGCCGAAGAAGCCGCCGACGACCATGGTGATGGCCACCATCCACAGCGTGTCGCCGATAGCCTCGACGAAGGTGGGGCCGAGAGTGTCCCAGTTCGGCTCTGCGAGCAGGTACTCGGTTACGCCAGTATTCATCGGGTTCGTCGGGTTCATCGGGTGATCTCCTCAATCTCGGTGTTGCGCTGGAGGGTGGCCAAGAACTCGTCGATGGCGTTGTTGTCGCCGTTGAGGCGGACGGTCATTTTGCCGAAGGAGCGCTCCTGGAGGGTGGTGATGCCGGCGTGCACCGGCTCCACCGCCACGCCGCGCTCGCGGGCCTGCTCCGCCGCGCCGAAGAACCCGGAGTCCTCGGTGAGGTCCACGGTGAACAGGCGGCCGGGCTTTGCCAGCAGCTCCTGCGTTTCCACCTCGTCCGGGCGGTTGCGCAGGCTGGTGGCGGCGAAGCGCTGGGCGACGGCGGTCTGCGGGTTGGCAAACACGTCGTAGACGCTGCCGTACTCCACCACTTTCCCGTTCTCCATCACGGCGACCTTGTCGGCGATGGCGCGGATGACGTCCATCTCGTGCGTGATCACCACGATGGTGATGCCCAGTTCCTCGTTGACGCGGCGCAGCACGCTGAGCACCTCTTGGGTGGTCTCGGGGTCCAGGGCGGAGGTGGCCTCGTCGGCAAGCAGGAGCGAGGGGTTGGTGGCCAAGGCGCGGGCGATGCCCACGCGCTGCTTCTGGCCGCCGGAGAGCTGCTCCGGGTAGTTCTCGCCGCGCTCGCCCAAGCCGACGAAGTCGAGCAGCTCGGCAACGCGGCGCTCGCGCTCCTTCTTGTCCACGCCGGCCAGCTTGAGCGGGTACTCGATGTTGCCCGCGGCGGTGCGGGAGGAAAAGAGGTTGAACTGCTGGAAGATCATGCCGACGTTGCGGCGGATCTCGCGTAGTTTGCGCTCGGGCATGCCGACGACGTCGGTGCCGTCGAGCAGCAGCTCGCCCGACGTGGGCATGTCTAGGCCGTTGATGAGGCGGACAAGCGTGGACTTGCCGGCACCCGAGTAGCCGATCACGCCGAGAATCTCGCCCGGCTCGACGGTCAGGGTGACGTCGTCGACGGCTGTGACCTCGCGGTCTTTGGTTTTGAAGACCTTAGAGACGTTCCGGAACTCAATCCGGGTGCCGGTGTTGGCCATTTACTTGTACTCCTCCACGAGGCGGTCGAGGATCTCGTTGAGGTCCTCCTTCGAGCGCTGGACCTGCACGGCGGTGCCGTTGGAGTCCTCGTTCAAGGCTGCGGTGACTTCCGGGGACTGCCAGACGTCCACGAGCTTCTCGTACGTCTCGTTGTCCAGGTCGTCGCCGGTGACGGTGAAGACATTGATGTACGGCTCCGCCAGCTCCGAGTTCGGGTCGTCCGCGGCCACCGAGGAGGCCGGGTCGATGCCGGCGCGCTGCAGCCAGTTGTTGTTGATGATGGCCGGGCGGCCCTCGTTGTACGCGTTCGGCGTCTGGGAGGCGTCCACGGCCACGACCTCCACCTTCGACGCATCTTTGTCGATGTCGGCCGGGGTGGGGGTCAGCGTCGGGGCGCCATCGCGCAGCGTCAACAGCCCCGCCTGGACCAGCACGTTGATGGCGCGGCCCTGGTTGGACGGGTCGTTCGGGATTGCTACTTCCTGGCCCTCGATGCCGTCGAGCGAGTCGTGGTCCTTCCAAAACAGGCCAAGGACGTTGATCTCGCCGGAGCCGATGATGCGCAGGTCCTCGCCGGAGGTGGCGTTGTACTGGGCCTGGTAGTTGATGGTTTGGAACTTCGAGATCTCAATCTGGCCCTCGGACTGCGCCGGGTTGACCTGCGGGTACTCGGTGAAGCGCACGATGTCCAGGTCGATGCCGGCCTTCTGCCCCTCGTCGGCGAACACGCTCCACGCCTTCAGGTCGGCGTCGGTGGTGCCGATCTTCACGGTCACCGTGTCGCCGTCGCTTGACGACGCCGTGTCCGTCTCCGACGAGCAGGCCACCAGCCCGGTGGCGGCGATGAGCGATGCCGCCGCGGCGGCGATCACGCGGTTGGTACGCATGTGCGTGCTCCTTTAGTTCTTGTTCTGCTAGTTCTTGTTCTGCAGGCGGTCGAGGATGTCGTTGAGCTCGGACTTCTCGCGGTAGACCGGTACGGAGGTGCCCTTGGAGTCCTTCGCCACGGCCTCCTCGACCTCCGGGGTCTGCCACAGCTCGACCAGCTTGTTCAGCGTCTCGTCGTCGATGCGGTCCGCCTGCGCGGCGAAGACGTTGATGTACGGCTCTGCCTCTGCGGATTCCGGGTCGTCCTGGAAGACGGCCAGGCTCGGCTCGATGCCCGCGCGGTCCAGCCAGGTGTTGTTGATGATGGCCGGCTTGCCCTCGTTGTAGGCGTTCGGGGTCTGGGACGCGTCGATCGGGGTGACGGTGACCTTGGAGGCGTCCTGGTCGATCTCGGCCGGGGTCGGCGCCAGCTCGTCCGCGACGTTGTCGTTCAGGGTGAGCAGGCCAGCCTGGACCAGCACGTTGATGGCGCGGCCCTGGTTGGACGGGTCGTTCGGGATGGCGACGGACTCCCCCTCGATGCCGTCGACGGAGTCGTGGTCCTTCCAGAACAGCGCCAGCGGCACAATCTCGGTGGAGCCGACCACGCGCAGGTCGTTGCCGGAGGACTGGTTGTAGGCGGCCAGGTACTTGATGTGCTGGAACTTGTTCACGTCCAGCTCGCCCTGCGCCAGCGCCTCATTGACCGGGGAGTAGTCGGAGAACTGCACGATGTCCAGGTCGATGCCGTTGTCCGCGGCGAGGTCCTTGAACACGCGCCATGCTTCCTGGTCGGCCTCGGTGGTGCCGATCTTGACGGTGACGTTGTCGCCGTTGTTGCCTGCCGCGTTATCGGCGGTGTCGTCGGATTCGTTGGAGCAGGCGACCAGGCCGGTCGTGGCCAGTGCGGCCGCCGCGACGGTTGCGAGGGTGCGCTTGATACGCATTGGGGGTCTCCTTGTGCATGGGAAATGTATGACGGGTGAGAATTTAGCACCCGATGTACCGCTTAGTCTATTTTCTGTGTGTCTCGTCAACTGAGCTGTCTGCCCCGCGGTAGATCGGGCCGGGCGCCCGGTTTCCCTCCCGGATCCAGCTGGTAGGACCCAGCTATCGCGCCCTGAGGGCCGAATAGCTGGGTCTAGGTAGCTGGTTTTGGCGGATGGGGGCCGGATCGTGCCAGCTGACTACCGTTGCCGTTAGTACACATTTTCGAACCGTGGTAGCGTTCCCGGCATGAGATTCAATGGGGGGGCGCCGCTGTCGTGGTCGCGGCTCGAGCGCATCCTCTCCGGGCGGCCGGGCCCGGAGCCGGTGCCGGTCGGGCACACCGGCACACCGGCCGGCGCGGCGTACGGTCAGGGGTCCGAGTCGGGCGGGGCAGCCGTACCGCCGCCTGCGCGCGGCGTAACGACGGTCCCGTTCGCGGAACTGCACGCAGTGAGCTCCTACAGCTTCCTCGGCGGGGCGAGTGAGCCGGAAGATCTGGTCGCGCGGGCAGTTGAGCTGGGGCTGGACGCGGTTGGCCTGCTGGACCGGGACGGGTTTTACGGCGCCGTGAAGTTCGCGGAGGCAGCGGCCGCGGCGGGCCTGAGCACCGTCTTCGGGGCGGAGTTGACGCTGGGGGAGAAGGTGCTGCCCGTCATTGCCCGTGGGCCCGAGGGGTACAAGCGTCTTTCCCACCTGATGGCGGACGCGCACATGGCTACCCGCGAGAAAGACAAGGTGGCCTACCCGCCGCTGGAGCTCATCGGGGACCAGCTGGGCGGCACCTGCGTCGTACTCGCCGGCTGGCAGTGGGCAGAGGAAATCGACCACGTGGTCGAGGCGTTCGGTGCGGGCAATGTGGTGCTGGAGTATGAGGTCTCCATGACGCCGGAGGACGCGGACCGGCACGCGGCGCTGGACACGCACGCAGCGAAACTGCCCGCCATCGTCACGGCGGCTCCTGCCGCTGCCACCCGCGACCAGGCCAGGCTGGCGGCGGCGAAGCGGGCGTTGGCCCGGCGCGAGTCCCTCTCCCAGGCGCACGGGGATTTGCATCCGATGGGGGCGAATTGGCTGCGCTCCGGCGACCAGCTCCAACGCATGTGCCCCGGCTGCGACGACAAGCTGGCCTACAGCGTGGAGCTTGCCCGGGAGTGCGCGTTCACGCTCGACCTGGTCGCGCCGGAGTTGCCGCGCTACGCCACGCCGGACGGGCGCAGCGAAATGGACCACCTCCGAAATCTCACGCTAGCGAGTGCGGAATTTCGGTATGCGGCTCGCTCGCCGGAGGTGCGTCGGAAAGCGATGGCCCAGATCCGCTACGAGCTGGAGGTGATTGAGGAGCTGAACTTCCCCGGTTACTTCCTCATCATCTACAACCTGGTGGATTTCTGCGCGCGGGAGAACATCATGTGCCAGGGGCGGGGCTCAGCGGCAAACTCGGCGGTGTGTTTCGCGCTGGGCATCACCAACGTGGAGCCGATCGAGGCGGGGCTGCTGTTTGAGCGCTTCCTTTCCCCGGACCGCGACGGCCCGCCCGACATCGACCTGGACATTGAATCCGGGCGGCGCGAGGAGGTGATCCAGTACGTCTACGACACCTACGGGCGCGACAACGCGGCGCAGGTGGCCAACGTGATCACCTACCGCACCAAGGGCGCGGTGCGCGACGCGGCGCGTGCCCTGGGGTTCGCGCAGGGCGCGGCCGATAGTTGGGCGAAGGGGATGACGGAGGTGCCGGAGGCCGTCGAGAAGCTGGCGGCGCAGTTCAAAGGGCAGCCGCGCCACCTTGGCATCCACTCCGGCGGCATGGTCATCTGCGACCGCCCGATCGCGGACGTGGTGCCCGTGGAGTGGGCGCGGATGGAAAACCGCTCGGTGGTGCAGTGGGACAAGGACGACTGCGCCTCCGCCGGCCTGGTCAAGTTCGACCTGCTCGGCCTGGGCATGCTCGAGGCGCTGCACCACATGGTGGACCTGGTGGAGGAGACCACCGGCCGCACGGTGCACCTGTGGGAGCTGCCGCTTGACGACGCGCGCGTGTACGACATGCTCTGCCGCGCCGACTCCGTGGGCGTGTTCCAGGTGGAGTCGCGCGCGCAGATGGGCACCCTGCCCAGGTTGAAGCCGCGGCGGTTCTTCGACCTGGTGGTGGAGGTGGCGCTGATCCGCCCGGGCCCGATCCAGGGCGGCTCGGTGCACCCGTACCTGCGCCGTCGCGACGGTCTGGAGCCGGTCACCTTCGACCACCCGGTGCTTGAAAAGTCGCTGGGCAAAACGCTGGGCATCCCGCTGTTCCAGGAGCAGCTCATGCAGATCTGCGTGGATGCGGCCGGCTTCTCCGGCCGCGAGGCCGATGCTTTACGACGAGCCATGGGCTCCAAACGCTCCCCGGCAAAAATGGCCGCGTTGAAGTCGCGCTTCTTCGAAGGGTGCTGGCGCACCAACGAGATCGGGGAGGACGTGGCCGAGCGGTTGTGGCAGAAGATCGTGGCGTTTGCCGCCTACGGGTTCCCGGAGTCGCACTCGCAGTCCTTCGCCTCGCTGGTGTACTTCTCCGCGTGGTTTAAGCGCCACTACCCGGCGGAGTTCTGCGTGGGACTGTTGCGCGCGCAGCCGATGGGGTTTTACTCCCCGCAGTCGCTGATTCAGGACGCTCGCCGGCACGGGGTAGAGGTGCGGCCGGTGTGCGTGAACAACTCCGGGAGGGAGGCCCGGTGCGTGGATTCCTCCACGATCCGGGTGGGGTTGAACCTGGTGCGGGGCTTGGGCTCGGACGCGGCGGACCGGATCGAGGAGGCGGCGCCATTCGACGGGATCGCGGATTTGGCGCGCCGGGCTGATCTGTCCGTGGAGCACGTGGAGGCCCTGGCCCGGGCGGGGGCGCTGGACTGCTTCGGAGTGACGCGCAGGCAGGCGCTGTGGCAGGCGGGCGTGGCGGCCACGGAGCGCGAGGGCATGTTGCCCGGGCTGTCGTCGGTGGTGGCGCCGTCGTTGCCCGGGATGAACCCGTTCGAGCTCATGGCCGCGGACGTAGCGGCAACCGGCGTCACGCCCGGGCTTATGCCGGTGGAGATGGTGCGTGCTGCGCTGTCGGAGCAGGGCGTGGTGCCGGCGTCCGAGCTGTTGCACGGGGTGGAGGACGGCACCCGCGTGCGCGTGGCCGGCGTGATCACGCACCGCCAGCACCCGGCCACCGCAGGTGGGGTGACCTTTTTGGGGATGGAGGACGAGACCGGGCTGATCAACATCGTCATCTCCGTCGGGCTGTGGAACAAGCAGCGCGTGTTGGCCCGCACCGCCAAGGCGCTGGTGGTGCGCGGGATCGTGCAAAACGCCTCCGGGGCGGTGTCCGTGGTGGCGGACCGGTTGGAGCCGCTGGCGATGGGGGAGCTGCTCTCGCGCGGGTCCCGGGATTTCCGGTGATGGGCGCGTGGGCCCGAGGTGCCTAACCGAGGTGCCTAACCGAGGATGCTTACTTCTACACGCTTACTTCTCGAGAGATCCAGGGCGGTGTAAGGCACCCCACTCGATGGATAAGCATCCTGGGGTAAGCATCTTCGCCGGAATGAGCACCAACCCGGCTGGTAGCGTGTGCGCCATGCCCGATGCGCCTGTCCATCCCCTGCCCACGTCCGTGGAAACCATGAACAAGGTGTCCCCGAAACTGATGTGGCCGCAGTTGGTGAACAACGCCATATGGATGGTGATCGTCTGCGGTGGCCTCTACCTCTGCTACCGGGAGTGGGGATGGGGCTTTCTCATCCCGCTGGGGATTTTCGGCGTCATCTTCATCTGGCGCTTTTTCCTCATCCCGTTCCAGGTCCGCAACATGGGTTGGCTGGAAACGGACAATGAGCTGGTGCTGAGCAAAGGCAAGATGTTCCACACCATCACGGTGATTCCGTACGGGCGCATCCAGTTCGTGGACGTGGAGTCGGGCCCGATTGCCCGCTCGCTGGGGCTGAAGGAGCTGAAGGTGCACACGGCGTCGAGTTCCTCCGATTCGGACTTGCCGGGGCTCTTGGCAGCAGACGCTGACGCGTTGCGCGACCGGCTCGCCGTCAAAGCGCGCGAGCGGATGAGCGGCCTGTGAGCAGCGTCCACACCACCCCCGGCATGGAGGGGTACCGCCAGGTGCACCGACTGACGCCGCTGTTGCGCGTTTGGACGTTCACGCTGGCGTTGGCCACCCTTGCCCTGTTCAACTTCAGCATGCCCATCTACCACTGGGCGCAGCGCGAGAACGTCGGCGTGACCGACATCGCGTGGGCTGCGGCCGGTCTCGTTGGGGCGCTCGCGGTGGTCTTCGCGGTCTCGCAGATCTGGTGGCGCCGCAGCGGCTTCAAAATCGGCGAGGATGAGGTGGAGGTGCGCCGCGGCGTGCTGACCAACCAAGTCCGCGCCGCGCGCTTCGACCGCATCCAGGCCGTCGACGTCATCGAGTCATTCGCGCCGCGGTTGTTCGGGCTCGCGTCGGTACGCATTGAGGCCGCGGGCAGCGCGCAGTCCGCGATCAGCATCACCTACCTGTCGCGCGACGAGGCGGAAGAGGTGCGTGCGCAACTGCTGCGCCGCATAGGCGGCACGCAGGAGCGATCGCCTATCGACGCCACCTCCGGCCCCCACCTCGTTCCCCCGATCCCCATCCGCAGGTCGCTCATCGGCACCGCGTTCCAGATGTCCACGCTGTTTACCATCGCGTGGGCGTTCGTGCCCATCTGGACGGAGCTGACCGCCGCCGCGATCATCCCCGTGGTCGTGGGGTTTTTGCCCAGAATCTGGCGCACTATCGACCAGTCGTGGCGGTTCACCTGCACCAAGGAGGGGGAGATGTTCCACCTCACCTACGGCCTGGCCAACCGCCGCCGTCAGGCGGTGCCGCGCTCGCGGATCCACGCGGTGCAGCTGCGTCAGCCGATGTTCTGGCGGCTCTTCGGCTGGTGGACGGTCTCGGTGGTGGTCGCCGGGTACGGCTCTGAGCGCAACAAGCAGTCCGGCACCTCGAAGTTGCTGCCGGTGGGCACGTGGGCGCAGGCGAAGGCGATGGTGGACGCTATCGGGCCGCTTGCTGGCGACGACCTAACGGACCTTTCCACCGCCGAGTACCGCTCGCCGCGCAGCGCACGGTGGGTCTCGCCGATCGACTGGAAGCGCCAGACCGTCAAGGTTCGCGACGGCGCCGTTGCGACCACCGCGGGAAGGATCGGACGCTGGTACCAGATGGTGGATATCCCGCACATTCAAGAGCTGGCATTGGAACAAGACCCGTTGCAACGCAAGCTTGGCCTAACCAGCGTGGACCTCGACATGGTGCCCGGCCCGTTCCGTGTGTCGCTGCGCGATGTGGAGGAGGCGCAGGCGCGGGAGATCGTCGATAGGCTTCGTGCCCGCAAGCTTCCGCCGATGCAGGTCACGGACCCGCTGTCAGACCCCGCCGAGGAAGCCGAGCTGGCGCCACGCCTCGTAGACGGCGACTGACGCAGAATTCGTGAGGTTCATGCTGCGCCGCGCCGGGAGCATGGGAATGCGCACGCGGCGGGTAATCCGCGGGTGGGAAAGGTGGGCCTCGGGGATGCCGTTGGCCTCGTTGCCGAACATGAGCGCGTCCCCGTCTTGGTAGGACACCTCGTGGTAGTGGTGCTCGGTGTGCGCGGTAAACGCGAAGACGCGGGAGTCGGGGATGGAATCGAAACAGGCGTCGATGTCGGGGTGAATGATCACGTCGGCCAAGTCGTGGTAATCCAGTCCCGCGCGCTTGAGGTGCTTGTCGTCGAAGTTGAAGCCGAGGGGTTCGACGAAGTGCAGCTGCGCCCCGGTGTTGGCCGCGAGGCGGATGGCGGCGCCCGCGTTGCCGCCGATGGCCGGGTTGTCGTAGATCAGGTGGAGCACGCCTGACAGTCTAGGATTGGGGCCGTGACTGCGATCAAACTGGACGGCAAACTCTACCGCGAGGAGATTTTCGCGGACCTGCGTGAGCGCGTAGCTCGTCTCAAAGCAGAGCATGGCATCACCCCGGGGTTGGCCACGGTGCTCGTGGGGGAGGACCCGGCCAGCCAGAACTACGTGCGCATGAAGCACAAGGACTGCGAAGAGCTGGGTATCGCGTCCATCATGAAGGAGCTGCCGGGCGACTGCACCCAGGACGAGCTGGAGCAGGTGATCAGCGAGCTGAACAACGACCCGGCCGTCACCGGCTATATCGTCCAGCTGCCGCTGCCGAAGCACCTGGATGAAAACCGCGTGCTGGAGCTGATCGATCCGGCCAAGGACGCCGACGGCCTCCACCCGGTGAACCTGGGCAAACTCGTGCTCAATGAGCCAGCGCCGCTGCCGTGCACCCCGAACGGCTCGATCAAGCTGCTGGAACGCTTCGGGGTGGATTTGAACGGCGCGATCGTCTGCGTCATCGGACGCGGCGTGACCGTGGGCCGGCCGCTTTCGCTCATGCTCACCTCCCGCGGCGTCAACGCCACCACCGTGCTGTGCCACACCGGCACGAAAGACCTGGCCGCGGAAACGCGCCGCGCGGACGTCATCATCGCCGCGGCGGGCAAGCCGCACATGATCACCGCCGACATGATTAAGGAGGGCGCCGCGCTTCTCGACGTCGGCGTGTCCCGCGTGGACGGCAAAACCGTCGGTGACCTGCACCCCGACGTGTGGGAGAAGGCCGGCTGGGTCTCTCCGAACCCGGGCGGCGTGGGCCCGATGACGCGCACGTTCTTGGTGCGCAACATCGTGGAAAACGCCGAGCGCCAGGCGGGCATTGGCCAGGCCGCCAGCTAAGGCGGGAGCCGGTTTGGCACGGAGCAGGATCCAGCTACCCGGGGCGCAGCTTCCCGACGGACTCACGCTGGACAACCCCCACGACCGCGGCAACGCCACCTCGCCGCTGCCTGTTACGGCGCAGCGCGTCATGGCGGCGGTGTTCGTGGTGGGATTCGTGCTGTCCGGCATCTACATGGCAACGGAGCACTGGCGCCGCGCCACCTTCACCCTGGGCGCGGCCATGCTGTGGCTGACCGTGATGCGCCTGACCTGCGATTCGCGGGTGATCGGCCTGGTGTCGGTGCGCTCCCGGCGCTTCGACGCGCTATTCACTACCGTCTTGGGAGCGGCCATGATGTGGCTGTCGTGGTCGGTGGACGCGCTGGGGTCGTAGAATCTGACGATGCGGGCGATTCTGCCCCGCAAACCCCCAGGTCGGATTTTGGCGTCGTCAACTTTTACGAAATCACGCCCTCGCAGGCGCGCCGATATCCTTGCACCATGCCTCACGTCGCAGCCGCTCCCGTCCTCGTCGTCGCCGATATCCACCTCGGCCGCAAACAGCGCGACGACAAGAAGACCGGCCCTGGTATCGACTGGGCGCTGGACACACTTCAACGTGGCGCGGACGCGGGGGCGCGGCACCTGGTCATGCTCGGTGATGTGATCGACCGCAAGCGGTTCACCGAAGCGACGTATGGCGAGGTCGCGAGGTTTTTCCAGCGCGGGCTCGAGCTGTTCGACACCGTCGTGTTCATTGCGGGCAACCACGACGTGCACCACGACCTCTCCAAGGTCGTCCCAGACGGTGTGGTGGTTGCCGGAATTGAGCCGCAGACCATTCGGGCGGGAGAGTGGGCGCTGCACACCGCTGCGGTGGAGGTGGACCGGGACCCGCGCCAGCTCGTCTCTAGGTTCCCAGCACCGGTTGAAGGGGTGCCGAACTTGGGGCTGCTGCATACCTCGGTGACGGGGGAGTACTCCAACAATCCGTGCCTGCCGTGCACCCAGGATGAGCTCGCTGCCTGCGGGTATGACGCCTGGCTGCTCGGGCACGTGCACCAGCGCATCACGCTTTCCGATGCGCCGTTCGTCGGCTGGGTGGGAATGGGCCGCGCCTACCTGGCCGTCGCGGGCGGCAATGGGGTGAGCGTCAGAAACCTCTAAATGTCGTAGGCGCCACGCTCCGCGGCAACCTCGCGCGCGGAGGGAGTTTCCCGCGTCAGTGTGATGAAGTTGCGCAGGATCCGGTCCATCTGCCGGGCCTCGACCAAGAACGCGTCGTGGCCGACGGGGGAGGACAGCTTCGACATAGCCAGCAGGTTCCCCAGATTGCGAGACAGGTGCTCCTGCTGGTGGTACGGGTACAAAATGTCGGTGTCCACGCCCACGATCATGGTGGGCACGGTGGAGGAGGCGAGTGCCTTGTTCAGCCCGCCGCGGCCGCGGCCGACGTCGTGGCGGTTGAGGGCTTCGGTGAGGGTGACGTAACAGGCGGCGTCGAAACGCTCGGTGAGCTTTTTGCCCTGGTGCTCAAGGTAGGACTGGACGGCGAAGCGCTGGCCGTCCTCGCGGAACGGGCCGAGCGGGTTTTCGCCGGGCTGGGCGGACGTGCCGAAGCGTTCGTCGATTTCTAGCTCGCCCCGGTAGGTCAGGTGCGCGATGCGCCGTGCGGCCGCCAAACCGGCATCCGGCGCCACGCCCGTGCCGTGGTAATCCCCGCCGCGCCAATCGGGGTCCTGGGTGATCGAGGTGATCTGCGCGGACTGGATGCCGATCTGCCAGGCGCTGGCACGGGCGGACACCGCGAGCACCAGCGCGTAGTCCACCGCCTCGGGGTAAAGCAGCGTCCACTCCAGGGTGCGCGCGCCGCCCATGGAACCGCCGATGATGGCGTGGACCCGGCTGATGCCGAGCGCTTCCAAAAACGCGCGTTCGGCGTGCACCATGTCGCGCATGGTGATTGCCGGGAAGCGCGAGCCCCAAACACCGCCGTCGGGGTGCTCACTGGCCGGGCCTGTGGAGCCGTAGCAGGAGCCCAGCGCGTTGGTGCAGATCACGCACCACTCGTCGGTGTCCAGGGCCTTGCCGGGGCCGATCGCCTCGCACCACCAATCGGAGGCGTCCGAGTCGCCGGTCAGGGCGTGCTCGACTATCAGGATGTTGTTCTTGCCGTGGAGGTCGCCGCGCGGAGCACCCCAACGTCGATAGGCAATGTGCGCATCGTGAATCACCGCACCGGCTTCGGTGCGCACGTCGCCGATGGCGACGGTGGCCAGCTCGCCTTCCGCAGCCAGCATTTAGACCGCCGCGAAGCCGCGCTCAAGGTCGGCGATGATGTCCTCGATGTCCTCGATGCCGACCGACAGGCGCACCGTGGCCTGGGTGATGCCGGCGCGGGCGAGGCCCGCGGCATCCGACTGCGAGTGCGTCGTAGAGGCCGGGTGGACCACCAGGGAGCGCACGTCGCCGATGTTGGCCAGGTTGGAGTGCAGCTTCAGCGCGTCGATGAACTTCCACGCAGCGGTCTTGTCGTGTGCATCGCCCGCGATATCGAAGGACAGCACCGAACCGGTGTACTTCAGCCCCAGCTTCTCCTGCGTCGCCTTGTATGGCGAGCCCTCGAGGCCCGCGTAGTTCACCTTGGCCACCTTGTCGTGAGCCGCGAGGAACTCCGCGACCTTCTTCGCGTTCGCGTTGTGCTTTTCGACGCGAAGCGCCAGCGTATCCATGCCCTGGAGCGCCACCCACGCGTTGAACGGGGAGATCGCGGCGCCCGTGTCGCGCAGCAGGCCAGCGCGTGCACGCAACGCAAACGCCGGAGCGCCGAGGTCCGCATACTTCAGGCCGTGGTACGCCGGATCCGGGGTGGTGAACAGCGGGAACACATCCTCGCCATTGCGCTGGACGGTCCAGTCGAAGGTGCCGCCGTCCACGATCGCGCCGCCGATGGCTGCGCCGTTGCCGGTGTAGAACTTCGTGGTGGAGATGACCACGATGTCTGCACCCAGCTCCAGCGGGCGGACGAGTGCCGCGGTGGCCATGGTGTTGTCCACGATCAGCGGGACTTGGTTGTTGTGGGCCACCTCGGCGATTGCCGGGATGTCCAGTACATCGGCGATGGGGTTGCCGAAGGTCTCGCCGTAGAACGCCTTGGTGTTCGGCTGAACCGCGGCCTGCCAGCTTTCCGGGTCATCGGGGTTCTCCACGAACGTGAAGTCGATGCCCAGCTTGGGCAGCGTGTGCTGGAACAGCGTCTCGGTGCCGCCGTAGAGGCGCGGGGAGGTGACCACGTGGTCGCCCGCCTGCGCGAGGGTGAGAATCGCGGCGGTTTCCGCGGCCATGCCTGAGGCGAACGCGGTCGCCGCCACGCCGCCTTCCAGGGAGGTCAGGCGGTCTTCGAGCGCGGACTGGGTCGGGTTGGTCAGACGGGTGTAGATCGGGCCCGCGTCCGAAAGGTTGAAGCGGTTTTCCGCGTGCTGCGCGTCGTCGAAGACGTAGCTGGTGGTCATGTAAATCGGCTGGTTACGTGCGCCGTAATCCTGGTCCACCTGCTGGCCGGCGTGGATGGAGCGGGTGCCAAAGGACCACTCGGCGGCGTTGGAATTGTCGTACTTCTGCTTCGGGTTCGTCATAGTGTTGCAATGTAGCCCGCTTGGTCTGTCGTTGTGTACCAAGCGGTCTATTGCGGGCTGATGTGCAGTGGGTTTACGTGAATATAAACGCGTTGGGGACCGGGGCGGGTGCCGGTGCGTCTGAGTGGGCATGGGGATGGACCGGGAAGATGCACAGGCACTGAGGCGCTGGGAGGAACGCAAGGATGAGCTGCGGGCGGAGCTCGTCGATGCGCGGAAGTGTAGCCACGAATCGTTTCCTTGCGGGCAATTTGTGCAGCTGGAACCGGTCGTATGGTTTCCCGACACGCAATGGAGGGAGCTGAGGTACCACGAACGGCAGTGGCTGCGCGTCGAGGCCGCCGCGATGGCGAGCAATGCCGCCGTGCTGGTGGGGCGTTCAGCGGCGCGGAAGCTTGGGATGTGGGTGATCTCGAACGGGGAGGAACCGGTCGAGGTGGCCTTACCGTCGCGGAGTGTTTCGCAGAGTAGGGCCCAGAGCGGGCGGTACGCGTTTCGTTTCTCCAAACTGCGCTACGACGAGCAGCTGGTGTATGAGGGGCACCGGGTCACGACCCCGGTCCGCACGTTCATCGATATCGCGCGCCACCACGGGTTCATTGAAGGGCTTATCGCCGCTGACTACCTGCTGCGACGTGGCATCGAACGAGCCGAGATTGAAAAGGAGATCCGGAAGATGGGGCGGGCGAAGGGAATCGGTGTGGCTCGAAAGTGTTTGGAGCACGCGATCCCGAATTCCGATTCGGCGTACGAGTCCTTGGCCAGGGGGTTGTTGATCGAGGCCGGGATCGGGCCGGTGGTCGCCCAAGCCCAGATCGAGCGCTACTTCGCCGACCTTTTGCTCCAGGGATGGTTGATCATCGAGATCGACGGCGAGATCAAATACGAGCGCGACGACGCCGGCGAGGTGTGGAAGAAAGAATTCAGCCGGCAGAAACGGATCGGGAACAAGGGGTACGTGATCCTGCGGTTCGAGTCCAAGCTCCTGCGGGAACAGCCCCACGTGTTCATCGCGGAAGTTCGGGCTGCGTTGGCCGGCACCGGTGCGCTGGCGGCTCGCATGGGCTAAATGCTTACTCCAGGATGCTTACCCGTTTCTAGATGCTTAATCCTAAACGCTTACTTCTCGACGAAGCCCCGGCTGGTTCTCGCTCGATACTCGATAAGTAAGCATCCTCGGGTAAGCATCTAGCCGGGGTAAGCATCCTCGGGTTAGCAACGAAACCGGCCGGTGCCGGGGCGCGCAACCCCGACACCGGCCGGTCTTAGATCAGCGAGCTACTTCTCCAGTTCGTCGATGATCTTGTTGAAGGTTGCGGACGGGCGCATGACCGCGGAGGTCTTTTCCTCGTCCGGCCAGTAGTAGCCGCCGAGGTCGGCAGCGTTGCCCTGGGCGTCCAGGAGCTCCTTGTCAATCACATCGGCGTTGTCGCGCAGGTCCTTGGCGATCGGGCCGAAGACCTCGGCCAGCTCGGCGTCGTCGGACTGGGCTGCCAGCGCCTCGGCCCAGAACAGGGAGAGCCAGAAGTGGGAGCCGCGGTCGTCGATCTCGTTCACCTTGCGCGACGGGGACTTGCCTTCGTCGAGAAGCTTCTCGGTGGCCTTGTCCAGCGCGGCGGCTAGGACGCCGGCGCGCTCGTTGCCGTTCGTGTTCTTCTCGTGGCGGAAAGACTCAGCCAGCGCGAGGTACTCGCCGAGGGAGTCCCAGCGCAGGTGGTTTTCCTCTTCAACCTGCTGGACGTGCTTCGGGGCGGAGCCGCCGGCACCGGTCTCGAACAGGCCACCGCCAGCCATCAGCGGGACCACGGAGAGCATCTTCGCGGAGGTGCCCAGCTCGAGGATCGGGAACAGGTCCGTGTTGTAGTCACGCAGCACGTTGCCGGTCACGGAGATGGTGTCCTCGCCGCGGCGGATGCGCTCCACCGACTCGCGAGTGGCCTCGACCGGGGAGGCGATGGAGATGTCCAGGCCCTCGGTGTCGTGGTCGGCCAGGTACTTCTTCACCAGCTCGATCAGGTTGCTGTCGTGGGCGCGCTCCTCATCCAGCCAGAAGATGGTCTTCATCCCGGACAGGCGTGCGCGGTTGACGGCCAGCTTGACCCAGTCCTGGATCGGGGCGTCCTTGGTCTGGCATGCGCGCCAGATGTCGCCGGCCTCCACGTCGTGCTCGATCAGCACGTCACCAGCGGAGTTCACAACCTGGACCTTGCCGTCGGCCGGGATCTTGAAGGTCTTGTCGTGGGAGCCGTACTCCTCGGCTTTCTTCGCCATCAGGCCCACGTTCGGCACGGTGCCCATGGTCGTCGGGTCGAAGGCGCCGTTAGCGCGGCAATCGTCGATAACCGCCTGGTACACACCGGCGTAGGAGGAATCCGGGATGACGGCCAGGGTGTCCTGCTCCTGGTCGTCGGCGTTCCACATGTGGCCGGAGGTGCGGATCATTGCCGGCATGGAAGCGTCGATGATCACGTCCGACGGAACGTGCAGGTTGGTGATGCCCTTGGAGGAGTTCACCTGCGCCAGGGCCGGGCCGTCCTGCAGCGCCTTGTCGAAGGCGGCGCGGATCTCCTCGCCGCCCTCCAGCGAAGCCAGGCCGTCGTAAATCGCGCCCAGGCCGTTCTCGCCGTCAAGGCCGGCTGCCAGCAGTTCCTCGCCGTACTTGTCGTAGACGTCCTTGAAGTACGCGCGCACGACGTGGCCGAAGATGATCGGGTCGGAGACCTTCATCATGGTGGCCTTCAGGTGCGCGGAGAAGAGCACGCCCTCGTCCTTGGCGCGCTGCACGGCGTCCAGCAGGAACGCGTCGAGCGCCTTGGCGGACATGTAGGTGCCGTCGATGACCTCGCCGGCTTCCACCTTCAGGCCGTCCTTGAGCACCTGCTCGCCGTCTGCGGTGACGAGCTTGATGGTCAGCGTGTCCGCCTCCGGCATGATGACGGACTTCTCGTTGTGGCGGAAGTCGCCGGCGTCCATCGTCGCCACGTTGGTCTTAGAGTCGGAGGACCACTCGCCCATGGAGTGCGGGTGCTTCTTGGTGTAGTTCTTCACGGCCTCCGGCGCGCGGCGGTCCGAGTTGCCCTCGCGCAGCACCGGGTTCACGGCGGAGCCCTTCACTGCGTCGTACTTATCCTGCGCGTCCTCGTAATCCGGGATGTCAAAGCCGGCGGCCTGCAGCTCGGTGATGGCCTTCTTCAGCTGCACCAGGGAAGCGGAGATATTCGGCAGTTTGATGATGTTGGCGTCCGGGGTCTTTGCCAGCTCACCGAGCTGAGCGAGCGCGTCGTCGACCTTCTTGTCGCCGAGGCGGTCCGGGAACTGCGCCAAGATGCGGCCAGCCAGCGAAATGTCGGCGGTATCCACGTCGATGCCGGCGCGGGACGCGAACGCCTCCACGATCGGCTTCAGGGAGTACGTCGCTAGCAGCGGCGCTTCGTCGGTACGGGTCCAAATGATCTTCGCCATAATGCTCCTCAGGTTTAAGGTGTCTGACTTCAGCCAACCAGACTACTAGGGTCATCACACATGAGTCTCACTATCGCGTCGGTCAACGTCAACGGCATTCGCGCCGCCACCAAAATCCGTAACGAGGACAACCCGGGCATGCTGGCCTGGCTTACCGAGACCCCGGCCGACGTGGTGCTGATGCAGGAAGTGCGCGCCACGGAGAAGCAGTCGCGTGAGGCCCTGGCACCCGCCCTCGAGCAGGGGTGGCACCTCGCCGTCGCGCCCGCGGAGGCCCCCGGTGCGAAGGGGCGCGCTGGCGTGGGCATCCTCTCGCGCGCTCCGCTTAACGACGTCACCTTCGGCATCCCCGCCTTCGAGGATGCCGGGCGCTTCATCGCGGCCACACTGCCCGACGGCACCCGCGTGGGGTCGCTGTACCTGCCGTCGGGGTCTGCCGGTACCGCGAAACAGGACGAGAAGTACCGCTTCTTGGACGAGTTCGAGCCCATGCTGGAGCAGTGGGCGGGGGAGTACCCGGACATGGTTATCGGCGGGGACTGGAACATCTGCCACCGCCGCGAGGATCTGAAAAACTGGAAGACAAACACCAAGAAGTCCGGGTTCCTGCCCCATGAGCGCGCGTTCATGGACGCCGTGTTCGGCACCTTCCCGGACGAGCAGCCGCAGGACGTGGAGGCGAAGGCCGATCCGGTGTGGGCGGGCGCTGTGGAGTACGCGGCCGATAGGCGTCGAGAAGCAAGCAGCTCCCCGAGGTGGTTCGACGTGGCCCGCAGGCTGCAGCCGGAGGACGCGCCGTACACCTGGTGGACGTTCCGCGGCCAGGCCTTCAACAACAACGCGGGCTGGCGCATCGACGTCCAGGCGGCCACCGAGAACATGCTGCGGCGTGCGGAACGCACTTGGGTGGACAAGGCGCCGGCGGTGGAGCAGCGGTGGTCTGACCACTCGCCGCTGCTGGTGGAGTACCGTGAAGAAGTGTGAACAAGGTTAAATTTGCTGTAATTGTGGCGCCGGTCACTCTGCTGGTCGCATGTTCACACGACGCCAATACGCTCGACGACGCGCTTGACGGGAGATCCGACACCGCGACCGTGGATCTGGCTGAGGCGTATCCGTCCGCCAAAAGCTTGTTTGTGGTGTGCACCAGTGACGACGCTGCGGTAAGCGACGTCTTTGGCAGGGACGTCCTGGACGAGCCGGAAGACGATGAGAATTGGATGATCCAGCAGCGCTTCGACAGCGCCATCCTCACCGAGGCGTACAAGCGCGACGAGGTGGACTTGTGCGGGGACAATCACGACGAGATCCGCGAGGTGACCAAGGAGGAGCTCGACTTCGAGCACCGCGACGGCACGTGGACCCTGGTCGGGGAACGTGGCGTTGACGTGGAGGATCTCACCCGGATCCCGGTGGAATGACACAATCCGGGCCATTTAGCTGAACGCTGTTCAATAACCGGTTACACTGACTCTCGCTTGTGAAGTGGAACACGAAGAACGGAGTGCAGCACCATGACTGACATCCTTGAAATCGCACGGGAGAAGGCTCTGGAGAAGGGCGAAGGCCTGAACAAAGAGGAGCTCGTGCAGATCCTCAACATCGAGGACGAGCGCCTGCCGGAACTGCTGGACCTCGCCCACCAGGTGCGAATCAAGCACTGCGGCGTGGACGTGTCGCTGGAGGGCATCATCTCCCTGAAAACAGGCGGTTGCCCCGAGGACTGCCACTTCTGCTCCCAGTCCGGTTTGTTCGAGTCCCCGGTGCGCGCGGTCACGCTGGACATCAACGAGCTGGTCGAGGCCGCGAAGCAGTCCGAGAAGATGGGCGCGTCCGAGTTCTGCATCGTTGCCGCGGTGAAGGGGCCGACTCAGCAGCTGCTCGACCAGGTCGCTGAGGCTGTGACCGCCATCCAGGACGAGGTGGACATCTCTATCTCCGCGTCCCTGGGTATTCTCACCCGCGACCAAGCGCACCAGCTGGCCAAGATGGGCGTGTCCCGCTACAACCACAACTTTGAAACCGCCGAGAGCTTCTTCCCCAACGTGGTGACCACCCACACCTGGCAAGAGCGCAAGGAGACCCTGGAGAACGTCCTGGCAGAGGGCATGGAGACCTGTTGCGGCGGCATCATCGGTCTGGGCGAGAGCATCGAGCAGCGCGCCGAGTTCGCTGTCCAGCTTGCGGAAATCCAGCCGCACGAGGTGCCGATGAACTTCCTCGACCCACGCCCCGGCACCCCGTTCGCCGACCGTCCGCTGGTGCCGCAGGGCGAGGCCCTTCGCGCGGTGGCGGCCTTCCGCCTGGCGATGCCGGCGACCCAGCTGCGCTTCGCCGGCGGCACCGAGCTCGCGCTTGGCGACGACGGTACCGAGGCCGGCCTCATGGGCGGCGCCAACGCGATTATCGGCGGCAACTACCTGACCACGTTCGGTCGCCCGATGGAGAAGGACCGCGACGCGGTGGACCGCGTGATGGAAGGCGGCGCCCGCCCGGGGCTGAACCTGAACATCACCCCGGTGGGCCAGAAGCAGAACTCCGGCCACGGCGTGCTCTACGACACCATCAAGTCGCTGTAATCTTCCCCAGATGAAGATTCCCGACAACACCGATCTCGCCGACGCCGTCTTGTCGGGCGAGATCGCCTGGCCGCTCAACCCGGCCCGGCCCTACGACGCACCGCGCATCTGCCCGCTGTGCGGCCGGCGCATGGTGGTAAAAATCAGCCCGATGTCGTGGGAGGCGGCCTGCTCCCGCCATGGGCTGCTGCGCTCCGAGTGGTTGGAGAAGTAGCGGCTACTCGGAGTCGGTGATGTCGAGCAGTGCCGCGCCCTTATCCACGTGGCTGCCGGCCTCCACGGCGAGGTTCTTCACCACACCGCTCTTGTGGGCCTTGACCGGGTTTTCCATCTTCATGGCCTCGAGGATGACCACGATGTCGCCGGCTTCCACCCGGGCGCCTTCGGTGACCTCGGACTTGACCACGGTGCCCTGCATCGGCGCAGTCAAGGTGTCTGCGCTGGCAGCGCCCTTGCCGTAACCCTTGCCGCCGGACCCGCCGCTACGGGAGCGGCGTTTGCGGTCGCGGCGGGTCAGGGCCGAAGCCCCCAGAAGCAACGACTCCGGCAGCGTGACCTCGATCGATCGGCCGTTGACCCCGACCGAGACAGTGCGACGGCGCGCTTCGTCCTGGTCACCGTCTGCGCCAGCGTCGTCGGACTCGTAGGGTGCGACGTCCGGGTCCCATTCCTCTTCGATCCAGCGGGTGTAAACAGCGAAGTGGGTGGCGTCGCCGGTGAAGGCGTCATCGTTAAGCATGCGCTGGTGGAAGGGGATGATGGTCGGCACGCCTTCGACCCGGAATTCGGCGAGGGCGCGCTTGGCGCGGGCGATGGCCTGGTCACGTGTTTCGCCGCGAACGATGAGTTTGGCCAACATCGAGTCGAACTGGCCGCCGATGGTGGAGCCTGCGCGGATGCCGGAGTCGACGCGCACGCCGGGGCCTGCGGGTTCGATGTAGGCGGTGGCGGTGCCGGGCATGGGCATGAAGTTGGTGCCGGCGTCTTCGGCGGTGATGCGGAACTCGAAGGCGTGGCCGGTGGGCTCCAGATCGGCGTCGAAACGCAGCGGCTCGCCGGTGGCGATGCGGAACTGCTCGATGACAAGATCCACACCGGTGGTTTCTTCGGTGACGGGGTGCTCGACCTGGAGGCGGGTGTTGACCTCAAGGAAGGAGATCAGCCCGTCAGCACCGACGAGATATTCCACGGTGCCAACGCCCACGTAGCCTGCTCGCTTCGCAATCGCTTTAGCGGACTCGTGGATGCGTTCGCGCTGCTCATCGGTGAGATATGGGGCGGGGGCTTCCTCGATGAGCTTTTGGAACCTGCGCTGCACGGAGCAGTCGCGGGTGCCAGCGACGATGACGTTGCCGTGCGTATCCGCCAGCACCTGTGCTTCAACGTGGCGGGCGCGGTCGAGGTAGCGCTCCACGAAGCACTCGCCACGGCCGAACGCTGCTTTGGCTTCGCGGGTGGCGGACTCGAACAGTTCGCGGATCTCGCCACGCGTGCGGGCGACCTTCATACCGCGGCCGCCACCACCGTACGCCGCCTTGATAGCTACCGGTAGGCCGTGGTTGTCGGCGAATGCGACCACATCGTCGGCGCTGTCTACCGGGTCCTTTGTGCCCGGCACCAGTGGGGCGTCGACCTCTTCAGCGATGCGTCGGGCAGTGACCTTGTCGCCAAGCGCGTCGATGGCCCGCGGCGGCGGTCCGATCCAGGTCAGCCCCTCGTCAATGACGCGCCGGGCGAACTCGGCGTTTTCCGCCAAGAAGCCGTAGCCGGGGTGGACGGCGTCCGCACCGCTGTCGCGGCAAGCCTTGAGCACTTTGTCGATATCCAGATAGCTTTGCGACGACGTCTCGCCACCGATCCCAATCGCCTCATCCGCCATTTCGGTGTAGGGCGCGTCCTTGTCGGGGTCGGCGTAGATCGCCACGGAGGCAAGGCCTGCGTCGCGGGCTGCGCGGATGATACGGACCGCGATCTCGCCGCGGTTGGCGACGAGGACTTTGCGGAACGGAAAGTCATGCATATGTGCGGTCCTTTCTAAAAGTAGGTGACGTTGCCGATGGTTGGCTGGCCGAACGCATCGCCGAACATGTTGTCTTCGTAGGCAGCACCGGCGCCGGCCTCAGCAGCGGAGGTGGCCTGCCAGGTTTGGGCCTCGGCGAGCACGGTGGTCAGCGCTGCCAGTTCGTCGTGGGACAGCGACGTGTCGTCGGTACGAAACAGTGGTGTCATGGTGACTCTCCTTAAACGGTCGGGGTCGCGATCGGGTACGTGCCGTCGGCGTTGAGACGGGCGTCGGGGTTGAGCAGGAGTGCGATCTCGTCGGCGTGGTCGTCGATACCAGTGAAGCGGCGGTTCTCCACCTGGGTGAAGAGGTCGGCGCGGCCGATCATCCCGGCTTCGAGTCGGCTTGCGCCCTGGGCGAGGCGTTCGGTGGCGCGCTCACGCCAGGCGTCGGCGTCGCGGTTGTCGCGTGTCAGTGCGGCTTCGAACACACCCGGGTGGCCCAGCACGACGAGCGCGCCGACGTGGCCGAAACCGAGCGAGGTCAGGGCCGCCGCCTTCACGTTGCCGGCTCCGAGAGCGAGCGGGGAGCGCAGCCACACCAGGTTGGTTGCCTTCGACTCGATGAGAGGGTCGACGCAGTCCAGTGAGGCGTTCGGCGGGAGGTCGCCGGTTGTCAGGACGTCGAGGAGTCCGCCGGTCTGCAGCAGCGCCGCACCTGCCTTGGAGTGACCGGTGAGGGTCTTCTGCGAGATGACGTACATCGGTGCATCCGGGTCGCGGCCAACGGCCGGCCATAGCACGGAGTGCAGTTCGGACTCGTTCGGATCGTTGGCGTTGGTGGAGGTGTCGTGCTTGGACAAGACGGTGACATCATCAGGCGTGAGTCCCAGCGAGGACAGGGATCGGGCCAGGCGCGAGTCGGTACCGCCGCAGGCCGCCGCCAGCACGCCGAGGCCTGGTGCCGGGATGGAGGTGTGTGCACCGTCGCCGAAGCTGGAGGCGTACGCGACCACTGCCAGCACCGGCAGGCCGAGCTCGGCGGCGAGGGTGCCGCGGGCGAGCAGGACCGTGCCGCCGCCTTCGGCTTCGAGGAAGCCGCCGCGTCGACGGTCGTTGGCGCGTGAGATGAAGCGGCCGTCGATACCTTGTGCCGTCATCTTGGCGGTTTCGGCGGTGGCGTTCATGTCGCCGAAGCCCTGGAGGGATTCGACCTGGACGTCGTCGATACCACCGGCGACGACAAAGTCGGCCTTGCCCAGCGCAATCTTGTCCACCGCTTCTTCGATGCTGACTGCGGCGGTGGCGCACGCGCCGACCGGGTGGATCATGGAGCCGTAGCCGCCGACAAGCGCCTGCATGGTGTGCGCGGCTACCACGTTGGGCAGCGCTTCCTGCAGGATGTCAGTCTGGCGTTCCTCGCCGATGAAGCGGGAGACGAACACCTTGTGCAGCGATTCCATGCCGCCAATACCGGTGCCTTGGGTGGTGGCGATGAAGGATGGGTGCACCTTCTGCAGGAGCTCCGCCGGGGTGAAGCCGGCGTTGATGAACGCGTCGACGGCGGTGACCAGGTTCCAGGCGGCCATGCGGTCCATGCCGTCGGCCATCTGGGCGGGGATGCCCCACTTGGTCGGGTCGAACCCGTCCGGCATCTGGCCAGCGACGGTGCGCGACAAGGTGGCCTTCTTCGGCACGTGTGCCAGGGCACCGGCGTGGCGTGTCACACTCCATTCGCCGTCGATCTGGCGGATAGTGGTCTTCTCACCGTCGCCTTCCACGTATGCAAGTGCTTCTTCTTCCGTGGTCACGGTAAACGTGATGTCGCGGTCGAGGTAGACCTGCTCAAGGTCGATGGAGCCTTGGTCGGTGAGGAAGTACTTGTCCGTCAGCGTGCGAATACCGCTGCGTGCGATGACGTCGTCGCGGAAGCGTTCGTAGATGTCCTCCTCGGCAACCTCCGCGCCGTCTTCGTCGTACCAGGCCGGGTTCGGGTCCTCGGACCAGGTGATCAGGCCCATCATCCACGCCAGTTCGAGCACGCCGGCTGCGGTGAGGTCGACCTCGCCGGTGCGCGTGATGCCGTATTCGGCTTGGCGGCGGGTGCGTCCGGAGCCCCAGCTGGATACCTCACCGATGCCGACGACAACCACCATGTCGTCCAGCGAGCAGGTGACATCGCCCACGCTCGCCGGTGCGGGTTGGCGCGGGGTAGTGACGTTTGGCAGTGCGCGCACCGTGGCGCCATTGCTTGTCGGCGACTCCGTGCCCGCCGCATCCACACGTGCATTCCGTGCCAGATCGGCGATGGACACGCCTGCGTCCTCGAGCCCGCCAGTGAGGTCGCGATCCAGCGGGGACTGCTTCGCCTGCTCACGGGATTCCTCGGTGACCAGGCCTAGCAGCTGCGTGGAGATCTCCTTCGGGCTCCACACGTGAATACCTGCGGCCTGTGCCGCCGGGACGAGGCCGTCGTTGCCTCCCATCAGGTGCGTGCCGGCAACCCAGCCGATGCGGGCCTGCGCCAGGGTGACACCGTCCGGCCAGCCGGTTTCCGCGGACCACTTGTTCACAATCGCGTCGAAGGCAGCCTTGACCTCGCCGTAGGCGCCGTCGCCACCGAACGTGCCGCGGTTCGGCGAGCCCGGCAGAACGATGTGAGCGCGCTCGGCAGGGAAGTTATCGCCGCGCTGCGCCAAATCGGACAGGCCGGCGATGATGCGCTCCACCGACCACAGCAGCAGGCGGGCCTGCGTTTCGGCGTTGCCACCGACCTCTGCGAGCGAGCCGGACACAGGAGGTGCGGCGAACGGGAAAGCAAGCGTCGGGGTGAGTGCCGGTTTGATGATCTTGACGTCCTTGCCGACGGTTTCCTTCTGCTCGGACCCGATCCAGTCGATGAGTGTATCGATGTCGCGGTAGGACGACAGGTTCGTCGGCACCAGCCACAGGCGCGCGCCCACGGAAGCGTGCTCGGCGAAGAGGGTGCGGGCGAATTCCTTGCGCGCCTGGCTGACGTTGGATGCGGTCATGATGACCGTCGCACCGCCTGCGAGCAGGCGTTCCACCACTGCGGTGGCGATGGAACCCGGCGCGGCTCCGGTGACTAAGGCGACGTCGTCTGCGTACGGCTCGTTCGCGTCGGCGATGGCGGCTGCTGCGATCTCGCCGAGTGCCTTGCGACGATCACCTTCCACGCGCTTGGCGTACCATTCGGCCTGCTTTGCCACGGTGGAGCCGGTGCCAGCGAAGCGCTGTGGTGCGAGGTCGATCTCGCCGAAGGCGACGCGTGCGAGGTCTTCGCGGGCTTGGGCCCAGCGGTCGTCGAAAAGCACTGCCTTGCGCTCGTCGAAGACTGGGGTGACCTGCTTGACCCAGCCGGAGCCGAGTTCTGCCTCGATCGTTTCCACGATCGTGGTGTCCGGTGCGGGGATTTCCGCGACCTCGTCTTCGATGCCGAGCTTGTTCAGCAGCATGCGGGCGGTGGCCACCAGGGTGTCGGTGACTTCGTCCTTGTAGGCGTCGAGCGCGGCCGAATCCACCACGCCGCCGCCGGAGGAACCACCGCTGGTCGCCTGGGAGACTGCAACGCCGTAGCGTGCGGCGACGTTTTGTACCGCCTGGTCGATCAGTGCCGTGATCTCCGCCTTGGTCGTGGCCGACGGCAGGCTGTTGAGCGAACCGCCGCGCACCGATTCCTCGGTGCGGCTGCCCAGCAGGATCTCGGCTTCGACGTGCGCGGTCCAGGATGCGGGCAGGCTCCACGCGGCTGCGAGGTGCTCGCCGACAAACGCTGGCTTCAGGCCTGCGCCGCCGAAGAGTTGGCGCAGGCGGGTGCCCACGGCCTCGGACAGGACCGCGCCGAACGGGGTGTAGCCTGGCGCGGCGGTGTTCACGCGCGTGTTCAGCGTGGCCACGTCGGCTTCCGCTGCGCCGTCGATGGCGGGCACGCCGAGCTCGGCGGACATGTCCATGAGCAGCTGGTTGCGTCGCGACGACACCCCGCCGGTGAGCTCCTCAATCGTGTCCGAATCATTGATCTGCTCGGGACGGATCTTGTTCTGTAGTGCGAACAGCACGGTGATCGCATCGGCTGCGGTGAAGGGAAGGTCGGACGCGGGCGTGCCGGAGGCCGGTGCAGCCGGTGCTGGCGCTGCCGGTGCGGCGGGTGCTGCGGGTGCAGCCTCGGCGGCTGGTCGCGGTGCGGATTCGGCTGCTGGGGCCGGTTCGGCGTCTGCTTCGGCCGGGGTGTCGTCGACAAGCACAGGCTCCGGCGCGGACACCGCGTCGTTGAGCATGACGATGTCCTGGCTTGCCTCAACGTTGAAGACTGGCACGTGGATGCCGATGACATCCATCTCGCGCTTGGTCAGGTTGGTCAACGTCGGCGAGGACGCAAGGCCAACCTCAATGACCTGGTCAACGCGACCAAGCAGGTAGTCCTGCGTTTCAATCCAGCGCACAGGCGAGGCGAACTGCCACGCCAGCAACTCGATAAGCAGCGTGCGTGCGAGCGTGTTGCGTTCGGTGTTCTCCGGCGTCATGCCCTTGAGACGCTCGGACGGGACCTCGTCGGTGACGGCGTCGATGAACTCCTGCGTCAGCGCGAACGGCTTGGCCACCAGGTTCGGGATGTAGCGATCCACCAGCGTATCCACGTCGATGATTGCCGGCATGTGCTCGTCGAGCTTCTCGGCGAAGTCCGCAACGCCCTCGCGCAGCACGCGCGAGTGGAACGGAACGTCCACACCAGGGACCGTGACGTAGGCACGCGGCGTGACCGAGTTAGCCTTGCGCTCCAGGGCGGCAAGGCCGCGCTTCGTGCCCGCGACGGAGTACTGCTGGCCCTTGATGTTGTAGTTGACAATCTCCAAGAACTCGCCGGAATCCTGCGCAACACCAGCGACGTAAGCCTCGACCTCTTCTGGGCCGACACCGATCATGTTCGGGCGCAGTGCACCCATGCCGTAGTCGGAGTTGCCCTCCGCATCGCGCGGTACCAGGGAGCCCATGGCGGAGCCGCGCGAGTACACGATGTCGATGACAGCTTCCAGACCAAAGATATTGCCCAGTGCTGCAAGCGCGGTGTATTCACCGAGCGAGTGGCCTGCAAAGTACGCGCCGGGGGCCAACGCGTTGGCCTCGTTCAAGCGCTGGGTCTGGGCGTAGGCGACAACCGCCATGGCCACCTGGGTGAACTGGGTCAGGTGCAGCACGCCGTCCGGGTGCTTGAACTCCACACCGCGGATAACCAGACGCGACGGGTTGTCCTCCACAATGCGCTGGATGGAGAACCCGTGGGTCTCGCGCGTGTGGCGGTCTGCGCGGCGCCACACCTCGCGCGCGACAGCCGAGGCTGCGCGGTCGCCGTTGCCCATGCCCTGGGTCTGAATGCCCTGGCCGGGATAGACGTAGGCGGTGCGCGGCTGGGCCAGAAGCGCCTGACCCCGTGAGACGACGTCGCCGGCGATACGGCAGGTCACCTCAAGGGCCTGCTGGATGCCGACGCGGCCGACGCGCTCGACGGTGATCTCTACATCGTCGTCAAGCTGCACCATGCCGTACATGGAGTAGGTCCAGCCGACGACCTGGCCGTGGCCGGCGGCAAGGTGCTGCGCGGTGGCAGACAGCCACATGCCGTGCACCAGCGGCGCATCCAGGTTGACCAGGGCGGCAGCGTTGGCGGAGGTGTGAATCGGGTTGTAGTCGCCGGAGACCAGAGCAAACGGGGTCATGTCCGACGGTGCGCGCACCACGGTGCGGTCCATGAACGAACGCGGGGTCGGCTCAACCTGCTCGCTTGCTGCGCCACCACCGTAGGCCGGTGCCGGGACCGGCGTTGCAGTACCGGTGGCGCGACCACGAATGGCAAAGCGCTGCATCTGGGTTGCCACAACCTCGTTGCCGGAGCGCAGCTCCAACTCGACGGTGACAATGCGGCCAGAGGTGGACTCGGCAATCGAGGTGCACTTGGAGGTCACGTCGATGCGCCGGCCATCTGCAAGCTCGGTAAGCGGGACGCGCAGGTCGATGACGTGATCCAGGTGGACGGCGTTGAGCAGGCCTTCGATCACCGGCGTGCCGTCAGCCAACTTGCCGGAGCCCAGCGCTGCGTAGATCGCCGGCCAGCAGGGGCCAACCAGCACGTCTGGCGTGCCCACCACAGCGTTGTCGGCCACAGCGCCGCCGGTGACCGCAGAGTGCGATGCCAAAAGGGAAGCGGGCAGCGTAAACGACGAGCGCGCCACACCAAAAGGCGCGTCCTCAGTCGGTGCCTCGATCTGCGGGATCTCAGTAATCGTGTCGCCGGCTTCGCTGACCGAACCGACACCAGCCAGGCCAGACAGCAGCTCGAAGACGCTGTCAGACAGGCGATCGCCGTCCACAATCGGGGAGGCACCCGTGCCCGCACCGGCAGGGATCTCGACCGGGATGTTCACCTCACGCACGTAGAACGGACGCTGGTCGTCCGGCAGGTGGTCCCACGCGGAATCAGCGTGGATTCGGATCGTCCACTCGCGCTCACCAGCCGCGTTGGTGGTTGCCTCCACGTCGAAGGCGTCCTCGTCCAGCGCGTATGCAGGGTTGGCCATCAGGTGGCCGTGCCACACCAAGGTCGGGCAGGAGCGCAGATACGCGGCCTCGTCGGCGGCGTCGCTACGCCGAGCGAAGCGGGATTCGGCGGTGGCGCCGTCGTCGATAAGCATCTGCGTCGCGGCATCCTCAAAACGTGCCAGCAACTGCGCAACCGGCTCGTTCTTACGCGTAATACCAGTAACCGCAACCGGGCCCGGGATAATGCGCACCTGGTCAGCGGTGTAGCGCTCATCCTGTGCCTGCCACAAGGTGTCCTTGCCAAACCAGGACTTCAGATCCGCATCAAGTGCTGGCACCCACGGCATCGGCTTCGGGTAGGCATAGTGCAGACCGATCCACCACGCCGCATCGCGCGGGGAAACCACGACCTCGCGCGCCTGCGGGTAGTGCTGCAGCAAGGTGCTGAGACCATCGCGCGGGGAGATCTCGACATCGTCGGGGAAGAGGGTCGGGATCTCGCCATGGTCGGCCTCGTTCAGACGTGCCTCGATGCGCTGGAGCAACGCAACAAAGCGCGCGTTCCAGGTCTGGTCGATAAACGGATCGGCGAGCTCGACGAAGCGCTCGACCCACTCGGCGTACGTCATCGTCTCCACGTCGCCGAAGTACGGCTTCGCCGTCTTCGACAGTGCCTCGATGATCTCCTCGCGGTGCGCCGGGTACTCCTCAATATCCAACGAGGCGATGAACCGTGCCGCCTTGGCAAAGGAGTTGTCCAGGTCGTGCAAGTCCGCCAGCAGGTGCGATTGCGACGACGCCACACCCGCCACGCCGCGACCGCGGCCGACCCAACCGCCGTTGTTCTCCGGCGGCAGGCCAGGTGTGTCCACGAGCAGCTGCTTGACCGAATCCGTGGCCTTCGCCTCCTTCGTGGCCATAGCCACGGTGCCGACGAACACTCCATCCACCGGCATCGCAGGCAAACCGAACTTCTCAGACCAACGGCCCGTAATCAGCTCCGCGGCACGCTCCGGCGAGTACACGCCACCGCCGACGGTGAGCACCGCGTTGTCGTGCGCGCGGATCTCGGGGTAGGTCTCCAACAGCATGTCCTCCAGATCAACCCAGGAGTGGTGGCCGCCAGCGTGGCCGTCCTCCACCATCAAGATGACCTGGTCGTCCGGGTTCGCCGCAGCGATTGCGAGCGCGTTGCGGATCTGCTGCGTTGTACCGGGCTTGAGCGCAATGTAAGGGAAGCCATCCTGGTGCAGCTGCGCGAACAGTTCCGTGGCCTCGTCGACGTCCGGAATGCCCGCGGAGATACACACGCCGTTAAACGGAGCACCAGCAGCGCGGGCCTTCGGCACCATGCGCGTTTGGCCGAATTGCAGGTTCCACAGGAAGCGGTCGAAGAACATGGTGTTGAACTGCGCGGTGCGACCAGGCTGCAAAAACGCCTTGAGGTTGGCGGTGTGCTTGCCAAACTCCTCCTCGGAGTACATGCCGCCACCGGCAAGTTCCGCCCAGTAGCCGGCGTTGGCAGCGGCGGCGACAATCTCGCCGTCCGCGGACGTTGGGGTCATGCCACCCAGGATGATCGGGGACAGACCAGTTAGCGACGAGAACTTCGTCTGCGTGTACGTCTTGCCATCCGGCAGCGCGATCACTCGTGGCGCGTAGGCCGAGTAGTCCACGCCCTGCGGCAACTCAGCGCCCGGGCGTGCAAGCTCGTCGCGCTTCGCGGCGGTGGACGCGTCCAACACAGCGACGCCGGAGCCGTTGGCCAAGTTGGTCGCAATCGTCGCCGTAGCCGTATCAAACGTGAAAATGTGGCTCGCGCCCTGGGCAATCAGGTCGCGCACGGTTTCGGTGAAGTCGAACCGGTCCACCAAAATTGATTGCGCAAGTTCACGGGGAGTGGTGGTTTCAAAGGTGATGCCGCACGCGTCCGCCCACTGCTGCGCCAACTCCACACCGGGGGCGTTCGTGTCCACGTGGAAGGGGTACGCAACATCAAGCGAGTCGAACACCGGCGTGATTTCGGATCCGCCGTACTCCACTTCCAACTTGGCGTTGTAGCTGCTCGCAGCCGCTTCGATGTCCTTGCGTGCCTGCGTGAGCGCCTCCGGGCTGCCAGACAGCACCACGTGGCGGTGCCCATTGATCACGCTGATAGGAGCCGCTTGCGTATCGACGACAAACTCACCGACCTGCTCAGGCGTCAGCCCACGAACCGAAAGCATCCGGCTGCGCGAGTCGGCGCCACCGTACACGTTGGTTGCGGCAGCACCCATGATGAAGGCGAACGCAAGAGCTTTCTCCGCAGCCTGTTGGCCGTTGGCGCGATTGAGCGCGGCGGCGCCCAAGATGCCCTGGGAGTGTCCAGCGAACAGTGCGTCGGTGGTGTCGAGCCCGAGCTGTTCGAGATCTTCCGCGGCAACAATCTGCGACAGCAGAATCGCCGGCGCGCTCACCGCCGGCAGGGTGTCGATCGCCTCATGCGCAGCGTCTGCATCCATTGCGTCGTGGATACGCTGCACAACCCCCGGCACCACAGAGGCCAACGGGCGGGCGACGGCGGCGGTGAGGGACTGGGCGTCGTTAAGAAGCTGCCCCATGCGGCTACGTGCCACAGGAGTCGCAGCAGCATCGGCGAGCGCCTGCTGCCAGGAAGAACCCTGCCCCGGGAACAGGATTGCGGGCCGCTTCAGGGAAGAAAAAGAGGTGGAGTTCATAACAGTGTCCTTATGATCCTTTGAATCGGAGCGGGATTAGAGCGGGATATTGCCGTGCTTGCGCATCGGGCGCGCCACGGTCTTGTCGCGGAAGAACCGCAGTTGCGCTGCGATAACCGCAGGGGTTTCGCTTGGGAGAATGACCGAATCGATCAGACCGCGCTCCGCGGCCTTGTACGGGTTGAGCATCTCGTCCTCGTAGTCGCGCTCGTACTGGGCAATCAGCGCGCGTAGCTCCTCGCCGCTCACGCCGGAATCGCGGGCGTTGGCAATGTCGTTGCGGTTGATGAAGCCGACCGCGCCAGACGCGCCCATCACCGCGATCTGCGCGGTAGGCCACGCCAGGTTCACGTCAGCGCCGAGGCCCTTCGAGCCCATCACGCAGTACGCGCCGCCGTATGCCTTGCGCATGGTCACGGTCACCTTCGGTACGGTTGCTTCGCCGTAGGCGTACAGCAGCTTCGCGCCGCGGCGCAGAATGCCGCTGTGCTCCTGGTTCGCGCCGGGCAGGAAGCCGGGAACGTCCACCAGCATGACAATCGGGATGTTGAAGCTGTCGCAGGTGCGGATGAAGCGCGCGGCCTTTTCAGCCGAGTCGATGTCCAAGCAACCTGCGAGCACCATGGGCTGATTAGCGACGAAGCCAACCGGCTGGTCCTGAATCCGACCAAACGCAGTGACGACGCTTTCAGCGCGCTGCTCCATGACCTCCAGGAACTCGCCGTCGTCCGCGATATGCGAAATCACGTCGCGGACCTCATAGGGGGTGTTCGGTGAGTCGGGGATGAGGGAATCCAGCGCCTTGGCGTCGGTGGCGTCTTCATCGGCTGGGGCCGTGGGGCGCGGGGCCGACTTCTGCCGGTTGTTCGATGGGAGGTACTCCAGCAGGTCAGCCACCCAATCCAGCGCGTCCTCGTCGGATTCCGCAACGTAGTGGCAGTTGCCGCTTTGCTGCATGTGGATCCATGCGCCGCCGAGCTCCTCCTGCGAGATCTCCTCGCCCGTGACTGTCTTGATCACGTCCGGGCCGGTGACGAACATCTTCGAGGTCTCATCCACCATGACTACAAAGTCGGTCAGTGCGGGGGAGTAGGCGTTGCCGCCCGCACAAGCTCCCATGATCACGGAGATCTGCGGGACCACACCGGAGGCTTCGATGTTGTGCAGGAAGGTCCGCGCGATCCAGTCCAGCGACACCGCACCGTCCTGGATGCGCGCACCCGCGCCTTCGTAGAGGCCGATCAGTGGACGACCGGTGGTGACGGCAAGCCGCTGGATCTTGGTCATCTTCTCGCCGTACACCTCACCCAACGCGCCGCCGAAGACGGTGCCGTCCTGGGAGAAGATGCACACCTCGCGTCCGTCAATCGTGCCGAATCCGGTGACGATGCCATCTGTCGCCGGTCGCTTCGCCTGCATTCCGAAATCATGCGTGCGGTGGCGTGCGTGCTGGTCGAACTCCACAAACGAGCCCTCATCCAGCAGGTAGTCCAAGCGCTCACGTGCGGTCAGCCTGCCTGCTGCGCGGACCTTCTCCAGCGGCTTCGACCCCATCGGCTCGGCCGCTTCGGTACGACGTTGCACGAGGTCATCGTGTTTTTCGGCCGTGGTCGCCGGTGCCGGGGTTTGCGCCGTCGTCGGCGGTACCGACTCTGGCCGTTCAGTCGGATTTACACCTGTAATCGTATCTGACATGCTGGCATTTTAAACCTACGAGTCCGTAAGTTACTAGTCCGTAGGTCAATTCCCAGCCACGCAACAGGTTCAATCACGAACGCCAACCCCCGATGGACATTCAAGAAAATTAGGCTTTGACCATGCATATCGGCATCGACGTCGTCTCTATTTCAACCTTCGCCCAACAAATCGAACTCCCAGGTTCAACCTTCGAGTCTGTGTTCACCGACCGCGAAATCCGCACTTGCAACACCAAACCGAACCGTGCCGCATCCTTCGCCGGACGCTGGGCGGTAAAGGAGGCCTACGTCAAAGCCTGGTCCCAAACGATCATCGGTCAGCCACCGCTTATCGCCCCAGACGAGCTCAACTTCGCCGAAATAGAAGTGGTCGACGACGCATTCGGACGCCCCGTGGTCCAGTTGCACGGTGAGGTCGCACGGTTAGGACCCCGAGTGCACAGCGTCTCCCTGAGCCATGACGGCGACTACGCGGTCGCCAACGTGATCGTGGAGTAGGGGCCCTAGGACTGAGCGGCTTGGACGAAGCCGGCGGCGAGGGTGAGGCCTGTGAGGCCTGTGCGGGTCAGGTAGTCGTCGTAAATAGAAAGCTTCTGGGTGACAGCTGCTGAGTCGTAACCGCCGCGGGCGGCCCACTGAACTGCGACGTCGGGGGCGCATTCGGGGTGGAACTGGACCGAAACGATGGAGCCAAGACGCATCGCGTGGATGGGACAGCGGGCACCCGAGGCGAGCAGTTGCGCGCCGGGCGGGAGTGATACCACTGCATCGTGGTGGGATTCGACCACAACCAGTTTGTGGTCGAGGGTGCCGAGAAGCGGGTCAGTACGACCGGCCTCGCTCAGCGACACCCGCGCGGCGCCTTCTTCATCCTGACTGGCCAGACCGACGGAAACATCTCCCCCGAAGCAGTCAGCGATGATTTGGTGGCCGAGACAGATACCCAGAACCGGCATGTCAGACGAATGAGCAGCGCGAAGGATATCGTGGACGGCAGGCAGCCAAGGTGCGGCCTCCGTGTCCAGAGCGTTGGTGCGACCGCCGAGGAGACGAGGGCGGAGGTGGTGTCGTCGATACGCTGTGGCGCTTGGGTGAGATCAACGACATCGAGTTCAGCACCGGCGCGTTCCAGCCATGGGCCGAGGCGCTGGAGCGGGCTGATCGGGTCAGGCTGGAGAACAGTGATGTGCACAGGAGGTGTCTCAGGGCGGCTACTCACAGTCATCGCTGCTCCTTTCGTGGGCTTCATCTTAGCGAGTAAACAACCCCCGGTTCCCTCGAATGCGCATCGGGCTAATATGTGATGCATGCAACGCGTGCTTTCCGGAATCCAGCCCACTGCTGACTCCTACCACCTGGGAAACTACCTGGGTGCGTTGAAACAGTGGATTGATCTGCAGGATAGCTACGAGGCCTTCTACTTCATTCCGGACCTGCACGCGATCACGGTGGACCAAAACCCCGAGGAGCTGCGCCACCGCACCCTCGCCGGCTGCGCGCAGCTCATCGCGCTGGGCATCGACCCGGAGCGCTCGACGCTGTTCGTGCAGTCCCACGTTCCGGAGCACGCGGAGCTGACCTGGGTGCTGCAGTGCCTGACCGGCTTCGGCGAGGCCAGCCGCATGACGCAGTTCAAGGACAAGTCCGCCAAGCAGGGCCAGGACCGCACCTCCGTTGGCCTATTCACCTACCCGGTGCTCATGGCCGCGGATATCTTGTTGTATTCCCCGCAGCTCGTGCCAGTGGGGGAGGATCAGCGGCAGCACCTCGAGCTCACGCGCAACCTCGCGGAGCGCTTCAACACCCGGTACGGCACTACCTTCACCGTGCCAGAGGGCATGATCGTGGAGGGCGCGGCGAAGATCTACGACCTGCAGGATCCCACCTCCAAGATGTCCAAGTCGGGCTTGAACCCGAAGGGCATCGTGAACCTGCTGGACGAGCCGAAGACGTCAGCAAAGCGGATCCGGTCCGCCGTCACCGACAACGACGGCGTGATCGCCTACGACAAGGAGAACAAGCCGGGCGTATCCAACCTGCTGGTGATCCAGTCGGCGCTCACCGGTAAGCCGGTCGAGGAGATCGTCGCTGGCTACGAGGGCCAAGGCTACGGCGCGCTGAAGGTGGATACCGCGGATGCGCTCGAAAGCTTCACGACGCCGCTTCGCGCCCGCTACGACGAGCTCATGTCCGACCGCGCCGAGCTGGAAGCCATCCTGGCCCGCGGGGCACAACGTGCCCGCGAAGTAGCGGCCCCGCTTCTGGCGGACGTGTACGACAAGGTCGGCTTCCTCGCCCCGAAGCGGTAGCGGCCGCTGGGGTTTACGCACGGATCCTTGTAGCTGGAAACTCGCGGTAGGTGTGGCTGCGACGCACGCGTACCCGCCCCGTCGGCGCGCGGGCTGCTCTACGATGTGTTCGGTAAACGACACATATATGAAGGGACGTCGATGGCAACCTCGACCGCGCCGCGTAAGGCGTACACCGACGAACAAGGCATTGAACGCGCCTCGAAGCAGCAACAAGAGGGCCTAGAGGACAAGGTGGAGCAGAAGTCTCACGCCGCCGGCCACCTGTTGCGCATGAACGACCGCTTCGGCTCCCAGGGCGGCAACCAGATGGCCGCCGGCGTCACGTACTTCTCAGTCCTAGCGCTGTTTCCGCTGCTGATGCTCATGTTCGCGGGTCTCGGTTTCTTCCTCAACGCTCGCCCGGACCTGATGCGCGACATTCAGGACCAGATCACCCAGTCCCTGGACGGGGATCTCGGCAACATGGTAAACCAAGTCATCGACCAGGCTATTGAGCAGCGCAGCGCGGTCGCCGGCGTCGGCTTGCTCACCACCTTGTGGTCCGGCCTGAACTGGATGAATCACCTACGCGTGGGCGTGTCCGCCATGTGGAAGGTGGATGCGAACGAGGGCGGCAACTTCGCCATGAAGAAGCTCGCGGATTTACTCGGCCTGATCGTGCTGATTCTGCTGTTCGTCGTGGCAGCTGTGGTGACCGCCATCGGCGTGTCCAGCTGGACGTCTACTGCCATGGATCGCCTCGGTATCGGGGATTTCCCGGGCTCGCGTGTGGTGGTCTGGATCGTCGGCTTCTTAGTCAGCGTCCTGGCCAGCTTCCTGGTCATGCTGTGGGTGAACATGTACATGCCGCGCACCAAGGTGCCGGTGAAATCGGGCCTGAAGGGTGCCTTGCTCGGCGCGGTGATCTTTGCTGTGCTGCAGCAGTTTGCCGGCTTGGTCATCTCGTCGGCTACGGGCAACCCCGCGGGCGCGATCTTCGGCCCGATCATCACACTCATGGTGCTGCTGTACCTGATCTGGCGAGTGGTGCTCTACGTCGCCGCGTGGACCGCCACCACGGACGAGTCGCTGGCGCTGGAACCGGCTGAGGTTCCGGAGCCGGCTGTGATCAACGTCCGCGCGGGCGCCGTGCGCGGCAGGGACGAGCAGAACGCCGCCGGTAAGGCCCTCGGCGTGGGCGCTGCCCTCGGCGCTATCGGCGTCGGCGTTGCCTCGTTGTTGTCGCGAGACTGATCGCCGCAGCTCCGACGGCGAGCACGAGCACGCCCGCCACAATCGCATAGGACTGCCAGCGGTTCCAGGCCGTCTCCTCCCCAGCCACAGGCGTGGGGGTGGGGGCGGCTTTCGTTGTTGTCGGCGCGGCTGGTGCTGCCAAGGGCTCAAGCTTTGCGACGGAGCTTCGCACACCATACGCCTCATTCAGCAGCATCTGTGCTTGCTCCCACGCGCGGTGGTCATAGGCCGCGGTGTCGAGCACCACGGCCAGCAAGCGCCGCCCCTCGTGGTCGACGGCGCCGACGAAGGTATGGTTCGCGTCGTCGGTGTAGCCGGTCTTGCCGCCGATGCCGTCCGGGTCGTTGAGGTAGAGCTGGTTGTCGTTCCACAGTTCGAACGGCGGCAACCCGTCGAAGCCGGGGAAGCGGTAGTGCTCGGTGTCGACAATTCGGGCAAACGTCGGGTTCGTAAACGCAGCGGCGTAGGCGAGCCCCATGTCCCAGGCAGACGTGGACATGCCCGCGCTGTCCAACCCCGAGTAGGAGGTGGCGCGGGTGTCGTGCATCCCCAGCCGCCGCGCGAGCGCATTGATCTTGCCGAGGGTGAGCTCGTCGCCGCCGAGCGTCTGGGCCAGCGCGTGGGCGCAGTCGTTGCCGGAGGCCAGCAGTAGACCGGTGAGGAGATCTTCGACCGTGTAGTCGCCGCCTTCGCCGATGCCGGCGGCGGAGCCCTCCTGCCCGGCGGACTCGGCGGAGACCGGCACCTTCTGGTCCAGTGGCAGCTCATTGATGACGGTAAGCGCCAGCAGGACCTTGATGATGGAGGCGGGACGGTAGCGACCGTGCGGGTCTTTCATCGCCACCACCTCGCCCGCGTCCAGGTCGGCGACTAGCCAGGCCGAGGCGACCACGCCGTCTGGGACGCTGTAGCCACCGGCGGCGGTGACGCCGCAGGGGCCGTGGTAGCGCACCGGCAGTGGCGTGGGGGAGGACGCTGCGCGCTCCGACGTGGAGACCGGCTCCGGCGGCCAGGTTGCCTGCGGGCAGTGGTCCGTCTCGGGCGCGCGGCCCCGGCTCGGCGGGATCCAGTTGCCGCCGTCGTCGTAGTAGCCCACGGTCGGGCCGGCCTCTGACGGTGTTGCTGTAGGTGTTTCGGTGTCTTGGGCGAACGTTGGCGTCGATACGCAGAAGCTCAGCGCCGTCGCAGCTGCCACCGCGCGCTTCACCTACGCATCCTTTTGTTTGTAGCGCGCGGAGAGGCGCTCGATGAGCTCGTCGGTCAACGCGTCGTCCGACAGGATGATGTCCAGCATGTCCGCGTTCATCGCCTCCGTCTCGGCCGGGTCCGTCTCGGCGCCTTCGTCGTCGTACGAGTCGCCGGTGAGGTCCACGCCGATGCCGTCGAAGAGCCCCTCGTCATCGGTGGTCTCCGGTGCCGAGGCGCCTGCGGCGGCCAGCATCTCTGCGTCGATGGCGGGGAACTGGGAGGTGAACTCGGTGAGGAAATCGTCGGCGTCGCTCATCGCCTCAGCCGGGCGCTTACCCTTTCGGATCTCAGCCTCGATGCGGCGCTGCAGCGCCTTTTCCATCTGGCGGTGGCGCCACGAGCGCACCCGCGTGGGCTCGAGCTCGCGGGCGACCGCGCGGGACTTGTCTTCGGCCTTGCGCGCCAAGTGAGCGACCTGCGATGCGGTGGCGTTGACCGTCGTGTTCACGGGCGCGAAGTCGGAGTCGGTGGAGATGCGCCAGTTGCCGTAGTAACCGAACAGGAACATGGCGAAGCTGACCACGGGGCCCACGATCATCGCCAGCGCCAAGTAGCCGGTGGCGTTGCCCAGCAGCGTGATCACCGCGCAGGCGACCGCCGGGATCACCGTGGGCTGATTGCCGCCGAAGACGCTTGGCTCGCGGCCGGTGACCACGTCGCGGATCATGCCGCCGCCGGTAGCGGTAAACACGCCCATCATGATGGTGGGCAGTACAGGCAGGCCGTACTGAATGGCCCTCGATGCGCCGGTAGAGGCCCACAGCGCAGATACGAGCGCGTCGCCGTGGGACTGGAGAAACTCCCAGGCGCGTCCCTTGAAGTACGTGAACCGGGCGATCAGCGCGCCGGTGAACGCCAAGATGAGGTACTCGGGTTGGCTCATCGCGGCGACGGTGCCCTGGTTAATCAGCACGTCGCGCAACATGCCGCCGCCCAGGGCGGAGAGCATGGCGATGAAGAAAAAGCCGACGATGTCGTAACCGAGCTGGCGCGCCATCGTGCCGCCGATGATGCCCATCAGCAGTACTCCTGAAACGTCCATCCAGTGATAGATGGAGCTGATGAGCGGGTCGACCTGGTCCACTGCCATAGCTGCGAATTGTAAAGGTGGCACGATTGTCGGGCATATCGGGGCACCGCGACCCCGGAGCGTTTGGCCCCACCAGCGCCCCGGCGGGGTTTAGAACTTGGAGAAGCGCTTAATCAGCTGGTTTTCCATCTCGGTCCAGGTCTCCGCCTTATCCGTAAACGGCGCGGACGGCACGTACCCCGCGGCCTCGGTGGAGCCGAGCATGTACGCCAGGTAGTCCTGCATGCGCGGGTTAGCCAGCAGCAGGGAATTGAGCGAATCGTCGCCCGCCCAGTCCGCCGCGTCCGCGAGGAGCTCGTAGGCCTTGGCCATCTGCTTCACGTCAACCGAGTCGGTGCCGTTGGCAATGTCGTCGGCGATGCCGTTGAAGGAGTACGAGTTGTCCGGATGGACCTCGACTGTGAGCTCGCCCGCGTTGGCGGTGTCGATGAGGTCTTGCCAGGTGGACACGCCCGCGAGGTCGTGGTCGCTGTTCTCCAGCAACCAGCGCCCCAGGTGCTTGGTGGACGGGAAGGTGAAGATCTCGCCGTACTTGCCCAGGAACACCGGCGAGCTGTTCAGGTAGGTGCGCAGGGTGTACACGCTTTGGCCCTGGATGGTGATCTTCACCGGGTCGATGCCGGCGCGGCCCCACGCGGAGGAGTCGTACGGGTCCTGCGCAGCGGCGCGAGCCTCCTCGTCTACGCGTGCTTGCTCGTCGGCGGCGGCGCGGGCCTCGGCTGCGGCGGTGATGGCGGTGCCGGCGGCGGCAACGCGGTCCGCGTCGAGTTCACTGGTGTCTACGACCCTGACCGCCTGGTCCAGCGATGCGACCACGTCTTGCCAGTTGGCCAGCACGACGCGTCCGACGCCGGACCACTCGGACAGGCCGGTGTCGCCCGTGTAGTGCTCGGAGCCGCGGGAGACGTTGCTCAAGATCGAGTGGGAGGCGAAGAAGATCTGCGCCTGCTCCGCGGAGGCGACGTCGGCAAGCGAGCGGGCGATCTGGAACACACGCGACAGGCTGGCGACGTTTTCGTGGCTCGGACGGCCCGCCAAGAACTCCGGCGCACCGATGATGTCGTAGTAGTGCTTCTCGTCCGGCACCACGCGGTCGTCTCCCTGGGCCTGGAACTGCTCCCACTTCGGGTGGTCCACCAAGTCGTGGGTGTTGGTGGATGATACGTACGCCAACAACTCCTCGGGGGAGTGGAAGGCCAGGACGGACTGGTCGTTGCCCAAGAATGCCTGCCACTCGCTGCCCTTCTCCCTCCACGTGGGGGCCCAAAGGGTGTAGAAATCGCCCTCGGTCAGGGAGAGCTTGACTGGGACAATCGCGCGCGTAGTCATGCGGCAAACTCTAGCCGGTCGGCCTCCAGAATCCACGGAAGCTCATGCCCAGGTTCTCCGTGCGCACCGGGTTCATCTGCACTGGGTCACCAGCCTCAATCATCATGCCGTCACCCGCGTACATGGCGGCGTGGCCGGACCACAGCACCAGGTCGCCCGGCTGCAGTTCGTCGTAGGACACCTGCCTGCCCACGGTCTGGTCCGCGGCCACGCGCGGGATGTCCAGCCCCGCCTGTTTGTAGGCCCACGAGGTCAGCCCGGAGCAATCGAAGCCACCCGGCGCGGCGCCGCCCCACACGTACGGCGTGCCGAGCTGGCTCTTCGCAGCCGCGACGGCGGCTGCACCGACCGGGGAGCCGGGCGCCTGCGCCGGTGTC
>ERZ501059.23-NODE-23-length-73784-cov-11.030531_pt1 | contig 73784 bp, 67 predicted proteins | sample MGYA00510856_ERZ501059 | MGnify/ENA primary metagenome ERZ501059 (study PRJEB25958, sample SAMN03398555) | human skin metagenome | study: EMG produced TPA metagenomics assembly of the Human Skin Microbiome Metagenome (human skin metagenome) data set. | reverse complement strand
AAGGCGCTGCCGACGAGATCGTGGCCGTCTTCCACGACGACGGCAGGGCATACCTGGACACGGTGTACAACGACGAATGGGTTGAAGCGCACATCGGAGGGTTGGAATGAAAGTCGCGATCATCGGCGCGGGACCGCGCGGGCTGTGGGCCGCAGAGGCCTTAATGGAGCGCGCGCGGCAGCGAGGCGCCAGCATCACGCTGACGGTCTTCAACGACCGCCCATTGCCGGAAGCATCTGCGCCAGGCGCCTTCGGCGCATCCGTGCCTGACGCGTGGATCCTCAATGCGCCGAAGTCGATCATGGAAACCCGGCTCGGGCCACTCGATGCAGACGACAAGCTCGCCGGCGAATTTCCGGGCCGTCGGCATGCGGGCGAGCACATGCTCGCTTCCTGGCGCGCCTTGGAAGAGCACCTACCGCCGCGCTGCAGCGTGACCCACCGCGTGGAACGCGTCGACGCGGTCGAGCCGAACGAGGGCGGTGTGGACCTGCTCGGCGAGCGGTTCGACGAAGTACTCATCGCGACCGGCCACGCCCACGATTGGCCCGGCTCGCTCGCGCACCGCAACCTGGCGGGCTTGAAAGTGGTGGCACCCGCGTACCCGGCAACCAACCTGGACGCTGTAAGCACCGATGACGTCGCCCTGGTGCGCGGCGCGGCGCTGACGTTCATCGATGTGGTGAAGTACGCCAACGCCAAGGTCTTCTACCCGGTCACCCGCACAGGGCGTTTCATGGAGCCCAAGGCCTACCTGGATGGCGAGGCGAAGCGTCAGGCCAAGCCGCACATCGATGCGGCGTCGCGGGCCATACTCCGGTGTCGCGACCTGGACGAACTGCGAGCCCTCCTTGTCAGCTGCGCACTTAAGATACTGGGCATCGCCGGCGGGGAGGGGACCGCGGACGACATTCGTGCTGTTTTCGCCGGGGAGGACTTCACCGGCGACGCCGTAGCCGAATTGCGGGCGTCTCTTAACGCGTCCCGCGGCGAGCGGCCTTGGACGCCGGCGCTAGCCGCGCAGGTAGCATTTCGCGAAACCTACGATGCCCTCATTGAGCGCGCCTCCTTCGGCGGCCGCGAGACGCTCGGCAGCGAAGAGTTTGATCGTTTCACGCGCACGATGGAGCGGGTCGCGTTCGGTCCGCCGCCCGAGTCCGCAGAACTGCTCTTGCAGATGATCGACGCCGGCCGGGTCCGCACCGACCTCATCGCCCGCGGTGGGGAGGACCTGCAAGAGCTCGCAGGTGAGGTCGGCGCGACGGTGGTCATCGACGCCGTCCTCGCCCCGCCAGGCGTTGTCGAGGGCACGCTCGTGGGCAACCTGGTGGAGGCGGGCGTCGGGCAACGCTATGCCGACACGAATGCCCTGCACGTGACACCGGACGGCACGCTAGTGGGCCAAGAGCACCTCGCGGCTGCCGGGCGCATGAACGAGGGGCTCATCCTCGGCCACGACACGCTCAAGCGCACTGAGCACGACGTCATCGACCGCTGGGCCGGCCGCGTCAGCGCCGCGGCGATGCAGGAGCCCGATCGCGTCCACGGCCTGCCGCCGCTGGAACCGAAGCGCTTCGACTGGTCGGAGGAGCTGCTCGCAGACCCGGAGGCCTGCCACTCGCTGATCGAGCAATACGGCAGCCCCGTCAACGTCGTGAACCCGGGCCCCATGCAGGCCAACATCGACGAGCTCGTCGAGGCCGGGCGGCGCGCTGGCGTGGAAACGAAGGTGTTCTACGCCAGGAAGGCCAACAAGGCACTCGTCTTCGCGGACACGGCCCGCGATACCGGCAACGGCGTCGACGTGGCCAGCGAGAACGAGCTGCGGCAGGTGCTCTCCCACAACGTGCCGGGAGACCGCATTATCCTGTCCGCCGCCATTAAGCCTGACCGCCTCTTGCAGTTGGCCATCGACAACGGCGTGGTCATCTCCGCCGACAACCGCGCGGAGTACGACCGCATCCGTACGCTGGCCGAAACCTCCGGGACGACGGCCCGCGTCGCTCCGCGCCTCGCCCCAGACCCGGACACGATGCCGCCCACCCGCTTCGGCGAGCGGCTGGGGGACTGGGCGGGGCACTTGCGTGAGCCGTCGTCAAGCGTGAGCGTCGTCGGCGTCCACGCTCACCTGCACGGGTACGCGGCCGCGGATCGCTCGGCGGCGCTGCGCGAGTGCATGCAGCTTATCGACGCCCTGACGGCCGCCGGCCACACCCCCGAATTCATCGACATCGGGGGCGGCGTGCCCATGCGCTATCTCGCGCACGAGCAGCAGTGGGAGGACTACCAGGACGCCATTGCCACCCAACGCGCCGGGTACGCCGAGGCATTCACGTGGAAGGCAGACCCGCTGACGAACACCTACCCGTACTGGCAGGAGCCCACGCGAGGGGAGTGGCTGGGCCAGGTGCTGGCAGATGGTGTCGGAGAGGGGCTGCGCGAACGGGGGCTAAGGCTGCATCTCGAGCCGGGGCGCTCGCTGCTGGACGGCTGCGGCGTCATTCTCGCCCGTGTGGCGTTTGTGAAGACCCGCTCGGACGGTGTGCCCCTCGTCGGGCTGGAGATGAACCGGACCCAGTGCCGCACGACGTCGGACGATTACCTCACCGATCCGGTGCTGGTGAAGCGTCACCCCGACGGAGAGCCGCTTGAGGCGTTCTTGGTCGGCGCCTACTGCATTGAGGACGAAGTCATTCTGCGGCGCAAGATCCGCTTCCCTGCTGGGGTGGCACCGGGCGACATCGTGGCCATCCCCAATACGGCGGGGTACTTCATGCACATTCTGGAAAGCGCTTCGCACCAGATCCCTCTGGCCAAGAATGTGGTGTGGCCGGATGGGGAGCTCGACGCGATCGACCGCGGGTAAAGCCGGTTGCTTGCCGACGTCTACAGGGCCCGCTCGAGTTGATTTCTCGCCCCAAGCAATTCCGATTTCCATTTCGCGGCGGGTGACGGCTTGAGCCGCTCGGCGGGACCGGAAATGGACAGCACCGCCACGAGCGCACCGTCGGGCTGGAAGACTGGCGTTGACACGGACGCTAGGCCCACCTCGCGCTCAGCGACGGACTCCGCGTAGCCGTCCGCGCGCACCTGTTCGAGGTCGTCGTCACCGAAGGGGGCGTCGATACGCGAATACGCCGCGAAGACGTGCGCGGCGGAACCCGCGGTGAGGGTGAGCTGGGAGCCCACCGGCACGACGTTGTGCAGGCCGCTTTCCGGCTCCTCGGCTGCGATGCACGTACGGGTGGTCCCGGTAAGCTGGTAGAGCTGCGCGGATTCGCCGGTGGCCGCGACAAGGTCACGAAGGACAGGCGCGGCGGCTGCGATGAGCTTCGGCGACGGGCCTCCGGTGTAGCCAGGAAGTGCGGGCCCGAGGGACCACTCGCCGCGGTCGGTCCGGGCGAGGACGTGGTGGACCTCGAGCGCGGTCGCGATACGGTGGGCGGTGGCGCGTGGCAGTTCGGTCGCGTCGCTGAGCTCGGCGAGCGACTTGTCGCCGGCCGCGACCGCGGACACAATTGCGACCGCGCGGTCGAGCACTTTGATGCCGGAGCCTTCGTTATACTGTCTCACAGTCCGAATCCTAACATCTCATTATGTGGGACTGTGGGGAAGAAGTGCGAAGGAGATTCCTATGGCGGAAAAGCCGTTGACGTTGGCGGAAAAGGTGTGGCGCGACCACGTGGTCAAACAAGGGGACAACGGGGAGCCCGACCTCATCTTCATCGACTTCCAACTGCTGCACGAGGTGACCTCACCTCAGGCGTTTGACGGGCTGCGCATGGCCGGCCGCTCGCTGCGCCACCCGGAGCTGCACCTGGCAACTGAAGATCACAATGTGCCCACCGAGGGGATCACGTCGGGCAACCTCCTCGAGATTGCCGAGCCCACGTCGCGCACCCAGGTGGCTACCCTGCGCAAGAACTGCGAGGAGTTCGGGGTGACGCTGCACCCGATGGGCGACATTCAGCAGGGCATCGTCCACACCGTGGGCCCGCAGTTGGGCATCACGCAACCGGGCATGACCATTGTGTGCGGCGATTCGCACACCTCCACGCACGGGGCGTTCGGCTCCATCGCCATGGGCATCGGCACCTCCGAGGTGGAGCACGTCATGGCCACCCAAACCCTGCCGCTGAAGCCGTTCAAGACCATGGCCGTCGAGGTCACCGGCGAGCTGCAGGAGGGGGTGACCGCGAAAGATCTCATTCTGGCCATCATCGCCAAGATCGGCACCGGCGGCGGCCAGGGCCACATCATTGAATACCGTGGCGAGGCCATCGAGAAGATGTCCATGGAAGCGCGGATGACCATCTGCAACATGTCCATTGAAGCGGGCGCACGCGCCGGCATGGTCGCGCCGGACCAGAAGACCTTCGACTACGTCCAAGGTCGCGAGTACGCCCCGAAGGGTGCGGACTGGGACGCGGCGGTGGAGTACTGGAAGACGCTGCCCACCGACGACGGCGCCGAGTTCGACACCGTTGTGGAGATCGACGGCGCGGCGCTCACCCCGTTTGTCACCTGGGGCACCAACCCCGGCCAGGGCCTGCCGCTGGCAGAGGCCGTGCCGGATCCGGAGGACTTCACCGACGAGACCGCCAAGCAGGCCGCGGCGAAGGCGATCAAGTACATGGATTTAACTCCGGGCACTCCGCTACGCGGCATCGCCGTCGACACGGTCTTCTTGGGCTCCTGCACCAACGCCCGCATCGAGGACCTCCGCGCCGCGGCTGAGGTGGTCAAGGGCCGCACTATCGCGGAGAACACCCGCATGCTGGTCGTGCCCAGCTCCACGCTAGTGAAGCAGCAGGCGGAGGAGGAAGGTCTGGACAGGATCTTCACCGAGTTCGGCGCCGAGTGGCGCACCGCCGGGTGCTCGATGTGCCTGGGTATGAACCCGGACCAGCTCAAGCCGGGAGAGCGAAGCGCGTCGACAAGCAACCGTAACTTCGAAGGCCGCCAGGGCCCCGGCGGGCGCACGCACCTCGTCTCGCCGCTTGTCGCCGCGGCAACCGCCGTCACCGGACACCTTGCCAGCCCCGCTGACCTGTAAAGGAGCACACCAATGGAGAAGTTCACTACCCACACCGGTGTCGCCGTGCCGCTGACGCGGTCGAACGTGGACACCGACCAGATCATCCCGGCGCGCTACCTCAAGCGCGTGTCCCGTACCGGCTTTGAGGACGGGCTGTTTTCTAACTGGCGCGAAACAGAGCCCGGATTTGTGCTGAACCAGGACGCGTACAAGAACGGCTCTGTCTTGTTTGCCGGGCCCGACTTCGGCACCGGATCTTCGCGCGAGCACGCTGTGTGGGCGTTGATGGATTACGGCTTCCGCGCCGTGTTCAGCCCGCGGTTCGCCGACATTTTTCGCGGCAACTCCGGCAAGGCGGGCCTGCTGGCCGCCAATCTGCCTGAGTCGGGCATCGAGCTGATCTGGAAGCACCTGGAGCAGCACCCGGGCGAAACCGCTACCGTGTCGCTGGAGGACCGCACGGTCACCGTCGGCGAGAACACCTTCGTCTTCGAGGTGGACGACTACACCCGCTGGCGCCTCATGGAGGGCCTGGATGACATCGGCTTGACGCTCCGCGACGAGGGCGCCATCGAGCGCTTTGAGGCGCAGCGGCCCGCGTTTAAGCCGGCCGTGCGCTAGGGGGCGCTGAAATTTAGCCCTGCTGCGCCATCGCGTCAATCTGCTGAATCACCTGCGGCGCGAACGCAGCGAGGAAGTCCCGCGACGCGGCCACCACGCCTTGGATGCCCGTGAGCACGTGGGATTCGAACTGTGCATCCGTGTATCCCCAGTGCCCGGGCAGACTGTACGCCACACCGAGCGCTGTGATACCGCGGTTGGCGTCCTTCAACGCCGTTACGGTGGGGTAGGCCTTGGTGTAGTTATACTGCTCGACCCACTTGCGGACCTCCTCGTAGCGGTCCTGGCCAATTGAGTCCACCGCCACGGTGGAGATCACGTTCACATTCGGTTCGATGTGGCTGATCTCCAGCCCAATTCCGGCGAAGCCGGAGCGGATAGAGAACTCTCCCGCGTCGTCGTACTGCCAGCCCTGCTTGGCAAAGACGTCTTTCGCGCGCTGGATGGTGAGTGGCTTCAGGGTGTCGGTGGTGCCCATGGTTTACGCCTCCTTAACGGTGTCGGTGAAGGATTCTTCGCGGCCCGGGAAGGCCTCGCGCAGTTTGCCCGCTACGTGGTGGATCGCAGAGAAGAAGTATTCGCACATCTCGTGCAGCTGCTGGTCGGCGAACCCGTCTCCGGAGAAAAACGGTGCCTCCATGATCGCAATCGCCGTGCCGTCCTCGCGCTGCACGGGGTGCACCCTCACCAGCGGCAGGGAGCGGTTGAGAGAGTTAGCGAGTTCGCGCAGTGTCTCCACGTCCGCGGGCTGATCCAGCACGGCCATCCACCGGGACGTGGCCTTAAAACCTTGATTTTCCACCTCGAAGAAGACCACCAGGCCCGGAAACGCGGTTCGGACCTCGCCGTTGCCCTCGCGGTAGAACTTCAACTCCATCGCGGTAAGTGTCGAGGCTATGCGGTCCTGCGACACCGGGGGAAACGCTGTCTGGGATGGGGAAGTCATGAGATTGTACGTTCCTTTCTTGTACTACAACACCGGGAGTGCGGAGGGCACGTAGTCCGCGCCCGTGAGCTGGCCGTTGCGGAAGCTCAGCACCCACACGGATCCCTTCTTGGCGTGAATGTGCGTGTCGATGGGCAAAGTGCCCTGCGCAGAGAGCCAGGCCAGCATGCCCGGAATGATCTCGCCCTGAGCGCAGATGACGCTGGTGCCTCCTTGCGCAATCACGTCAGTGAACGCGCGCTGCGCGCCGACCATGTCGGTGAGCCAGGCGTCGTCGCCGAAGCGCTCGTTCACCCCGACGTCCAACCCGAGTTCATCCGCGAGGGGGGCGACGGTGGTTTGGCAGCGCTCGGGCGCAGCGGAGTAGATCCGCTCCGGTGCGAACGCGCTGAGCAGCGGCACAAGCATTTCGGACTGGCGGCGGCCCTTCTTATCCAGGGGGCGCAGGTTGTCGTCACCGGACCACTTTTCGCGGTCGTGGGCGCGAGCGTGGCGCACGTAGAGCACACGCGCATCCGCTGGGGTGCCGAACCGTTTCTTCGCTTTGTGCAGCACCTGGCGGTCCAAGTCGTACGTCATCAGGGGGATGGCCTGGTCGATGGGCAGCCAGCGGATCTCGTCCACTTCGTTGTTGGGCGTGAACTCGCCGCCGGTGACTTCGCCCGTCCAGTAGTAGACCACCTTCGTGGTCTTTTTCACCGGGTACACGGTTTTGCCCAGCAGTTTGCCCAGCCGCACGTCGTAGCCCGTCTCCTCCTTGATCTCGCGCACAGCGGTCTGGATCAAGGATTCGTCGGGATCGACCTTGCCTTTGGCCAGCGACCAGTCGTCGTAATGCGGGCGGTGGATGCAGGCCACCTCGACGGACTCCGGGGTGTTGAGGTCCCCGCGCCACAGGACCGCGCCAGCGGCCAAGGTGGTGCGCTCGAATTCCTCGTGCGGGTGGTTGGGAATTTCCTGGAGACGCCCGGTGAGGAACATCTCACCGTGCGTGTCCTTGTCCTGCTCGTGCAGATGGCCGTCGTGTTTAGGCATACATGCCATTGTGTCGCACACCTGGCGGGCGCGCTACGTCCAGGCCGGGTGGTAGATTGAAGCGGTTGAAAACGCTGGGAGGACGCACCGATGGTCAACGTGGCAGTACTGGGCGCAGGTTCGTGGGGGACCACGCTTGCCAAAGTGTTCGCAGACGCCGGCAACACCGTGGCCCTCTGGGCGCGAAGGGACAGCCTTGCCAGCACCATTCAAGCAACGCGGGAGAACCCGGAATACCTGCCTGGCATTGAGCTGCCAGCGGCGATCCACGCGACATCAGATGCGGCGGAAGCGCTCGACGGGGCCGCCATCGTCGTGTTCGGTGTGCCCAGCCAAACGATGCGCGAGAACCTGACCGCCTGGGCGCCGCATCTGCCGGGGGACGCCACGCTCGTGTCCATCTCCAAGGGCATCGAAACCGGCACCCATATGCGGATGAGCGAGATTATCGCGGAAGTTACCGGCGCAAGCGAGGACCGCATTGCCGTGCTCAGCGGGCCGAACCTCTCGCGTGAGATCGCGCAGGAGCAGCCGGCCGCCACCGTGATCGCCTGTGCCAATGAGAACCGTGCCAAGCTGGTCCAGGCTGCGTGCGCGACGGGCTACCTGCGCCCGTACACCAACACGGACGTCGCCGGGTGCGAGATCGGCGGCGCGACCAAAAATGTCATCGCGCTCGCGTGCGGCATGGCCGCAGGCCAGGGCCTGGGCGACAACACGCTGGCCACCCTGATCACCCGCGGGTTGGCCGAAACCACGCGCTTAGGCAGCGCGCTGGGGGCAGACGCCCGCACATTCGCGGGCCTTGCCGGCATGGGGGATTTGGTGGCCACCTGCGCCTCGCCCCTGTCGCGCAACCGCACGTTCGGCGCCGCGTTAGGCCAGGGCGCGACCATGGACCAAGCGCGCGCCGCCACCAAAGGCCAGGTGGCGGAGGGCGTGGTGTCCTCCCGCAGCATCTTCCAGCTCGCCGCGGAGCACTCCGTGGAGATGCCGATCACCCAGGCCGTCTACGCCGTGTGCCACGAGGGTATGAAGGTGGCCGACGCAATCGCCGCGCTGATGGGGCGCAGCAAGAAGGCGGAATAGCGGGCGGTAGGCTTAACGCCCGTGATCCGCATTGCTGTTTTGTACGGTGGCATGTCCACCGAGCACTCCATTTCCTGCATCTCCGCCGACTCGGTCATGTCGCACATGCCCGCCGAGTACGAGGTATTTCCCATCGGCATCACCCAGGAGGGCGTGTGGGTCGAGGGCGTGACCAATCCGGCGGAAGGGGCGGAGCTTCCCGTCGTCAAGCACGGGCGCGAGGTTGCGCTCTCTTTGAACCCGCAGCGCAAGGGCCTGCTTTACGACGTCGCCTCCGGTGCGCCACTGACCACTGTCGACGCCGTCTTCCCGGTACTGCACGGCAAGTACGGTGAGGACGGCACGGTGCAGGGGCTGCTGGAGCTCGCCGGCGTGCCGTACGTGGGCCCGGGAGTGCTGGCCTCCGCGTGCGGCATGGACAAGGAGTACACGAAGAAGCTGGTCTCGGCGGCGGGGATCCCGGTTACGCGCGAGGTGATCTTGGACCGCGCCCGTGAGCTCACCGACGCCGAGCGTGATCACCTGGGCCTGCCGGTGTTTGTGAAGCCGGCGAACGGCGGGTCCTCCATCGGCGTGTCCAAGGTGACCAGCTGGGAGGAGCTCCCGGCGGCGGTAGCGCTCTCCCTGGAGTCCGACGACAAGGTCATCGTCGAAGCGGAACTGGTGGGCGACGAAGTGGAGGTGGGCGTGCTCGAGCGGCCCGACGGGACCGTCACCGCTTCGGTGCCTGCCAAGCTCAACGGCACGGAGGACTCCGCGGAGGGCTTCTACGGGTTTGAGACGAAGTACCTGGAAGAAGGCGTTACCGCGAGCATCCCGGCGCCGTACTCGGACGAGCTCATCGCGCAGCTGCAGCAGATGGCCGTGACGTGCTTTCACGCGCTGGACTGCAAGTCGCTGGCGCGCGTGGATTTCTTCGTCACCGACCGCGGCCCGGTGCTTAACGAGGTCAACACCATGCCCGGCTTTACCGCGATCTCGATGTACCCGCAGGTCTGGGCTGCCACGGGGCTGGAGTATCCGCAGCTGCTGGACACCCTGGTGCGTACGGCCCTGCGGTAGGTCGGTGCACTTCCGCGGCGCGCCTGCGGCCCTGGGACCCGCCTGCACGGCCCAAATCCAGCTACAAGGATCCAGCTAACGGCCTCCTGGGCGCGAATAGCTGGATCCTTGTAGCTGGATCCGCGCCAACACAGGGGCTGGGGCCGGGCGGTCACCGCTCCGTGGTGTGCTCAGCAATGAGGTTGGTCAGGTTTGTGATCGCCTCGTTGCTCTCCGCTTGAGGCAAGGAAGCGGCGACTTGGACGTCGCGGCCCATGGCATACCAGGTGGAGGCGGTTGTGCCGTTGGCAAGTTTCACGTCCTCGAACCAGGGGATCCCGTTGACCTGATCAAGGCGCGCGCCCGGCCCATAATTCTCCGGTTCCGTGACGCCGCAGCGGAGCACAATCGCATCGCGTCCCGGCGCCGACCACGCCACGGTGTGCGAGCTAGCGGCGTCGACGCGGGTGTAGCCGTCGGCAATTGTCTCCGGCGCGGCGGCGAGCAGGTCGTCGCACCTACCGGTGTCGCCGGCCCCGGCGAGGTTCGACAGCGGGGCGGTGCGCTGCTCCGGGGCGGGCCCGGTCAGCGCGCCGGTGGGCAGGGACATCACTGGGGGCTGGCCGTCGCGCAGCTGCTGCAGATCGGCGGTGACGGCCAAGATTGGTGAACGGTCCACGGTGTACCAGGTGGCGAGCGTGGAGCCGGGGGTGAGATCGTCCACGCGCAGCCAGCGGGCGCCCCCCAGGTCCTCCGTGGCGGCATAGGGGGTGTACTGCGCCGGCGCGTCCACACCGCAACGCAGCGTGATGCGTTCGGTGGAGGAGGCTTGCCACGCGGCGGCCCCGTCGGGCGCGGGCTGAGCCAACTCGGCGCGCTTGAGGCCGGCGAGGGTGTCTGGGAGGTCGTCGACAAGGGCGGCGCACTCGGGAGAATCTGCTTCAGGCGCGGGCAGTTCCGTCATCGCCACAGGCTGAAGTGCGACACGCTGGAAGTACACCCGCGCACCAACTAGGACGCCGAGCACCAGCAGTACCGCTAGCCCAAGGCTGATGTAGATGGTCGTGCGGTTAATCTGTGGGTCGTGCGCCGTCGAGCTCATGGCGGCAACTGTAGTGAAAGGGCTGGCGAGGACGTGATTGAGACAGGCTTTCCCACCGGCGGGCCGACCTTGCGCGAGCTTGGAGAGCGCGAGGTGATCAACCGCATCCGCGCGCAGGCCCCGTCCACGGTCAACGGCGACGACGCCGCGGTGCTGGCCCCCGCTGCCCCGAATTCGCGGGTTGTCGCCGCTACCGACATGTCCGTGGAGGGCATCCACTTCAGTGCTGACACCACGACTCCCTACTGTGTGGGCCGCAAAGTGGCGCTGCAAAACTTCGCCGACATCGAGGCCATGGGCGCGCGCCCTATCGCGGCCCTCATGGCCGTTTCAGCCCACCCCGACACACCAGTGCGGGTAATGGAGGACATCGCCCGCGGGGCAGGGGACATGGCCGCGCAGTACGCCTGCGAGCTCGTCGGCGGGGACGTGACGAGCGGCGAGCGCCTGGTCGTGTCGGTGTCAGCCATCGGCGCGCTCGGCGGCAACCGTCCGCCGTTGACGCTGAGCGCCGCGCGCCCCGGCCACCGCGTGATCGCCCACGGGCAAATCGGCTACTCCGCTGCCGGGCTCGCGCTGCTGCAGGCCGGCGTGGAGATTCCGGAGGAGCTCGAGCCGCTGGTGGCCGCCCACCAGGTGCCGCAGTTGACGCCGGGCCGCGGGGTGGTTGCGCGCGCCGCGGGTGCGTGCTCCATGACGGACAACTCGGACGGCCTTATTCGCGACATTTCCCAGATAGCAGATGCCTCCGACGTGGGCATCGAGCTGGCCTCGAACGCGCTGGCCCCCGATGCGCTCCTCGTGCAGGCCGGCAGCCTGCTCGGGGTGGACCCGTGGGAATGGGTGCTCGGCGGCGGGGAGGACCACACGCTCATCGGCACCATCGAGGGCTCCGCGCCCGTTGGTTTCCGCTCCATTGGTACCGTTTCTAAAAAGCCGGGCGTGCGTATCGACGGCTCCGCGCCCGCCACCGACGCAGGGTGGGAGAGCTTCTGATGCTTCCGGTGCATGAATCCTGGCAGGCGCCGCTGGCCCCAGTAGAAGACCAGATCCACGCGATGGGGGACTTCTTACGCGCTGAAGGCAAGTACCTCCCGAAAGGCCACGACATCTTGCGCGCCTTTGCCGACCCGTTCGACGACGTGCGGGTGCTCATCCTCGGCCAAGACCCGTACCCCACGCCAGGCCACCCGATGGGGCTTGCCTTTTCCACGCAGCCTGGGGTGGCCGCGCCGCGTTCGCTGGTGAACATTTACAAGGAGCTCCAGGACGACCTGGGTATTCCGCCCCGCGCGGACGGGGACCTCAGCTCCTGGTCCAAACAGGGCATCCTGTTGCTTAACCGGGTGCTCACCGTGCGCCCCGGTAAACCCGCATCCCACCGCGGGAAAGGGTGGGAGGCCGTCACCCAGGCCGCCATCGAGGCGTTGGTGCAACGCGATGCGCCGTTGGTGGCGGTGCTGTGGGGGCGCGACGCGCAAACCGCCGCTAGGTTTCTCGGCGACACCCCGCGCATTGAATCGCCGCATCCCTCGCCCCTGTCCGCGTCCCGGGGATTTTTCGGCTCCCGTCCGTTTTCGCGCGCCAACGAAGCGCTCGAGGCGATGGGTGCCCAACCAGTGGACTGGGCGCTCTAACCGGACACTGTAAACTCTCCCAGCATGTCCGCATCTCCACTTACCGACGGCGCGCGTCTGCTCGCATGGGCCCGCCGAGCCGCCGGCGAGCTGGAGCGCAGACGCGCCGAAATCAACGAGCTCAACGTCTTCCCGGTGCCCGACGCGGATACCGGCTCGAACATGGCGCACACCATGGCCGCCGCGGTGCAGGAGGCGTCGCAGTTGCCTGAGGAGGCAGCCCTCACCGAGGTGGCGGAGGCCCTCTCCGTTGGCGCGGTGCGAGGGGCGCGCGGCAACTCTGGCGTTGTCCTTTCCCAGGTCATGCGGGGGCTGGCGCAGGCGTCGCGGCGCGGCGTCGAAGAAGGGGAGATGCTGGCGGATGCGTTGACCAGCGCTGTTGGTTTCGTGGACCGTGCGATTGCCGAGCCGGTCGAGGGCACCATCATCACCGTGCTGCGCTCCGCCGCCGAGGCGGCCCAGACAAGCGAGGGGCGTTCGCTCGGCGACGTGACAACCGCGGCGACCGCAGGCGCCCGCAACGCGTTGGCGTTAACCCAGACCCAGCTGCCCCAATTGCGCGAGGCGGGCGTGGTCGACGCCGGCGGGGCGGGTCTCGTGGCGGTGCTGGAGACGCTCGCCCAGCCGCTGGGCGAGCCGGAGGACGTCGTGAAGCAGCAGCCTGCGGACGCTGGCCACGGTATGGCAGCCGAGCTGGAGGTGATGTTCAACTTCCGGGGCGATCTCGACGCGCTCCAGGAGCAGCTTGCCGGGATGGGCGAAAGCCTGGTCATCGCGCGGCTCGACGAGCAGGACGGCAGGGTGCACATCCACTCCCGCGAGGCGGGGGCAGTCATCGAGACGGCGTTCGCGGCCGGCGAGGTCAGCGAGCTGCGGCTGGAAGTGCTCCCAGGCGAAGCGTCCCGCGGGGCACCCGCGCGTCTCGTCATCGCAGTGACGCCGCCGGGTTCCGTCGCGTCACTGTACGGGGCATCCGGTGCGGTGACAGTCGCGCCGGGCCCTGACGTGGCTAAGGCCATGTTGAACGCGATCACGCGCTCGGGCAGCGAGGAGGTCATCGTGCTGCCTAATGGCCAGCTCAGCAACGATGAGCTCGCGGAGGTCGAGCACGCGGCGCGCGCCGTGGAGCAAACCATCACGATCCTGCCCACCGTGCGGCTCATCTCCGGCATCGCGGCATTGTCCGTGCACGACCCCGCGCAACCGCTCGCCACTGCCGCGTTCACCATGTCAGAGGCGGCCGGGGAGATGCGCACAGCCTTGGCCGTTCGTGCCGAGAGGGGGGCGCTCACCGTGTCGGGGGCGGTGGCCAAAGGCGACGTGGTTGTCACCGCACGCGGCGAGCACATGCTCATCGCGGACGAGCCGTTGGAGGCGGTTGAGCGCGCGTGCCGGCGGTTGCTGGAACACGGCGGCGAGCAGGTGAGCATCCTTTTCGACCCGGATGAATTGCACGCGGAGGCGCTGGAGCGGCTGGGGCAGAGCCTTGGCGTCGACGTGATGGTTTATCCTGCAGACGGTCTGCAAGCCTGCGCGGAGATCGGGGTGGAGTGACATGCTGGGGTTCGAGGACAAACGCCCGTTGAACCTGGTCATTCCGTTGAAACAGGCCAAGGCGATGGGCAAGCACCTCGACATCCACACGTGCGGGGAGCTGCTGCGCCACTATCCGCGCCGCTACCTGCATTACGGCACTGGGGCCGACCTTGCTGGGGTAGAGCCGGGCGATACGCTCACCGTGATAGGTAAAGTTACCGCCACCGAGCAGTTCACCACCAACAAGCAGCCGAAACGGCCGATTTACAAGGTGCACGTCGACGACGGCCGCCAGGTATTTTTGGCCACGTTTTTCGGTTCCCACTACGCGCAGCGCGTGCTCAAAGAGGGCCGGCGTGTCATGCTCACCGGCAAGTACAACGTCTTCCGCAACCAGCCGCAGCTGTCGCATCCGGATTTCGTGCTTCTGGACGGCCCAACGGAGGCCACCGGATCGCTCAAGCAGCTGGGGCATTTCGGCGACATCGAGGACATGCTGCGCGGGCGCGAGTGGCTGCCCATCTACCCGGCGGTGAAAAACGTCAGCACCTGGACCATCATGGGCGCCGTGCACGCGGTGCTGCAGTCGCTGCCGCCTATCGACGAGCCTCTCGGTTTCACCCCCATCGGCTTTGTACCCCTGAACTCGGCGGTGCGCCAGATCCACGAGCCGGGGCCCGACGGCCCGTCGCGAGCGCTGCAGCGGCTGAAGTACGACGAAGCGCTGTCAGTTGCACTCGCCATGGGTGTACGGCGGGCGGATGCGCAGGCCCGCACCGCGCTCGCACTACCGCGCGTTGCCGGTAGAGATCAAGACCTGTTGGTGGAGCGTTTGCCCTTCCCACTCACGGCCGGCCAGGACGAGGTTGTTGCGGAGATCTCCCGCGGCATGGCGGACACCGTGCCGATGAGCAGGTTGCTGCAGGGCGAGGTGGGCTCCGGTAAGACCATCGTGGCGTTGATCGCGATGCTCCAAGCCGTGGACAACGGCGCGCAGTGCGCATTCTTAGCGCCCACCGAGGTGTTGGTGATGCAGCACGCCCGCTCGATGACCCAGGTGCTCATGAACGCGGGCGTGCCCACCAGGGTGGTGGCGCTGACCGGATCGATGTCCGCGGCCCAGAAGCAGGACGCGCTGCTGAAGATCGTCTCCGGCGAGGCGGACATCGTGGTCGGGACCCATGCGCTCATCCAGGACGGTGTGGATTTCTTCCAGTTAGGCCTGGTGGTGGTGGATGAGCAACACCGCTTCGGGGTGGAGCAACGGGACGCTCTTCGTGCCAAGGCGGGGGAGACAACACCTCACCTGCTGGTGATGACGGCGACGCCGATCCCGCGCACGATCGCTATGACCGTCTTCGGGGACCTGGCAGTCTCCACCCTGCGCGAACTACCCGGGGGGCGAAAGCCCATCCAGTCCGCGGTGGTGCCGGAGTTCAAGCCGCGCTGGGTCGCGCGGGCGTGGGAAAAGATTCGGGAGGAAGTCGCCGCCGGGCACCAGGCCTATGTCGTGTGCCCGCGCATTGAGGGCGAGGGCGGGGTGCTCGAAATGTTCGCCGAGCTTGCTTCTACCGAGTTGGCGGGGCTGAGCGTCGCCTTCCTCCATGGTCGAATGAGCGGCGAGGAAAAAGATGCCGTGATGGCGGATTTCGCTGCCGGTGGAATGGATGTCTTAGTCGCCACCACCGTCATCGAGGTCGGCGTGGATGTGCCCAACGCGACGGTGATGATGGTGCGCGAATCGGAACACTTTGGCGTGTCCCAACTGCACCAGCTGCGTGGGCGTGTGGGGCGTGGCGGTAACCAGTCCCTATGCCTGTTCCACACGCTCGCGGAAGAGCACACGCCGTCCTTTGAGCGGGTTGCCCAGGTCGCCAGCACGTCCGACGGGTTCGCCCTGGCGGAACTCGACCTTCTGAATCGCCGGGAGGGCGACGTGCTGGGCAAGCAGCAGTCGGGCAAGCACCGCACGCTGCGGCTTTTACACTTGGTGGAGGACTTTGAGCTGGTCCGCCGCGCCTACGACGACGCCGCGCGCCTGGTGGCCGACAACCTCGAATTCGCCCGAGCCGCCACGGCGGACTTCGCGGCAGAAGACTTTGAGTATTTGGACAAAAGCTAGCGCGTTAGAGTTGTGGCCATGAACCGCATCATTTCCGGCGAGGCCCGCGGCCGAAAAATCAAGGTGCCGCCAGAGGGCACGCGCCCCACTTCTGACCGCGCGCGGGAGGGACTGTTCTCCTCCCTGCAGGTCCGTTTCGGCTTCGAGGACATGCACGTGCTCGACCTCTTTGCCGGCTCCGGTGCACTTGGGCTCGAGGCCGCCTCCCGGGGCGCCGCAGAGGTGGTGCTGGTGGAAAACAACCCCGAGGCCGTGCGCGTTATCGAGTTCAATGCCGGTGTGGTGGGCCACCCGAACACGGTTGTCGAGCCAGTCAAAGCGTCCACGTACTTGGCCCGCGCTCCGCGCAACCACTTCGACATGATCCTCGCGGATCCGCCGTACGAGTTGGCGGATGAAGCCGTCGCCGAGATGGTGGAGGCGCTCAAACCTGTACTTCGAGACGGCGCCGTGGTGGTGGTCGAGCGCCACCGAGAAAGCCCGGAAACCGCGTGGCCGGACGAGTTCACACCCACCGGCCAGAAGCTGAAAAAACGGCTCTACGGTATTGCGCGGATGGACATGGCCGTCTACGCGGACTCGGACGCCGCTGCATCCGCGGAAGGGGAGGAATAGATGACAACTGCAGTGTGCCCTGGTTCATTCGATCCGATCACCAACGGGCACTTAGATATCGTCACCCGCGCCTCCCGTCATTTCGACGAGGTGGTGGTGCTGGTGACAGGAAACCCGACAAAGACTTCGGGCCTGTTCACTATCGACGAGCGCGTGGAGCTCATCCGCGAGGCCACGGCGCACCTCAACGGCGTGCGCGTGGACAGCTGGGGAGGGCTGCTGGTGGACTACACCTCCGCCCACCACATCACGGCGTTGGTGAAAGGGCTTCGCTCCTCCCTTGACTACGAGTACGAGCTACCCATGGCCCAGATGAACCGTCGCCTCACCGGCGTGGACACGTACTTCCTGCTCACGGACGAAAAATACGGCTACATCTCGTCCTCGTTGACCAAAGAAGTGGCCAAGTACGGCGGCGATGTCACGGGACTTGTGCCTGATACCGTCCGCGAGGCAATGTTGAAGAAGTTCCGTTAATGTTGCAGGTTCTCGGGGTCGGGGTTGCCGTCGCCGTTGGCGCTGCCATGCAGCGTATTTCCGGCATGGGCGTGGGGTTGATTGCGGCCCCGGTGCTCTCGTTGCTTCTCGGCCCCGTTGACGGTGTGCTCCTGGTCAACCTGCTTGCAGTTATCAACGCCGCCACCAATACCTGGGGTATGCGCGCAGACGTGGACTGGCAGAAATTCGCCCCCATCGCGCTGGCAATGGTCCTCGGCGTGGTGCCAGGAGCCTGGGTAGTGGCGAGCGCGCCGACGGACGTGCTGCTTATCCTCGTCGGCGCGTTGTTGCTCCTCGCACTGTCCATTGTCACGCTGGGCAAGCGCTATGTGCCGCAGGTGGAAGGCGCCCTGCCCGCCGCCGTGTCCGGAGCCATTGGCGGGTTCATGAACACGCTCGCTGGCGTGGCGGGCCCCGCGATCACCGTGTACGCGGAGGCCGCGCGCTGGCCGCAGAAGGTGTACGCCGCGACGCTGCAGCCGATCTTTCTGGTCGGCGGCTCGCTGTCGTTCACGGTGAAAGTGCTCTCGGGTGCAGCGGATATCACCGCCATCGAGCCCGCGCTGTGGGCCGCTACGCTGACAGCCCTCGTGGCGGGTATTGCAGCGGGCACCAAGTTGGCGCCGCGCGTGCCGTCCACAATCGCGCACCGCATCGCGCTCGGACTCGCCTTCCTGGGCGGGGCGACGGCGCTGGTGCGCGGCCTGTTCCTCTAACGCGCTGGTCGTACTAGAACAGGGTGGAGACGAACGCCTTGGTGCGTTCGTGCTGCGGGTTGTCCAGCACCTCTTCCGGGGTGCCGTATTCAATGATCTGGCCGCCGTCCATGAACGCGACCTTGTCCGCCACTTCGCGCGCGAATGCCAGCTCATGGGTGACTACCAGCATCGTCATGCCCTGCTCAGCCAGGTCGCGCATCACGCGCAGAACCTCGCCGACGAGTTCGGGGTCCAGGGCGGACGTGGGCTCGTCGAAAAGCATGAGCTTCGGATCCATCGCCACCGCTCGCGCGATGGCGACGCGCTGCTGCTGGCCGCCTGAGAGCTGGATCGGGTAGGCGTCCGCCTTGCTGCCCAGACCGACCATCTCCAGCAGCTCCATCGCGCGAGTTTTCGCCTGCTCCACCGGCTGGCCCTTGACGTGCACCGGCGCCTCAATGATGTTGTCTAGCACGGTGCGGTGCCCGAAAAGGTTGAAGTTTTGGAACACCATGCCGATGTCCCGGCGTTGCCTCGCGGCGTCCTTCTCGCTCATCTCGTGGAGCACACCGTTTCGGTCGTGGTAGCCAATGAGTTCGCCGTCCACGTACAAACGGCCGGCGCTGATCTTTTCCAAGTGGTTCACGCAGCGCAGCAAGGTGGACTTGCCGGAACCCGAGGGCCCGATCAAGCACGCCACTTCACCGGCAGCCACCTCGAGATCGATGCCCTTGAGCACGTCTAGGTTGCCGAAGGATTTCCACACGTCCACGGCCTGAATCATCGGCGTCTGTTTGATGGTCATGAGCGGGGGCCCTTCTTCTGCGGTTGGTCAACAATCTGGACGTTGTTCGGGATGGTGCCCTCGGCATCGGCGAGGCTGGCGAGCTGTCGCGCGGTGAGCTGCCGTGTGGCGCCACGGTCGAAGTAGCGCTCGAGGTAGTGCTGCGCCACCATGAGCACAGACGTGATCACTAGGTACCAGGTGGCGGCCACCAGCAGCAGCGGCACCGGCTCAAAGAGCGCGGCCGCGATGTCCATGGAGCGGCCGTAGAGCTCGAGGGAATATGGCACCGCCACAACGAGCGACGACGTCTTGAGCAAAGAAATGAACTCGTTGCCCGTGGGCGGGATGATGATGCGCATGGCCTGGGGCAACACCGTGCGGCGCATGGTCTGGCCCCAGCTCATGCCGAGCGCCTTGGAGGCCTCCACCTGGCCCTCCGGGACCGCGGACACACCCGAGCGAACGATCTCGGCCATGTAGGCGGCCTCATTCAAGCCCAGGCCGACAACAGCGAGCGCGAACGCCGAGGAGGTGAAGGGCTCTAACGGGATCTCGGCGAAACCGACGTTGATGGAGTCGTAGATGGCGCCTACCAAGCCCCAGAACATCAGCTGCACGTACACCGGGGTGCCGCGGAAGATCCACAGAAACACCCACGCCACGGTTTTGAACACCGGGTTCGGGCTCATGCGCATGACGGCAAGTAGCACACCGCCAACAACACCGATGAGCATGGACAGCACCGTGATCGCGATGGTGTGCAGCGCCGCGGTGGCAATGCGGGTGTCCAGGAGGTACGTGAAGTAGGTGTCCCACCCGTAGGCATCGTTGCGTGCGGCGCCGATGATAAACCACACGACCAAGAGGACGAGCAGCGCCGCCAGCACCCACCGGCCGGGGTGGCGCAGTGGTTTCGCTTCAATGCGCTCGGGACGGGTGCGCGATCCCCGCGTCCTCTGGGCGGCGTATTTCGAATAGGGGGTGCTCATGCTCACTGTCCTCCCGCGGGTTGTTCGTTGACCAGGGCCTGATCCAGAAGGCCGGTGTCGATGTTCCATTGATTGAGAATCCGGGCGTAGTCGCCGGTGTCGATGAGATGCTGCATGGCTGCGGCCATTGCGTCGGCAAGTGGCGAGCCCTTCGGCACAGCGAAACCGTAGGGGGCTGCGTCGAACATCTCGCCGACTATCTCCAATTCGCCGTCTGAGCGCTCGACGGCCCAGGCAGTGACAGGGGAGTCAGCGCTGTACGCGTCAGCTCGTCCGACCAGCGCCGCCAGCGCGGCATTGTCGGCGGTATCGAAGGCCAAGACAGTGAGGGGTTCTTTGCCCGCCGCCTCGCAGGCCTCGGACTTGGGACGTACGTCGTCGGTCTCGGATACGGTGGTGCGCTGCACCGATACGGTCAGGCCACACGGGTCAGAAGAGTCAACGCCGGAGCCTGGCTGCGCAGCCCACTGCACGCCGGCGTAAAGAAAGTCCACAAAATCAAAGGACTCTCGACGTTCTGCGTTGTCGGTGAAGCCGGAGGTGCCTGCGTCAAGGCTGCCAGCGGTCACCGCGGGGAGGATAAGAGCGAAGTCCATGTCGTCGACGCGAAAATCCATGCCCATGACGCCGGCAACCGCGCGAGCGAGGTCCATTTCGACACCGACGATGTCGCCACGCGAATTCTTGAACTCGAATGGGGCGAACGGCGGGTTTGCGGCGACGTTGAGCACACCGTCGGCTGCGACGTCGGGCGGCACCATTGCGGCAATTTCCGGGACCTCGGCGGGCACGATGGGGTCCCAGCCGTCAGGTGTGCCGCCTTCCTCGTTGGTCACGCAACCGGCGAGCAGCGAGGTAGCGGCGAGGCAGGCCGCTATTCGCGCGGAGGTGGGGTAGTGCATTCCGACTCCAAGTACACGATGAATAATTACAGAGCATCGGATATTACACCGGGTTGCGGGCGGGTATCGGCTGGCTGACGACTACTCGCCTCTACCGCTGGTTGGCCATGCGCAAACCGCGCATGACTAGTTCGACAACCGATCCGATCGCGATGGTGCCGAGGAACACTGGGACGAGTACGCTAGCGGCCTGCCTGAATCCCGCGGCGAATTCTCCGGCGTCTGCGTTCACTAGACCCGAGGACATCTGGACGTAGCCGCCGACTTCCTTTTTGAGCAACTCGACCGGTTTCACCGAATCGGACGCTGAAGACTGGGTCACATACTGCCGTTCAGACGATTGTGCCGTGGCAACCGGGGCCTGGAGGCTTGCGAGGACGAGTACTCCGGCGGTTGCGCCGGCGACGAGGGAATTGCGCATGGGGCGTATCTTAACCCTTTCGTTAACATCCGCGACCCCTGCACGCAGTTGTTCCCGCTGCGCCGGTTGTGGTGGGGGTTCAGACCGGGGCGGCAGTAACGTCGCCGTGAGCAGTACGGCTGCACTCGGTGTGTAGCTGTTGACGGACTGTTGTGTTTAGGCAAAAGACCGCTAACTGCCAGATGATCTTGGTGCCCTATATCGTAGCGCGCTCGCTTGCCGGCGAAATTAAACGCGACGAGTTGAATACTCAGGAGTAACCGCTCAGCCAGGTGTTAGAGAATGCGGTGCAGTGTCTTTCGGCCTACAAAGAGAATCGCCAGGGACAACACTAGCGAGCCAGCGCCGAACCAATACGGCACGCCAGCGCCCAGCGCGGCTGCCAGAGGCCCTGAGGCGGCCGGCGCCACCGCACCGCCCAAAAAGCGCATGCCCGAATAGCTCGACGACGCCACGTTTCGTGGCATCTCCGTTGCCTCCATGACGGCTTCGGTGAGCGCGGTGTTGAATACCCCGATGAACACACCCGCCAGAATGACCAGTGCCACCACCACCTTCAGGTTGTGGACCCCAAAACCAAGTGCTGCAAGGTTGATGCCAAACCCGGTGAGGATAGTCACCAGCACGGGCATCAGGCCGAAGGTGCGGACGAGCCTGGGGGCGAGGAACACCGATGAGACAGCGAGGGCGAGGCCCCATCCGAAGAACACGTAGCCCAGTTCGGTCGCGCCGAAGGCGCGTCCGCTTTGCTCTGCGGCTTGGTCGATCGGGTAAGGGGAGTAGGCGAGAAGGGTGAAAAAGCCGTAGTTGTAGAACACCGCAACGAGACCGAGCGTGAGCAGCGCCGGGTCCTTCACAGCTGCTAGGCCCGCAGTGTACGCCACGGGTTCGGGCTTAGTCTTGGCCTTCTGTAACAGTGACGCGATGGCGATGAAGCCGGCGGCCATTAATGCGGCCGTGCCAAAGAACGGTGCGCGCCAGCTGATCTCGCCTAGGACGCCGCCGGCAAGCGGGCCGACGGCCATCCCGATGCCCATCGCAGCCTCGTAGAGAATGACCGCGTCACCGGAATTTCCGGCTGCGGCACCCACGATAGCGGCAAGTGCGGTCGAGATGAACAGCGCGTTTCCTAAACCCCAGCCGGCGCGGAACCCGATAATCGCGTCGACGGAACCCGCAGCGCCAGACAATGCAGCGAACACGACGATCAAGGCCAGACCGATCAAGAGTGTGGTCTTGACGCCGATGCGCGAAGAAATGAACGCGCTGAAGAACATCCCCAGTGCGGTGATGAGGAGGTAGCTGGTAAACAGCAGCATCGTTTGCGCCGGGGAGGCGTCAAGCTCCCGGCTAATCGCGGGCAGGATCGGATCAACCAACCCGATGCCCATGAACGACACCGCGCAGGCAAAGGCGAGCGCCCACACCGCTACCGGTTGTTTCAAAATGGAATGGGATTCCGTGTGTACGTGCGGCGTGTCTGTCACGCGCGTCCTCCTGTTCGTTGTTTCAAATCGGCTGTCAGCTCTGGAAAAAGCTCCGCCGCGCGCTTGAGCGTTGCGACGTCCTCCGGCTTCAACGCGTCAAACACCGGGGCCACCGCCTCGGCTGCTGCTGCCCTGTAGCTGCGTAGAACCTTGCGGCCGGCGTCGGTGATGGTCAGCGCTGTTGCGCGGGCATCGTCGTCGGCGGTGTGTCTGGCGGCGTAGCCGTCGTCCACAAGCCGCTTCATGGCTTGGCTCATGGAGGGCTGGCGGATGCCTTCCCGTGCTGCAAGCTCTCCAATCCGGAGCCCCGGCTCGCGCTCGAGGGCGGCAAGCGCGCGCATGGAAACGTTTGAAAGCTCCATGCCCGACGCCTGGTACGCGGCGCGTGTGAAATGGCTCCCGGCCGCGATGAGCTCCACTGCGAGCGCGGCGAGGTCCTCGTTGGAGTGCATAGGAGAACTATATAGGTTGCCTATTTATTACAAAACCCTGCAAGCCAGCAAGGCGTGCGGGGTGTGCTCGTGGTGGGGAGAGGTGCTAGTCCTCGGCCTCTGCGTCCAATCTGAGGTTTCGGAGCGACCTAGGTACTGTATGTGACTGGCAGGGTGCTGGCCGGGGGCTTGCAATGCCGCGGCGGATGTTTATTTCCGCGCCGTTGAAGCCAAAAATCCTCAAGGGAAAGGAAGGTAATTGCCTTGAGTCGCACCAGTACTATTTTTCGTTACCCAATCATCGAAGTCACTCTGACACTGTTGAGCGTTTTGGTGGCAATTATGATGCCCTGGAAAACCGTTTCGCAACGAAATTCGATCCTGCTCTTTGTGGCGTTGTCAGTTGTGATTGCGCTGCTATGGCACTTCGTCGTCAAGTCCACCCCATCTGCGTATAGGTGGCTGCACTTTGCTGGGGGAATTGCCGTTCTGGCAGTTGGAATCTTTGTTGACGTAACTGTCGAAACCGCGATCCTGAGTATCCTGTGCATCCCGCTTGGATTGGGTATTTTGATTTCGGCGGTAGGAGAAGCACTGCGATAGTCGTCTCCTCAGCTTCCGACGAATAGGATGAAAGATGAATGTAAAGGCGCTGCGTAAATCCGCGCTAGTTGTAATCATGGCCTTGATCCTCGGCGTTTTGGCGTACGAAGTGTTCACTGGGTTACTGACTGCTAGTACGACCGTCGTTGCAGTGGGTGCTTTGGCATTTATGGCCTGGGGGTATTGGAAGATTTCCCACGAGCGGCCGAACACGGACACAGACGGCTAGTAAGAAGCTAAGGCGGGTGCTTTGGGCATCAGATATTTTCCAAAGCACCAGCAAACGGAGCACGTCCCCATACCGGTTTCTAGGAACACCTCGGTAGCCCCTAAGCGGGCTTGAACGGCATTAACAAGCTCAACGAATGAGTGTGCAGGTTGCCCATTACACGTCCCAACCGCAACGGGGGCGTGTTACCGTGGCCGTCGACCCCGCGCCCCCTTCTCCTGGGAGGGCGGTTCTTCTATGCAGGGCCGTCGCGGTCGTCGGCGCGCGGCGTGGTGTACGGCGAATCCCATGACCGCGGTGTGATATCCGCAGGGCGACCGCGGTGGAGCCGGGCAAGCTGTGAGTCATCCTCCGCGCGACCCAGCCCTCGCTGCGGAGGCGGTCGAGCGCGGTGACCGCGCGTGGCGTTGCGCAACTGTCTCGGGGTCAGCGCCCCGTTGTGGGGCTCGACCACGCGGTAGGCCCCTGCGTGAGCTGCGGCGAGGATCATGGTCTTGGGCGGGGTGAGGTCGAATTCGCAGCGGTAGCGCCACGCCCGCAGCTCGCGGAGCTCTCGGCCAGCGTCGGGATCGCGCGCGGTTTCCCACGCCGCGTGGCGGATGGCCTGGGCGTCGCCCGCGTTGACCTCATGAAGGCGGAGTCGAAGTCGAGGCCGTAGTCCTCGGCGACCGTGGAGCGCAGCTTGGCCAGCATCTCCGTGTTGTCGACTAACCGCTGGGCCTCACCGTCCCACATGTACGCGCCTTCGGGTCGCGCAACCGTGTTTCGCTGTTCCAGAGCAGGGACGTGACAATGCCTCCCCGCCGACTTCAAATTGCGAAGCCGACGCTCACGCCGACCCCCGCGGAGGCGTCAACCACCTTTTCACCGCCACCGCGCACACGTCGATCACTGCTTGGAACTCACCTCGCCCTGACCAGGGCTTTTATGTGTCGGCGAAAGCAAACGGGGGATAGTGGTGTAGCGGCAGTTCCGAAAACTTCCTGACCTGCCGCTTCGGTGCCTCAGGTGAAGTCTGGTTCGGCGACGTCGTTCCGCTATGCGTCTGGCAGCGGACTTGAGCGGCAACGGAACGCTCGTCGATAGGCAGTAGCCCCTGCCTCTGTATCTCAAGCCGCCGAACGCGGCGGTCCCTAGGCTGCTTCCGTATCAGCCCACCTGGAGCTACTCCCACCGCGCCTCGGCGCAATCCTCCCTCCGATTCAGCAGACCCAGCTCCGGCGCTACAACGCCCCAATACCCCACTAATCACCCAACCCAGCCCACACCGAAAAAGAAAAATCAACGGGGGTTGCGGAAAACTCTCTGACCAGTACCAGTACGGCCTAGTTCCAGCCTTAGTTCCACGACTTGCGGTATTTAGTTCCAAGCTCACATTAGCCGGTGCCCGAAAGCAGCTCTCACGCAGCGGAAACCGGAACAAGTCACATGCGCAGACAAAGTTCTCCTTCTTCCCCGATTTTGAACGGCACTTGCCCGACGCGGTCGAACTGCCATCGAGGTCTAGTCTGGCGTGTTAGACCGCTCGCGCGGGCTCAGCGTAAGTTCTCCGGTGGGTGAAAGTTATCGTAGTAGTCAGAGTGGCATAAGCAATTTCCGCACCTTCTGGACGAGCAGAAGGAGCGCTTGGCGGGGGGAAAACCGTTTTAGACGGGATGCGTGTACTGGCGAATCTAAATTAATCCCCGACTGTCCTACTGCAAGCTGGGTAGCTGGGTTGAGTCTCACCTGCACAACGAGCCATTCAAGTGGGTCAACGGTGGATGGCGGATTGTCAACAGCAAGCGGGATAAATGGAGAAATTGAGTTGAAGAAATCGGCAACTCCGCGGGCCTCTTCCTCAGAAAGAGTACGGCCGAGTCTTTGTTTTTCCTGAATACAATGTTCCAAGTTTTTCCTGAATACAATGTTCCAAAAACCACTTATCTTTGAATAGTGGTGCTGCCCACATGAGTTCGCGTTTCGCCTCGTAGATTCGTGACCAAGTGCCACGAGAAATGCACTCTTGTGACACCGGGCGGTGAGGGGGCGCGTAGTACCCCACCAAAGACCCGATGAAACCGTCTTCGACTATCGTGAAGAATGCGTTGGGTTCATTGGTGTTGTCGAATAAATCTCCACTTGCTTGGCTTGTTCTGCTGGCGAAGGGGTCAGAAAGAACGCCGTCACTTGTTTCTTCATCAGGTCCGTAGTCTCGATAAATGATGACACCGAGCGGAGGTTCTGCTTCTAAATCGTCGAGGAACCTAACTAACTGTTTTGGCACGTCCGCACCACCATCAACGATTCGACAGCACATGTTTTTGACGTAGTAACGCGCAAGGTGTCGGTTGTCGTAGTTCGTTTCTGAGAAAACTTCCGACCAGTCAATGTGCGTCATAGTTCGAAGTCGCTCACGGTTAGCTTTAGTCCAGCCCACAAAGTGGTCGTAGGCTTCCCAACTCACCCGATGGTCTTTCTTCAAAGGGATGGCTGAAGGATAGATGATATTGCCGCGAAAGGAGCGTTGCATGTTGGTTGGAATTGTGTCGGGAATTATCTCCGGCTTCATTGTCTCGGGGGTTCTTTGGGTTTGGAATGTTCTTCGACGGGACCCGCTTGAGCTCAGGTTTGTAGCGCCTAATAGGGCATTCCTTCGGAACAACCGGCTCCGAACTATGGTCGTTGGCGGCTCCTGGGAAATCGAGAAGGGCGCAACAATTTACCGAGGAGATGACTTCCGTGGCGAGGACCACGGGCTGGTAATTCAGCCATTTGAGACGCTGCCAGTGAGGACGCACATGCTTCAGCCGGGGCAGCCCACCATGGTCGCATTGAAGCGGCTACCTATCCGCCTCGGAAGGCTGCCGGACTCCAAGCTTCGCGAATGGGAGCGTGCCGAGATTGACCCCGCGGTGTACATCGGCAGGGAAAAAGATTTGCCCGAGGACTGGAAGTTGCAGACAATTTTCCTGCGTGCTTAATTGGCCAAAAGAGTCCCATGAGCGCGGCCCCGGCCGGCCCAATCGCACCATTACGATTCCTGCGCCGCCTAGAACGAGGGTTTCGGGAAAACCCTTGACAACTAACTTTCTCAGCCCGGTTCCACGGCTTGACTCTTTAATTCAAAGATGCAGCTTAGGCGGCGAGGAAAGCAATCCCCAGCAGCGCAAACCGTCACGAGGCTGGCTCTTTTATCGCTTCGGAAAGTCCCGCGGCGGGTCTTGAAAGTCGCCAAGGGCAGCACCGCAATGAATGGTTTGATTGGATTGCCGAGCAAATGGACGACTCCATTCACGCAGAACTCAGTCCGCGTGAATGGGGTCGTTTGGCCGGCTAACTCCGGTCAGAGGCACCGGCCGTTGCGCCTAGACCCGTTGGCGGATGGTTCCGCCAGGGTTCTCATCACCCCACCGCTTTGTGACAAACCGTCCCGTCGTTGCCGAGCGGGTTACGGTGCGGTTGTTGCTGGTTCCCTTTCCGACTCTTTCGGTCGTGGTCTTGTTCGGCCACCGACCCTTAGCCGCGTTGGAAACAAACTGGCCGGTCTTCGCAGACCGATTGACAGTGCGTCGAGCCATTCTCGACACTCTCCTTTCGAGTTTGACGAGAGTGAGCGCGTTTCATACTTGATTCGCTGTCAACTCAGTTAAACTCGATGTATCACGTCCAAGTGACCGAGATTAACCTCTCGTCGCAACGGGGTCGAGCGCCAACTCGGCCCCGTTGCTCAGTCTTAGGCAGCTAACGCGTGGATTTCCCCTTTTGGCTGGTAGAGGCACGCTTTGCCGCGAGCTTCCTTGACATCTCAGCGGTCTTTTCGTGAGATACCTTGGCCCGCATCTGGCGCACATCTTTGGTGCCGAACGATGAGCGCTCCAGTGCTGCTTTGTAACGGTCGGTCATCCCACTCCTCCTTCATTTCTGTACCTTCTCGCCTTCGAGCGGGCTCGTTCCAACGCCTTGTTCACACTCGTTGGAAGCATCCCGAGCTCGTCAGCTATTTGCTTTGCCGACAGGTTCTTCGCTCGCAGGCGTGCGACTTCCAATTCTCTTTCCGAAAGGAGGTCGGCGACGCGTCTCAGTTCCTCATCGACCTCAAATTGCGCCTCCACCGACAATTCCCGTGAGGGAAGGCCGAGCAGCGTTTCGTCATCGACTTTTTGGATGTACCGCGCTGAGTTTTTCAGTTCTCTGGCACGCCGCTTCAACACATCGCATGCCACTTTGAAACACTTGCCGATGAAAAAGGTTTTCAGGCTGGCTCCGCCAGTGGGGGACCATTTACCTCCGACAAGTGATTCTTCCCGAAACCCGAGGACAGCCTGCACAACGATGTCCTGCGCAAGTTCATCTGCTTGGTCTTCGGTGAGAAGGTCTAACCGCACTTCGTCTTCTTTGGGAACGTAGGTGAGTTTCTCTCGGCATTTCGCAAGGAGCTGCCCGTTCAGAATCCATTTCTTGATGCAGGCGAAGCCATATCCCATGATTTCGATTTCGAAATCGTTATAGTCTTTCCCCTCGAACCCTTGCTCACGCAGAACTTGGTAGAGCTCTCGGTCGCCCGCGAGGCGGTCGGCTTCACCGCTCGGTGTTGTGGACGCCGACCAGGCGACAGTGGTTGGCCGCCTGCGTCGACCCTCATTGCGAAACTTGTCTAGGTCGTTCACGAGCCTCCTTTTCATTCTGGAACAGGAGTCTATATGTCGAGTGTCGTTACTGGCTAGGGAGCATTTTGGGGCAATCCACTGGGAGCAGTCTCACCGGACGGCATTTGCACGGAGTCTGATGGAAATTGAGCGAACCGGTTCGCGCACGCGGAGAAGGCGTTACCGCCTAGCCAATTTTCTTCTCTGGCAAGAACTGATGTACCAGGCTTATTGAACGTACGACGAACCGTCTTCCGACCCGCCATTCGACTCGTTTTCCGGGGCGGTTCGATACCCTGACTTTCAGAGATAGAGAGGACCCCATGTCACGCTTAACTGACCTGCTCCAACAGGCCCGCGGCTTCGACCCGAAGCTCGCTGCGGAGCTCGAACGCGAGATTCGCCATTCGCAGAACCAACGCTCCTTCGGCTTGGTCTTTGAACGCCATTTGCCGGACGCCGTCGAATTGCCGACCAGGCCAGTCCGCCGAGGGGACACGGTGTACATCTTGCCGCCGAGGGGTTCAAAGCAGGCAGGCGACAAAACTCTCTGGACGGTCGCCAAGATTGACCGCGAGGCAGAAGGCGGGCCTTCCGCAACGGTGGTCGAGACGAAGCCCGCTGAGTGTGCCGTAGCGCAGTTGCGTGACGGGGTTCTCATCGAAGACCTAGTTGTGGTAGCACAGCACGACGATGTGATCTATCCGGGACTTGTGCAGACCGGCGAGGTGATTAACTCCGACGATCCGAAAGCACCGTTCCACACGGTCATTAACTCCGAGAACCTCCATGCTCTGAACCTGCTTACCTACACCCACCGCCACAAGGTGGACTGCATCTACATTGACCCTCCCTACAACACTGGGGCCAAAGACTGGAAGTACAACAACGATTACGTCGACGGCGACGATCAGTACAAACACTCCAAGTGGTTGTCGATGATGGAGAAACGTCTGGAGCTCGCCAAAGAGCTGCTCAATCCCGATGACTCGGTGCTCATTGTCACGATTGATGAGAAGGAGTACTTGCGGCTGGGAATGCTGCTGGAGCAGATGTTCCCGGAGGCGAGGATTCAGATGGTGAGCAGCGTGATTAGTCAGAAAGGAGTTGCCCGAAGTAGCAGTTTCTACCGGACTGATGAATATATCTTCGTCATCCAGCTTGGTGACTCCCGCGTCATACCTCTGGCACTATCCGACGAGTGGCTTCTCGGTAAAGGAAAACCTACCCAAGCGGGAAAAGGTATTGTCTGGTCGCAACTACGACGAAGCGGAACCAATTCCCTACGGAGTGAGAGACCAAAACTTTTCTATCCGATATTCATAGACCCGACTGGGCCGAAAATTATCGGAGCGGGCGAGTCGCCGGAGTTGTCCGTCTCTCCCTACAACCTGCAAGCGCCTGACGGGACCGTCGCCGTTTGGCCGATTCGTGATGACGGGACGGAGACGAACTGGCAGCAGAGTCAGACCAGTCTCATGTCTCTAGTTGAAAAGGGTTTCGTAAGAGTCGGAAAACGCAAAGGTGATAGTTACCCGATTTCATATTTGAAGCGCGGAAGTATTGCCAAACTTAGCGATCCTGAATCAGGACTTGAGATTATTGGTAGGGACAAATCGGACGGGCACGTCATCGTAGATTCCTCGGAATATCAGCGCTATTTTGTCCCCGGCTCCCATTGGAACGTGTCAAGCCACGACGCCACCTATCACGGGGCACAGTTCTTGTCGCAGATACTCCCCGGTCGTCGCTTCCCGTTCCCGAAGTCCCTCTACGCTGTCGAGGACGCGCTGCGGTTCTTTGTCAAGGACAAACCGGGCGCGACCGTGTTGGACTTCTTCTCCGGTTCGGGAACCACTGCACACGCCGTCATGCGTCTGAACAAGCAGGACGGCGGCCGCCGGCGCTCCATCTCCGTGACGAACAACGAGGTGAGTTTCGAGGAAGCGAAGAAACTCACCAAGGAGGGCTTCCGTCCCGGAGACCCGGAATGGGAACGCCTGGGTATCTGCGACTACGTGACCAAGCCCCGCATCGAGGCAGCCATCACAGGCAAGACCCCGGCCGGCGAGCCGATTAAGGGGGACTACAAGTTCACCGACGAGTTCCCAATGGCTGATGGCTTCGAGGCGAATGCCCGCTTCTTCACGCTGACATACGAGCCACCGACAATGGTGCGCCACGGACTGGCTTATAAGCGGGTTGCACCGCTACTTTGGCTGCGCGCCGGCCAATTCGGTCGTGTTATCGAGTCCATTCCTGACCACGGTTGGGACGTTGCCGAGTCGCATGGCGTGCTGGAGCGAACGTCTGCCGCCGAAGCGTTTGCCGAGGCGGTACGCGAAGCGGGAACCGTCACGACAGTGATTGTTGTTGCAGACGACGACTTGACGTTCCAGTCGGCGGTCGAAAAACTCTCTGACCTCGATGTCGAGTTTGTGCAGTTGTACTCGACCTACCTCAATAACTTCTCGTTCACGCAGTCTGGAGGCGCGTTCTAGCCATGAAGTACACGTTGAAGCCCTACCAGGAGACTGCCTCCGCGGAGATTCTCTCCCGCCTTGACGAGGCGAGCGAGGCCAGGTCGATTAAGAAGCCAGCTTCGTTTGCACTCTCCGCGCCAACCGGCGCGGGCAAGACTGTCATTGCCTCGGACGTGTTCGAGCGGTTGCTGCTCCCGAGTGACGACCGGGTGCCGGACAAAAACGCCGTGATCCTCTGGTTCTCAGACAACCCCGACTTGAACCGCCAGTCCCGGCACCGTATCGAGGGGGCGTCGAGCAAACTTGCCGGCCGCACAGTCGAGATTGACTCCTCATTCGTTCGCACCGAACTAGAACAGGGCAAGATCTACTTCCTCAACACCCAGAAGTTGTCGAAGGGGAGCCTACTCACGGGTGGTAGGAAGAAATCTAACCCCGATGACTTCGAGCTCTTCGCAGCCGCCCCAGACGGCGCCCAGGTGACTATCTGGGACACGCTTCGCAACACGCTGAACTCCCCCGACCACAATGTCTACTTCGTGGTCGACGAGGCGCACCGCGGATCGGGCAAGCAAAACGACCGCGAGACGATTCTTCACCGTCTTATTGCAGGCCACACCCCGGGGGGGACAAGCGAGCCGGTGCCACCAATGCCGGTGGTCATGGGTATTTCTGCCACCCCTGGCAAGTTTAAGGCGATGATGAACACCATGCCGGGTTCCCGCATGACGCTCGAAGACGTGGACGTGCCCACTGACGAAGTTCAGGAGTCGGGTCTTTTGAAAGACATTGTCGAGCTCCAGATTCCCGGCGAGGAAGGCGCTGCCTTCGAGAACGTTTTTGTTGAGCAAGCCGCGGGATTGCTCGCTGAATCCACCCGCAGGTGGGCGAAGTATCACGCTGAACAAGGCGGTGACGGCAAGCGGGTCGTGCCACTCATGGTTGTCCAGATGCAAGATCTGGCCACGCCGGAAGACCTGTACCGGGTTATCCAGTCGCTTCGTGAAGGTTGGCCGGAGCTACCATACGACTGCTTTGCCCACGTCTTCGGCGAGCACACACCCATTACCGCAGGCGACACGGTGATTCCTTACGTCGAGCCGCAGTCGGTAGAGGACCGTGAGTGGGTTCGCGTGCTGTTCGCCAAGACTGCGATTTCCACTGGCTGGGACTGCCCGCGTGCCGAGGTTATGGTCTCCTACCGACCGGCGAACGACAGGGATTACATCACGCAGGTCATTGGCCGCATGGTGCGCTCACCACTCGCTCGCCGTATTCCCGGCGACGACCTACTGAACTCGGTGTTGTGCTTGCTTCCGAAGTTCAACCGTTCCGCTGCTGAGCAGGTGGTTCAAGGCATCAACACCCCTGACGATGACGGCGGCGAGAAAACGCCTGTGCAGACCGTGGTTGAGCCAGAGGTGCTCGTGCCGGTCGACAACGACGGTCTGTGGGGCCTGTTCACACAGTTGCCGACCGAGGTGGCTCCGAAACGCTCCGACAAGCCCGTCTCGCGCCTGCTCAATGTGGGCATCGAGCTGGAGGCTGACGGGCTGATGCCAGGTGGCGAGTCGAAGGCAGAGAGGGAGCTTGTCGGCATGGTGGGAGGGCTTCTACTGCGCTACGCCGAGGATGTGGAGGCGGCGAAGAAGGACATTCTCCGCGTCGAGACGTCGCGTCTTGCGTACCGCTACTCGGACCGGGAGCTCGCGACGGAGACAGCGGTGGAACTCGTGGCGGACGACCGGGTGATCGCGGACGCTTTTGAGCGTGCAACGCCCGTGTACACCCGTGCGTTGGCGAACCTGTGGGTCAACGACTACCTCGTGAAGGGTCTTGAGCGAGGCGACGCGGAAGACGACCTCATTCCAGACGCGCACCTCGAACTGGCAGCACTCGCGAAAGTTGACGGTGCTAAGGAGGCGTTGTGGCGCGACGCTGACCTCACTGCGAAGCGGTGGCTCGACGAGCACCGAGCCGATATTGCGGCCCTGCCCGATAGCCGAGAATCGACCTACAAGACGCTTCGCGAAATGGCGGAAGAGCCAAGTTCTGTCTACCTCGCGAAGCCGAAGAACAGGCTTGTCTCGCCAGGCGTTTGGAACGCACAGACGGAGGAAATTGACTACTTCGACCGCTACGGCGGGCGCGTGCTTGTCGGCGAAGACGGCAAGGCACCGGCGAAACTCAATGCGTGGGAAGACGCGGTTGTAAAAACCGAGATGAAGCGCTCCGGCGCCCAGGCCTGGTACCGCAACCCGTCGAGGCCCGGACCAGACGCACTGACCGCGGTCTACTACGACGAGCCCACTGGAAGGTGGCGCTCGGTGCAGCCTGACTTCATCTTCTTCCTCCGTGACAACGAGGACAAAATGCGTGCGTCCATTGTTGACCCGCACGGTGCTTACCTTGGTGACGCGCTCGGCAAGCTGCGGGGTCTCGCACGCTACGCGGAGCAGTACGGGGACCGTTTCGTACGCATCGAGTCGGTCTCCGGGTCAAATACCGAGTCGCTCAAGGTACTCGACTTGAAGTCCGAAGCGGTTCGCGCTGCGGTTAACGAGGCGGTAAGCGCGGAGGCCGTATACGAGAAACACGGGTACGACTACAAGTAACGGTCGTTTCGTGGACCTCAAGGCGTACCTGGCCAATGAATGACTAGTCGATCGGCGCGACCCGAACGCGATTGCCGTCAGGGTCAGCAACGACGAATGTAGTGCCGAATACGTCCTCGTGCGGCTCTTCGATGACGCGAACACCCTTCGCAACCCAGGCGTCGTAAGTCTCCTGCACCTGCTCTGCTGTGACGTTCAGACAAACTTCCGAAGTACGTACTGGTTCGCCCGCCAGAGCTGATGACTCTCCAGTCCACAGGGCCAGAGCAACGCCTTCCGCTAGTCCGAAAGTGACGTAACGCGGTGTTTCAAAAGTTGTTTCGACTTCGAGCAAAGCCTTGTAGAAGTCAACCGATTTCTGGATGTCGCTGACGTAGACGATGAAAACCAATTCGCGGTTCATTTTCTTCCTCCAAACTCAAGATTGTTCTGTCCACGTTACCTGGGACATCGGTGGACCCATAGGAATCTGGGTTTCGGGAATCAATACTTGCCACCAGCACCACAATCCGTACTGAGGAAGGCGGACTGAGCAGCACAAGTGCATTCATGGCTACACAAAACTTATCTACGGCGTAACGGATTATTCCGTCTTACCGTTTCAAGACGACATGTCGTCTCATTACGGCACAGTGAATTACCCCCACTATTTTCTGCTGGTGTTTGCTCTCTCCCGCGACATGGTGGAGATATGCAAAACGAACGACGTATCTCGTCGGTCGGGCTCTACCCCCGGCCACAGGCGCACGCCGAGGCCGACTTCGAGTCTGGCCACTGTCTCCAACGTCGGCCAAGTATTCCCGTTGAGTATGTCCGAGATAGTCGAGGCGGCGACACCAGATTCGTCCGCGACGCCCTTGACGCTTCGGTAGCGGTTTCGTTCACGCCGAAGGTTAATCACCATGGCCTGGATCATCTTGTGCTCGGGCGCGGTCACGTCGAGGCTGCCGGGCCAGCCGGGGTACAAGCTCGCGGGACTGCCGGGCTTCGGTCTCACCATGTCACCACCGTAGCGCCGGGAACATCGAACGCGCTGCTAGGGGTAGTCGTACCCACCCTTCGACCGGAGGTGCGGCTTGCGGGCAAATTGGTGCGGCCAGAGACTCGTTTCGAGCACCGCCTCGGCCGCCGCGACGGTGTGGACGGCCGGCCACCTCTCACCGGAGAGCCAACGACGGAGCACGGTCTCGCCAATGCCGGCGCGCTTGGCAAAGTCCTGCTGCGAGCTTGCCCAGCCGCGCTCGATGTACCGCTCGATCTCTCGCACGAGCGACTGACGCATGCCAAGTGCCTTGGCGTAGACGGGCGGCAGCGCCTCAACCTCGACGTCGGGCCACTTAGGGTAGGCCTCGCGTGGCGGCGGGTAGGTGGACATGGTTTTCACCGTACCGGGGGCCGAAGCGGGTCTCGAAGCGGCAGCCGCCGCGGGGGTACTGCACTGTCCCGTAAGGGGGTCAGCCCATGTCGCTAACCCTGCAAGAACGCGAGTATGTCGAGCACCGCGTCGTCGGATATACGCCCAAGTTTGTCAGCGACACCACTTGGGCAACGGTAGCGGCAGTAGTGAGAGAAACCGCCCTAGAGGCGTTCGAAAAGGGCGGTGCCGAGCGATTCCATCTGCGGCAGACCCGCCACAGCGAGGTCTCGAAGCATCTCAGGGCGCTCACCCATGTCGCCGAGTACTGCCACCGCGTCGGCCGGCCGGTGACCCGCGAAACGGTGCTCGATACGGACATTTGCCGCGCGGCACTAAACGACCTAGAACGGACACACCGGGACACCGCGGTGCTTCGGTCGTACCTCAACAAGGTCACCATGACACTCACCGGCGAGACGTTAAGCCTGCGCCAGCGTGAACCGAAAGAGCAGGCTAAGCCGTACGAGACAAACGACTTCGACGCGCTCCACCATTGGGTGCAGTCGCAGACCACAGCGACGAAGCGCGAGCAGACCTTCACAGTGCTCGCCCTCGGCCTCGGTGCGGGAATTTGCGACGGTATGGAGACCATCCTCGCCGGCGACGTGACGGTGCGTGACGGGGTGGTGCGGGTAAATGTCGAGCGACTTCGAGGCGCTGGTTACGCCCCGCGAGGTCTACTCCACTGTGAAGCTCGCCTGGGACATCGTGGAGCGCTCGGGGGTAGTTGAACTCGTAGAGCAATGGCGCATTGAGGACGGTTTGGCTACCAGCAAAAGTGGGCGGCCGCGGGCAGTGTCTATTCACGCGGCGTTGGCGCTTTGGCTGCTGCGCGCAATCCAGCGCGAGGCGCAGCACTTTCAGGACATGGGCCGCGTGGTGGCGTTCGGGCTTACTTCCGCTATCTGGGATCTGCTGGGACTGGCAGAGGAGCCGTTCGAAGCTAAGGACCGACGCCGGCGTCGTAAAGTCCGGAAACTTTGGGCCGACCGTATTTGGGAGACCATGTGGGTTATCCGCCAGACGATGGAGCCGTACCCAGAGGTGCGACTGAAAGAGCGGTACACCGTCGGCGAATGGATGGATCTCGTTCCTGGTGGCGCGCTCGACGTAAACGACGACGAGGAGCGAGCAGCGTTTAGAAGTGCGCGTCGCGCCCGCGGTGTGGAGTTCGCGAACCGCCTTATCTGGGCGAGTGTGCAACTGATGGACCCCGGGGCATTTGCCGAATGGGACGGCACGGTCGCCGTGGACGGCACCGCCCTCCAGGTGTCGAAGCGTGGCAACCCGAGCAAGAAGCGCCTGCGAGACGGGTCCGTACCGGAGCATGCGCTCATGGCATCGACCCCTGTTGCCGGCTGGCACCACAAGGAAACTGGGGACCACGACGGCGAGAACCCGGAGGTGAAGGGTGGTACCTACGCATGGGGTTTCGAGGCGACTCTCGCCGCGATGACCGGGCCGGGGTTTGCGGAACGGGGTGGGCACCCTGGTCTCATTCTCGGTATGCGGTTCCACCGTCCGGGTGTGAACCCCACCCAGCGGCTCTGGGAGTCGCTCCAGAACATCACTAAGCGCGAGGAGCTTCCCCGCGGATACATGCTCTTCGACCGACTCTACCCAGCGCAGAAGCCCGAGGGCATGCACATTCCGCTGCGCGAACAAGGCTATGACCTCGTATTCGACTACAAGGATAAGGAGCGCGGTCTGCAAACCGTCTTGCCGTCCGGCGCGGTGGTCATTGATGGCGGGCTCTACTCGCCGGGAATCCAATCGTTCCCTGGTCTCATTGACCCGCACTCGGAGTACGAGTCCGGTAGCATCGACTACGAGACGTACATGGGCCGACTGAAGGGGCGAAAGCGCTTCTCGCTCGCCACAAAAGGCACCAAGAACGACGCCGGTGACCGTCGCTTCCGCTGCCCGGTTAAAGCGCCAGGGTCAGCACTGGAGTGCCCACTCGTAGGCAAAGGAGACGAGCAACCAACCGCTAAGGATCGCTGGGTGCTTAGGGTGCAGGACGTGGCCGACTTCTCCGCAGCGCCCCCGGCGATCTGCCGCCAGGCTTCGGTGACCATAAAGAACAGCGTTGAGGATGGTGCCCGCTGGTTGCAGCAGGGACCGGCGTACGGCACGCCGGAGTGGCAGTACGTGTACGGCCAGCGCAACATGATCGAGAGCCGCAACGACAAACTCAAGAACGCTCGCGGCGTCGGCATTGGCGACTCGACCATGCGCCTTATGCGAGGCTGGGCCGGCCAGTTGCTGGCGACCGCAATTTCCTGCGTAGCGGTCAACGTTTTGCTTATCGTCTCCGACTCGGCCTGGTTTGACGAGGACTGCACCGACAATGACCCGACTCCGCGCGGCCGCAACGAACTTCACCGCAAGAGGAGCGACCGCGCGTTGGCCGGCACGTTCCCGAACGCTCCGCCAGTCGCCGCGTAAAAACGCAGGCCGCAAGCCGCCAGAAACGAGTTCTGGAGGGCGGTGGCCTAGAAATCGTGTTCGAATACGCAAAAACGCCCGGAATTCGGTCTTGATTGGCCGACTCCCGGGCGTTTCACGTTCAGGGAAGCGGATTTTGCCAGCGAGATGTTCCACCTATTGCTGAAAATGAGTTTGGCTGGGACTCCGGAAAAGGTTTTCCGAACTCTTTCGAAAAGTTTTCCGAAACCCCCTCAACACAGCGTGCCCCAGGTGAGACTCGAACTCACACTGGACGGGTTTTGAATCCGTTGCCTCTGCCAATTGGGCTACTGGGGCGTCGCGGGAAAGTGTATCCCAGTGCAGCCTGAGGGAGGAAATCGCCCCGCAGACGCTCCAACCGGGTTGTGTCGGGGCGGCCGCTAGACTGGCCAATCGTGAGCACTACACCGGAGAACACGAAGCGACTGCTGCTTATCGACGGCCACTCGATGGCCTTCCGCGCGTTTTATGCGTTGCCCGCGGAGAACTTCTCCACCTCGGGCGGACAGCACACGAATGCGGTGTACGGGTTCTTGTCCATGTTTGCCAACATCCTCGCCGAAGAGAAGCCGACGCACGCTGCGGTCGCCTTCGACGTGGGCCGTAAGACGTTCCGCACGGAGCGCTTTCCGGAGTACAAGGCACAGCGCGAGTCTGCTCCGCCGGAGTTTAAGGGGCAGGTGCCCATCATCGAGGATGTGCTGGGCGATCTCGGAATCACCACGCTGAGCAAGGAAGACTATGAGGCGGACGACGTCGTCGCCACCCTCGTCAACCAAGCTCGCGCCGACGGCGACTTCGAAATTGTGCTGGTCAGCGGCGACCGCGACTACATCCAGCTCGTCGACGGTGCCACCACACTGCTGTACCCAACTCGTGGTGTCTCCACGATGACCCGTTTCACGCCGGATGAGGTGGAGAAAAAGTACGGGCTCACGCCCTCCCAGTACCCCGACTTCGCGGCGCTGCGCGGGGACCCGTCGGATAACCTGCCCAGCGTGCCCAAGGTGGGGGAGAAGACCGCCACGAAGTGGATCTCCCAGTACGGAACCCTCGACGGCCTCATCGAGCACGCCGACGAGCTCAAAGGTATGGCAGCGAGCAATTTCCGCGAGCGCATCGAACAGGTCAGACTCAACAGGGAGCTGACGCAGATGGTCACGGACGTGGAGTTGCCGGTCGGGCCCAGCGACCTGGAGCTCAAGCCCGCTGATGTGACGGAGGTCGCCTCCCGCTTCGACGACCTCGAGTTCGGGGTGAACCTCCGCGAGCGCGTCCTCGCTGCCGTGCCCACCGACGGCTCCGCTCCGGAAACCGAGGCCGTCGAGCTCGAGGACATCGTGCTTGACGACCAGCCTCTGGACACCTGGCTTAAAGAGCGGTCAGCCGACGGCCTGGCGGTATACCTCACCGGTAACGCGGCGCCGGGGCAGGGTGACGTGGTTGCGCTGGCGATCGTCGATAAGCAACGGCACGCGGTGAGCAAGCTCGCGGCGGACTTGAGCGCCAAGGAAGACGCGGCGCTGAAGCGGTGGCTCGAATCGGACGCGCCGAAGTTCATGCACGAAGCCAAAGCGGCCTACCACATGCTTCGAGGCCGCGGAATCGAGCTTGCCGGTGTGGCGCACGACACCGCGATCGCGGCGTACCTGCTCCGGCCAGGTCAGCGCACCTACGCGCTGGAGGATATCTACCAGCGCCACCTGCAGCGCCAGCTCAACGTCGGGTCAGACCAAATGAGTTTGCTGGGCGACACCGCAGACACAGATGCGGCGGCCGCGATCCTGGAGTTGTCCGCGGAGCTTGCGAAAGAACTGCGCGAGATTGATTCTTACGAGCTCTACGCGGACCTTGAGCTTCCACTGGTTACCGTGCTCGCTGAAATGGAACACACCGGCATCGCGGTGGATTTGGACGTCCTGGAAAATCAGCGCAAAGACTTCGCTCACACGGTTGAGCAGATCGAGGAAGAAGCGCGGACGCTTGTGGGCGAGCCGTCGCTGAACCTCTCTAGCCCAAAGCAGCTTTCCTCCGTTCTCTTTGACAAGCTCGAGTTGCCGAAGACAAAAAAGACCAAAACGGGGTACTCAACCGCTGCGGGCGAGATTGAGGCGCTGGCGGAGAAGCATCCGCATCCGTTCCTGGACCACCTGCTCGCGCACCGCGAGATGCAGAAACTGAAGTCCACTATCGAGGGCCTGATCAAAACGGTGCAGCCGGACGGGCGCATCCACACCACCTTAAACCAGACGGTGGCCTCGACAGGTCGGTTGAGCTCGGCGGAACCGAACCTGCAGAACATACCTGTGCGCACCGAAGCCGGCCGCACCATCCGCTCCGCATTCGTGGTGGGCGACGGGTATGAGTGTCTGCTCACCGCTGACTACTCCCAGATTGAAATGCGCGTCATGGCGCACCTGAGCCAAGACGAGGGCTTGATCGAGGCGTACCGGGCAGGGGAGGACCTGCATAACTTCGTGGGTTCGCGTGTCTTCGACGTGCCGATTGATCAGGTGACGCCGGAGCTGCGCCGACGCGTGAAGGCCATGTCCTACGGGCTTGTGTACGGTCTTTCCGCTTACGGGTTGTCCAACCAGCTGTCCATCTCCGCAGGGGAAGCGAAGAACATCATGGAGAGCTACTTCGAGCGCTTTGGCGGGGTGAAGCGCTACTTGAATGAAGTGGTGGAGCAAGCGCGCCGCGACGGCTACACCTCTACGGTCTTCGGCCGCCGCCGGTACCTGCCGGAGCTCAACAGCGATAACCGTGTGGCGCGGGAGAACGCGGAACGTGCAGCACTCAACGCGCCGATCCAGGGCACGGCGGCCGACATTATCAAGGTGGCCATGCTCAGGGTCGATGCGGCTCTGGAGGGCAAGCAGTCACGCGTGCTCCTGCAGGTGCACGACGAACTGGTGGTGGAAGTGGCCCCCGGGGAATTGGATGAGGTGCGGGGGATCGTCGAGCGGGAGATGGATGGTGCGATCGAGCTGCTCGTGCCGCTGGAGGTCTCGGCGGGCACTGGCGCGAACTGGGACGAGGCGGCGCACTAAACCTTTTCGGGCCCCATGGCCGCCTGCAGGGCGAAGGCGGGTAGGAACGCGGTGGTTCCTACCCGCCTCGCTCCACGGCATCTTCCCCGGTTGCCGTGAACCACCCCCCGCGGGAGCCTCCCCCCCCACGCGGCTCCGAACGGTATTCAATTGTGTTCCTCCCCTCGAGGGGAGGGGCCGCCGGGGTGGGCCCTTGACCGGGCTGGGGCTTAAATTTCACCCCTGGCCAGGTCGTCCCCCGAAAGCCAGGTGCTACCTTACCGCTGTCTAAAAGCAGGCTCCACGGCAAGTGGGTGCGAGCTGGACAATCCACCTTACGTTCACCCGCCGAGCGAAGGCGCACTCATCTGGCCAGGATAAAAAAGGGCCGGCAACTGGCGGTTTGCCCGCAGTTCACCGGCCGTTTCACCCCCGTGAAATACCCCTGGCGTTTAGAGCAAGTCGTTGAGGGAGCGCTTGCTGTTGTCTTCCTCGCCGGCGTCGATCTCGTCTTGAAGTGCCTCCCTGAAATCGTCGTCGTCCAGGTTCGAGTCGCTCGCGAGGTCGTCCACATCAGCGTCGCCTTCACCCTCCACGGCGTCGCTGCGGCGCTCACCCTCCTCCTTAAGCTCGCTGCGGTGGCGCAGGTACACCACCGTCATCACTGCCATGACGAAGAGGCCGAGGTAGCCCAGGATCGGGTAAAGGCTGCTCACCAACGGTTGGAAACCGGCAAAGGAGAGGCCGAAGCCCACCACACAGGCAATCGCGTAAACGGGGTAGAACCGCTCAGGCTTTTTACGCGTGAGTCGTTTTGCCAGCGCGTAGAACATGCCGAGGCAGGTGTTAAACACCATGAGGAAGATGACCCACGTCATGATGAAGCCCAGCACCGGGTCCACGTTGTCGATCACGGCGAGCAGCGGCATGTCTGCGCCGTTGACGGACTGCACCTGGATGAGCAAGGAGGCCACCAGCAGCGCGAGCATCACTGCGTAGATCACCCCGCCGAGGATGCCGCCAAGGCGGGAGCTTTTGGTGTCGAACTCGTCGCCCGCCATGACGATGGCCATGGACACACCGCACAACGCGTTGAGCCCGGTGTGGTTGAGTGCGCCCAGCCACCAGTACGGCGTGCCGTCCGCCCGGGTCACTTCATTTTGCGCGTACTCACTGATCTCGCTCCAGCTCGGGTCCATCTGGGTAAAGGAGTAGATGGAGCCGATCAGCACGAACACCACCAGAAGGGGAGTAGCCCAGCCGATAACAGAAGAGACCTTGTCCACGTCGAAGCGTCCGACAATCAACATGAGGACGAGCATCGCTACCGCGCCAACCCAGATCTGCCAACCAAACGCCTGGTTAAGGTTGGAGCCGGCGCCGGCGAACATGACGAAGCCGACGGAGAACATGCACGCCACCGCAGACCAGTCCATGACGAATGCCGCCGGTTTCCAGGTGACGTTGTAGAAGACCTCGTTATGTTCGTTGGCCAGGAAATACGAGCCGAAGGACATGAAGGCGGTCGCGGCCAGCAGCATGGTCACGCTGGCCAGGATCACGCCGTAGAAACCGTGGGTGCCGTAGGACACGAAATACTGTAAGGCTTCCATGCCCGAGGCGAAGCCGGCACCGACGACGATGCCGACGAAAGAGGCAGCGACTGCAAGGCTGCGTTTCCACATAGTTGTGCTCCTGAGAACAAGCTGGTGATACGATTTGAACCCGAATAATGGTAGCGCGTGGTGATTCGCTGCCCGGTAGCTGGCGTGTCCCCCGCGGTTTATTTGCTCTAGCTGGGAAAAGAAGCTACTCTGCGGAGAGCGTGTCTATGCGCGAGGGTGGCGCCCACCGTAATAGGAGGGTGGGGCGACTGGCTCGGCGCGAGATCGGCAGACACAATCCCCGCCCGAACGGACAGGGTGTGCGCTGCTGAAAGAGACGCTTCTGTCCATTCACGACCTCCTATTTTTCGGAGCACATACTACTTATGCGCACTTCCAACGCACCCCAGGTTGCCATCAACGACATCGGTGGCCCTGAGGAATTTCTTGCCGCTGTCGACGCCTCCATCAAGTACTTCAACGATGGCGACATTGTCACCGGCACCGTGGTCAAGGTTGACCACGATGAGGTTTTGCTCGACATCGGTTACAAGACCGAGGGCGTCATCCTCACCCGCGAGCTGTCCATCAAGCACGACGTCGACCCGGAAGATGTGGTCGAGGTCGGCGATGAGATCGACGCGCTTGTCCTGACCAAGGAGGACAAGGAAGGCCGCCTGATGCTGTCCAAGAAGCGTGCGCAGTACGAGCGCGCTTGGGGCACCATCGAGGAGCTGCAGGCCAACGACCAGCCGGTTACCGGTACGGTCATCGAGGTCGTCAAGGGCGGCCTCATCCTCGACATCGGACTGCGCGGCTTCCTGCCGGCGTCCCTCGTCGAGATGCGTCGCGTCCGCGACCTGGATCCGTACATCGGCCAGGAACTCGAGGCGAAGATCATCGAGCTGGACAAGCACCGCAACAACGTTGTGCTGTCCCGCCGCGCCTACCTGGAGGAGACCCAGTCCGCTGTGCGCTCCGACTTCCTGCACCAGCTGCAGAAGGGCCAGGTCCGCAAGGGTGTCGTGTCCTCCATCGTCAACTTCGGTGCGTTCGTCGACCTCGGCGGCGTTGACGGCCTGGTGCACGTCTCCGAGCTGTCCTGGAAGCACATCGACCACCCGTCCGAGGTTGTCGCAGTGGGCGACGAGGTCACCGTCGAGGTGCTCGACGTCGATCTCGACCGCGAGCGCGTTTCCCTGTCGCTGAAGGCGACCCAGGAGGATCCGTGGCGCGTCTTCGCCCGCACCCACGCTGTGGGCCAGATCGTCCCGGGCAAGGTCACCAAGCTCGTCCCGTTCGGCGCGTTCGTCCGCGTCGAAGAGGGCATCGAGGGCCTCGTGCACATCTCCGAGCTGGCGCAGCGCCACGTCGAGGTGCCGGACCAGGTTGTCAACGTCGGCGAAGAGGTCATGGTCAAGGTCATCGACATCGACCTCGACCGCCGCCGCATCTCCCTGTCCCTCAAGCAGGCGGACGAGGACTTCGTGGAGGAGTTCGACCCGTCCCGCTACGGCATGGCGGATTCCTACGACGAGCAGGGCAACTACATCTTCCCGGAGGGCTTCGACCCGGAGACCAACGAGTGGATGGAAGGCTACGACGAGGCTCGCCAGGAGTGGGAGGCTCGCTACGCCGAGGCGGAGCGCCGCCACGCAGCCCACGCCGCCCAGATCGAGCGTCACCGCGCCGCGGCCGCCGAGGCTGCGGAGCAGGCCGGCGACCAGGCCAACTACTCCTCCGAGTCTGCTGCGGCTCCGGCAGCTGACCAGGCCGAGGAGAGCATCGGTTCCCTGGCTTCCGACGAGCAGCTTGCAGCGCTGCGCGACAAGCTCGCCGGCAACTAAGTACTCGCAAGCTCGTACTTAGGAGAAGCTGAGGACGAGCGAGTAAGCGCTCTGCTTAGCGACGACGTCCCGTCCCCGGCCGTACCGGTTGGGGATGGGGCGTTTTGCTATCTTCGGGCCCATGAAGAAAGTGGGCCTGACAGGCGGTATCGGCAGCGGTAAATCGACGGTGGCGGGGATGCTCGCCCGTCGTGGGTTTGTCGTCGTCGACGCCGACGAGATTGCCCGCGGGATCATGGAACCAGGTTCCCCGGTGCTCGACGAGGTGGCCCGCGAGTTTGGCGCCGACCTGATCGACGCGGACGGGGCACTGAACCGCGGTGAGCTTGCCCGCCGAGCTTTTGCGTCGGATGCTGCCACTGCGCGGCTCAACGCGATCACCCACCCGGCCATCCGGGCGGAATCCGAGCGGCGTTTCGCCGCGGCGGAGGCAGCGGGGGAGCGGGCCGTCATTTACGACATGCCCCTGTTAGTGGATTTGGGGCTGGACAAAGCGATGGACCTTACCGTTGTCGTAGATGTGGACGTCGACGAGAGGGTCCGAAGGCTCGTCGATACGCGGGGCCTCGACGAGGCCGACGCGCGCGCCCGGATTGCCCAGCAAGTGGACGACGCTGCGCGCCTTGCCGCAGCCGACGTTGTCATCGACAACAACGGGCCTTTGGAGGCGCTTGAGCCGCAAGTGGATGAACTGGTGCGGCGTATCAACGGTTTGTGACCTGTACCGAGGAAATTCACCGGTGCGACACATCCCATTTACCTTGCTGGTCTACCTTCTCAAGCCATGGGTACGTGGAACACGGGGCCGTTTGACAACGACTCCGCAGCCGATGCCGTGGCCGCGCTGGTCGACGGCACGTTCCGCATGGACCAGTTCCGTTTCGAATGCGGCCTGGGCACGCTGAGCACCGACGATGCGGAGTCCGTCATTGCGCTCGCCGCGGTGCTGAACGGCCACCTTCCCGACGAGTTCGCCGGGGAAGTGGTGGAATACCCCTTTACCTTGGACGACAGGCGGTGGATCCGCAGCCGAGCCCAGGCAGCGCTGCACCCCGGGGTATCTGCGCTGTACTCGATGTGGGAGGAGGCCGGCGAGTTAGACGAGTGGCTCGCTGCCTCGCGCCGGTACGCGGGCTAGGCGGTGTCGGCGCGGCGCGTAGACTGTTCGCCATGGCTTTTGCTGCTGAACACCCCGTCCTCGCGCAGTCCGAATTCCGCCCAGTGGGCGAGATCGAGCGGCGCGAGAAGCCGTTCGAAGTTGTCTCGGAGTACAAGCCGTCGGGCGACCAGCCGCATGCGATCGCGGAGCTCGACGAGCGGCTGAACCGCGGTGAACGCGATGTCGTGCTCATGGGCGCGACAGGCACCGGCAAGTCCGCGACAGCGGCCTGGCTGATTGAGAAGCAGCAGCGCCCCACGCTCGTGATGGCGCCGAATAAGACACTGGCGGCCCAGCTCGCAAACGAGTTGCGGCAGCTGCTGCCAAACAACGCGGTGGAGTACTTCGTGTCGTACTACGACTACTACCAACCTGAGGCGTACATCGCGCAGACGGACACGTACATCGAAAAGGATTCCTCCATCAACGACGATGTGGAGCGGTTGCGCCACTCCGCTACGTCGGCGCTGCTGTCGCGCCGCGACGTTGTCGTGGTGTCCTCGGTCTCGTGCATCTACGGCCTGGGCACCCCGCAGTCGTACCTGGACCGATCCATCGTGCTGCGCGTGGGCGAAGAAGTGGAGCGCGACCGCTTCCTGCGCTTGCTAGTGGATGTGCAGTACGAGCGCAACGACATCGACTTCAAGCGCGGCACCTTTCGCGTCAAGGGCGACACGGTGGACATCATTCCTGCGTACGAGGAGGTGGCCGTGCGCGTCGAGTTCTTCGGCGACGAGGTGGACGCGCTGTACTACATCCACCCGCTGACCGGCGACGTGATCAGCCAGGAGGACGAGGTCCGTATCTTCCCGGCGACCCACTACGTGGCAACGGACGAGCGCAGGGAGAAAGCCATCGAGGCGATCAAGCTGGAGCTGGCGGACCGGCTGGAGGAGCTGGAGAGCAAGGGCAAGCTCCTCGAAGCCCAGCGGCTGCGGATGCGTACGGAGTACGACTTAGAGATGATTCAACAGGTCGGTTTCTGCTCCGGCATTGAGAACTACTCGCGCCACATGGACGGGCGCCCCGCAGGTTCGGCCCCGGCGACGCTGATCGACTACTTCCCGGAAGACTTCCTCACCATCATCGATGAGTCCCACGTCACCGTGCCCCAGATCGGCGGCATGTTCGAAGGTGACATGTCGCGCAAGCGCAACCTGGTTGAGTTCGGATTCCGCCTGCCCTCCGCCGTGGACAACCGCCCGCTGACGTTCGACGAGTTTGAGGCCCGCGTGGGCCAAACCGTCTACATGTCCGCAACTCCGGGCGACTACGAACTGGCCGCCTCCGAAGGCGAGTTCGTCGAGCAGGTCATCCGCCCGACCGGCCTGGTGGACCCCAAGGTCACAGTGAAGCCGACGAAGGGGCAGATCGACGACCTCATCGACGAGATCCGCACACGCACCGCGAAGGACGAGCGCGTGCTCGTGACCACGCTGACCAAGCGCATGGCTGAAGATCTCACCGACTACCTGTTGGACAACGGCATTAAGGTGCGTTACCTGCACTCCGACATCGACACGCTGCAACGAGTCGAGCTGCTCCGGCAGCTGCGCCTCGGCGAGTACGACGTGCTCGTGGGCATCAACCTCCTGCGCGAGGGCTTGGACCTGCCCGAGGTGTCCCTGGTGGCCATCTTGGACGCTGATAAAGAGGGGTTCTTGCGCTCCACGAAATCGCTCATCCAGACCATCGGGCGCGCCGCCCGTAACGTCTCGGGCGAGGTCATCATGTACGCCGACCAAGTCACCGAGTCCATGCAGGACGCAATGGACGAGACCGAGCGCCGCCGCGAGAAGCAAATCGCGTACAACAATGAGCACGGCATTGACCCGCAACCGCTGCGCAAGGCCATCGCCGACATCTTGGACCAGGTGTACGAGAACGCGGACGCCGACGCGTCTGCAAGCCTAAGCTCCGACGCCGCAGTTGCGGACCGCCCCGACGTATCCAACATGGCATCCGATGAGGTGCAGAAGCTTATCGACGACCTGACGGTCCAAATGCGCGACGCCGCCGGCGAGCTAAAATTCGAGCTGGCGGGCCGGTTGCGTGACGAAATCGCGGATCTGAAGCGCGAGCTGCGTGGTATTAAAGACACAGGCAACTAGCGAAAGGACTTCTGTCTTGCACACCTACCATTCGATCGCTGTCGGTACTGACGGATCCGCCACTTCCATGGTGGCCGTGCGCGCTGCCGCAAGCCTGGCACGCGTCTACGGTGCCGAGCTGACGATTATTTGTGCCCACTACACCGCGTCCGGCTCCATGTTGAACTCCACGAACGCTGAACTGTCCCGCGTGGACATTGTGACGGCGACCAACGCGCGCGACATCCTGAGCAAAGCGGAAGAGATTGCCCGGGAGGAGGAGGCCGACAAGGTCAACCTAGTGTCGAAGGGCGGCCAGCCGGCGAATGTGTTGGTGGAAGCCGTAAGCGAATACGGCGTGGATTTGTTGGTGGTGGGCAACAAGGGCATGCGCTCCATGGCGGGCCGAATTTTCGGCAACATCCCCGGCAACGTGGCTAAGAAGGCCCCGGTTGACGTCATGCTCGTGGATACCAGGGCAGAGGGACACGACTAGGTTGGCCGAGGGGTAGACTGGCCGTGTCCCGCAAGTTGTGAAAGGTGACCATTATGGCCGATACCCTGTACAAGACCATCGTCGTCGGCTCCGACGGCTCGAAGTCCTCGTTGCTGGCCGTTGAGCGCGCAGCGAAACTCGCCGCCGCCTTCGGCTCTACCCTCGTCATCGGCACCGCCTACTACGAGAACGAGGAAGACGCCGCGAAGACCCTGCGCCAGGATTCGGTGACCATCCTGGGCGACCAGAAGGCGCTGGAGAATCTCCAGGGCGCGGCCGACCACGCGCGTGCCGCAGGCGCACCCGAGGTGCAGACCGCGGCTCGCCCGGGCACCCCAGTGCAGGCGCTCATGGCCATCGTCAATGACAACAACGCGGACCTGCTGGTGGTGGGCAACCGCGGCATTAACTCCCTGACGGGCCGTCTGCTCGGCTCCGTGCCGGCGGACGTCGCACGCCAGTCCGACTGCGACGTCATGATCGTTCACACCGTGAACTAATTATTCGCCAACCACCGTCAGCGTCTGTGTGGCGCGGGTGACCGCGACGTAGAGGTCTTGCCACCCCTGTGGCGAGGCCTCGACTATTTTGCCCGGCTCCACCACGACAACGTGGTCGAACTCGAGCCCCTTCATGTCGCCGACGTTCTCCGCGTCGATAACTGCGGTGAGGCCCTCCCGCGCTGCCCGGTGCTCCGATGCTTCTAGGTCGGGCACGAATTGCACCGGTACGCCCGATGCACGTATCGCTTGCGGGACAACCGCCTGGGGGTCGATGTGGGCGAGGATCTCCGCAGCGTAGTCGGCGATCTCCTTCGGCGTGCGGTAATTGACCGTCAACTCGTGCAGCCGGAAACGCTCGCCGACAAACGGATCCAGCGCTGCGGTCCAGTCGTCCACACCGGCGGGTGAGGACGTTTGGGCCGTGTCGCCCACCAGTGTCATCCATCGCGAAGGGCACCGACGGAATACCATCCGCCACTCCATCGGGGAGAGCTCTTGCGCCTCGTCCACGATGACGTGCCCGTACGCCCAGGTCTGGTCTGCCCGGGCTCGCTGGGCAGTCGAGCGAGTGTCCGTCTCCCGCTGGCGGCTCGCAAGCGTCTCCGCGTCGATCACGTCCGCCGCGGAGAGGATCTCCGCCTCGAACTGGTCGTCGTCGTTATCCGTGGATTCTGACGAAGCCAGCACATCGAGCGCCCCCTCGGCTTCTGCGACGAGCTCGCGCCACACTTCCTCCTCCTTGCGCCGCTGCTCCTCGGGGTCGACGGTTCCGATGAGGACCGCGAGCTCATCCACCAGGGCGGTGTCGGCATGGCTGAAGGGTGAGCCGGGCGCACGGAACAGAGCCGCGCGCGTGTAGTCGTCATAGTCGCCCGCGACCTCGGCGATCGCGTCTTTGCTGGTCAGCAGCGCGTCGAGCACCTCCGCGGGCTCAAGCTCCGGGAAGTGGGCGTCGATAAGCCTCTGCACCTGCGGATCGTCCGCGAGGTCGTCGTGGAGCTGATCCACATCTGCATCCGAGAGCAGATTCGTCCCACCCAGCGGATCTTCTCCGATGCGCCGGGCCAAGGCCTCCGCCAGCAGCTGGGTGAGGTGCTCGGCGAAGTGCGCCCGCGCCTGGTTATGGGGGCGCCGGGAGCGGCGGGCGCGCGTGCGGGCCGCCTTAACCATCTGCGGAGTTGCGTCGACCGGGACACCGTCGAACGTCAACCGCACCGGAGCATCGGGCACCGTCTCGTAGGCTTGGACAGCGCGTTTAAGGATGGTCACCATCTCTATCGAGCCCTTCACCTCACGCCCCGCGGTGGAGTCGCTGCCGCCGGGAGTGAATCCAGGCACCAGCTGATCGACGGTAGAGAGCACCACACCGGTTTCGCCGAGCTCCGGGAGCACGCGCGAGATGTACTCGAGGAACGTGGTGTTCGGTCCAACAACCAGTACACCGGTGCGCGTGAGCTGCTCCCGCCAGGTGTAGAGCAGATAGGCGATGCGGTGCAGCGCCACCGCAGTCTTGCCCGTCCCGGGGCCGCCCTGTACCACCATCACACCGCGGGTGGGGTCTCGGATGATCTCGTCCTGCTCGCGTTGGATCGTCTCCACGATGGAGCGCATGTGCCCGGTTCGTGCTTCGTTCATCGCCCGCCGCAGCGCGGCTTCGGAACCGACGCCGGCGGAGGTGGATTCCGCGCTGTCGCCGGAGAGCACTTCGTCGTCGACGGCCGTGACGGTGCGCCCGCGCATGCGGATGTTGCGGCGGGTCTCCACGCCCTCGGGGTGGGCCGTGGTGGCCAAGTAGAAGGGGCGCGCGAGGGGAGCGCGCCAGTCGAGCAGGAGCGTGCGGTAATTGTCCTCGCGGTCGTCGATGCCCATGCGGCCGATGTACCGGCGTTCCAAATCTGGGCGCCCAGGCACCGGATTTTCTGGGTCGTCCTCGGCAACGTCGATACGGCCAAACACCAGACCCGTCTCCGCGACGTTGAGCGCGTCCAGCTTGGCGTTTAACCCGTGATATTCGGTCTCACGGCGCACCAGAGCGTCGGAGTCGGGATTGTCTGGGTCGACGTCGCGCTGCACTTCCTCTAACCGCGCTTGGGCGCGTGCGACTTCCGCGTCGAGGTGTGCGAAAAGAGTGTCCACGTACGCTTGCTCTGTCTCTTGCATCCCCACAACAAACGGCCCCGCGGCGGGAATTATTCCCAGCCGCGGGGCCGTGTGCGCTACGCGTTTACGCGAACTTCTTCTGCGCCTTCTTCACCAGCTTCTGCGCCTTTTTCTCGGCCTTCTTGGCCTTGCGCTTCCACTTGAGCTTGGTAAGCAGGGACGGGTTCGCATCCAGCTTGTCCCATGCCTTCTGCAGGGAATCCACTGCATCCTGCGCCTTGTTCTGAGCCTTGGCGGAGGCCTTGTTCACCTTGCGCTTGGCCGTGAACTTGTCCAGCGCGGACGGCTGCAGGTCGTCCAACTGGCCCTGCAGCTCGCTCACGACACCATTGACCTTGTGCTTGGCCGCGAACTTCTGCACGGCCGACGGCTTGAGGTCCCCGTAGGTGTCCTGAGCCTTGTCGGAGGCCTTGTCTGCAGCATCGTCGAGCCACTCGCTGGCGTCCGACAGCAGGTGAGAGGCCTGCTTCTTCGCGTCGCCGAACCAATCGTTTGCCGCGTCACCGGCCTTGACAGCAGCCTTCTTCCAGTCGCCCTTGTTGTCATCGACGTAGCCGGTGACCTGGTCGGTTGTGTCAGAGAACCAGCCGGAGGCCTTGTCCCACGCCTTCTCGGTCTCGGACTTGGTGGGCAGGGCCTGTTTGACGTTCTTCTGCGCTGCCTGGGCTGCGTGCTGGGCGCGCCACTTCAGGTCGGGCTTGCCGTTGTTGTCAACGGTGGCCAGCAGCACACCGCCGGCGAGGCCGAGGTCCGTCAGTGCGCCGGTGCGACGGCGGGCTTTTTCGTCAGCGTCGTCCGCCTCCCAGAACGCGTGGCGGCCAACGATGGACGGCAGCGCGGTTGCGGCCAGCAGGGTCGCGGAAAGGCGAGGGAACTTGCCGATGGCGAAGGAGGCGCCGGCGCCGGCCTTAGTTGCGCCGACAAGCTGCGCGGCGGTCTCCGGGCTCTTCGGCAAGAAGCCGCGGTACTCGCGCGGGGTCAGTGCGCGCACCTTCTTCAACACGCTATCCGCGGCCTCCTTGTGGCCGGCCGGGTTTAGCAGGGTCTCGACGCCGTCGATCACGTAGACCGAAGCCAGCATCGGGCGTGCGATTTTCCGGATCATATCTCTACCCAATCCTTACTTTTTGTAGCTGAATGTGCTCTCGCCGAGTGTAGCGATTTTGCGCCTTTCGGGTGGCCGGATTTCCCTAACGGTGGGGTTGGCGCTTACCAGCGTCGATCCCACCATTCGTCGAGGTGCGGCCGCTCCTCGCCGAGCGTGGTGGGTTTGCCGTGGCCCGGCCGGACGATGGCTTCATCCGGGTAGGCGTCGAAGATCTTCTCTTTCACGTCGTTGAAGAGGCGGACGAAATCGCCCTCGGACTGGGTCTTGCCCAGGCCGCCGGGGAACAGGGAGTCGCCGACGAACAGATTCGGGGTGCCCTCAATGTCCGCCACCACGCAGGCGCCGCCCGGGGTGTGGCCGCGCAGGATAATGACCGGCAGGGAGTGCCCCGCGAACTCGATCGTGTCGCCATCGCGCAGCTCCACGTCCGCCGGCGCCGGGATGGCCGGCGCATCCAGGAACGGCGCGTAGTGCGTGGCGCCGGTGGCCTCGAGCACCTCGACGAGGGCGCGGGTGTGGTCGTAGTGGCGGTGCGTGGTCAACACGCCGGTGATCTCCACCCCAGCTTTGTCGGCCAAGGCGAGGAGGTCGGAGGCTTGCGAAGCTGCGTCGATAAGCAGCCCCTGCCCACCGTCGCAGAGGAGATAGCAGTTGTTGTCCATGTCGGAGACTGAAATTTGGCGCAGTTGGATCATGCGGCCCAGGCTAGTCAGGAATGCATGACCCTGGGCCGGCGTTGGTAGCGTCTTGGGAGTATCGACAGACGAAAGCGAGAGTGACGTGGCCGAAAAGCTGACCGTGCGCGGCGCCAGGGAACACAACCTCAAAGGCGTGGACATTGAACTGCCCCGCGACAAAATGGCGGTGTTTACGGGCCTGTCTGGCTCCGGCAAGTCCTCGCTCGCATTCGACACCATCTTCGCTGAAGGCCAACGCCGCTACGTGGAGTCGTTGTCGTCGTATGCCCGCATGTTCCTGGGTCAAATGGACAAGCCCGATGTGGACTACATCGACGGGCTGAGCCCCGCAGTGTCCATCGACCAAAAGTCCACCAACCGCAACCCGCGCTCAACCGTGGGCACTATCACCGAGATCTACGACTACTTGCGTCTGCTGTACTCGCGCGCCGGCACGCCGCACTGCCCGGTGTGCGACGCGGTGATCGAGCGTCAAACGCCCCAGCAGATTGTGGACCGGGTGCTTGAGCTGGAGGAGCGCACGAAGTTTCAGGTGCTCGCGCCGATTGTGCGCAAGCGCAAGGGCGAGTTCCAAGACCTGTTCGCGGACCTGTCTGCGCAGGGCTACTCGCGCGTGAACGTGGACGGGCAAACCTACCAGCTCTCTGAGCCGCCGAAGCTGGAAAAACAGGTCAAGCACAACATCGACGTGGTGGTGGACCGCCTCACCGTCAAAGCCAGCCAGAAGCAGCGTTTGACGGACTCGGTCGAGACTGCGCTGAAACTCGCAGACGGCCTCGTCGGCTTCGACTTTGTGGACCTAGCGGAGGATGACCCGGAGCGCGTGCAGATCTTCTCCGAGAAGATGGCGTGCCCAAACGGCCACAAGCTCAACGTGGAGGAGTACGAGCCGCGCGCATTCTCCTTCAACTCGCCGTTCGGCGCCTGCCCTGCCTGCGACGGCCTTGGTGTGCGCAAAGAAATCGACGTGGACTTGGTCATCCCGGATCCCGACGCCCCGGCAGCGGACGCGTTCCAGCCGTGGAACTCGAGCCCGAACAAGAAGTACTTCACCAAGCTCATCGAGGCGCTGGCCAAGGAGGAGAAGTTCGACGCGAACGCCCCGCTGAGCTCACTGACCAAGACGCAGCAAAAGCACTTGATTCACGGCTCGTCCACCCAGGTCAACGTGCGCTACAAGAACCGTTACGGCCGTCAGCGCTCGTACACCGCGGCGTACGAGGGCATTGTGGGCTACCTGGAGCGCAAGCTGGAGCAAGCCGAATCCGACACGCAGAAGGAACGCCTGCTGGCGTACACCCGCGAGGTGCCGTGCCCCACGTGCAAAGGCGCACGACTGAAGCCGGAAATTTTGGCCGTGCGATTGGCGTCTACCACGCATGGGGAGAAGTCCATCGCGGGCCTGACGGAGCTGTCCATCGAGGAAGCGTCGCAGTACCTGGACAACTTGGTGCTGGGGTACCGCGAGGAAATGATCGCCGGCGCCGTGCTGCGCGAGATTCAAGCCCGCTTGCACTTCCTGCTGGACGTGGGGCTGAACTACCTCACGCTTGCGCGCTCCGCCGGCACGCTCTCCGGCGGCGAGGCGCAGCGCATCCGACTGGCCACCCAGATCGGCTCGGGCCTCGCGGGCGTGCTGTACGTGCTGGACGAGCCCTCGATCGGCCTGCACCAGCGCGATAACCAGCGCCTCATCACCACGCTGAAAAAGCTGCGGGACCTGGGTAACACCCTCGTGGTGGTGGAGCACGACGAGGACACCATCCGGGAAGCCGACTGGCTGATCGACATCGGGCCACGCGCCGGCGAGTACGGCGGGGAAGTGGTCTACCAGGGCAAGCCGGAAGGCATTTTGAAGGCCAAGGGCTCGCTTACGGGCGACTACTTGTCGGGCCGGAAGGTCATCGAGGTGCCGGAGCAGCGCCGGCCGGTGGAGAAAGACCGACAGCTCAAGGTTGTCGGCGCCCGCGAAAATAACTTGGACAACGTCAGCGTGAATATCCCGCTCGGTGTCTTGGTTGCGGTCACAGGTGTCTCGGGCTCCGGCAAGTCGACGCTGGTGAACCAGATTCTGGCGAAAACGCTGCAGAATCAGCTCAACGGTGCACGCCAGGTTCCCGGGCGGGTGAAGAAGGTCGAGGGGCTAGAGCACCTAGACAAGCTCGTGCAGGTGGACCAGAGTCCCATCGGGCGCACCCCGCGCTCCAACCCGGCCACGTACACCGGCGTGTTTGACAAAATCCGCAACCTCTTCGCGGAAACACAAGAGGCGAAGGTGCGCGGCTACAAGGCGGGCAGGTTTTCCTTCAACGTTAAGGGCGGGCGCTGCGAGGCCTGCCATGGCGACGGCACCATCAAGATCGAGATGAACTTCCTGCCGGACGTGTACGTGCCCTGCGAAGTCTGCCACGGCGCGCGGTACAACCGGGAAACCTTGGAGGTGCGCTACAAAGGCAAGAACATCGCCGAGGTGCTGGAGATGCCGATCTCCGAGGCGGCCGAATTCTTCGAGCCGATTACCTCCATTCACCGCTATCTGCAGACGCTTGTAGACGTTGGCCTCGGCTACGTCCGCCTCGGCCAAAGCGCGACCACCCTTTCCGGCGGTGAGGCGCAGCGCGTCAAACTCGCATCCGAGCTGCAGAAGCGCTCCAACGGGCGAACCATCTACATCCTCGACGAGCCGACGACCGGTCTCCACTTCGAGGACATCCGCAAACTGATGCTGGTGCTGAATGGTTTGGTGGAGAAGGGCAACACCGTGCTTGTCATCGAGCACAACCTAGACGTGATCAAGTCCGCCGACTGGATCATCGACATGGGGCCGGAAGGCGGCTCGGGCGGCGGCACGGTGGTGGCGCAGGGCACCCCGGAGGACGTGGCAAAGGTGGAGGGCTCGTTCACGGGCCAGTTCCTCGACGACATCCTCGCGAAAGCCTGAGCGACCACTGGCGGAGGGGATTTGGCCTCAGCGCGCGATGCGTGTATATTTCCTTGCACACCGCCCATCGCGCACGTGTCATGCGGGCGCGGGGCCGCAAGAGGAGTGAATCCCACCCCAAGCCGCTCGCCACAGTGAGTTGGATACGGGTCAAACGGTGCGCCGAGCAAGCAATTGTATCGGCGTGCTTTGGACGATCTCCCGCCACCCGTCTGGGTGAGCGGGATTTTCGTGTGGGGTGGCTCCGGTTGTGGCTCGAGAGCGGCACACATTGTCCCTTACGTCTCTAGGAGTTCTCATCAGCGCTGAAGCTCGGATCAATGAACGTATCCGTGTCCCTGAAGTTCGCCTCGTCGGCCCCTCCGGCGAGCAGGTGGGCATTGTCCGCACGGACGACGCCCGCAAGTTGGCGTATGAGGCGGACCTCGACTTGGTTGAGGTAGCCCCGAACGCGAAGCCGCCCGTGGCCAAAATTATGGACTACGGCAAGTTCAAGTACGAGCAGGATCAGAAGGCCCGCGAGGCCCGCAAGAACCAGCAGCAGACCGTGGTCAAGGAACAGAAGTTCCGCCCCAAGATCGATGAGCACGACTACCAGACCAAGAAGGGCAATGTAGAGCGCTTCCTGGAGAAGGGCAACAAGGTCAAGGTCACCATCATGTTCCGCGGCCGCGAGCAGGCCCGCCCCGAGCTGGGCTACCGCCTGCTGGAGCGCCTCGCTGAGGACGTCGGGGATCTCGGCGTCGTCGAGTCTCGCCCGAAGCAGGACGGACGAAACATGACGATGGTCTTCGGACCGGCTCGCAAGGGCAAAAAGTAGTTCCAACAATCGACACTCTGAAGGGCTTTCACCATGAAGCAGAAGACCCACAAGGGCACCGCAAAGCGCATCAAGGTCAACGGCAAGGGCAAGCTGCGCCGCGAGCAGGCTGGTAAGCGCCACCTGAACGAGAAGCTCTCCTCGAAGCGCCGCCGCAAGCTGTCCGGCTCCACCGACGTCGCCCGGGCTGACGTCAAGCGCGCAAAGCGCCTCCTCGGCATGTCTTAAGCACTGCCCGTTCAACCAACCGACTACGAGATACGACAAGGAAGTTTGACTCATGGCACGTGTGAAGCGTTCAGTCAATGCTAAGAAGAAGCGCCGCGCAATTCTCAAGTCCGCAAAGGGCTACCGCGGCCAGCGCTCCCGCCTGTACCGCAAGGCCAAGGAGCAGTGGCTGCACTCCCAGACATACGCGTACCGCGATCGCCGCAAGCGCAAGGGTGAGTTCCGTAAGCTGTGGATCCAGCGCATCAACGCCGCTGCCCGCATGAACGACATCACCTACAACCGCCTCATCCACGGCCTGAAGCTGGCTGAGGTCGAGGTCGACCGCAAGATCCTCGCCGATCTGGCCGTCAACGACTTCGCTGCGTTCTCCGCGATCTGCGAGGTTGCGAAGAACGCTCTGCCGGAGGACGTCAACGCTCCGAAGGCCGCCTAAGCGCGTACTGCTTAGCGACGAGCTAACGCGCCCGCCCCGTAGCTATCGGGGCGGGCGCGTTTCGTTGTAGCTGGGGTGGTCTCCCTACCGTCGGCCGCCAAGGACAGTGACCACGAGGTCGAGCCGGGAGCTGACGCCAAACAGCGTGAGTAGGTGGGAGACCTGTTTTTTCACCGTCGACTCGGAGTAGTTGAGACGTTTGGCAATGTCCGCGTTACTCAGGCCTTCGCAGAGAAGGTCCAGGACGGCTGCCTCCGTCTCCGAAATCCCAGCCGGCAGCTCTGCGCGCGCTGGAGCGGGTTGCTCGTCCTGCGGCGCGATGTAGCGCACGAGGTTGTTCATCGCCGCAGGGGAGACCACTGTCCCGCCCGTCACGGCTTGCCGCACAGAAAGGATGATCTCCTCCGGCGGCTGGCTCTTCAGGATGTAGCCGCGGCCCCCGTGCGCGAGGACATCGAGCATCGCGCGGTCGTTCTCCAAGGATGTGATGGCAAGGAACGCGGGAGTGCGCGGCCGCTGCGCAAGGTGACGCAGCAGCGTGGCGCCGTCCATCTCCGGCATATGCACGTCGGAAAGCACGATGTCCACCGCGTCGACGTCAATCTTCTCAAGCGCCTCAGCGCCATTCGATGCTGTGCCGACGACGTGGATGTCGCTGGTGGTGTGAAAATACCGGGTGAGCACATCGCGGACGAGCGGATCGTCGTCCACGAGGAACACCCGGATTGGGGCCGTGGTCATTGGGATAAGGAGCTAGCTACTTGCACCAGAGGCGGCCCATAACGCCACCACATTCGTACATGTCGCCCACAACGCCCGAGGCGTACGGGGTGGCGGCGATGCTGTTGGCGGACTGTTCTGCTGCCGAAGCGAGCGGCGCGCCGGTAACTACAGCGACTAGGGCGAGGGCACCGGCGGCGGTGCGTGCGAGCGTCTTCATATAGAGCCTCCGATCCAAAAAACGGTAACGCACCCATTATCCGCATCCTGCCGGGTGCTTCCAAGCGGAATCCTATAGTAGACCGAAAGAAGGAACGAAAGTTCCTTTCCGCCGGTCACGGGAGGGTGAGTTCGTAGCGCCAGGTGCCGCCTTCGGTGTTCCACGTGAGCGTCCCACCGTGGGACGCGACGAGATCTCGTGTTTCCCTGAGCCCGATGCCAGTGGTCATGTGCGTATCACGTTGGCGGGCGGCGATGGTGTTTTGCACCGCCACCGTGACCCCGTTGTCGCCCCGTAGTGCCGCCACGATGACCGGACAGGCGGGGTCGCCGTACTTGAGGATATTGGTGGCGAGCTCGCGGCACACCTGGCTCACCGGTTCTAGCTGCACGTTTTTGAGTACCTCGCTGCTCAAGCCAGACTCCACCATGGTGAACCCGTGCCCTCGGAGGTCCTCAGTGAGCGCGGTAAACGCGTCTAAGACCGACCCGTTGGGCGTGGGGTGCTGCGTCAGCGGTGAATCATCGCCCCGCATGAACCGGATAAGGTCTCGGACCTCCTGCATGGAGCGCCGGGCGTCTGCGGCGATCAACTGCGCGGCTTGCGCTACCTGATGGTCGCCTGACATCGCCAGCGACTCGCTGCGCAGAACGACGGAAGTCAGCGATGCGGCGACCGACCCATGGAGGGCTAAAACCGCGCGCTCCCGTTCCTCCTCGATGCGCCGCTGTAGACGCTCGGATTCCGCCTGTCGGCGCTTCGCGGAGCGCCGAAGCGCCCAGCCGGCCGCGCCTGCAGCGAGCATTTGTGCCCCGAGAATGGCTGCAGTCAGCGGAGCATCCGGTAGCCAGACCCCGTCAGCAAGTTCGGTTTGCGCTAGGTACCACAGGATTAGCCCCAGTAATCCCGCCTGCGAGACGGGCAGGCGGGAGGCCAGCACCGCGGTAAGCGCGAACAGGGCTAGGACGACAAATGGGCTGGAAAATTCCGGGTAGGACGCGGCGAACTGGGTCAGTACTGCGGCGGATACCGTCGCCGTCAGCGGCGTAATTCTTGCGGCCGCCGCAAACAAAAACATGGCCACCGTTACGCCGATACTGCCTGTCTTTGCTCCAGCCCCGGCAAAGCAGACGCCTACAACTCCCAATACCGCCAATACGCAGGCGGCAGCGACCCAAAATCTGCGCCTGCCCCAGTGGATGCGAGGGGGCGATGGCGCACGGTCAGCTTCGAGGCGGGAAGACACGGCAATAGCGTAGCCACAACGGCACGTACGCTGTAGCCATGCCTTTGGATTTCCAACAACCGTTTACAGAGCGCACCCCTAGCGTGGTGAACGCCGGGAAGCTGAAACGGGCGCAAGCTCGTCGTAAAGCACATGCACTTTTGGCGGAAGGGGAGAACGCGGTAGAGGCCGCAGTGGCTACGGGGGCCGCAACAGACCTCTTCGTCACCGAAGCGGCGGCGGAGCGGTTCGAAGAAATCGTGCGTGCCGCTGGGTACATGGATGTGTACACGCACGCGATCACGGACAAGGCGGCGGATGCGCTCGCGGACGCTGTGACCTCGACGGGCATCTTTGCGGTGTGCCGGCCGGTGTTGTGGACAGTGCCGAAGATTCTCAAGGGCGGTCCGCGTTTAGTGGCGGTGTGCGTGGAGACGAACGATCCGGGCAACGCCGGCACCATCATCCGCATCGCGGACGCACTTGGCGCGGATGCGGTAATTTTCGCCGGCGACACGGTTGACCCGGAGGCCCCAAAGGTGGTGCGGTCCACGGCGGGATCGCTCTTCCACATACCCGTCGCTCGCGACCGCGACGTACGCCGCGTCATTGGGCAGCTCGAAGCCGCGGGGCTCTCCACGTTCGCCACCACCATGGACGGGGAGGTGAATCTGGCGCAGCCGGGGGAGGCGCTGCGCCAGCCCACCGCGTGGCTCTTTGGCAACGAGGCGCACGGGCTTGACAGCGACATCCTGGAGGGCGCAGACCACAGGGTATCTATTCCGATTCAGGGGAGCGCGGAATCTTTAAACTTGGCCACTGCTGCATCGATTTGCTTGTGGGAGTCCGTGAAGGCACTCGAGGAGGAGTAGGCGACGGGCGAGGCGAGGCTGGTGTTCGATCGTGCGAGGTGCCCACCGTGTTCTTCCTGTCTGTCTTGGGCGGTGCCGGGAATGTCTCGTCCCCTGGGGGATACCGGCGCTGACGACGCTACGGGGTTAAGCTAGATCGCCTGTGAGCGCGCCCGCCGAGTCGGTTCGACCATCGCACCGAACATTCTGAACGATTTCTGGGTGTTTGCTGGGTGCGTCTGGCTTTGTCGTTGCCGCTTCACCGTTCCGCCCTCTCGCGGGCGATGTCTGGCCCGGCAGGTAAGCTAGTGCACGCTTTTGAACCGACACCGCTGCGTCCTGATGACTTCGGCCGCAGCGCTCTTGTGGAAAGGTGCGGGTGAACACAAGCGTGGCCGATAACGCGAACCCAACTCCCGAAATCGAACTGACCGAGGACGCCCTCAACCGGGCAGCGGATGAGGCGATCGCCGCCTTCGAAGCTGCACCGAACCTCGCGGCGCTTGAAGACGCGCACCGCCTGCACCTCGGGGAAAAGGCCCCGATTCCGCAGGCTCGCCGCGCGCTTGGCACCCTGCCGAAAGATCAGCGCAAGGATGCCGGCCGGCTGGTCAACATGGCCCGCGGCCGCGCCGAGAAGTCGTACGCCCAGCTTCGGGTGCAGCGCGAAGAGGAGCACCAGGAGCAGCAGCTGCGCGAGGAGAAGGTGGACGTCACGCTGCCGACTGCTCGCGCGCAGGCAGGTGCAATGCACCCAATCACCACGTTGTCTGAAAACATTGCGGACATCTTCATCGGCATGGGGTGGGAGGTTGCCGAGGGCCCGGAGGTAGAGGCGGAGTACTTCAACTTCGACGCGCTGAACTTCATCCCGGACCACCCCGCCCGCACGCTACAAGACACCTTCTACGTCGGCGGAGAAGATTCCAAGCAGGTCATGCGCACGCACACGTCGCCGGTGCAGGTGCGCACGATGCTCGAGCGTGACGTGCCCATCTACATCGCCTGCCCGGGCCGGGTATTCCGCACGGACGAGCTGGATGCCACCCACACCCCGGTGTTCCACCAGGTGGAAGGCCTAGCCGTGGACAAGGGTTTGACCATGGCGCACCTCAAGGGCACGTTGGACCACCTTGCGCAGTCTCTTTTCGGCCCGGAGACCACAACGCGTATGCGCACCAACTACTTCCCCTTCACGGAGCCGTCCGCAGAGGTGGACGTGTGGTTCCCCAACAAGAAGGGAGGTGCCGGCTGGATCGAGTGGGGCGGCTGCGGAATGGTCAACCCCAACGTTCTTCGTGCCGTCGGCATCGACCCGGAGGTCTATTCCGGCTTCGCATTCGGCATGGGCCTAGAACGCACGCTGCAGTTCCGCAACGGTCTGTCTGACATGCGCGACATGGTCGAAGGCGACGTCCGTTTCACCATCCCTTTCGGCGTGCAGGCATAAGGAGAACCAGCAATGCTCATTTCAAAGAATTGGATTGTCCGTCTGCTGCAGAATGCGGGTAACCAGGACTTCAACCCCACTGACGAGGAGCTGGACGCGGGTTTCGTGCGCGTGGGCTTCGAGACGGAGGGCTACGCACCTTTACCCGAAGTGGAGGGCCCGCTCGTTGTTGGCCGCGTTGTAGAGATCGAGGAGCTCACCGGGTTTAAGAAGCCCATCCGCTACTGCCAGGTGGATGTCGGCCACGCCAACGGGACCGGGGAGCCGCAGGGCATCATCTGCGGCGCCCGGAATTTCGCCGAGGGTGACCTTGTCATCGTCTCGCTCCCGGGCGCGGTGCTGCCCGGTGGCTTCGAGATCGCCGCACGCAAGACGTACGACCACATCTCGAACGGCATGATGGCCTCCGCCGCAGAGCTCGGCCTGACCTCCAAGAGTGAAGGCATTATTACGCTCCACAGCGGCGCGGCAACGCCGGGTGACGACGCCCGGGAGATCCTCGGCTCGGACGACACCGTCTTCGACGTCAACGTGACCCCGGACCGTGGGTACGCACTCTCTGCTCGTGGGCTAACCAGGGAGATCGCGTCCGCCTTCGACCTCAAGTTCACCGACGTCGCGGAGGACCCGTCCATCGCGGGCATCGACATCGCGAACGTCCCAGAGCCTCAAGAGGAGACTATTCCGGTCACCGTTGACGAATCCACGAAGGCGCAGCGCTTTGGCGTGCGCACAGTCGAGGGCATCGACCCGAAAGCCACCACGCCGTTCTGGATGCAGCGCGAACTCATGCTCTCTGGTGTGCGCTCCGTCAACGCCGCGACCGACGTGACGAACTACGTCATGCTGCTAACCGGCCAGCCCATGCACGCCTTCGACGCCGACATAATCGCCGGCGGCCTGCGGGTGCACAACGCGGAGGCCGGCCAGACATTCGAGACCCTCGACCACGTCGAGCGCACGCTGACCGCCGAGGATGTGGTGATCAGCGACGACAACGGCATCCAGTCCCTCGCCGGTGTCATGGGCGGCACCACGTCCGAGATCTCCGACGAGACCGTCAACGTCCACTTTGAGGCCGCGACGTGGGACCCGCTGACGGTGGCACGCACCGCGCGTCGCCTCAAGCTGAGCTCTGAGGCTTCACGGCGCTTCGAGCGTGGGGTGGACCCGCAGTTGGTGGAGATCGCGCTCGATATTGCCAGCGCACTGCTGGTGCAGATCGCAGGCGGCACCATCACAGCGGGCAGGACCCTCATCGGGGAAGCGGGTAAGCGCGAAGCCATCAGCATGCGCGCAACGAGGCCTGCCGAACTGATCGGTGTGGACTACCCGCGTGAGACCGTCGTTCGCCGCCTGCAGGAGATTGGCTGCGAGGTTACGGGTGACGGCGACGAGCTGCAGGTCACACCGCCGACGTGGCGCACCGATATTTCGGTGCCGGTCGAGTTGGTTGAAGAGGTCGTGCGCCTGGAAGGGCTGGAAGCGATCCCGTCCATCTTGCCCACACCCCGCGGCGGACGCGGTTTGAGCCCGCTGCAGCGGCGTCGTCGAGCGGTCACCCACGCATTGGCCTACTCCGGTTACGCGGAGATCATTCCCACGCCCTTTATCGCGAACAACACGTTCGACACGTGGGGGTTGGAGGCGGATGACCCGCGCCGAAACACCGTGCAGGTGCGCAACCCGCTGGACGCGGATTACGGGATCCTTGGCACCACACTGCTGCCGTCGATGCTCGAGGCAGTGGGGCGAAACGTTGCCCGCGGACGTGGCGACCTGGCCATCTACTCGGTGGCGCAGACCTCGAAGAAGCGCGCGGACGTTTCCCCGTTGCCTGACGTCGCCCATCGTCCCGCAGACGACGTCATCGCGGAACTCATCGAGTCCCTGCCTGAACAGCACCTGCACGCCGCGACCGTGGCGTGCGGAAACACGCAGCTCGCCGGCCCGTGGGGCGAGGGGCGCGCCTACGAGTGGTCCGACGCCATCGAGGCCGCCCAGGTTGTCGCCCGCGCGTGTGGCGTGGACCTGGAGGTGGAGGCGGTGGACTACCTGCCCTGGCACCCGGGTCGCTGCGCTGCGCTGACGGTTGATGGCGCTGTGGTTGGCCACGCTGGCGAGCTGCACCCGCAGGTTCTGGAAAAGCTCGGTCTGCCAGCGCGCACCTGCGCGATGGAGATCGATCTCACCGCTATCCCGCTCGCAGAGCGTCTGCCCGCACCGCGGTTGTCCGCCTTCCCACTTCTGAATCAGGACATCGCTCTTGTGGTCGACGAGGCCGTGGCCGCCGAGGACGTGCGCCGCGCAGTGCAGGAGGGTGCGGGCGAGCTCGTCGAGGCAGTGACGCTTTTCGACGTCTACCGTTCCGCGTCCCTCGGGGAGGGGAAGAAGTCGCTCGCCTTCGGCCTTGCTTTCCGCGCCCCGGACCGCACGCTGACGGAAGAGGAGGCGTCCGAGGCCCGGCTGCATGCCGCGGAGTTGGCCAAGGAACTATTCGGCGCCGAAATGCGCGGATAAGGTTGCCACAAAACTCACAGCATGAATAACTTCCAGCGGAGTGCATAACTGCTACACTCGCCGGTATGTCAGACGGCAAGGTAATGAAGGTAGCGGTTGCGGGGGCCACCGGGTACGCGGGCGGCGAGATTCTCCGACTGCTGCTGGGCCACCCTGCCTACCTGGCCGGTCGGCTGCGCATCGGTGCACTCACCGGGGCATCTAACGCTGGCCAACCGGTAGGCGAGCTCATGCCACACCTGCCGGAACTATCAGACCGCGTTATCGAGCCCACCTCCGTCGAGGTGCTCGAGGGCCACGATGTCGTTTTCCTGGGGCTGCCCCACGGGCACTCAGCCGAGATCGGCGCGGCGCTGGGCGAGGGGGTGACTGTCATCGACTGCGCCGCGGATTTCCGCTTGCGCGACGGTGAGGCGTGGCGGCGCTACTACGGTTCCGACCATGCCGGATCCTGGCCCTACGGGCTGCCTGAGCTGCCCGGTCACCGCGAAGACATCGCAGCGTCGAGCCGCATTGCCGTCCCGGGGTGCTTTCCCACCGGTGCGACGCTTGCGGCTTGGCCCGCGGTGCAAGCCGGCGTGGTTGTGCCTGATCTGACCGTTGTTGCCGTTACCGGGGTGTCTGGGGCTGGCAAGAAGGCCAAGGTGGACATGCTCGGGGCGGAAACAATGGGATCGCTGAAGGCCTACAGCGTTGCCGGTGCGCACCGGCATACGCCGGAGATCGAGCAAAACCTGCAAGAGGTCGCCCAGGCGCCGGTCGCGGTCACCTTCACGCCGATCTTGGCGCCGTTGGCGCGGGGCATCCTCACCACGGTAACCGCGCCGCTGGCGCCACACACGGACTTTACCGCGGTGCGGGAAGCCTACGAGGCCGCGTACGCGGACGAAGCGTTCGTCCACCTGCTCCCGGCGGGGCAGCAGCCACAGACACAGCACGTGGTCGGTTCGAATATGTGCCACCTGCAGGTGGAGGTTGATGCGCAGGCGCGAAAGGTCGTCGCCACCAGCGCCATCGACAACTTAACCAAGGGGACAGGGGGAGCGGCGGTGCAGTGCATGAACCTCGCCCTGGGGCTGGACGAGTGCGCAGGTTTGCCGCGAGCAGCGGTGGCTCCGTAACCGCCACCCGCATCGCACCATTTTCCTGCCTCTCCTTATTGAAAGGACCACCCAGCATGAGCACTACCGGTGTCACTGCACCCGAAGGATTTGTCGCTGCCGCGACCCGCGCGGGCATCAAACCGTCGGGCAACCCCGATCTCGCGGTCGTAGTAAACGAAGGCCCCGACTTCACCGCCGCGGGCGTGTTCACCCGCAACAAGGTGTTTGCCGCACCCGTGAAGGTGAGCCGCGAGGCGGTCGCAGGCGGGCAGCTGCAAGCCGTCGTTTTTAACTCCGGCAACGCCAACGCGTGCACGGGCGAGCAGGGCTACGACGACGCGCGGACGATGCAGCGCCTTACCGCGGACGGCGTCGGGACCGAGGCGTCGCGCGTGGCCGTGTGCTCTACCGGCATCATCGGCGACGTGCTCCCCATGGACAAGGTGGAGGGCGGAATCGCAGCCGTCGTCAAGCAGCTCGGCGACAACGGCGGGGACGCCGCGACCGCGATCATGACCACCGATACTGTGGCGAAGGAGGTGGTAGTCAACGGCGATGGCTGGACGTTAGGCGGCATGGGGAAGGGGGCCGGCATGATGGCGCCGTCGCTCGCCACGATGCTCGTGTGCCTGACCACCGACGCGAAGGTGGCGCCCGACGCGCTGCAGGCGGCGCTGGAACGAGGGTGCGCGACCACGTTCGACACCCTGGACATCGACGGCTCCACGTCGACCAACGACACCGTGATCGCGATGGCCAGCGGCGCTAGCGGGGTCACCCCGACGCAGCAGGGATTGGATGCGGCGGTGCTGGAGGCATGCGCCCAACTCGCCGCAAAGATGCAATCCGACGCTGAGGGAGTGACCAAGCGCGTCACAATCACCATCACGGGGGCGGCGGATGACGCAGAGGCGCTGCACGCCGCGCGCACGATCGGGCGAGACAATTTGGTCAAGACCGCGATGTTCGGATCCGACCCGAACTGGGGAAGGGTGCTGGCGGCAGTCGGCATGGCGGAGGCCGAGATGGACGCGGAGAACATCTCGGTGACGTTTAACGGGCAGACGGTGTGCGAACACTCAACCGGCGCACCCGGCGCGCGGGAGGTCGATCTCCGCGGCGCCGACATTGCGGTCGTGGTGGACCTGGGCACGGACGGGGAAGGGCGGGCGACCGTGCGCACCACTGACCTGTCGCACGCGTACGTCGAGATCAACTCGGCGTACACCAGTTAGGAGGTGGGTGAGATGATGCCGCATTTGAGCAACGAGCAGCGAGCCACCGTGCTGGCCGAGGCGCTGCCGTGGCTGCAGCACTACCGGGACAAGATTGTCGTGGTCAAGTACGGCGGTAACGCCATGATCGACGAGGACCTGAAGAACGCGTTCGCCGCGGACATGGTGTTCTTGCGCACCGTGGGGGCGAAGCCGGTCGTGGTCCACGGCGGCGGGCCCCAGATCAGCCAGATGCTGGCCCGCTTGGGCTTGGACGGCGGGGAGTTCGTCGGCGGGTTTAGGGTGACTACCCCTGAAATCCTGGATGTTGTGCGCATGGTGCTGTTCGGCCAGGTGGGCCGGGACCTGCTGGGCAAGATCAACTCCCACGGCCCGTACGCGGTGGGCACCTCGGGCGAGGACGCTGGCTTGTTCACGGCGAAGCGGCGCACTGTGGAGGTGGACGGCCGGATCCACGACATCGGGCTGGTGGGCACGATCACGGACGTTAACCCTGCCGCGGTGATGGACATCATCGAGGCAGGCCGGATTCCGGTGGTCTCCGGCATCGCCCCGGGCGACGACGGCGAGGTGTTCAACATCAACGCCGACGAGGCTGCGGGTGCACTAGCGGCCGCTATCGGCGCAGAGCGCCTTGTCGTGCTCACCAACGTGGAAGGCCTGTACACGGACTGGCCCAACAAGGATTCGCTGCTGTCCAAGATCGAGGCGGCAGAGCTGGAGCGAATGCTGCCCGGCCTCGCCACCGGCATGATCCCCAAGATGGACGCGTGCCTGACTGCGGTGCAGGGCGGAGTGAAGGCCGCGCACGTTATCGATGGCCGCGTTGCCCACTCCGTGCTGCTTGAGCTGCTCACCATGGGTGGCGTGGGCACCATGGTGCTACCGGACGATTACGACCGTAGTCACTACCCAGACGGGATCATTTTTAGAAAGGACGACGCATGAGCGACTTCGCATCGCGCTGGTCTGGCGCGCTGTTAGACACCTATCCGGCGCCGCCGGTGGAGCTGGTCTCCGGCTTCGGGGCGACCGTCACGGACGCCGACGGCGCCGAGTACATCGACATGCTCGCCGGGATCGCCGTCAACGCACTCGGCCACGCGCATCCCGCCGTCGTCGAGGCGGTGAGCTCGCAGGTGGCGACGCTCGGCCACGTGTCCAACCTCTTCGGCTCCCGGCCGGTGGTCGAGGTGGCAGAGGCGCTGCGCGCACGGGTCGGCGACGACACCGCCCGCGTGTTCTTCTCCAACTCAGGTGCCGAGGCCAACGAGGCAGCGTTCAAACTTGCGCGGCTGACCGGCCGCCGGCGCATCCTGGCCGCCGAGCGCGGCTTTCACGGGCGCACCATGGGCTCGCTGGCGCTGACCGGCCAGCCTGACAAGCAGGCGCCGTTCGCGCCGCTACCCGCCGGCGTGGAGTTCTACCCCTACGGCGACATCCGCGCCCTGGAAGACCTCGTTCACCAGGACCCTGGGAACACTGCGGCCATTGTCCTCGAGCCGATCCAGGGCGAAACCGGGGTCATCCCCGCCCCCGAGGGCTTCCTCCAAGCCGTGCGAGCGCTCTGCGACACCCACGGCATCCTCCTCGTCGTCGACGAGGTCCAAACCGGAGTAGGCCGCACCGGCGACTTCTTCGCCTTTCAGCACGAGGGGATCCTCCCGGATGTCATCACCATGGCAAAGGGGCTCGGCGGCGGGCTGCCCATCGGCGCCACGATCGCCCGCGGCAAGGCGGCCAACCTGTTTACCCCGGGCAGCCACGGCACCACCTTCGGTGGCAACCCGGTGTCCTGCGCTGCGGCCGGGGCCGTACTTCGCACCGTCGACGACGATTTCCTCGCTGAGGTGCGCCGGAAAGGGCAGGTGCTTATCGACAAAGCGTCGCACCTGCCCGGCGTGGAAGAGGTCCGCGGGCGCGGGCTGATGCTGGGGCTAGTTCTGGACGCGCCGGTGGCGAAGCTCGTCGTTAGGCATGGGCTCGCACACGGCCTGATTGTCAACGCCCCGGCCGACGACGTCATCCGTCTCACCCCGCCGCTGGTCATCAGCGACGGCGAAATCCGTCAAGCGATTGAACGCCTCGCCGAGGCAATCGCAGACGCCAAGGAAAGGAGCTAACCCATGGTCCGACATTTCCTCGCGGACGACGACCTGACACCGTCCGAACAAGCTGAGGTCCTCGCACTGGCCGCCGAGATGAAGCGGGAGCCGTTTGCGCGCCGGCCGCTCGAGGGGCCGAAGTCGGTCGCCGTGCTTTTTGACAAGACTTCCACGCGCACCCGCTTCTCGTTCGATGCCGGCATTGCGCAGCTCGGCGGGCACGCGATTGTGACCGAGACCGGAAACTCCCAGATGGGGGCGAAGGAAAGCTACCAGGACACTGGCGCGGTGCTGTCACGCTTCGTCGCAGCGATCGTGTGGCGCACCTACGCCCACCAGAACTTGCTGGACATGGCGGAGACGGCCACCGTCCCCATCGTCAACGCGCTTACCGACGACCTGCACCCGTGCCAAATTCTGGCGGACCTGCAGACAGTGGTGGAGAACTTCTGCCCGGAGGAGGGTCCCGCGGGGCTTCACGGGCTGAAGGCCGTCTACCTCGGCGACGGGGACAACAATATGGCCAACTCCTACCTCATCGGTTTTGCCACCGCGGGCATGGACATCTCGGTCATCGCGCCGGAAGGGTTCCACCCGCGCCCAGAGTTCGTTGAGCGGGCGCGGCGCCGCGCCGGGGAGACCGGCGCAACCGTCACGGTCACGTCCGACATTGCGGCCGTAGAAGGCGCGAACGTGGTGATCACGGATACGTGGGTCTCCATGGGCATGGAGAGCGACGGGAAGGACCGCCGGACCCCGTTTTTGCCGTATCAGGTGGATGCGGACCTGATGTCCCGCGCTGCGGAGGATGCCATATTCTTGCATTGCCTTCCCGCGTACCGCGGGAGCGAAGTGGCGGCGGATGTCATCGACGGGCCGCAGTCGCGCGTCTTCGACGAGGCGGAAAACCGCCTGCACGCCCAGAAAGCGTTGCTGGCCTGGCTTTTGGAGCACCAAGCATGACCCAACCCGTATCCCGCACTGCGCGGCAGGCAAGGATCCTCGAGCTGCTTGAGACGACCCGGGTGTCGTCGCAGGTGCAGCTATCGGAGTTGCTGCTGGACGAGGGCATCGACATCACGCAAGCCACGCTGTCGCGGGACTTGGACGAGCTAGGCGCCAAGAAGGTGCGGCCCCGCGCTGGCGGCCGTGCCTATTACACCGTCGGTTCCGAGGCGGAGTCGCTGGAGGCCGCGCACTCCGGCCCGCGTGAAAAGCTGCGCCGGATGATTGAAGAGCTGGTTGTCTCCGTCGATTACTCGGGGCAAATCGCTGTCGTGCGAACCCCGCCGGGGGCGGCCCAATACCTGGCCAGCTACATTGACCGCGTGGGCCTCGAACAGGTGGTGGGCTCCATCGCCGGCGATGACACGGTCTTCGTGCTGGCACGAGAACCGCTCACTGGCAAGAATCTCGCGCACCAGCTCTTCGGGCTGCAGGACTCGCTCGGCGACTAAGCGCCGCAACACAACATAGTTTCTGATCTAAAGGAGAATTTTCAACATGACTAACCGTGTCGTGCTCGCGTACTCGGGCGGCCTGGACACCTCAGTGGCCATCCCTTACCTCGGTGAGATGACCGGGGGCGAAGTTATCGCAGTGTCGCTGGACCTAGGCCAGGGCGGCGAGGACATGGAGTCCGTCCGCCAGCGCGCTCTCGACTGCGGCGCTGTCGAGTCCATCGTGGTGGACGCCAAGGACGAGTTCGCCGAAGAGTACTGCCTGCCCACCATCAAGGCCAACGGCATGTACCAGGGTGAGTACCCGCTGGTCTCGGCTATTTCGCGCCCGTTGATTGTGAAGCACTTGGTGGAGGCCGGCCACAAGTACGGCGGCACCCACGTCGCCCACGGCTGCACCGGCAAGGGCAACGACCAGGTCCGCTTCGAAGTCGGCTTCCTCAACCAGGATCCGGATCTGGAGATCATCGCACCGGCCCGCGACTACGCCTGGACCCGCGACAAGGCCATCGAGTACGCCGAGGGCAAGGACCTGCCCATCGAGCAGTCCGCGGCATCCCCGTTCTCCATTGACCAAAACGTTTGGGGCCGCGCTGTCGAGACCGGCTTCCTGGAGGATCTGTGGAACCCGCCGACAAAGGACCTGTACGCCTACACCGAGGACCCGGCGCTGGGCAACGCTCCTGACGAGGTCATCATCTCCTTCGAGGCCGGCAAGCCGGTGGCCATCGACGGCCGCAAGGTGACCGTCCTCGAAGCGATCGAGGAGATGAACCGCCGCGCAGGTGCCCAGGGCATCGGTCGCCTGGACATGGTGGAGGACCGCCTGGTGGGCATTAAGTCGCGCGAGGTGTACGAGGCACCCGGCGCCGTCGCGCTGATCACCGCGCACAAGGCGCTGGAGGACATCACCGTCGAGCGTGAGCTCGCGCGCTACAAGCGCCTCATCGACGCACGCTGGTCCGAGGAGGTCTACGACGGCCTCTGGTTCGGCCCCTTGAAGCGCTCCCTCGACGCGTTCATCGAGTCCACCCAGGAGCACGTCACCGGCGACATCCGCATGGTGCTGCACGCAGGCACCGCCACCGTCAACGGCCGCCGCTCCAACCACTCGCTGTACGACTTCAACCTGGCCACCTACGACACCGGCGACTCCTTCGACCAGACGCTGGCCAAGGGCTTCGTGCGCCTGCACGGCCTGTCCTCGCAGATTGCCAACAAGCGCGACCGCGAGGCTGGCACCTCCCAGGACAAGTAGGTCGAGCCGATGCAACAGCACAAGACCAACGAAGGTGCCCTGTGGGGCGGCCGTTTCTCCGGCGGCCCCTCTGAGGCGATGTTCGCGCTTTCCGTGTCAACCCACTTCGACTGGGTGCTCGCGCCGTACGACGTCCTCGCATCAAAGGCGCATGCCAAGGTGCTTCATCGGGCTGGGTTGCTTAGCGACGACGACCTGACGGTCATGCTCGACGGCCTTGACCAGCTCGGCCGCGACGTGGCTGACGGCTCGTTCGGCCCGCTGCCGACGGACGAGGATGTCCATGGCGCTATGGAGCGCGGCCTGATCGAGCGTGTCGGCCCCGAGGTCGGCGGCAGGCTCCGCGCCGGCCGCTCCCGCAACGACCAGGTCGCATCCATGTTCCGCATGTGGCTGCGCGATGCCCTCCGCGGCGTCGCGCAAGATGTGTGCGACCTAGTGGACGCGATTGCGGAGCAAGCAGAGGCCCACCCTGACGCGATAATGCCGGGCAAGACCCACTTCCAGGCGGCGCAGCCGATCCTGCTCGCGCACTCCCTGCTCGCCCACGCGCAGCCACTGCTGCGCGACCTTGAGCGCATCCAGGACGCCGACAAGCGCTTGGCGGTTTCGCCGTACGGTTCCGGGGCACTCGCCGGCTCGTCGCTGCACCTGGATCCGGAGGCCATCGCAGAGGAGCTGGGGTTCGACTCCGCCACGGACAACTCCCTCGACGGGACCGCGTCGCGCGATTTCGCGGCCGAAGCCGCCTATGTATTGGCCCAGATCGCCATCGACGTGTCCCGCTTTGCGGAGGAGATCATCGCGTGGTCCACTCCCGAGTTCGGCTACGTCACTCTCCACGACGCGTGGTCAACCGGGTCCTCCATCATGCCGCAGAAGAAGAACCCGGATGTGCCGGAGCTCGCCCGCGGCAAGGCCGGCCGCCTGATTGGAAACCTCGCGGGTTTGCTGGCCACGCTTAAGGCGATGCCTCTCGCGTACAACCGCGACCTGCAGGAGGACAAGGAGCCGCTGGTGGATTCTGTCACCCAGCTCTCCATCCTCCTCCCAGCGTTCACCGGCTTGGTTTCTACCTTGGTCTTCCATGAGGACCGCATGCGCGAGCTTGCCCCGGCCGGCTTCACGCTGGCGACGGACCTGGCCGAATGGATGGTCCGCCAGGGGGTGCCGTTCCGGGAGGCCCACGAAGCCTCGGGTGCGTGCGTGCGCATTGCGGAAGCCCGCGGCGTGGACCTGGTGGATCTCACCGACGAAGAACTGGCGAGCGTGGACGAGCGTCTGCGGTCCGAAGTACGCGAGGTGCTCACTGTCGACGGCGCAGTGGCTTCGCGCGACACGCGCGGTGGCACGGCGAAGCCGCGCGTGGAAGAGCAGCGCGAGCGGGTGCGTGCGGCGAACGCGGCGGCACGGCAGTGGGCGACCACGCCGGTTCGTCCACAATAGGGTGCTGCGGGTCACGTCCAGGCACGTTGACCGGGCGCGCGGCAGCTACGGGTACGATGCACAACCATGAGTCTGGATCCGAAGCTTCTCCAAATCCTTGCGTGCCCCAAGGACAAAGGCCCGCTGGAGTATGACCAGGAGCGGCAGCTGCTTGTGAACGAGCGCCTCGGCATCGCCTATCGCGTAGATGAGGGCATACCCGTCCTGCTCATCGACGAAGCAGAGCCCTACACCCCGGCGAAGTAGACGACGAAGAAAGCGACAATGACTTCCACCAACATCATTGACGAGTTGACCTGGCGGGGGCTGATCAACCAGTCCACCGATCTGGACAGTTTGCGCGAAGCAACAGAACACCCGATTACGCTGTACTGCGGCTTCGACCCGACCGGTCCGTCGCTGCACGCTGGCCACCTCGTCCCACTCCTCATGCTGCGACGCTTTCAAGAAGCTGGCCACACCCCGATTGTGCTGGCCGGCGGTGCGACCGGCATGATCGGCGACCCGCGCGAGGTGGGGGAGCGCTCCATGAACTCCGAGGACACGGTGAAAGACTGGGCGGAGAGGATATCCGGCCAGCTCCAGCGGTTTGTCCACTTCGACGGTGACAACGCCGCGAAGTTGGTCAACAACAACGACTGGACGAGCAAACTCGGCGCGATCGAATTTCTCCGAGACATCGGCAAGCACTTTTCCTTGTCCACCATGCTCGGCCGCGAGACGGTGAAGCGCCGCCTCGAAAACGACGGCATTTCCTACACGGAGTTTTCGTACATGCTGCTGCAGGCGAACGACTTCGTGCAGCTCCGCCGCGAGCACGACTGCATCCTGCAAATCGGTGGCGGGGATCAGTGGGGCAACCTCGTCGCTGGTGTGGACCTGAACCGCCGCATCGACGGCGCGCAGACCCATGCCCTGACCGTGCCCCTGGTTACCGACGCGGACGGCAAGAAGTTCGGAAAATCCACCGGTGGCGGGTCGCTGTGGCTCGACCCGGAAATGACCAGCCCGTACACCTGGTACCAATACTTCGTCAACACCGCCGACGCGGATGTGATCCGCTACCTGCGGTGGTTTACCTTCCTGGACCAGGAGGAACTCGCGCGCTTCGAGGTGGAGGTTGAGGAACGTCCGTTTAAGCGCGAGGCCCAGCGTCGCCTGGCGCAGGAAATGACCGATCTGGTCCACGGCGTGGAAGCCCGTGAGGCCGTGGAATTGGCTTCCCAGGCACTGTTCGGCCGTGCGGAGCTCGCGGATCTCGATGAAGCCACGCTTTCCGCGTCGCTCTCTGAGACTAACGTGTTTGAGTTTGCGTCTGCTGAGGAGACGACCATCGTCGATCTGCTCGTAGGTGCTGGCCTCGCGGATTCGAAGGGCGCAGCCCGCCGCTCCATCAAGGAAGGTGGCGCTTACGTGAACAACGTGCGCATTGAAGACGAGGCGTGGTCCCCGGCGGAGAGCGATTACCTCCACGGTGCGTTGCTGGTCCTGCGGCGAGGCAAGAAAAACTTCGCCGGAGCAAAACGCGTATAACGGCGCCAACAACCCGGATTACACCCAGGCAGAAACCGTGTTCTGCCTGGGTGTTTGTGTTGGTTTAGGGTTCGTGGTTATATATCCATCCGTTGCT
>ERZ501059.22-NODE-22-length-83470-cov-11.212480_pt1 | contig 83470 bp, 73 predicted proteins | sample MGYA00510856_ERZ501059 | MGnify/ENA primary metagenome ERZ501059 (study PRJEB25958, sample SAMN03398555) | human skin metagenome | study: EMG produced TPA metagenomics assembly of the Human Skin Microbiome Metagenome (human skin metagenome) data set. | reverse complement strand
GTGGAAACCCGCAACGCCGACCGTGACGCGCACGTGCGCGGCGAGGACTTCTTCGCCGTCGAGCAGTACCCGGAGATGACCTTCACCGCCACCAGCTTTGACGTGGACGCGCAGGGCAACGGTACGGTGACCGGCGACCTCACCATCAAGGAGACCACCAAGCCCATCACCTTCGACGTGGAAACCTTCGGCGTGGAAGAGGACCCGTTCGGCAACACCCGCATCGGTTTCGAGGCTCGCACCACGATCAACCGCAGCGAGTACGGCATCGACTTCCAGGCACCGCTGAACTCCGGCGGCATGCTGGTCAGCGAGAAGGTCGGCATCGAGATCGAGGGCTCCGCAATCAAGCAGTAGCCTATCGACGAGCGCTTCGCCGCCTCGCCCAGTACACTGAAATGCTGTGCTGAGCAGGAGAACATTCATGTCCGCCACGACAGTGGCGGGCATTTTTGCGCTTGCGGGGTGCGCGAAACCGCACCATGAGGTCGTGACCGAGACGGCAACGGCCACCTCAACAGCGCGCGAGACGGTGACCGCGAAGGCCCGCCCCGAGCGCTACGCCAGCCGGGTGCCGGTGACCTTCGGCACCTCGATGCCAGGCATCGCAGAGACCGTGCCTGCTGCCGTGGGCGCACGCACGATTGCGCTCACGTTCGACGCGTGCGGAGGCCCCCACGGTTCGGCGGTGGACCAGCGGCTCGTCGATACGCTGCGCGAACGCGCGGTGCCCGCGACGCTCTTTGTCAGCTCGACGTGGGTGGAGGCGAACCCGGAGACCACCGCGCGTCTGGCCGCGGATCCGCTGTTCCGGCTGGAAAACCACGGCACACGCCATCTGCCGCTTACGGTCAACGGCGCGGCCGCGTACGGCATCCCCGGCACCAAGAGCCCGGCGGAGGCGATGGCGGAGATCGACGACAACCGCGAGCTACTCTCCCGCTACGGGGTCGAGTCGAACTGGTTCCGGGCCGGCACCGCCCACTACGATGACGTCGCTGTAGACATCGCGCGCGACCGCGGGGTGACTATTGCGGGCTACACCGTCAACGGCGACTTCGGCGCGACAGCAACGCCCGAGCAGGTCGCCGGGAACATTGTCAGCGCCCCGGACGGCGCGATTGTCCTCGCCCACATGAACCACCCGGGTTCGGGTACGGCCGAGGGTGTGCTCCGCTCGCTCGAGCAGCTACGCGGCGGCAACGTCCGGTTTACGTTTGTGGACGGCAGTGCGCCCTAGTACTCGGCGGGCATGATAATCCAGCCAATGATGTAGGCGAGCAAGCCCGGGAAGATCCCCGCAAGCGCCAACAGCACGAAGATCACGCGGACCACCGTTGCATCCACGCCGAGGTACTTTGCCACGCCACCGCACACGCCGGCGATGTACTTATCGGACATGGAGCGCTCCAGGCGCTTCGGGGAGTTATCCGGGTAGATGTTCTGGGGGTTGTACGGGTTGGACACGGCAATCCTCTTCTCTATCGACGGCGCCTGGTTACCTGCAGCCCATCAAACCCCTGCCCGTCCCCTGCTGCAAGGGTGAGCCCTAGGACGGCAGGTCGTCCGCCGCGGTCACGTCGGTGAGGAATTCACGCAGCGTCGCGGCGCGGTCGTCGTCGAGGTGGTCGAATACGAGGCGTCGGACCGTTTCCACGTGGTCGGACACGGCGTCGCGCAGTCGCGACAGGCCCTCGTCCGTCAGCGTCACCAAGACTCCGCGGGCGTCTCCCGGGCACTTGCATTTGGTGACCAGGCCTCGTTTGGCCATCCGGGTGACTTGGTGCGACGCCCGCGAGCGGTCCCAGCCAAGTTCGGCGCACAGATCACGCAACCGAAGGGTGCGCTCGTCCGCCTCCGACAGCACCACTAAGACCGCATACTCAGATGAGGAAATCTCGCTGCCGGCCTGTAGCCGCTCGTCGATCGTCCGGGATACTGTGGTGAACCCGGCAATCATCAACCGCCAGAGATCCTGCTCGTCCTCCTCAAGCCAGTGCGGTTGTGTACTCATACACGGTGATGTTAGTCCACGGCGGAGGATTTCAGTTCATCCATGGACAGCATGCGGGCAGCGGCGACGCGGTCAAAGCGCTGAGGAAAGCACGTCAGGACGATAACCTGTGCCGATTTGCCCACCTGGGTGAACAGCGAGTTCATGCGAGCGAGGCGCTCTGGGTCGGTGGCCCCTAAGGCGTCGTCCACCACGACCGGCACCGGCGCCGTCGCGCCGCTCGCCGTGACAACGTCCGCGATAGCGAAGCGCGTGAGAATCGCCAGCTGCTCCTTGGTGCCGCCGGAAAGCTGCTCTAACGGCACGCTCACCCCGTCGACAGTGCGCTCGCTGACCGTGAGGTCGTCGGCCAGGTTGAAGTCGACGCTCGGCCCGAACAGCACCCGTGCTCGTGCCCGGATGGCGTCGTTGAACGGCGCCGAGTACCGGGCGCGCGCCGCGTCGCGGTGTGCGTGCATGGTGTCCCGCAGCAGTCGCGCGGCCTCCGCCCGGCGTGTAGTGCGCGAAAGCTCGGTTTCAGCGGCGTCGAGCTCCGCGGCTGCGCGGTCGGCCTTTTCCGCGGCTCCGGCCGCGATCTCAATGCGCCCGGTCAGCTCGGTGACGCGGTTGTGCGCCTCCGTCTTCCGCTTCTCCAGGTTGCGCAGACGGGTCTTCGCGCCGTCGAGCATCTGCTGCGCCAATTCTGGATCGGCGTCGGCGAGTTCCGCCGCAAGCGTTGCGTGCTCTTGCTTAGCCTCACGTTCTTCCTCGAGTGCGGCCTCCACAGATCGGGTAAGCGTTTCCGTGGATGCAGTCTGCTCGGCCTTCTCCAGCTCGGTGGCGGCGTGGGATGCCTCCGACTCTTTGGCCTCGAGCTTGGTGTGCAGCACCGTCAGCTCGCTTGCTGCCGTTTTGTCGGCGTAGGGCTTTAGTGCAGCATCGGCGGCATCGACGTCTCGTTCTGCCTCCTCTAACGCCAGCTGTGCCTGTTTGACGGCAAGCTCTGCGTCCTGCTCGTCCTGGGGCGCGACGTCGCCGTCAAGGCTGGCCGCGAGTTCCTCCACCTGAGCGGTGAGGCGGTCCCGTTCAGCTTCCAGCTCGTCCGCTCCGGTTCCTGCCAACGCGTCGTCGCGGCGCTGACGGGCGGCTTTGAGCTCCGCCTCGTGCGCTTTGCACGCATCGCGGGCAGCACGGGCTTGCTCGAGGGTGTCGCAGCCGGTCTTTTCCAGTGCGCGGGCAAAGGAGTCTTCGGCATCCTCGACGGCGCGGCCGGAATCTCTCGCGCCCTGCGCAGCGCGGAATACCACGCCGAATTCGCCCAGAGTCAGCTGTGTGCCCTCAAAGACGGCGACCGTTTCCGTGCCGTCGACTGCCAGCGGCTCCCCGTCGACCTGGATAGTCGCGCCGTCTGCGGTGATTTCCAACTTGGCGGAGGCCGCGTCGCGCAGGCGGCGTTGCAACGTGAGGTCGCTGTCGGCTTCTTCCAGCGCGCGAACATCCGCGTCCGTGACCTCGGGGCTCGGGACGGATTGCAACAGGGTTGCGTAAGCCTCCGAGGCTTCACGGATGCGGTGGAGCTGGTCGGTGACTTCCATGAGGCGTCGAGAAGCGCGGGCGCTGTCGCGGGCGTGTTCGGCCTGGCGCAGCGCGGCGCGGGCGGTGCTCACGCGAGCCTTTGCGGAATGCAGCGCCTCGGTCAGCTCTGCGATCTTCTCCGATTCCGCGTCGCGGGCCTGCTGTGCCGGGGCGAGTTGCTCGCGCAGTTCCTGTTCTTGGCCTTGCAGGGCGGCGACGCGGGCGGCAAGGGTAGCACGCTCGTTGACGTCACGCTCGGCGCGTTCGCGGGCGGCGGAGCGGCGGGCCAGGCCGTCTGCTGCGGTCTGCGTTTTTTCCCGCAGCTTGCTGGCCTGGTCGTACTCCGCCTCGCGCTGGGTGAGCTCCTCGGTGGCCTCGGGCAATTCTGCGTCGGCTGCGCGTATCTCGGCCTCGCGGCGCGCGACCTCATCGACGAACGCCGAAAGGTTGTCCACCTCTGTTTGGGCCGTGCGTAGCGCCGCTCGTGCCGCATCCACGGCATCGGCTTTAGCGGTGACAGAGGCTTTGGGTTTTGGTGGGGAGGAGGCCGTCCAGTAGCGCGAATACTCCGCCTCGATCGCCTGCATGAGCGCGGTGTCTTCCTCGCCGGAGTGGTCCCCGCCCGATTCCGCCTCGAGCGCCTGCGAAATCGAGGGGATGCCGGCTGCCGCGATGCCCGGTTCAAGCTCGCCCTGGCGCAGGAATAGCGTGGACGCCAAGTTTGCGTCCATTTGCTCGGCGATGAGGCGCGCGAGCTCGTCGTCGGCCTGGCGCCCGGTGAAGTTTTCGTGCACAGGCGAGTGGATCTGCAGCTCAGCCAGCTTGCCTTTCAACCAGCGCTTGCGGATGGTGAAGGTGGTCTCCCCCACTGTGGCGGTCAAGGTGACCTCCGGCGACGCGTCGCGGCCCACGGGCGCAAACACCTTGATCTTCTTCCCGCCGGCGGAGTGGCGTTCTCTCAGCACGGTGTCAATGGCATCGAGAATTGTGGACTTTCCGGCCTCGTTGTCACCGTGGATGACAATGACACCGGTGTCCGGCAGGTCGTGCAATTCGAGGTGCTCGATGGCACGGAAGTTATCGATGGCCAGGTCGTGGATGCGCATGAGTTAATCCACCTCCTTGGTGAGCCGGAAGAGGAGGTTGACGGCATCACGCGCCGTCGCCCGCTGTGTCTCGTCCGCGGGGCTTCCCCCTGCCGCTTGGCCGACGAGCTCACGCATCGCATCGTGCGCGTACCCGGTCAGGGGCAGATTCTGTATCTCCTCGTCGCTGGGCTCCAAGTGCAAGCTCATCAACCGCTCGCGAGGATATAGCGCCGCGAAAATCGGCTCGAGATCCGCCAGCTCGCGCTCGAGCGTGCGCGTGTCCTCCAAGCCGAGCGTGCCCGACAGCGCGTACTTGATCACGGTGCGGTCCTTCTCCGGGTAAGCCTTAAGGTCCCGGATCACGCCGGCGACGTCGTCCGAATCTGCAACCTCCCAGAAGCGGGCTTCGAACGTCCACGTGCCCACCGGCACTTTCTCCACCTCCACGTTCGATTCGGTCCCCTCCTTGCGTACGGTAACGACAAGCGCGTTGCCGGAATCCACCTCACCGCCGGCCACTCCCGGGGTGCGGTCGAAATAATCCGTCGTCTCCGGCGAGCCGGAGAACCAGATACGCTGCGACGGGGTCAGCGCGGACGTCGAGTGCGTGTCCCCTAACGCCACGTAATCGATGACACCGCGCGCGATCGCGGCGTCGAGATTCGCGACATCGATTAACGCTTGCGTCTCCTCCGCACCGAAACCATCCGCCTGGCCGTGCCCGACGAGCACGCGGATCGCGTCTGTCGGTGCTAGGTCCCGAACGGCCTTCGCGCACAGGTCCTCCGAGGCGTGCTTGGTCAACAACGGCGCGCCGATGACCTCAACGCCTTCGCGCACCTCCACGGGGGCTGAATCCGACAGCACGGTCACGCCCTCGATCCCCTCGGTGCGGTGGAAGATGCTGTCTGCGACCAGCGGGTCGTGGTTGCCGGGCAGCAAGTACACCGGCACGGGTAGTTTGCGCAGCGCTTCCATGGCTCGGCCGCGCGTGACGGGCTCGAGCGAGTTGTGCTCGAAGACATCCCCGGCCCCGACAATGAAGTCTGCGCTACGCTCCTCGGCGATCTCGCCGAGACGGGCAACTGCGCGCAAGCGGGCGTCGTCGAAACGAGACTGCGCTTCGGGCGAGAGAAATTTCCGCCGCATGCCCAGCTGCAGGTCCGAGGTGTGGATAAAGGTGGTCTGCCTCATGCCTATTACACCTACCACGCCTGCCGACACGGCACGCCACACGTTCGAACATGCGTTCTAGCGCGTTAGTTCGTCGTAAAGATCCTCGATGTCCGCCACTGCGCGCAACTGGTCGATGTTGGTGAAGGACACGGTCTGCATCGCGCGGTGGAGCAGGTCGATGTCCGAGTCCTCGATCATCGGCGCCACCTTGGGCCGCGGCAGCTCCGGCATGTCCCTGCCGGACCAGAAGTATTTGGATCCGGGTTCCGCGTTCTCCCGTGCGAGATCGTCCGCCTGGTTGCGCTTGCGGTTCTCCAGCTCGTCGAGCGTGAGCCCCCGCATGGTGAAGATGACGGCCGGGTTGTGGTCGATCATCTCGGCCGCGCGCTGCGCGACGGCCACGCCGTGTTTGCACACGTCTGCCCCGTCGGGGCAATCGCAGGAAAACGTGACTTCCTGCGGTGCGTCGCACAGCAACACGTCTAGGACGTCCTCGTCGAACGTCCCCGACTTCGCCGCGGCGATGGAGCCGGGCGCGCGGACAAGGGCACTAATCGCCCTGCGGATGTCCTCACTGGAGCGCTGCGGCAGGTACATGGCCACGCGGAAGGGATCGTTCTGGCTGCCCACAACCTCCGCGCGCACCCCCTGCGTCACTGCACGCAGCTCAACGACGTGCCCGCGGGCGGCGTATTCCGACCCCCGCTTTGCGCGGCCGACGTCTGTTTGACGCACTGCTGCGTTGTAGATGCGCATCGCCGCCGGCGACAGCGACCGCGGCTGAAACGTGCTGGCAGTAGAAACGCCTGTCTCCGCTGCACTGGAGACACGTTTGCGGGCGCCGAAGTTGGCGTAGATGACGTTGTCGTCGTGCGGCCGCTTGCTCATTGCTGCCCCCTGTAGCTGATCAGTTGCGCGAGTTCGTCGGTGCCCAGCTCGGTGATCCAGCCCTCGCCTTGCCCCACAACCGCGCCCGCGAGCTGGGTCTTCCCGTCCAGGATGTCCTGGATCGACTCCTCCATGGTGCCGCGGGTGATGATTTTGTAGACCGTGACGTTCTTCTCCTGACCAATGCGAAACGCGCGGTCCGTGGCCTGGTTTTCCACCGCCGGGTTCCACCAGCGGTCTAAGTGGATGACCATCGAGGCGGAAGTGAGGTTCAGCCCAGTGCCTCCCGCCTTCAGGCTGAGGATCATTGCGCGGGGGCCGTCCGGCTGTTGGAAACGCTCGACCATCGCGTCGCGCGCCGATTTGCCCACGCCTCCGTGCAGGAACGGCACCTCTTCGCCGAGGCGGTCGGTCAGGTACGGCTGCAAGATGTCGCCGAACGCCTTGTACTGGGTGAAGATGAGCACGCGCTGGTCGGATTCGGCGGCCTCTTCCAGCAGCTCCATGAGCTTTCCCACCTTGCCGGAGCGGTGGCGGCCCTTGCTGGTTACTGGAGACCCATCACCCAAAAAGTGCGCCGGGTGGTTGCAGATTTGTTTGATGCGGGTGATCGTTGCCAGGACCAACCCCTTCCGCGCGATGCCTTTGCGCTGCTCCAGCTCCGCCTGCATGCCGTCGACCAGTGCCTTGTACAGCGCGGCCTGTTCGGGGGTCATGTCCACCGCGATGACGTGCTCGGCCTTTTCCGGCAGGTCCGAGATGATCGCCGTGTCCGTCTTCAACCTACGCAAAATGAAGGGCGCGGTCAGACGCTGCAGCCGCTGCCCCATCTCGTCCGCCAGCGCCTCGTCCCGGCGCGACTCGATGGCTTTGGCGAAGTGGTTGCGAAAGAAACTTTGCGAGCCGAGCATGCCGGGGTTGACAAAGTCGAGGATGCTGCGCAGCTCCGAGAGCTTGTTCTCGATCGGTGTGCCGGTGAGCGCGATGCGGTGACGGGCAGGGATCGCTCGCGCGCTTTTCGACGACTGGGTGCCCGCGTTCTTAATCGCCTGCGCCTCATCCAGCACCACGTGGTCCCACTGCACCGCCGCCAGATCCTTGGCGTCGCGTGCGAGAGTGCCGTACGAGGTGATGACAATGCCCACACTCTCAGCGGCCTCGAACAGCTCGTCTCCCTTGAGCCTGCCGGTGCCGTGGTGGACGCGCACCCGCATGCTCGGCACGAACCGGGCCGCCTCGCGCGCCCAGTTGCCCACCACCGACGTCGGGGCGACGACGAGGGTGGGGCCGTGCTTCGTGCCCTCGGCTTCCTCCACCGCCAGGAGGGAGAGCAGCTGCAGCGTCTTGCCCAGCCCCATGTCGTCTGCAAGCACCGCCCCGAGGTTGTTGCGCGACATGAAATACAGCCAGTCCACGCCGCGGCGCTGGTACTCGCGCAGATCCGCCGAGACCGTGTCGGGGATGTTCACTCGCTCGGGCGCCGGGCGGTCCGTGCCGCCGACGAGTGAGGTGAACCACGGCGAGCCCGTGAATTCAATCGGGCTGTCCGCCCCTGCTTCGAGCGCGAGCTGGCGCAGCTCGGCCGCGGACACCACGCCCTCGCCCTCCGCAGCTTTCAGGCGTTCGTATTCGTCCTGCGCCTGTTGGGCGATGCGCTGGAGCTCCGCGGCGTCGTCGGAGCCCGCGGCCTGGGCAATCCGTGCGCGCTTGATCGCGGCTTCCGCCTCACGGAAGGCGTTGTCCACCGAGCTGTCGTGCAGCGACTCTAGGTACTTCGCCGTCTTGGAAATCTCGCGCGTATCCGCCAACACCCACTCGCCGCGCAGCTTGACCAGCCCGGATTTGGACTTGACCAGCTCCGCCATTTCCTCATCCGTGAGTTCGACGCCACCCACGGACAGCCGCCAGTCGTACTTAACCAGGGTGTCAAAGCCCATCATCGTCACCGTGGAGGAGTCGTGCGGGTCCTTGTGTTCGCTGACGCTGAGCTTGGAGGCTGTCTCCGCCGTCGCCCACGCACGCGGCAACATCACCACGAATCCTTTGGCGCGCAACAGCGGGGCCGCCTCGCGCACAAACGAGACGATTTCATCACCGCGCAGGTACAGGTCCCAATCACCAGCGTTGTGGTCCACACCGTAGTCGACCGCGGAGCGGAACCTCCCGCGCTCGGCGGGATCCACCAGTGGGGTCACCGCAATCGCACGGTTGAACTGCTCCCGCAAAGCATCTGCGGTCGCCGAATCGAACTCCGCCAAACGCACCGGGCGCGGGGCGTCGCTCGTCGAGCGCACCTGCACGCGCACGGGCCACTGGGTGTCCTCACCCGTCTCATCGGCCTGGTCCGGGGACTCCGCGATGAACACCAGCTGTAGGTTGACCGCGGTGATGGTGCCGTTCCAATCCCCCACCTGGCGCGCCAAACTCGCCCCGCCGCGCCGCAGCGGCAGGCTGTGCAACAGGGACTTAACAAAGTCGTGCCACGGGTACGGCCGCGTCGCCGAGTCCGCCACAGCACCCTGCAAGCGCGCGGAGGCGATCCAGTGGGTAAAGGTCTGTGCGCAGTCCTCGCTCAAGTTGGGGTTGTTCACCGTCAGCACACCCGGTGATGCCGCCACCATCTCAGCGAGCCAGCTACGCTCCTCCACGCCGGTGCCAAGCTGCCACTGGGCGTACCACTGCCCGTCCCTGTACGGCACGTGGATGCTCACCCGCCCAGCGCGAACAAACTGCGTGAGGCCGTTGTACATGCGCAGCAGCCAGTACATGTCCTGCGCAATGGCCTGGCGCTGCTCGGGCGTGGCGGCCGGTGAATCCCCGTCCAAATGCGCCAGGTTTTCCAGGAAGCGCACCGCCTCCTCCGGCGCAAACTTGACCACGGGCGCTTTCAGCCAGACTTGGCGGCCCTTCGGGGTTTGGACGCCAATGGTGTGGCGGTGGCGGAACCTTTGGCCGTCGATAAGCGAGTGCACGATCGGCGGAAACGTACCGGGCGGCACGTCATCCATGGTCACAATCCGGTGCCCCTGCACGCGCTCAACCCACACCGTAAGCCCGGACTCTGCGAGCCACAGGCCATGGAGGAGGTATTCAGGCATACCCACCCTTATACCACCCGCGCCGACACCGCCACCGGGGCGTGTTCGCGCCTGTTTTGCACAACGAGCCGGACGGTGTCGGGCCATAGATTAAAGTCTGCCGCAGCGAACAAGAATGTGAGGAAGCATGTCCGACAACTTCTGGCTGGTGCTGGCCGTAGTCCTGTACTTCGGCGTCATGGTTGCCATCGGCATCTATTCGTGGCGCAAGACCACCAAGTACGACGACTACGTGCTGGGCGACCGCGGTTTACACCCCCTCGTCGCGGGCCTGTCCGCCGGCGCGTCCGACATGTCAGGCTGGCTGCTCATGGGCCTTCCCGGCGCGCTATTCGTGGCCGGCATGAGCGAGCTGTGGATCGTCATCGGCCTCTTCATCGGCACCTGGGCGAACTGGAAGTGGATCGCTCCTCGCCTGCGCGCCTACACCGAGGTGGCGAAAAACTCCATCACCCTGCCCAGCTTCTTTGAAAACCGCACGCACGACACCTCGCGCGTGTTGCGCGTGACCGCCGCCCTCATCATCATCTTCTTCTTCACCTTCTACGTCTCCTCCGGCATGGTCTCCGGCGGCCGGTACTACGAGTCCACCTTCGGCGGCGAATACCTCCACGGCGTGCTGCTCGTCGGCTCCATCACCGTCCTCTACACATTCATCGGCGGCTTCCTCGCCGTGAGTTACACCGACGTGGTGCAAGGCGCGCTGATGTTTCTTGCGCTGTTGGCCGTGCCGCTCTTGGCGCTACTCGCGCTGGACAACCCCGCCGACATCTTCTCCTGGGCCACCTCCAACCCCTACGGGCCGTGGGAGGACGGCAACCCCACGTACTTCAACATGGTCGCTGGTGTATCGATCGCCACCATCGTGGGCAACCTCGCCTGGGGCCTGGGCTACTTCGGCCAGCCGCACATCGTCACCCGATTCATGGCGCTGCGCTCCCCGTCTGAGGCGAAATCCGCCCGCCGCACCGGCACGATTTGGGTGGCCATCTGCTACCTCGGCGCCATCTTCACCGCGCTCGTGGGCACCGTCTACTTCGGGCAAACATCGGCGTCGGTGACAGATCAAAGCGGGTTTGAGACAGTGTTCTTGGACCTCGCGCGCATTCTGTTCCACCCCCTGATCGCCGGCCTTGTGCTCACCGCCGTGCTTGCCGCGATCATGTCCACGATGTCGTCGCAGCTGCTCATCACCTCTTCGGCGTTGATCGAAGACCTCTACCGCATTGTCAACAAGCACCCCAGCACCACCACGCTGCTGGTGCTATCGCGGGCCATGGTCATCGGCGTCGCACTGGTGGGCATGGCGCTGGCGATCAACCCGTCCGACACGATCTTGGGCCTTGTCGGATTCGCGTGGGCGGGCTTCGGCGCCGCGTTCGGCCCCGTGGTCATCGCCTCGCTGTACTGGAAGCGCCTCACCGCGCCGGGTGCCATCGCGGGCATGGTCGTCGGCGCTGTCACCGTTTTCGTCTGGGGCTCTGTGGATGCGCTGTCGAGCACGATCTACGAGATCGTCCCCGGGGTCATCCTCGCTACGGCGGCGATGGTGGCGGTCTCCCTTGCCACCCGCCCCAAACCGGGCGTGGCGGAGGAGTTCGACACCGCATCCGCCGCCACCGATTACGCGCTCGCCCACCCAGAATCCACCTTTGCCGACGCCCTACGGAACCGCAGGGGACGCAGCGCGGTCTAAAGGGGTGTGCGCGCATACCTCGCCATTCTCTCCGTACTCACGCTGCTGGTCCTGCCCTTCCCCGTACGCCTTTCGCCTCTCGACATCCCTACTGTGCCCCACCGCACCACCATCCTCGGCTACGACAGAGCCGAGTTCGGCCCCGGCTGGGCCAGTGGTCCCGACCGCTGCGACACCCGCACCCGCCTCATGGCCGTCGCGTATGGCACGGACTGCACACGGCCGTGGCCCGAGTGGGAAGCGGCGGCCGTACGGGACCCGTATACCGGTGACCCGCTGCTCCCCCACGACGTGGAGATCGACCACATCCTGCCTGTCTCCGCCGCTTGGGATCTCGGCGCCCACCGCTGGGACGCCGCCACACGTACGCGGTTCTACAACGACCCAGCCAACCTGATTGCCGTCTCCGCGAAGGCCAACCAGGCCAAAGGCGACAAACTGCCGTCCGAATGGATGCCGGATGCGTGGCGCTCGCGCTGCGCGTACGGGCGCCGGATGGTGGACGTGGCCAAACAGTACGCCCTCCCGCTGCCGAAAGCGGATCTGCGCGCAGTGCGCCGGGCATGCTCCGGGGTAGCGGGGCTCGTCGCGCGCCGGGAGCTGTGAGCATTTTCCCACCGTGCCGTAAGATGTGGGCATATGACTACATTCTTTATTTTCCTGCACGTGGCTGCGGCCATCCTGCTGCTCGGCCCGGTTGTCGTGTCCACCTCGATGTTCCCACGCCAGGCCGCCGAGTCCCGCGCTGGCGGCGAGGAGGCCACCGGTCGCGCGTCCGTCCTGCACCGCATCACCACCACCTACGGCATGCTTTCCCTGCTGGTGCCGCTACTCGGTGCCGTGGTGCTGGCGTTTGACTGGGACACCTACAAGTCCAACTACTGGTTCCACACCGCGATCGTGCTCTCCGTGATCGCGTGGGCGATCCTGCTGGCCATGGTGATTCCGCAACAGCGCAAGATGATGGGCTCCCTCGGCGCCCTGTCGCCCGCGGAAGCCGACCCGTCCGACGTCACCGAGAACTTCGAAAAGTCCAAGGCGAAGGCCACCGCCGGCGCCGGCATCTTCAACCTGCTGTGGATGCTCACCCTGATCCTGATGTTCCTGCCGTCCCCGGCGTAAATGGTTCGGCGGCCCGGGTCCGGGCGCCAAATCCAGCTACCAAGGCCCAGCTATTCGCGGTTTATAGCCGAATAGCTGGGCCTTAGTAGCTGGAAGTGCGGGTGGGCCTCCATGCCTATCGACGACCACAGGTCCCCCCACAAACAGCACAACAGCCGGCACAAGGCCGGCTGTTATCAGGAGCTGGGTTTAACCGCGGTCGTAGCGGTCGCGCCCACGGCCACCGCGGTAACCGCCGCGGCCACGGCCACGGCCACCACGATCATCATCGCGCCCGCGCCCGCCGCGGTAGCCACCACGGCCTCCACGGTCGCGAGACGGGGCGCCGTGGTCGCGCTGGATGTTGATCAGCTGGCCGGAGATGCGCGTGTCCTCCAGGCGGTCCAGCACGGACTGGTCCAGGTTCTTCGGCAGCTCGACCAGCGTAAAGTCGCCGCCGATGGTGATGCGGCCGAAGTCCTTGGAGTTCAACCCGCCCTCGTTCGCCAGTGCTCCGACAATGGCACCCGGGCGGACGTGTTGGCGCTTGCCCACGTCCAGACGGTAGGTGTCGAAGTTCCCGCTGTCGTCGAAGCGGCGCCCGCCACGGCGGTCACCCCGGTCGTCGCGGTCGAAGCGGTCCCGGCCGCGTCCACCACGGTCGCGGCGGTCATCCCGGTCGAAACGGTCGCGGCGGTCGCGCTTGTCGCGCGGCGGCTCCTTCATCAGGAACTCGTCGCCGGCCAGCGCCTGGGTGGCCAGGGCGGCGGCGATGTCGTCCATAGGCACGTTGTTCGCCGCGGAGTACTCGCGGACCATGGTCTTGAACACCTGGATGTCCGTGGCCTCAAGGGACTCGGTGATGGAGTCCATGAACTTGGCCTTGCGCGACTCGTTGACCTCGTCGACGGTGGGCAGGTCCATCTCCTCGATCGTCGCGTTGGTCACGCGCTCGATGGAGCGCAGCATGCGGCGCTCGCGCGGGGTGACAAACAGGATCGCCTCGCCGGTACGGCCTGCGCGACCGGTGCGGCCGATGCGGTGGACGTACGACTCCGTGTCGTTCGGGATGTCGTAGTTGAGCACGTGCGAGATGCGCTCGACATCCAGGCCGCGGGCCGCGACGTCGGTGGCGACCAGGATGTCCAGGCGGCCGTCGCGCAGCTGGTCCACGGTGCGCTCGCGCTGCTGCTGGGCGATGTCGCCGTTGATGGCGGCTGCGGAGAACCCGCGTGCGCGCAGCTTTTCGGCGATCTCTTCCGTCTCGTTCTTCGTACGGACGAAGACGATCATCGCTTCAAACTCCGTCACCTCGAGGATGCGGGTGATGGCGTCGAGCTTGTTGCGGTGCGCCGTGAACAGGTAGCGCTGCGTGATGTTGGTGTTGGTGCGGGTCTCCGACTTAACGGTGACCTCTTCCGGGTTGTTCAGGTAGTCGCGGGAGATGCGGCGAATCGCGTTCGGCATCGTCGCGGAGAACAACGCCACCTGCTTCGTCTCCGGCGTGTCCTCGAGGATGCGCTCCACGTCCTCCTGGAAGCCCATGTTGAGCATCTCGTCGGCCTCGTCGAGGACGAGGAACTCCAGGTTGGAGATGTCCAGCGAGCCCTTCTCCAAGTGGTCGATCACACGACCCGGCGTGCCCACGATGACCTGGGCACCCCGGCGCAGGCCGGAAAGCTGGATGCCATAGGCCTGGCCACCGTAGATGGGCAGGATGTGCACGCCACCCAAGTGGTCGGCGAAGGACTGGAACGAATCCGACACCTGTAGCGCCAGCTCGCGCGTCGGTGCCAGTACGAGCGCCTGTGGGTAGCGCTTGTCCGGGTCAATCTGGGACAGCACCGGCAGCGCGAACGCCGCGGTCTTGCCGGTACCGGTCTGGGCGAGGCCGACCACGTCGCGGCCCTGCATCAGCAGCGGGATGGTCTGCGCCTGAATCGGCGAAGGCTGCTCGAAGCCCACACGCTTGACGGCCTCGACCACGGCATCAGGCAGGCCCAACTTCTCAAAGCCGTTCTCGGGCTCCGCCTTCTCAGCCGGCTCTTCCTGCTCGGCAGCGGGTTCGGGGGCCTCTTCGGCGGCGCGTTCGGCCGAAGGCTCGTCGCTAAGCTTCAGCACATCGTTGTTCTCTTCAATGGCCACGGCATCCGTGGCGCCGGTCTGGTCAGAAACTCCCGCATCCCTGGTGTCCTCTGCGACGGCCTCAACGATTTCGGCCGCGACATCCTGCGGGTTTTCCTGATTTTCCGACACATTCATATCCGGCTCATTCTCGCCGCCGGTGGCGTTTTCGGAATTGCTCATCGCCTGCCAACTTTACGGCACATACCCCGTATTCTGCTATTTTCGCCCAGCTGCCCGGGCCCGCGGTGGCCTCTCACAGCGATCCCCTAGTCTTTTTTCATGACTTCCCCACTCGCGCTGACGCTGCTCGGCTTGGCCATCATCGTGGTCACCGTCGGGCTGCTGTTGAAAGGTAAAACTCACCCGATCGTCGCCATGACGCTCATCCCAATCGTCGGCGCGGTACTCACCGGCGCCGGGGTTGCGGAGATTTCGGACTACTACCTCGACGGCCTGGACAGGGTCATGAACGTGGTGGTGATGTTCATCTTCGCCATCATCTACTTCGGCATCCTCTCAGACGTGGGGCTCTTTGAGCCGGTGATCACGGCACTGATTAGAGCTACCCGCGGCACCCCGCTGTTGGTCACGCTGGGCACCGCCGCGATCGCGATCGTGGCGCACCTGGACGGCTCCGGGTCCACAACCTTCCTGCTGACCATCCCCGCCCTGCTGCCGCTCTACGAGGCGATGAACATTTCGCGCTACGTGCTGCTCACCATCGTTGCGCTGTCGGCCTCGGTGATGAACATGCTGCCGTGGGGCGGGCCGGTTGGCCGCGCCAGCTCCGTCATTGGCCCCTCCCCCAACGAGATCTGGACGCATCTGCTGCCTGTGCAGGGTGTCGCGATTGTGCTGGTGTTCATCGTCGCAGCCATGTTCGGGCTGGTGGAAAGCCGTCGCTCCGGCGCCGGCCAGGCGGCGGGTGCGGTGGACGTCGACGCCATCGCCGAGGACTTCGCCCGCACCCAGCAGGAAGAGCGGTCGAAGCTGAAGTTCACCCAGCGCACGGGCGCCTGGGTGTCGTGGGTGAACGCGCTCATCACCGTCACGTTGATCGGCGTGCTCGTCTCCGGGCTCGCCTCCCCCGCACCCACATTCTTGGTGGGCACCGCGCTGCTGCTGGTGATCAATTTCGCGTCCCTTGAAGATCAGAGCGACGTGCTGCGCCGCCATGCCCCCACCGCGCTGTCTATGGCCGGCGTCATCCTCGCGGCGGCGATGTTCCTGGGCATTCTGGACGGCACCGGCATGCTGGAGCAGATCGCGCTGTCTCTCATTACGGTCCTGCCGGAGGCCGTCGGCCCGTACATCCACATCATCGTCGGCCTCCTCGGCGTGCCGCTGGACCTGGCCACGTCCACGGACGCCTACTACTTCTCCGTGCTGCCGATCGTGCAGCAGACCGCGGAGGCGTTCGGGGTGTCGGGTATGGGCGCCGCGTCCGCCATGATCGTGGGCAACGTGATTGGCACCTTTGTCAGCCCGTTCTCCCCCGCGCTGTGGCTGGCGCTCGGCCTGGCCCGCGGCGAGATGGGCAAGTACATCCGCCTGGCGTTCCCGGTGTGCTGGGCGTTCTCCATTGCCTTGGTGCTGGGCGCGTGGGCGTTCGGCATCTTTGCTTAACGACGATTCACCTTCGGAACACCTCGTTTCCGGATACAGTCAGCTCCATGAGGAAGCCCCATGCCGCTCTGGCCGCCACCCTGCTGGCCGCAACGACGATGGCCGCCTGCGAATCGGACGACGTGATCGAGGTGACGTCCACGGTCACGGCGCCCGTCGCAGAGGAGGCTGCGGTCACCGAGAACGCCACGGCGACCGGCACACCAACGCCGACCGGCCCGCTCGTGCGCGACGCGGAGGAGTTCCGCATCTTCCCGGACGCTGCCCACCCTGCCTACGCTGTGCAGGTCTCCCCCACAACCATGTGCACGTATTTCGAAAAAGAGGTGGCGCAGGACGCGTACTTCGACTGCAACGTGGAGCTCACCGGCAACGTGCCGCCCCTGGATATCGACCACGGCATTGGCGGCAGCACGGATGTCTTCCTATGGGACCCGTCAATCGGGTTCGCCGCCACCCACGACGTCGGCGGCGGCGAGGGCGTCCCACCAGCGGTCAAACTCCACCCCGGTGAGCAGGTGACCATCGCGGAGTACACGTTTACCCAGTTTGCAAACGGGACAGCGCGCGTCGAGCGCGAAGGTCACTGGTTTGAGGTGGACCCGGCCGGGCAGTTCTCGTCCGACCGTTTCTAACCGGCGATTTCGCTAATTCCCCCACGGCGCCGAAAACACCGTGTATATTCATCGGCGTGATCAACAGCACCGCTATTACCGCCTCGGCCGCACCGGCCGAGTGTTTTGCGATGCTGACTACCCAGCCGGCCCGCCTGCATCATCATCTGTAGCGCGGTGCCGGCCGACTCCAGCCCCCTGCGCTAACAGCCTCCGCTGCTCACTGCGCAGGGGGCTTCGCGTTAGCGCAGGCACTATCAGGCTTATGTCGTCCGCGCCGCGCCCCCGGGCTCGTCCGCGAGGCGGCATAAGGCCAGCGCGTGCGCCGATAAACCGGGAAGATACCGCCCCTTGAATGGCGCAACCCCGACCCCCTCTGCGCGCCGATTCGCGCATCGCTTCCCGAAAGAGCACAGTAAATGTCTGTTATGACTGCACCCTCAGAAACCTCATCGCAGCCCAAACCGAAACGCGCCGGTTTAAACGCTCGTCACATCCACTTCATCGCCCTCGGCTCGGCGATCGGCACCGGCCTGTTCTACGGCTCCGCCGGCGCGATCCAGGCCGCCGGCCCGTCCGTGCTGTTGGTCTACCTGCTGGGCGGCGCGGTGGTGTACTTCATGCTCCGCGCGCTGGGCGAAATGAGCGTGCGCAACCCGGTGCGCGGCTCCTTTGCCGTGTATTGCCGCAAGTACTTGGGCGGCTGGGGCGGTTACATCACCGGCTGGATGTTCGCCTTCGAGATGATGATTGTCTGCCTGGCGGACCTGACCGCCATTGGCATCTACATGAAGTTTTGGTTCCCGGACACAGCGGCGTGGGTGTGGATCGCCGTCACCTTGCTCATCATCGGCGCCGCCAACCTTGCCACCGTGCGCTGGTTCGGCGAGCTCGAGTTCGCGTTCACCATCATTAAAGTCACCGCCGTCGTGGCGATGATCATCGGCGGCGCGGCAATCCTGGTGTTCAACCTTGGGCAGCAGCCGGAGGTGGCGCAGATGAGCAACCTCTGGAACGACGGCGGCTTCTTCCCCAACGGCATCCAGGGCATGATCGCGTCCTTCATCCTCGTGCTGTTCGCCTTCGGCGGCACCGAGATCATCGGCGTCGCGGGGTCGGAGGCGGACGATCCGGAGCGCTCCATCCCGAAGGCCGTCAACACCGTCCCGGCACGCATCCTGCTGTTCTACGTGCTGGCGATTTCGATCATCTTGATCCTCAACCCGTGGCGCACCATCACCGGCGAGGAGTCCCCCTTCGTCCAGATCTTTAACACCCTCGGCGTGAATTGGGCGGCCGGCCTGCTCAACTTCGTGGTCATCACCGCCGCCCTGTCTGCCATCAACGCCGACCTGTTCGGCACCGGCCGCGTCCTCACCGGCCTGGCCAAGGAGAACTTGGCCCCGCGGCGCATGGCGAAGACCTACCGCGACGTCCCGGTCATGACCATCGCCACCCTGTTGGCAGTCCTGGTCATCGGTGTAGTCCTCAATGCGCGCTACCCCGACGTCTTCGAAACCATTGCTGCGCTGGCCACCTTCGCCACCGTGTTTGTCTGGCTGATGATCCTCCTGGCGCAGGTAGCCATGCGCAAACAGATGACGCCCGAGGAGCAGGCTGCCCTGAAGTTCGCTGTGCCTTTCTGGCCGTACGGGCAGTACTTCGCCATCGCGTTTATCCTCTGCACCTTCGGCATCATGGCCTGGCTGCCGGACTTCCGCCTCGCGCTCGGCATCGGCGTGGCCTTCACGGTGATCATGACCGTGCTGTACTTCGCCACCGGCCGCCCGCAGGTGATCGAACAGACCCAGGACGAGTACGCGCTGAAGTAGCCCGAACCGTCCCCGAAGTGGCAAACGCCTCCCCCACGCGGGAGGCGTTTTGCCGTCCTGGCCCAGCACCGCCGCGCACAATTGCCACCTGTCTGCCACACTTGCACACATGACCGTGACACAAGGCAACAAGGTTGCTCTCATCGGCGCCGGCGCTGTCGGCACCGCTTACGCATACGCCCTCCTCAACCAGGGGCTGGCCGACCACCTGGCCATCATCGACCTCAACGAGGACCTCGTCTGGGCCCAGGTGGAGGACCTCAACCACGCCATCCCCTTCTCCGGCCAGCACATGGACGTCACGGTGGGCACGTACGAAGACTGCCGCGACGCCGCGCTCGTGGTCAATTGCGCGGGTGTGGCCCAGCGCGACGGCGAGACCCGCATCGACCTCATCGCTCGCAACGCCAAGATTTTCCAATCCATCAACTCCGAGGTCATGGCCAGCGGCTTCAACGGCATCTACCTCGTGGCCACTAACCCTGTGGATGTGCTGTCCTACATCACCTGGAAGCAAACCGGCCTGCCGTCCAACCAGGTCATCGGCTCCGGCACCGTGCTGGACACCGCGCGCTGGCGGCACAACTTGGGCCGACACTTCGACATCGCACCCTCCGCGGTGCACACCCACATCATCGGCGAACACGGCGACACCGAACTGCCCGTGCTCTCCACCGGAACCATCGGCGGCGTCCCCCTGCGCGCCATGCTGGAAGCGGAGGCCGAAACCAACCCGGAGATCTACTCCCAGATCGACGAAATGTTTGCCCGCACCCGCGACGCCGCCTACGACATCATCAAGCGCAAGGGCAACACCGCCTTCGGCATTGGCAACGCGCTCGCCCGCATCACGCGCGCGATCCTGCGCAACGAGGACGTGGTCCTGCCCGTCTCCTCCCTCCTCCAGGGCGAGTACGGGCTTGACGACCTCTACATCGGCACCCCCACCGTGCTCAACCGCAGCGGCGTGCGCAACGTGGTCGAACTGCGTCTCGACCCCGACGAGCTGGACAAGTTCCGCCGCTCCGCCAAAATGCTGCGCGACGTCATCGACCGCGCCGAGTTTTAGGGGCCTTCGCTTATCGACGGCAGCTCCGCCAGAAGCCGAACATTCGTTCGTTAGTGTACGGTTCAGTATCTGAACGGTGTTTATCGTGTTAACAAAACGAGAAAATCCAGATTGGGTTTTCTCTACCGATATTCCGACCCCATAGACTGAGCTGCAATGAAGACTCCCTTTTCCTCCGTAGAGATTTGCGCTGGCGCTGGCGGACAAGCGCTTGGACTCGAGCGAGCCGGCTTCTCAATGCGTGCAGCCGTGGAGCTAGACCACTATGCCGCGGCCACCCTTCGCGCCAACCGCCCCGAATGGAATGTCATCGAAGGTGATGTCCTTGACTTTGACATCAGCCCGTACTCAGACGATCTCGATCTCCTAGCCGGCGGCGTTCCATGTCCTCCGTTTTCAGTTGCGGGTAAACAACTTGGCCCTGAAGATGAGCGAGATCTCTTCCCCCGGGCGCTGCAGCTAGTCCGCGCCGCTAACCCAAAAGCGGTCATGTTGGAGAACGTCCGTGGACTTTCCCAACCAAGATTTGCCGCATACCGAAGCGAACTCATTGCTGAACTTGAGGACATGGGCTACGTCGTTTTTTGGGAACTCATCACAGCAGCAGACTACGGATTAGCTCAGCTGAGGCCGCGATTCATCCTCGTAGCCCTTAAAGAAAGATTCCGCGACTTTTTTGCTTGGCCTCATCCTGTGGAACATAGCCTCACTGTTGGCGAAGCCCTCCGAGATCTGATGGCTGAAGGTGGGTGGCCCGGTGCCGCGAAGTGGTCCGAAAGAGCTCGCGGAATTGGCCCGACTTTGGTTGGTGGCAGCAAGAAACATGGCGGTCCAGACCTAGGTCCAACGCGAGCCCGCGAAGCATGGGCACGTCTCGGAGTTAAAGGCTCCTCCATTGCGGAAGAAGCGCCTGGGCCAGACTTCCCAGTTGATCCGGCGATTGAGATGCCACGACTGACGGTAAGGATGGGTGGTGTCCTTCAGGGGTTCCCCGCCGACTGGGACTGGCAGGGCGGCAAAACCGCTGCCTGGAAGCAGGTTGGCAATGCTTTCCCACCGCCGGTGGCAGAAGCGGTTGGAAAATCCATCGCCGCGGCGTTACGTACGGAAGACGTTCCCAACGGTTCGATCCCTGCTACGCCGGCACATCCGGACCAGGCATTGCTGAAGGCTTGATAATGGATCCAAACACGCAACAAAACCAGTCGATACTTGCATCAGCCCGCGCCTCGCTACTCGAAGAATTGGTAGAAACCGGTACGCTATCCATTTCAACGTCGGGAGTTGCATCCAACGCCGATAGCAGCAGCAAGGCAAGCCGTGATACCGCGCTCCACATGGCACGCGCGCTCAACGCGCGTATCGGAAACAAAATCCCTGGTCAATCTGCGGGCGCAATTTTTGAAAATGCTGTAGCGGGTTTTATCCGTGCAACCTTTCCAAAAATGCGATCAACCCGGCCGGGTAACTGGCATGTGCACACGGTTGGTAGTTCCAGGCGAGGGAGCCACGTTGACCAGTTCGAACCCTACCGGCATCTCGCAGACCTAGCCGACGCAGTCAACGAGACCCCTCAACTCGCGGCGGCGTTAGGGAACTCCTACACCATTAGCCCGGATATCTTAGTTTCTCGGGCCGCTTTATCCGATGATGAGCTCAACGCGGATGGCCCCCTGGTCGATTCGAGTACTGCGCTTTCAAGCCCGATCCGCGCCGAGAACCATCACCCTCCTGCCGAACTCTTACACGCGGTTATTAGCTGTAAATTCACGATGCGCAGCGATAGGGCCCAGAACACCCGGGCTGAAGCTCTAAATCTCATCAGGAATAGGAAGGGACGCGCTCCGCATATCGTCGCAGTTACTGCCGAGCCCCTTTTGCCTCGAATCGCCTCACTCGCCCTCGGGACCGGTGACATCGACATGGTCTACCATGCAGCTTTACCCGAACTGACTGCTGCGGTTCAACAAGTTGGGTCTGAAGAAGCAAATGAGTTACTCGAAATGCTGACTAGTGGCAACAGGCTGAGAGACTTAACCGATCTTCCCATCGACTTAATCGCTTAGAGTTGCCGCGCAACTTATATTATCGCTGACGCGTCAGTGAGCTCCTTAATTAGTTCAAGAGAAGTCTCCTTCGAAGAGTCCGTCAAGGCCTCCTTGACACCCAGCGCAACTGCGGAAAGCAATCCCTTAATCTGATTGATCCCGCGTGAAATCAAAGTTCTATCGGGGGCTTCGGTTGTCGTCTCCCGAAGGACCGTATTCGCAGCTTCAGAAAGCTCTTCAGCCTCGTCTCCCTTCAAACCAAGTTGAGGAAGATTGACGATAACCTTGCCAATTACCTCTGCTACTTGCTCGAATCCGTCGGCAACTTGTTCTTCCTGATTCTGATTCACATCGCCGCTGATTTTCGATGCGAATTGAATCGATGCACCATCCCCGTGTACTACCGGCCCGTTATAAGTGTTGTTTTGGACCAAAGGTAAGTCGGGCGACGTTCGTTCGCTTGACACGTTCCGCGCCTGAGGAATCGACTCAGGTTCTATTGGAATTCGTATCGGATTTCTTTTTGCTTCCCGTTCGAAGTCACGTTGAAGATTTCGCTGCAGGTCCCTCACCCACCTTTGCCGGTCTCCACTCTTCGAAAGGTCATATCTTCTCGCCATCTCACACCTCCACATTGTTTCGATGCGTCGTACATACTATCGAACCAAACATGGATCCTCTACAGCTTTTCTGTTTACGTCAGTCTGAAGGGATACGGCTCGCCTCGATTACCCCGTACTCCCCTACCTCCGTTGCGAAGTTTTCGTCGTGGCAGGTGAAGATCACGGCCTGGCCAGAGCGCAAGCCCGTGGCGATCAGCGCGTGCGCCCGGTCGCGGGAGGGGGCGTCGAGGCCGACGTCGGGTTCGTCGAGAAGCACGAGGTGGCGTTTTTGCGCGAAGACCTGCGCGAGCTGGGCCAGGCGCAGGTGCGCGGCTGGCAGGTCGAGAGGGTGGGTCTCCGGGTCGAGGCCGAGCGCGGCAACGGCGTCCGGGTCGCCGACGAACTCCCCCACTGTGGACTCGGCAAGTTGGTCGGCAGCACGCTGCAGTGCGAGTGAGACGCCGCGGCCGTGCGTCTGTTCGAGACCAGGGTTGCCGTCCAGGCCCGCCATGGCGCGAAGGAGGGTGGTCTTGCCGGCGCCGTTGTCGCCACGCAGCCACACTGCCCCGCCCGGTCGTACAGTCAGGTGGATGGGACCGGCGGCGAAAGCGGACTGCACGTTCGCGCGGAACTGCCACCACTTCCGGGGTTCGCCGCCGCGGGTAGCGGAGATTTCCCCGAGGTCAATCTGATCACCGGCAAGCTCCACACGCGCGGGGAGGCTGCGCACGTGCTGGTCAGGGGGCGTGGGAGACAGGATGCCGTCGATAAGCCAGAGCACTTCCGAGTCGAAGCGGAGGCGGTTACCGAATACCACGATGCGCGACGGGAGAGCCTCCAGGAGGCGGTTGACGGAGCGTGCGGAGGTGGGGTCGAGGCCGGCGAAGGGGTCGTCGAGAAGCAGGATGTCCGGCTCGAGGACAGCGACCGCCGCTATGGCGAGGCGACGTGTTTGGCCGCCGGAGAGGTGCGCGGGGTTGCGCTCAGCGAGATCGGTTAGGCCCGCGGCGCTGAGGACGCGCTCGCAGCGGCGCCGCATCTCGGGGATGGGAGTGCCGCGCTGCTCGAGGCCGAGGGCGACCTCCTCAATGACCGTGTCGCGCAGGTAGGACACGTGCGCGGTGGCGTCCTGCTGGACCACCGCGACGCCGGGCCATTCGCGGTGGGCTTGGGTGGCGAGGGTGGTCAGGCCCGCGCCGGAATTGCCGACGACCTGGACGGCGCGGTGCTGCTCGAGGGCGTGCGCGAGTGGCGTTAGATCCATACGACCACCGCCACACAGGCCAGGGGGACGAGGATGCGCGCGACTCGTTGCGCTGTGCTGTCGTGGACGGGGCGCAGGACGGTGCGGTGCCCGGTGAGGTCGTACCCCGCGGTCTCCAGCGCCTGGCCTCGGGCGCCAGCTTGGGTGAGCAGCTCGGTGAGCACGGGCATGACGAGGTTGGGCACGACGGTTTTCAGCGTAATCGGTCGCTGCTTGAGGCGGTTGGCGTCGCGGACAGCGCGGATGCGTTGCGCGCCCTGGGGTCCGAGCTGCAGCGTAGTGCCCGCGATGTAGCCGAGGCGGTTGCCGCCCGGCGCGGCCTGGAGGGCCTTGGCCAGGTCCGGCGTGCGTATCCACGCCACGGCCGCGAGCAGGCAGGCGATCAGCGCGGTGAAGCGGGCGGAGAGGTGGGCAGCATCCGCGAGCCCGTCGGACGTCAGCAGGGGGGCGATACGGTGCTCCCCGTAGGGCGCGTGGATGAGCAGCATCGATACCGCGACGGGTGCGGCAAGCACCGCGGTGGCTGCTGTAAGGGAGGGGTTGCGCGTGCGCCAGGTGCCGGCGATGAGCGCGATCGCGATGATGGCAAGCGAGGCCGCCGGGGAGTTGAGCCCCAACACAAGAACCCAGCCGGACGCCCCGATGACCAGCGCGGTCAGCGGGTTCAGTGGCGCCTGGGCGGTGGACACGGCCTACGCGTGCTGCGGGGCGAATGCGGCGACGGTGCGCTTCGGCAACGCCTTGACGGTGGCGTACGCGACAAGCATGACGATGACCTTGTCCACCGGGTCGGAGATGAACGCCTGGGTGGTCACGGACGCGATGAGCGAGCCTCCCATCTCGCGGAACAGGCTGACCAGCGCACCGGTGCCCACACCAGCGGTGCCGCCGTAGACGTAGGCTGCGACCGGGGCCGCCACCATACCGCCGACGATGCCCAGGATGATGCCGAAACCGATCACCGTGCCGAGGTTGCGGAAGGCGTTGAAGCGATGGATGAACACGCCCGCCAGCCAACCGACGAGCGCCGCGCCCGCCGCGAACGGGAGCGCCGCCGGGTTGAGCAGGCCCCACACCACGTTGTTCAACGCGCCGGTGGCCATGCCGGCGACCGGGCCCGCAAGTGCCGCGACGAGCACAGTGCCCACCGAGTCCAGGTAGAGCGGCAGGCCGATAGAGCCGACGATCTCGCCGACCACCGAGTTGATGATGATCGCGATGGGGATCAAGCCCAGCGTGCGCGCGGGCAGCACCGGGATGACGGCTGCAAGCAGGAGGACGGTGCCGAGGCCGTAGCCAGCCAGCAACGCGATGCCTGCGCCGGAGCCGGTGACTTGATCCCAGTCCGACGGACGGACGAGCACGAAGTAAAGCCAGGTGGCGGCGATAATGGCGGCGCCGACGATGACCAGCGCGCGGCGAGCGGGGGTCCATTCGGCCTTGTGCTGGTCGGGGACGGTTGTGTGCGACATGAAAACTCCGAGTGGTGTGCGGGGAGATACGGCAAGGTCAGCCCGTCTCGCCTATGTCACCTCGGCGGGGCTACCGGTTCGGGAGTGTAGCAGGGCGTACGCGGGGCGCCGGTTAGTCGTCGGCGCGCTGGTGGCGCAGTTCGGCGATCTCGGCGTCGCCGGCCGCGACCTTCGCATGGACCCCGCAGGCCCAGGCGAAACGCTCCCACGCGGCGTCGACGTCTGCGCCGGTGACCAGGCGCACGTTGGGCTCGCGCTCCCAGATGCCGCGCAGGTCCGCCACGGACGTGCCGCGCATGAGCTCGGAGTCCGCCTCCACGTCAACGGTGGTCTCCTCGACGGCGGCGTCTACCAGCCCCAGAGCGATGAGCACGGTGAGCAAGTCGTGGATTTGGGCCTGGTAGCCCTCCCCCACCTCGTCGTGGAACTCAAAGTAGAACCGGGTGATGTCCTCCAGGTACTCGGCGAGCGGCGAACCGCCAAGCTTCTCGACGAACTCCGCCAGCGCCCCCGGGGTCAGCAGCATCCGCTCCGTCACACCGAGCGAGCACAGGGTGATCGGGGTGGGCGTCATGGCGAAGACGTCGGCGGCGGCGTGCGGGTCCACCCAGAAGTTCCACTCCGCACTCGGCGTAGTGTTACCCGGGTAGTGCACCGCCCCGCCCATCACGGTTATGTGCCTGAGCTTGGCAAAGTGCTCCGGGTGGGCGTGGGCGAAGGCAGCCAGGTTGGTCAAGGGGCCGGTGACAATCAGGTGGAGGTCGTCGGTGCCGCGCTCGATGGAGTCGATCCACAGCGTGTCCCAGTCGTGCTCCACATGGCGCGCGGGCGCCTCCGCGTAGCCGAGGCCGGTGTCGCCGTGGGTTTCCGGCGTGGTGGTCAGCTCCACCTCGAGCGGTGCGGGCAAGCCGGCGGCGAGCGGAATGATGGGCAGGCCGCACAGCCCGAGGATCCACCCCGCGTTCTGGGCGCACTGGTCGGCGGGGACGTTGCCGGAGGTCGTCGTGACGCAGTCCAGCTCGATGAGGCCCGCGTGTGTCGCGGCGGTGAGGAAGATGATGGCGTAGGTGTCGTCGATGCCGGGGTCGCAGTCCAGGATCACTCTCATTGCTTCGTTTCCTTTCCGGCGACGAGCCAGACGATAAGCGCGGCGGCGCACACCGCGCCGCAGACGCCGAACGCGGCGCGGAAGCCAGCGGCTTCGGCCACGGCGCCGATGAGGATGGGCGCGAGGATTTGGCCCGCGTCCTGCGTCATTTGGTACGTGGACAGCACTGTACCGCCGGAGCGGTCGTTGCCGATGATGTCTGCCAGCGTGGCTTGGGTGGCGGGGCTCATCAGGCCCGCGCCGATGCCAGCGGCGGCGGAGAGGAACACCAGGGGCCAAAAGCTTGTTGCCGTACCGAGCAACGCGGTGAACAGACCCGCAGTAGCCAGGCCAGCAGCAACGAGCGGGCGGCGCCCGAGGTTGTCCGCGAGGCGGCCGGAGAACTGCAGGGTGACCGCCATGCCGAACGCGAAAGCGGTGAGCGCGAACCCGGAAGCCGCTCCCCCGCGCTCGAACACGGACGCCGCGAACAACGGCAGCACTGCGACGCGGGCGCCCATGTTGACAAAGCCGTTGGTGAACCCGGCTACCAGCAGCGCCTTGTACGTCGGGGTGCGCCACGCCTGGCGCAGCCGCATCTTCGGCTTTGCCGCAGGCAGCGGGTGGGACCCCGGTTTCGGCGCGGTTAGCGCGCCGACCGCAATTGCGGCCCCCGCCACGGCCACGCCGTAGATCATGAATGGCGCACGGAAGCCCAAGAACGACAGCGCCGCGCCGATGACAGGGCCGACGACGTTGCCCACCAAGAATGCGGAGGCGTACAGGGCACTGGCGCGGCCGCGAATGTTCGGATGCGTCACCCGCACGATGAGCGCTTGCGCCGACAGCGTGAACATGGTGGAGCCGAAGCCGGCGATGAACCGGAGGGCGACAATCTGCCAGTAGGCCTGCGCGAAAGCGACGAAAAACGTCGACGCAGCGACGATGAGTAGACCCGTTAAGTAGATGGGGCGGGAGCCAAGCTTATCGACGAGCACGCCAGCGCCCGGCGCCCCAAGCAGCCTCGCGAGCGCGAACACCGAAATGACCGCACCGGCCGCCGCCATGGAGACGCCGAAGCTACCAGCGAATTGCGGGAGTACCGGGGCGATGAGGCCGTAGCCGAGGGCGATGATGAATGCGGCGCCGACGAGCACCCAGATCGTATGCGGGATCTTCGGTTGTATCTGCTGCGTCGTTGCGTTTGGTGTGTCGGCGTTCATCGCTGGCAAGGGTACATCCACGGACGGGGATGTCCGGGTTTGAGAATGTGGCAAATATTTGCCACATCCGAAAAACCACGTCAGGCACAGCCGCTCATTCGTTCATATGTTCGAGCGTTTTCGAACTGATGTCGCAATGGCGCTGTACCTTGACCGCCATGAAGTTCACCACGACAAACCCGCTACGCAGCGTCAAACGGAATGACACGACCCTTCTCCCGGCTCACACGCCAGAGGCCCTCTCGGAGGAGATTCGAACGCGTCAGCCGGAGACAATCCAGTCCGCACAGGCCGTCATGCACCACCCGCGCTCCCTGTCCCGCCCCACTGCCACATGGCGCCCGCCGGTGCTCACCCTGCCAAGGGTGGCGAACGGGCCGCAGCTCACGCTGGCAGTCACCCGGCGGCGAGTCGGCCCACGGGCACGGGCGCGGATTCAGGGCTACGGGGGCGATCATGTGCCCGCCTACCTACTTGAGGTGCGGATTGCAGACGCGACCGGGGCGCATGTCGACCCCGTGCTCGCCGAGGCCTGGGTCCGTGCGCTGATCCCGGACGACGCCGCGCATGCAGTCCACGAGCTCACCGGGAGCCGCGCGGCGAACTACGTGTGGTTGGTGGACGGCGCCTTCGCGCCCATCGCATCCCCGTCGTCGATGTTCGAAGGGCTCAGCGCGGCGTAGCCCGCCCCGGGGCTACGCGCGGGCGGCGTCGCTGCTGTCGTCTTCGTCGACGCCCGGGATGTCGTCCTCGGACGCAGCAGAACCGGAAGCGCCTGAGCCGTTCGCAATGTCGTCGGCGAGATCGTCGTCCTCAGTTTCGTTGAGGTCGTCCTCCGCCTCAGCTTCGTCGTCGTCCTGGCCGAAGAGGTCGTAGACCTCCGGCTCGTCGAAGTCGTCGTCGACGGGCAGCAGCTGGGCCTCCCAGTCGTCGGCCTGGTCGGCGGCGAGCGAGAGCACGTCAAAAAGCCGGTCGAAGTCGGTAAAGCTGCCCAGCTCAAGGCGCTCGGCGTCGGCGAGCGCCTCATCGTGGATGACCTCGAAGAGACGCGCGCGGTCCTCGTCGGTGAGTTCGGCGTCGCCGTCGGACTCCCAGAGCTCGCTTTCCGCGTCGTCGAGGACGTCGTCGTAATCGTCCGGGAGGGCGACGAAGGTGACCTTGGCGTTCGGTGCCCCGTCGACGGTGTCGATGGTCACCTGCAGCTCCGCGTTCTCACCGACCTCGGCGCGGACCTGCTGCGGGTTGAGGTGGTCCTGGAAAAACTCCAGGTCGCCGATGCGTTCGTCGGTGCCCTCGAGCAGGTCGCGCAGCACTGTGATCACCTGGTCGGTGGCCATGTGCTCCGCCACGGCAGCGACGGCGTCCTCCACGGAGAACACCACCGCCACCAACACGGCCTCGAAGTCCTCGTCGTCCTCGTCCACGTCCGCCGCGGCGATGTAGACGTTGGCGGCGGGCAGGTGCGGGTCAATCTCCACGAACTGGATCTCCAGCTCCGCGGTCAGGGGCACGAACATGGTGTCCCCGCCCACGCGGGACTCGATGCCGTCGCGGTCCAGCGCCGCAGCAATGTCCTCGAAAAAGCTCATGTCGGTGGTTCCTTCCACGTCGCGCCATCAGGCGTTGTGCGCCAGTCGGCCCACAACGCGCCCAAGCCTAGCTATGAAACCGCGCGCGTGCGTGTGATTTCAGGCGTCGCCCCACGCCGGGTGCGCGGCCCCGAGTAAGGAGGCGGCGGAGTTCATGAGGTCTTGTCTATGCAGGCCCCACTCGCGCATGTCAAAGCGTTCCCAAGCCCGTCGCTGCGGCGCCTTCGGGTCCCACTCCACGCGCATCCCGTCGTCGAACACGGCTGTTGCCCGCCCCGGCATCTCGTCGGAGCGGAAGCCGTACACGGGCCACTCCTTGCCCGGCGCGCCCGTGTGGAAGAACTTGCCCCAGTGGTACTGCATGACGCGGCTGATAGCCGAGAAACGCTCCGATGCATTGGACACGTCCCACTTCGAGGCCTTGGTGGAGTTTGGCTCGCCAAACACCGCGCCCAGGTCCGCGGTGTGCATCGCCCCGAGGCCGAGCCAGCGCATGGCCGCGGAGGCGTAGTCGAAGCGGTACATCCATGTGCGGGCTTTTCTCCGGTGCGCGGTGGCCAGGATTACCGTCGGGGCCCAAAAGACGGCGTCGGCGATGAGGTCGGCGTAAGCGGCTCGCCCGCCCGCGTAGCCGTAGACGCGCAATACCTCTTGGGCGTTGTCGGGGTCGAACGCCTCAAGCGCCCGGCGCGCGGCGCGCTGCCGGGATTTCGTGGTTTGGTAGATGGCTTTGGCAAAGCTTGCCTCGTCCGAGTTCGTGCCCACGATCAGCGGCACAGCGGCCTGCTCCCCGGCCTCGAACGTGTCGATGGGGTGGTCGGTGAGCGTCTCACCGTCGACTGTGGGCATGAAGCTGGTGTTCAACTGCACCAGTTCCTTGGTGTTTCGCTGCATGGATTGGCCCGCGCGCACGAGGTCCTCGGCGTTGGTTGTGCGTAGGTCCGCCAGCGTGGTGGTTCGCGGCAGGCCCATCCGGGTGACCAGCTCGCGCACCCACATCGCCGCCTGCAGGCGCGAATGCACGCTGGCTGGCGGCGGCGACTGGGCCACTGCGCCGTGGAACAACCCCCGCGCGCCGGGGGCGCACATCAGGTGCACGACCGCCGCCCCGCCGGCGGATTCCCCCATGATGGTGACGCGGTCCGGGTTGCCGCCGAAGGCCGCGATGTTGTCGCGTACCCACTCGAGGGCCAGGATCTGGTCTAACAGCGCCGGTGTGGCCACGCAGTCGTGGCCAAGCGAGCGGAAGTCCAGGTACCCCAGCACGCCGAGGCGGAAGTTCACCGAGACGTAAACCACCTGTGTAGCGTCTGCAAGCATGTGCCCCTGCAGCACCTTCTCGTGGCTCGCACCGGTGACAAATGTTCCGCCGTGGAAGTACACCACCACCGGCAGTTCCTCGTCGGTGTCGGGGCGCACAATATCCAGGGTGAGGCAGTCCTCGGTCCCGATGACCATGTCGCGCCAGCCGAATGTGCCCTGCATGGCGGGCGGGGCGAAGCGGGAGGCGTCGTAAAGCCCCTGCCACCGCTGCGCCGGCTGCGGGGCCCGAAAACGCCCGGTGCCCGCGGTGGTTGCGCCGAACGGCACGCCGCGCCAGGTGCGCATGCCCGAGCGCTCATCCACCACGCCGCGAACGGCGCCCGCGGTGGTGTCGACGACGGGATGTTCGGTGGCGCTCATGCGCCCCAGCGTAGACGGATGAGCGCCGGGCCCAACTATGCTGAACCGGCGTAAAAGACACCTGCGAAACCCGTGAGTGAAAGAGGCGGCCGTGTTTGACACAAAGAAGAAAGCCCAGGACCTGGCGGTCCGCGACGAGATCGAGCAGGCGCGGCGGGAAGACCCATCGCAGCTGGAAAAAGACGCCGGCCCCCTTGGGCGGGCGTTTATCGGCGCGGTGGATAAGGCGGTGCAGCTGCAGACATCGACGATTCGTACCTACGTGAACTGGCTGCGCCGCCAGCACCCGGACGCATCACCGGCGCAGATCCAGCAGATTATGAGCAAGCACCTGAAAAACACCGTCACTGGCACCGGTGCCGGCGTCGGTGCAACCGCTGCGGTTCCGGGCATCGGCCTGGTCACCGGCACTGCGGCCGTGGCAGGCGAGTCCGTGGTGTTTTTAGATCTCGCCGCGTTTTACGCCGTGGCCTCCGCCTACCTGCGCGGGGAGGATATCTCCGACCCGGAGCGCCGCCGCGCGCTGGTGCTGTCGCTGCTGATGGGCGCGAAGGGTCTGGCGATCGTGGACGCCATGCTGGGCGACGACGCCGGCAAAATCCCAGGCAAGTCCACCCTGGCCAAATTCTCCGGGCCGACCTTGTCCGAGACGAACAACGTGCTGCAGCGCGTGGCCATGCGCTCGCTAAAGAAGAGCCCGCGCCGCGCCTGGCTGGGCAAGCTCCTGCCGCTGGGCCTCGGCGCGATCGCCGGCACCGCCGCCAACCGCAAGCTCGCGGACGGCGTGATCTCCAACGTTCAGTCAGGCCTGGGCGCCGCGCCGGCCGCATTTGCTACCCCGCTGCCCGAGCGCGACGACGAGGAAACCAGCGCGGGGCTGAGCTTGAACCCGAAGGAGTTCGCGTCCTGGATCCTCGGCGTGTTCAACAACCGGGACAAGGCAGTAAAGGACAGCGGTGACAATTAACCGCCTGCTCTCCCGGACCCTGCGCGCCAACCGCGCACCTGCGGCTGCGGCGTTTACCGCGGCGGCGCTCGCGGCGGTGTTTCAGGTGGCGGTGCCGGCGCTGACCGGCCGCGCGGTGGACATCGCCACCGGCAACGCCGAAGGGTCCGTGACCCGCATCGCCTGGCTGATGGTCGCGGTGGCCGCCGCCACCTATGCCTTCAGCTTCATCCGCCGCGTCACCGCGGGCCGGTTGGCCACGAGCTCCCAGCATTGGCTACGCACGGAGATTCTGCGCACCCTGCACCGCCTAGACGGACCCGGCCAAGACGACATCGTCACCGGCCAAATCGTCTCCCGGTCCATCTCGGATTTGAACCAGTACAACATGGTGCTGTCCAACCTGCCCATGTTGCTCACGCGCGTGGTGCAGCTCGCCGTCACCCTGGCTGTGATGCTGCGCATGGACGTACCACTGACCCTGATGTCGCTCGCACTGCTACCGCTGATCCTCTGGGAGGCCAACCGCTCCCGCAAGACGCTGTACGCGGCCACGTGGGTCAACCAGCACGCCACCGCGGAGTTGGCGGAGCACGTCGAGCAGACGGTCTCCGGCGTGCGCGTGGTCAAAGCCTTCGGCCAGGAGCAGCGGGAAATCGACCGTCTGGACCAGCTCGGCCGCCACCTCTACGCGGTGAAGATGCGCGCCGCGAAGCTCACCGCGCGTTTCCAGCCGGTGCTCTCGCAGCTGCCCAAGGTGGCGCTGGTGGTCACCATCGTCGCCGGCGGCACGCTGGCTATCCGGGGGCAGATCACCATCGGCCAGTTCGTCGCGTTCACGGCGTACCTGACCTCGATGACGTCGACCATGTCCATGCTGACCAACCAGTACGTGCGGCTGCAGATGGGCATGAGCTCGTTCGACCGCCTCGACGACGTGTTGCAGCTCGCCCCCGACACCGCCGCCGACACCGCCGCTCCCGCCGACTCGCACGCCCCCGTCGGCCTGCGCTTCAACGACGTCTACTTCGCCACGGGCGGCAACGACGTCCTCAACGGCTTCAGCCTCACCGTCCGCCCGGGCGAAACGGTCGCGCTCGTCGGCCCGCCCGGCGCGGGCAAGACCATGGCCGTCCAGCTCGCCGGCGGCTTCTACGAGCCGGACGCCGGGAGCGTGACGCTTCTCGACGGCAGCTCCGCCCTTCGCGAGCACGTCCTGTGCGTCTTCGACGACGCGTTTTTGTTCTCCTCCTCAGTGCGCGACAACATCGCCATGGGCTCTCCCCTCCCGCCCGAGGAGCTCGACCGCGCTGTGCGCGAGGCCGCGCGCCTGGCGTGCGCGGACGAGTTCATCCAGCGCCTGCCGGACGGCTACGACACCAAAGTGGGCGAGCGTGGCCTCACCCTGTCTGGCGGCCAGCGCCAGCGCATCGCGCTTGCCCGCGCGCTCATGGCAAAGCCGGACGTGCTCGTGCTGGACGACGCGACGAGCGCCATCGACGCCGTGACCGAGGCGACCATCCTGGCCAACCTGCGCGAGGCACTCGCAGACATCGCGGTGCTCACCGTGGCGCACCGGCAGTCCACCGTGGATCACGCGGATACGGTGGCGGTGGTGCGGGGCGGAGCCGTCGTCAAGCTCGGCCCGCGTGACGAGGTCACCGCGAGCGCGCAGTACCGCGCGACGATGTCCGCCGATGCCCCCGCAACGCTTCCGCAGGCCCCCACGCAGGCGGACCTGTGGCCCGAGGTCACCGCACCAGAAAAGGAACGGGTGATCGTGCCCACCTCGGGCCGCGCGTCCACGGTCAACGCCACGCCGGCGCTGCTCGCGCGTGTGGAGACGCTTCCCGTCGCCACCGAGCAACCGGGGCTCACGGAGGAGCGTCTGGACCAGTTGCGCACCCCGTCGAGCGCGTTCCACGTGCGCGACCTCTTCCGCGCGGTGCGCTGGCTCATCGCCGGCACGGTCGCGCTGCTGGTGGTCGGGGTGCTGGCGGACCTCGCCTTCCCCACCCTGGTGCGCGCGGCGGTGGACCGCGGCATCGCCAACGCCGACCAGGCCAGCCTGATCCGCACCGGGCTGATTGCGCTCGCCGTGGTGGTTGTCGCGTGGGCGTCGTCGGCCGCGATGACCGTGCTGTCCTCGCGCTCCGGCGAGCGCCTCCTGTACGGCCTGCGCCTGCGCTCCTACGCGCACCTGCAACAGCTGGGCCTGAGCTTTTTCGAGTCGCGCCTGTCCGGCACGATCATGACGCGCATGACCACGGACATCGACACGCTGTCCAGCTTCCTGCAGACAGGCCTTGCCCAGGCGATCGTCGCGGTCGGCTCGCTCGCCGGCGTCACCGTCATGCTGGTGGCCACCGACGGCGAGCTGGCCCTGGTCGCCTTCGCCGCCGTGCCGGTCATTGTGGTGGCCACGTGGGTGTTTCGGCGCTACTCCAAGCGCTACTACGCCGAGGCCCGTGCGCAGATCTCGGCGGTCAACGGCGAGTTCGCCGAGCTCATCGGGGGCATCCGCGTCACCCAGACCCACCTTGCGCAGGACCACTTCGAAGACCGCTTCGCCGGCCTGAGCGACACCTACCGCCGGCTTCGCATGCGCTCCGTGCGCCTGGTCGGCCTCTACTTCCCCGGCATGCAGTTCGTCTCCCAGGTCATGACCGCGGTGATCATCGGCGTGGGCGCCTCCCGCGTCGCGGACGGCACCCTGTCCGTCGGCGTGCTCGTCGCGTTCACCATGTATCTCAGCCAGCTCTACGGCCCCATCCAGCAGCTCGGCCAAATCTTCGACTCCTGGCAGCAGGCCACCGTGAGCTTCGACCGCATCCGCGAGTTGCTCGGCGAGCGCGCCACCGTTCCCGACACCGGCCGGCGCGAAGGCGCCAGCGAGGCCGCGGCCGGGGAGCTTTCGCTTCTCGACGTCACCTTCGGCTACACCCCCGACAACCCCGTCGTCGCCGGAATGGACCTGCGCCTCGAGCCGGGCACCACCGTCGCCCTGGTGGGCCCGACGGGCGCGGGCAAGTCGACCGTCGTCAAGCTGCTCGCTCGCTTCTACGATCCGGTCAGCGGCGTGGTGCGGGCCTCCGGCACCGACATCGCCGAGTTCCCGCTGGCCGAATGGCGCCGCGCACTGGCCCAGGTGCCGCAGGAGTCGTACCTCTTCCCCGGCACCGTCGCCGAGAACATCGCCTACGGCGCGCCGGGCGCAAGCGACGAGCACGTACAGGCGGCCGTGGAGCGCATCGGCGCGCTCGGCGTCATCGGCACCATCCCCGGCGGATTCAACGCGCGCGTGGGCGAACGCGGCCGGGGCTTGAGCTCCGGGCAGCGCCAGATCATCGCGCTGGCGCGCGCGGAGATGCTGCAGCCGAGCGTGCTGCTGCTGGACGAGGCCACGGCCACCCTGGATCCCGCCACAGAACGCGCCGTGCTCGACGCCTCAGACCGCGCGATGGTGGGCCGCACCTCCGTGGTGGTCGCCCACCGCCTGGCCACGGCCGCGCGAGCTGACCGCATACTCGTTGTGGATGATGGACGTATCATCGAAGACGGCTGCCACGAGTCCCTGATCTCCGCAGACGGAAGGTATGCCCATATGTGGTCCGCCAACCGATAACGGGGGTGAAACGCAGGGACCCCGTGGAGCGGGACAATACAAGTTAGCGCGCTACCAGCGCCGACGATTACAGTCAAAGAGACGTTCCGCGAAATCAATGGAGAAGGAAGGCGAGAACCTGCCGTGAGCAGCGAAAACACGTTCGGCCAGAACAGCTGGCTGGTTGACGAGATGTTCCAGCAGTACAAGGACGACCCGAACTCGGTGGACGCCGAATGGCGTGAGCTGTTTGAGAGCAAGGGCGCACCGAAGACTGCGAAGGGCACGTCGACCGTCACACCTTCCGCAGAAGGCGCAAGCGCCCCGAAGACCGACCCGAAGGTCGCGCGCACCACCGGCGCACCGAGCCAAGACGGGCGCGAAACCAAGGTGGACGAGGCGGCGGCCAAGGTGGCCGCGAAGCCGAAGCGCTCCACTGCCCCGGCAAAGACCTCCCCGCTAGACAAGATCGCCCAGGTCGACGTCGAGCCGGGCGAGTTCCAGCTCAAGGGCGCGTTTAAGGCCATCGCCAAGAACATGAACGAGTCGCTCGAGGTGCCGACCGCGACCACCGTGCGCGACATGCCGGTCAAGCTCATGTTCGAAAACCGCGCGCTAATCAACGACCACCTCAAGCGCACCCGCGGCGGCAAGGTGTCGTTCACCCACATCATCGGCTACGCGATTGTCCAGGCCACCAAGCTGCACCCGGACATGAACAAGAACTACAAGGAGGACGGCAACAAGTCCTTCGCCGTGCAGCCGGAGCACATCAACCTCGGCCTGGCCATCGACCTGCCGGGCAAGAACGGCTCCCGCTCCCTGGTCGTCGCCGCCATCAAGGAGTGCGAGACCAAGTCCTTCTCCGAGTTCGTCGACGCGTACGAGGACATCGTGGTGCGCGCCCGCGACGGCAAGCTCACCATGGACGACTTCTCCGGCGTGACCATCCAGCTGACCAACCCGGGCGGCATCGGCACCCGCCACTCCATCCCGCGCCTGACCAAGGGCCAGGGCACCATCATCGGCGTCGGCGCGATGGACTACCCGGCGGAGTTCGCCGGCGCCTCCGAGGACCGCCTCGCCGAGCTGGGTGTGGGCAAGCTGGTCACGCTGACCTCAACCTACGACCACCGCGTGATCCAGGGCGCGGAGTCCGGCGAGTTCCTGCGCGACATCTCGCAGCTGCTCATCGACGACAAGTTCTGGGACGAGATCTTCCGCTCACTGGAGATCCCCTACGCCCCGATGCGCTGGGCGCAGGACGAGCCGAACACCGGCATCAACAAAGACACTCGCGTCATGCAGCTCATCGAGGCGTACCGCTCGCGCGGCCACCTCATCGCGGACACCAACCCGCTGCACTGGCACCAGCCGGGCCTGCCCAAGCCGGACTCCCGCGACCTGCTCATGGAAACCCACGGCCTGACCCTGTGGGACCTGGACCGCGTCTTCCACGTCGGCGGCTTCGGCGGCAAGGAACAGATGACGCTGCGCGAGGTCATGTCGCGCCTGCGCGCCGCCTACACCCTGAAGGTGGGCACCGAGTACTCCCACATCATGGACCGCGACGAGCGCGAGTGGCTGCGCGACCGCGTCGAGGCCGGCATGCCGAAGCCGACCGGCCCGGAGCAGAAGTACATCCTGCAGAAGCTCAACGCCGCCGAGGCCTTCGAGAACTTCCTGCAGACGAAGTACCTGGGCCAGAAGCGCTTCTCCCTGGAGGGCGCCGAGACCCTGATCCCGCTGATGGACGCCATCATCGACACCGCTGCGGGCCAGGGCCTGGAAGAGGTCGTCATCGGCATGCCGCACCGCGGCCGCCTGAACGTGCTGTTCAACATCGTCGGCAAGCCGGTTGCCACCATCTTCAACGAGTTCGAGGGCAACATGCGCGCGGCCCAGCAGGGCGGCTCCGGCGACGTGAAGTACCACCTCGGTTTCGAGGGCGAGCACATCCAGATGTTCGGCGACGGCGAGATCAAGGTCTCGCTGGCCGCCAACCCGTCCCACCTCGAGGCCGTTGACCCGGTGCTGGTGGGCATGGCCCGCGCGAAGGCGGACAAGATCAAGGAGGAGAAGGGACGCGAGGACCACCCGGTTGTGCCGCTCATGCTGCACGGCGACGCCTCCTTTGCCGGCCTGGGCGTGGTCCAGGAGACCCTGAACCTGTCCCGCCTGCCGGGCTACACCGTCGGCGGCACCATCCACATCGTGGTGAACAACCAGATCGGCTTCACCACCACCCCGGATTCCGGCCGCTCCACCTTCTACGCCACCGACCTGGCTAAGGGCTTCGACTGCCCGGTCTTCCACGTCAACGGCGACGACCCGGAGGCCGCCGCATGGGTTGCCCAGCTGGCTGCGGAGTACCGCCGCGAGTTTGGCAAGGACGTCTTCATCGACCTCATCTGCTACCGCCTACGCGGCCACAACGAGGCCGACGACCCGACGGTGACCCAGCCGGTGATGTACAACCGCATCGAGTCCCACCCGTCCGTGCGCACCCGCTACACGCAGGATCTCATCGGCCGCGGCGACATCACCGAGGACGACGCGAAGAAGGCCGCGCAGGACTTCCACGACCAGCTGGATTCCGTCTTCTCCGACGTGAAGGCTGAAGAGGGCAAGCCGAGCGAGCAGACCGGCATCACGGATTCCCAGAAGCTCACCCGCGGGTTGGACACCTCCATCTCGGAGGAGCAGTTCAAGCGCCTCGCCGACGCGTACGCGAACCTGCCGGACGACTTCACGCCGAACAAGCGTCTGAAGTCCGTGCTGAAGAAGCGCGGCGGTTCCTTCACCGACGGCGACATCGACTGGGGCTGGGGCGAGCTGCTCGCCTTCGGTTCCCTCGCCGAGCAGGGCAAGTTCGTCCGCCTCGCCGGCGAAGACTCCCAGCGCGGCACCTTCACCCAGCGTCACGCGGTGCTGTACAACCCGGACAACGCCGAGGCGTACAACCCGCTGGATTACAACGCGCAGGAGGCCGGCAACGGCGGCCGTTTCCAGGTGTACAACTCCGCCCTGACCGAGTTCGCGGGCATGGGCTTCGAGTACGGCTACACCCTGGGCAACAAGGACGCCGTGGTGGCCTGGGAGGCGCAGTTCGGCGACTTCGCCAACGGCGCCCAGACCATCATCGACGAATACATCTCCTCCTCGGAGACGAAGTGGGGCGAGCTGTCTTCCCTCATCGCGCTGCTGCCGCACGGCTACGAGGGCCAGGGCCCGGACCACTCGTCCGCCCGCATCGAGCGCTACCTGCAGCTCGTGGCGGAGGGCTCGATGACCATCGCCCAGCCGTCCACCCCGGCGAACCACTTCCACCTGCTGCGCCGCCAGGCGCTCGGTGAGATGAAGCGCCCGCTGATTGTGTTCACCCCGAAGTCCATGCTGCGCAACAAGGCGGCCGTCTCGCAGCCGGCGGACTTCATCGAGGTGGAGAAGTTCCAGTCCGTCATCGACGACCCGAACTTCGTCGAGCGCGGCAACAAGGTCATCGGCGACACCGACAAGGTGCAGACGATCCTGCTGTGCTCCGGCAAGATCTACTGGGACTTGGCCAAGAAGAAGGAAGAGGACGGCCGCGACGACGTCGCCATCGTCCGCGTGGAAATGCTCCACCCGATCCCCTTCAACCGCCTCTCGGACGCGTTCAAGAACTACCCGAACGCGAAGCAGATCCGCTGGGTCCAGGACGAGCCGGCCAACCAGGGCGCGTGGCCGTTCTACAACGAGCACCTGCGCGACCTCATCCCGGACATGCCGGAGATGGTCCGCGTGTCCCGCCGCGCCCAGTCCACCACCGCCACCGGTGTGGCGAAGGTGCACCAGCAGGAGGAAAAGCAGCTCCTCGAGGACGCGTTTGCAAAGTAGCTTGACGACGGCCTAACGGCCCCACCCGCCAAGCACCAAGGGCCCCGGGAAATCCCGGGGCCCTTCCTCGTGTCTGTGTATTACCGAGCTGCGCTACCTACCGCGCGCCGGATTGGTCGGCGGAGTCGCCGGCCGCAGCACCGCTGTCGTCCGGGTCGGCGACCTCGTCGGCGTAGACGTCGATGTGGGCGTACTCCATCATCCACTCGGCCAGCGCGTCCTCCACGCTAGAACCGTCCTCGACCTCGTCGACCATCTCCTCGATCCTGTCGCTGGCCATGACGCGGGTGATGAAGTTCAGGCGGTTGATCTCCCCTCGGTCGAACATGCCCGCGGTGAACAACGGGATCACGTTCTGCGGCAGGTCCCCGGCGCCGCTGCAGCCCTCTGCTGGCGACGGGTCGACGGTGCGCACCGACGCCGGAAGCGCCGCGACGGCAGCGTCGTACACGGTCTCCGGCATTCCTTCGGCGCCGGCCTCGGCCTCCTCGGCCAGCTGCTGCGCGGCCGCGGTGTTGGTCTCCACCACGAGCCGGCCCGTGCACGCCACCACGAAGTCCACCGGCTCCTCCCTCAGCACGCTCAAGGTGTCGTCGGTGGCGAAGTCGGCGGGGATGACGCTGGCGGGCCGGCCGAGCTGCTGCAAGATGTGGCGGTAGATCTCGCCCAACACCACCTGCTCCGGGTCGTCGGCGTCGATGCCGATGGCCACCGGGTCTTTGCCGGTGTGCTGCAACCCCGCGGCCGAGCACCCGCCGAGTGCCAATGCGGAGGCCGCCAGCGCGACAAACGCGCGGCGGGCGTTACGCATCGGGATTGGCGGGCGAAGCGTCGTCGTGAGACAGCTGCCCCGCGATGAGGTCGCGCGCACGCGGTGCCTCGTCCGGCTCGCAGAGCACGTCGTAGCGTCCGGCCACGATCGCCGTCGCCGAGGAGAAGTCGCGCTTGCCGCCGGTCAGGGCGTAGGCGACGGCGGCGAAGACCACACCGAAGATCGCGCCCATAATGAGCGTGGTGGTGAATATGGCCCAGCCGCTGCCGGGCTCGGTGAACAAGGACAGGATCAGTCCCAAAAACAGGCCCATCCAGAGGCCGGAGAGGGCGCCGGTGCCCAGCACCTTGCCCCACGTCAGGCGGCCGGTGATCTTCTCCACTTGCATGAGATCCACGCCCACGATGGACAGCTTCTCCACCGGGAACTGCGTATCGGACAGGGAATCCACCGCCTGCTGCGCTTCCGCGTACGTTTTGAAGCTGCCGACGGGCCAGCCGGTGGGCACTTCGCGCGCCACGCCGCGGGCGGGGTTATTCATGGGTGTTGTCATGCTCACCAGTGTATCGGTATTGCCTCGCCGCACCGTTATACTTCTCGGTGAGATGGCTACTGAACACACGATTACAGAAGCGGACGTCCTTACCGCCCTCGCGCGCGTGGAGGACCCCGAGATTGGCAAGCCGATCACCGAGCTGGACATGGTCGAGTCCGTGCGCATCACCGGCGCGGACGTGGCCGTGGGCATCTACCTCACCATCGCGGGTTGCCCGATGCGCGACACCATCGAGGGCAACGCGCGCGCCGTACTGGAAGAGCTCGACGGCGTGGGCGAGGTCAGCGTCGACCTGCACACGATGAGCGACGAGCAGCGCCGGGCGCTGGCGCTGAAGCTGCGCGGGGAGCAGACCGGGCCGGTGATCCCGTTCGCCGACCCGGACACGCGCACCCGCATCTACGCTGTGGCCTCGGGCAAGGGCGGCGTGGGCAAATCCTCCATGACCGTCAACCTCGCCACCGCGCTGGCTGCGCAGGGCCTGACCGTCGGCATCGTCGACGCCGACATCTACGGCCACTCCGTGCCCGGGCTCATGGGGTCGGACGACAAGGGCCCGACCGTGGTGGACGAGATGATCATGCCGCCGATCGCGCACGGCGTGCGCCACATCTCCGTGGGCCAGTTTGTGGAGGGCAACGCGCCGATCGTGTGGCGCGGTCCCATGCTCACCCGCGCCATCCAGCAGTTCCTGGCGGACGTGTACTGGGGCGACCTGGACGTGCTGTTCATGGACCTGCCGCCCGGCACCGGCGACGTGGCCATTACGGTGGCGCAGCTCGTGCCCAATGCCGAGCTTCTGATCGTGACCACCCCGCAGGCCGCGGCCGCCGAGGTGGCCGAGCGCGCCGGCACCATCGCGCAGCAGACGGACCAGAAGATCGCGGGCGTGATCGAGAACATGTCCGGCATGACCATGCCCGACGGCACCGTCATGAACATCTTCGGCGAGGGCGGCGGCGAGCAGGTGGCCGAGCGCCTCACGCAGCTGACGGATTCCGACGTAGCGCTGCTCGGCTCCATCCCACTCGACCCGACGCTGCGCGAACACGGCGACACCGGCACCCCCGTTGTCATCTCCGAACCGGACTCCCCCGCCGCGAAGGCCATCCGCGCGGTGGCCGACCAGCTGAAGGTCCGCCGCGAGTCCCTCGCCGGCAAAAACCTCAACCCGCGGGTTAAGTAATGTCCTCCCAGGAAAAGCCCTTGCTTTGCGACGGCCGCTCCGCCTGATCCCGCCGCGGCTGCTTCCGCGCCCCCGGCGCCGGTCGAGGCCCCGACTTCGTGGGCTCCGGAGCGGTCTGCATCGGGCCGGGTTGTGCCGGGCCGTCCACGGCTTCGTCTTCAAACAGCACCTTGGCCATGGCGCGACGCGGACCCATCGCCGCGTACTGGGTGACGGTGCCCAGCGGTTTCTTGATCTCGTCGAAGCCTTCCAGCTCGCCGTTGAGCTCCGCTTTCGCGTTGTTGATCGCCTTCTTCGCGGCGTAGATGGCCGCGCGCACGTCCTCGACGACCGACGGCAGGCGTTCCGGCCCGATCACGATGAGCCCGATGATCAGGATGAAGAAGATTTCGCCCCAGCCGATGTTGGAAAACACCTACGTCACCCTACTCCCTGCGCCGCTTGAGGGCCCCTAAGGATGACTGCACCGACGAGTGCAGCGCAGAGCCTAACCGGCCGAGCTTCCCGCGCGGCGCGCTGACACGGTCGCCGCTGACGTCGCTCCCGCCCGTCGCGTCGCTGCCGGGCTCATCCGCGCACAGCCCCGCCAAGCGCTCCACCAGCGAGGCCGGGGCATGCACGTCGGAGTCATCCACCACACGCAGCCGGTTGGCCGCCTTGCGTTGGCAGTCCACCTCCGAGCGGCACTCGTCGCACGCTGCTAGGTGCTTTGCGGCGCGATGGAAGGCCGAATCCGACAGCTCGCCGTCAACGAAGGCGGCGACCGCTTCGGGGTTGAGGTGGTCGGTGGATTTGAATTCGCGTTTGGCCATGCGGATCGCGTCGCTTGTCTAGCGGGTGCGGATGAGTTCCTTCGCGTGGGCGTCGTTGAGCGCCTGCGCCTCGAGGGACTCGCGCAGCTGCGCGCGGCCGCGGTGGATGCGCGAGCGCACGGTGCCCATCTTCACCCCGAGGGTCTCGCCGATCTCCTCGTACGTCATCCCCACAACGTCGCAGAGCACTACGGCGACGCGGAAATCCGGCGCGAGGCCGTCCAGCGCGCGTTGCAGCGCCGGGTCCAGGTTGGCCACGTTGTAGGCCTCCTCCGGCGTCATGTCGGTGCCGGGGACGCGCTCGTAGTCCTCCGGCAGCGCCTCCATGCGGATCTTGGCGCGGCGGCGCACCATGTCTAGAAACAGGTTGGTGGTGATGCGGTGCAGCCAGCCCTCGAAGGTGCCCGGCTGGTAGTTCTTCAAGCTGCGGAACACGCGCATGAAGGTCTCCTGCGTCAGGTCCTCTGCGTCGTGCTGGTTGCCGGAAAGGCGGTACGCGAGGCGGTAGACGCTATCGGCGTGCTCCTTCACCAGCTCCGACCACGTGGGCATGGCCCCTTCGCCAGCGTCGAAGGCGGCCGTGCCAGACAGTGGGGTTTCCTCGACGCTCATGCGGACCATTGTCGCAGACCGTGCTGCCATGCACCAGCTCCTCTCCTGTGAACTTCCTGGCTGCGCTCGCCCCGCTATGATTGCCGGTGTGAATGAGACCGCATTTACCCAACTGAGCACCTACATCGCCGCCCGCCGGGATCACGTCTCGGAGACGGTGGGCGACGCGCTGCGCCAGGCGCGCGAAGAAGCCGAGGAAAACGGCGTGGCCACCCCCAGCCCCGTCGTGGGCGACCTGCTCACCGTGCTGGCGGCTGGCAGCGAGGCCTCCCAGGGCGCCGTCGCCGTCACCCCCGCCGCTAGCGTCGCCGGTCTGCACATCCTCGCGGGCCTGCGCGAGAAGGCCACGTTAACCTGCATCGAGCCGGAGGCGGCGTTGCAGGCGGGCGCTAAGGGCGCGTTCCGTGCCGCGGGCTTCGCGCCGTCGCGGGTGCGCTTCCTCACCTCCCGTCCGCTCGACGTCATGGGACGCCTCGCCACCGGTGCCTACCAGCTCATCTACGCCGACGTTGCCGCCGTGCAGCTGCGCCCGCTCATCGACGCCGCGTGGCCCCTTCTCGCCCCGGGCGGCACGCTCGTCCTCGCCGGTTCGCTGCTCGACGGCACCGTGGCCGACACCACGCGCCGCGACCGTGAGACGGAGGCGGCGAGGGAGGCGGACGCTTTCGTCGACACGCTTGCGCTCGACGGCGCCGCCATTGCGCGCCTGCCTCTCGACGGCGGGCTGACGCTCGTGACCAAGCGGCGCTAAATCACCTCGCCCTTGCCCACGCAGACGACGCCGTTCGGAGAGACGGTGAAGCGCTCGCGATCGCGCTCGAGGTCCACGCCGATGATTTCGCCGTCGGAGACGTAGACGTTTTTATCCAGGATGCAGTGGCGCACCACCGCTCCCCGGCCCACGCGCACGCCCGGCATCAGCACCGAACCTTCTACGGTCGCGCCTTCCTCCACCCGCACGTCGGTGGACAGCACCGAATTACGCACGGTCGCGCCCGAGATGATGGAGCCGGACGCGACGATGGACTCCTGTGCAATGCCGCCCATGACGAACTTCGCCGGCGGCAGGTTGCCGTCCTCGGTTGCGTGGATGGGCCACGCCTTGTTGTACAGGTTGAACACGGGGTGAGAAGAGATCAGGTCCATGTGGGCCTCGTAGAACGAGTCGATGGTGCCGACGTCGCGCCAGTAGCCGTGGTCGCGCTCGGTGGCCCCGGGGACCTCGTTGCGCGAGAAGTCGTAGACGTTTGCCTCGCCCTGCGCCACGAAGTACGGGATGATGTCGCCGCCCATGTCGTGGCTGGAGTCCTCGTTTTGCTCGTCTTCCAGCAGCGCCTGGATGAGCGCCTCGGTGGAGAAGCAGTAGTTGCCCATCGACGCGTAGGTCACCTCCGGGTCGTCCGGGGTGCCGGGTGGGTCGGCGGGCTTTTCCAGGAACTCGGTGATCGTGCCATCGTCGTCCGCCTGAATGCAGCCGAACGCGTGCGCCTCCGAGCGCGGCACCCGGATGCCGGCCACGGTGGCGGACTTGCCGGACGCGATGTGGTCCTCCACCATCTGCGAGGGGTCCATGCGGTACACGTGGTCCGCGCCCAGGACAAGGACGTAATCCGGTGCGTCGTCATAAATAAGGTTCAGCGACTGCACGATCGCGTCCGCCGATCCCGAATACCACCGCTTGCCGCGGCGCTGCTGGGCCGGCACGGAGGCGATGTACTGCTGCGTGGGCCCAGAGACGTTCCACGCGGTGGCCACGTGGCGGTCCAGGGAGTGGGACTTGTACTGCGTCAACACCGCAATGCGCATGTAGCCTGCGTTGACGAGGTTGGACAGGACAAAATCGATCAGACGGTAGTTGCCGCCGAACGGCACGGCGGGTTTGGCGCGGTCGGCGGTGAGGGGGAACAGGCGCTTGCCCTCCCCGCCGGCCAGGACGATGGCGAGAACTCGTGGCTGGCTCTTCATACGCGCAAGGCTAATGAGAATTTTGGGCCCGTGCAGGGAATCGCGCACGTGCGTAGGCTCGGCGGGCATGAAAGTCGGAATGTTCACCCGCGAATACCCGCCGGAGGTCTACGGCGGCGCTGGCGTGCACGTCACGGAGCTGACGCGTTTCATGCGTGACATCGTGGACGTGGACGTGCACTGCATGGGCGCCCCGCGCGACGAAAAGGACGTCTACGTCCACGGCGTCGACCCCGCACTCGAGGACGCCAACGGCGCCATCAAGACGCTGTCCACCGGCCTGCGCATGGCCGACGCCGCTGGCGGGCTGGACGTGGTGCACTCGCACACCTGGTACGCGGGCCTGGGTGGCCACCTCGCCACGGCGCTACACGAGATCCCCCACGTGGTCACCGCGCACTCGCTGGAGCCGGACCGCCCGTGGAAGCGCGAGCAGCTCGGCGGCGGCTACAACGTCTCGTCCTGGTCGGAGAAGAACGCCTTCGAGTACGCCGATGCGGTCATCGCCGTGTCTGCCGGCATGAAGCAGGCGGTGCTCGAGGCGTACCCGCGTATCGACGCCGCGAAGGTGCACACCGTCTTAAACGGCATCGACCCGCAGAAGTGGTTCCCGGATACCGGCACGATCGCCGAGGAACTGGGTGTCGACCCCGACAAGCCCGTGGTCGCCTTCGTGGGGCGCATCACCCGCCAAAAGGGCGTACCGCACCTGCTCAAAGCTGCCCAGCGCTTCGACGACGACATCCAGCTCATTCTGTGCGCAGGTGCGCCGGACACCAAGGAGATCGCGGCGGAGACCGAAGGGCTCGTCGATACGCTGAAGGCACAGCGGGACGGCGTCTTCTGGGTGCAGGAGATGATACCGCCGGCAAAGGTGCGCGAGGTCTACTCGCTCGCCGACGTTTTCGTGTGCCCGTCCATCTACGAACCGCTGGGCATTGTCAACCTCGAAGCGATGGCTTGCGGCACCGCCGTGGTGGCCTCGCGCGTGGGCGGCATCCCAGAGGTCGTCGTCGACGGGGAGACCGGCATACTAGTGGACTACAGTGCCGACGACGCCGCCGGCTTCGAGCAGGGCTTGGCCGATGCCGTCAACGCCGTCGCGGGAGACGCCCAGCGCGCCGCCGCCATGGGCGATGCCGGCCTGACGCGAGCCAAGACCGAATTCTCCTGGGCAACCATTGCGCAAGACACCGTGAATATCTACAAGGGGCTGATGAGATGACCGTTTACCGTCCGGAACTACACGCGACCGCAGAGCGCGGCATCCTCGAAGGCCCCGCTGGCATCTACCGCACCGGCGGGCCGGACGACCGCGTCTGGCACATGTTCTACCAGTACCGCCCCACACCGGACGCGCCGAGCCGCTGGGGCCACGAGATCAGCGAGGGCGACTCCTTCAGCTGGCTCGAGTGCGACGACGTGATCGCGCCCGTCGGCGGCGAAACCGCCGTGCGTGCGGGCAGCGTCGCGTCCGCGGGCGAGGGCGTGGACTTGTACTTCACCTCCGCGACCGCGGCCGGCAACACCATTCAGATCGCGCACGTGGCGCACGTCGATGAGCTGTGCTCGGAGACGGATGAGGCGGAGGACGAGGAGGTCTCGAAGGCCGTCACCCGCCTCGGCGCCGTGGTGGAGGACGCCGCTGGCGCGACCAACTTCCGCTCCCCCTGCGTCGTGCCGAACTGGGACGCTGGCGTGGACCGCGAGCACGCGCACGAAGGATGGCTCATGCTGGCCGTCTCCGGGCCCGAAACTGCGCCCAAACCGGTCGTGCTCACCTCCGACGACGGTCGCGACTGGAAGTTCGAAGGCGCGCTCGAATTCGACGGCGACACAGGCATCGACCTCGACGCCTCCCTGGTCGCGCCGCGCATCGTGCGCCTGCGCGACGAAGTGGACGGCGAGATCCGCGACGTGCTGTTCATCACGCTCGAACGCGACGGCAAAGACACCGCCGTCTACGCCGTCGGCGAGCTGCACGGCCACCGGTTCCGCGTGGACACGCCGTTTACGCTCCTGGACCACGGCCACGACTTCACACGCCCGCGCAACACCACCTACAACCTAGCGGAGACGGCGAAGCTCTACGAGCGCGCCTACCTCTACGGGTTCATGACCAACACGGACCGCAACGGCGACCCGACCCGTGAGCCGAACTGGGACGCGGAAGGCTGGGCCAACGCGCTGACCCTCCCGCGGCGAGTCACGCTGCAGGGCGGACGCCTGTACCAGGTACCCGCCGTAGGCTTGCCGGACGCGGTGGACAGCACTGACCGCGCCCGCATGTGGGCCGGCCTGTGCGAGATCGCGCCGGGCTCCTCCGTCACAGTGGAGGTTCTCGACGGCAACGGCGAGCCGGGTGTGGTGATCACGCACTCCGGCGACCAGCTCACCCTGGATCGCCTCGACGGCTCCCCCGCCACCGCCACCTTGAACGACGAGGACGAGGACAACATCACCGTCATCGTCGACGGCTCGACCATCGAAGTCTACGCGGGCGGCGGCAGCGTCGTCATGTCCTCGCGCGTGTGGCTGGACGGCAACTGCTCCGGTATCCGCACCCGCGCGCACGACGGCGCGGCCATCTACAACGAGTGGCGCCGCGGCTACATGGGCTAGCCGCCTCTCGTTGTTGTGTTAGGCCTTGCGCATGCGGACGAGCTGTGCGCGGGCGGTGACCTCCATCTGCTCCGGCAGTTCCGCCAGGCGCGCCTGCAGCACCTCCGGGTCTAAGTGGCGCGCCGACGGGCTCATGCCCACCTGCGCAGCGATGGCGTCGCGGCCGAGCTGCATGGGAAATTCGATGAGTTCCGGGTCCGCCGCGGGTGCCAGGTGACCCGCGGACTGGGCAACGAGCCGCTCGATCTTGCCATCCTCGACGCCCAGGATGCCCAGGGGTTCGCGCAGCTCGTCGAGGTGGCCTTGATCCGCGACGAGCATGACGGCCTCCCCGCCGTCCACCAGCACGCGCGCGAATTCCGCCGGGTTGCGCGGCGCGAACACCACCGCCAGCGCGTGGACGGAGCCGGTGCGGATGGGCAGCTGCTCCCACACGTCCGCCACCACGGCGCCCACGCGCGGGTGGGATTTAGCCAGGTGCTTGGCGGCCGGGACGGACACGTCGAGGCCCACGCCGCGCGCGCCCTCGATCAGGTCGAGCGTGTGCGCCAAGTAGTAGCCGGTGCCCGCGCCGGCCTCCATGACAATTGGATCGGCGTCGCCGGCGGCGCGCTCCACAACGTCGGCGACAGCGTCGGAGACGGCCTCCACAAACCGCGCGAAATGGCCGTTGGACAGGAACGTCTCGCGGGAGTTGACCATCTCCAGCGAATCGCCCTCGTGCCCGATGCCCTTGCCGGCCGCCAGGGTGACGTAGCCTTGCTTGGCCACATCATAAGAATGCCCCGATTCGGAGACGAGACGGGCAAATCCGTCCGCGCCCCGAAGCGGGGTGAGGTCTGCCGGGTCGGCCAGCACGTCCACAATGTCGTTGAGCATGTGGCGATACTACCGCGTTAGGCTTCTGCGGCCTCCGTGAGCAGACGGCCGAGCTCGCCGGCCTCTTCCTTGGTCAGCTCCACCACGAGACGGCCGCCGCCGTCGGACGGGATGCGCATCACGATCTTGCGGGATTCCTCCACCGCTTCCATCGGGCCACTGCCGGTACGCGGCTTCATTGCTGCCATTCGCTTACGCTCCTTTTACTTCGTGATGACGGACTGCGGACGATCCTACCTGAGCATCCCGCCTATCGACGGGCCCAAGGCGCCCACCCGCCAACTGCTCCAGCAGCGCGTCCACCTGATCCATGCGGTATCCGCGGTGCACCACTTCGAGCTGGATGTCGCCGAAGTTGCCGTCTTCCACGGCGCGCCGGTTGGCCTCTTGCACCTCCGCGGTGGGCGGCATGGGCGGCAGCGCTTCCCCGCGGCCGAAGACCGAGGCGAACACGCGTACGCCAACGATGCTGAGCGCCACGAGGATGAGGATGAGCACGATCCAGGAGAACATGGCGGTCAGTTTAACCGTCGACCCAGGCAGGGCGCTCGCGCACCTCGGCGTCGCCCACCCCGGCGCGCGCGAGGATGGTGCGCGCCACCACGTCGGCCATCGGGCCCAGTTGCGTGAGCGGCCGGTTCCGGTGCTCGCGCGGGCTCAGGTCGGCCTGCGCGATGGCGGCGGGGGTGTGGGCGGACGCGACGTCGATAAGCAGTCCCGCCTCTACCCCGTAGCCCGCGACAAACGGCATCCGTAGTGCGGTGGAGCGGCGGATGGCGTACTCGCCTGCAAGGGGTTGACGGATGTGCGCGAGCTCGGGGAACAAGGCCCTCAGCAGCGGTTTCGCGGTGAGCTCGGTGACGCGGCCGCCGGCGTGGGCGCGCTCGTAGGCGGCTTTGACCAGGTGGACGGTGTCGTCGCGAAACGGTGCGGCGAGCGCGTCGACCCACCACGGCTCGAGCGACGTCACATCCGCGTCGATGAACACGACGACGTCGCCGCTGGCCGCCTTCACGCCGCGCCACAGCGCCTCGCCCTTGCCATCCCACGGCTCGCGCGGATCCACCTCGCGCCACGGCACCACCCGCGCACCGGCTGCGGCGGCGCGCTCGGCGGTGGCGTCGGTGGAGTCCGGGTCGACGACAAGCACCTCGTCGGCGCACGACTGCAGACATGCCTCGACGACCCCGGCCACGGTGTCCTGCTCGTTGAGCGCCGGGATCACCACGCTGATGCTCACGCGAGCCCCCGGACGGTGTGCAGCGGCGCCATGTCGCCTGTGATGGCGGCCGTCATGCGGATCACGTCCACGGTGGCCTCCACCTCGTGGACGCGGAAGGCTGCCACACCGTGCGCCGCGGCCCACGCAGTGGCCGCGAGGGTGCCGGGGACACGCTCGGCAACGTCCGCGCCGCCGATGCCGCGGTTGACGGTCTCGCCCACGAAATCCTTGTTGGACAGCGCCATCAGCACCGGCCAGTCGGTGGCCACCAGCTCGTCCACACGGCGCAGCAGCTCCAGGCCGTGGTAGGTGTTCTTGCCAAAGTCGTGGGTCGGATCGATGAAGATTTTCTCCTCGGGCACGCCCAGGTGAACAGCCCGCTCAGCCAGCGCGGTGGTCTCTGCGATGACGTCGGCCACCACGTCGTCGTAATGCACCCGGTGCGGGCGGGTGCGCGGTGTCACTCCGCCGGTGTGCGAGCAGACGTAGCCCACGCGGTGCGCGCCGGCCACCTCCACGAGTTCCGGGTCGAAGCCGGCCCACGTGTCGTTGACCAAGTCGGCACCCGCGTTGATGGCCGCCTCGGCCACCGGCGCCCGCCAGGTGTCCACGCTGATGGTCACGCCCGGGTGGCTTTGGCGGGCCAGCTCGATCGTGGGCACCACGCGCTCGATCTCGGCGGTGACGGACACGTCGTCGCCAGGCCCCGCCTTCACACCGCCGATGTCGATGATGGTGGCGCCGGCGGCCACGGCGGCGTCGATGCGCTCGAGCGCCTTCTCCGCCGCGAACGTGGCGCCCTTGTCGTAGAACGAGTCAGGCGTGCGGTTGACAATCGCCATGACCTGGGCAAGCGGCCTACTCATTGTTGAGGCGCTGGTCCGTCATCTCGCTGTGGGCGTCCACGATGTGGGCCACGGCCTCCTCCACGGAGTCCGTGACCAGGTACAACTTCTCGTCGCCGGGCGTGATCAAACCGCGGGCGAGCAGCTGGTCTTCGATCCACGCCGTCAGACCAGACCAGAACTCGGTGCCGATGAGCACGATCGGGAAATTGGTCACCTTGCCGGTCTGCACCATGCACAGCACCTCGAAGACCTCGTCCAGCGTGCCGAATCCGCCAGGCAGCGCGATAAACGCCTGCGAATACTTCAAAAACATGGTCTTGCGGGCAAAGAAGTAACGAAAGTTCAGCCCCAGATCCACCCAGTCGTTGAGGCCCTGCTCGAAGGGTAGCTCGATGCCCAAACCCACCGACAGGCCGCCGGCGTTGTGGGCGCCCCGGTTCGGCCCCTCCATGAGCCCTGGCCCGCCGCCGGTGATCACGGCGTAACCGGCATCCGCCAACGCGCGGCCGACCTCGTGGGCCTGCTCGTACTCCGGGGTGCCCTCCCCCAGCCGCGCCGAGCCGAAGACGGTGACAGCCTTCGGCAGGTCGGACAGGGCGTCAAAGCCGGCGACGAACTCGGACTGGATGCGCATCACACGCCACGGGTCCTCGTGCTTCCACTGCCCGTCGGCGTGGCCGGCGGACTCGAGCAAGCGCTGGTCGTGCGTGGAGGTTTGACGGTCCTCACCGCGCAAGGCGATTGGGCCGCGCAGCTTGCGGTCACGGTCCGGGCGGGGGATGTTCAGCGGGGCCATGTGGAACTACTCGCTTTCGTTGGCGCTCAGGTACGACAGCAGCTGCTCGGAGACCTGCGTGATCTGGTCTACCGGGCACTGCTCGTCCTTCTTGTGGGCGAAGCCGGGGTCGCCGGGGCCGAAATTGACCGCGGGCACACCCAGGCTAGAAAAGCGCGCCACGTCCGTCCATCCGAACTTCGCGCGGAACTGCCCGCCCACCGCCTGCACCAGCCCGGCAGCCACCGGGTCGCCCAAGCCTGGCAGCGCGGCTGGGGAGATGTCGTCGTAGGTCAGCGTCAGCTCGTCGTCAAGCTGCAGCGCTTCTTCTAGGTGCGCCTTCGCGTCGTCCACGGAGCGGTCCGGGGCGTAGCGGAAGTTTACGATCAACCGCGCGTGGTCCGGGATGGTGTTCGTGGCCACAAACCCCTCCATGCCAACCACGTTGAGCCCCTCGCGGTACTCGCAGCCGTCAATGACGACGCTGCGCGGCTCATACGCGGCGATGCGGGTGAGCACGCCGGCAAGGTCGTGCGCGGCGTTGTGGCCGAGCCAGCTGCGCGCGGAGTGAGCACGAGTGCCGTGCGCGTCGACGAAGACGCGGATGGAGCCCTGGCAACCGGCCTCGATGATCGCACCGGACGGCTCGCCGAGGAGCGCAATATCGCCCTCGAGCAGCTCCGGGTGATCGCGCTCCAAGTGGAACAGGCCGTTGTGCTCCTGCGCAACCTCCTCGCCCTCGTACGCGATGACGGTTAGATCGTGCGCGGACTTGCCCGGGGCCGCCAGGCGCGCAAACGCGTTGAGGGAGCAAGCCATGCCGGACTTCATGTCCACGGAACCGCAGCCGTGGAGGATCCCATCGACGAGCCGATGGGGCGTGTTGTCCGCGAGCGGCACCGTGTCGATATGCCCGGCGAGGACCACCCTGCTCTCAAGCCCGAAATTCGTGCGCGCGACCACGGTGTTGCCGAAGCGCTCCACCTGCGCGTGCTCGAGGCCGCGCAAGGCCTGCTCAATCGCGTCCGCGATCGCCTCCTCATGGTGCGAGGGCGACTCGATATCCACGAGCGCCGCGGTGAGGTCAACTGGGTCAGCGAAAAGATCTAACGTAGTCACACCGCGATCCTACGTTCGCCGCATCCGTGTGTGTCGGCGTTGCCGAGTACAGCGGCATATACAGACCGGCATATAAAGACCAGCGCCCAATCCGCGGAGTTTAAGGTGTTTCCCATGTCGACACCTGTTTCCCCTGTCGCGGACTCCAACGCGCTCGCGCGCGGGCTGAAGACGCGCCACCTCACCATGATGGGCCTCGGCTCCGCCATCGGCGCCGGCCTGTTTCTGGGCACCGGCGTGGGCATCGCCGCCGCTGGGCCTGCGGTGCTGATCGCGTACGTCATCGCCGGGTTCATCACCGTCTGCTTCATGCAGATGCTCGCCGAGATGGTCGCCGCGCGCCCCTCCTCGGGCACGTTTTCCACCTACGCCGCCCAGGCGTTCGGCCCGTGGGCGGGGTTCACCATCGGCTGGCTGTACTGGTTCATGATGATCATGATCATGGCCGTGGAAATCACCGGCGCCTCCGCCATTGTGGCCACGTGGTTCGGTATCTCGCCCTGGATCCCCGCACTGGCCGCGATCGTGGTGTTTACCGTGATCAACTTCTCCGCGGTGAAAAACTTCGGGGAATTCGAGTTCTGGTTCGCGCTGATCAAAGTCGCCGTCATCGTCGCGTTCCTCATCATCGGCGTGGCGCTGTGGCTCGGGTTGCTACCCGCGGGCGGCTTCGTGGGCTTGAGCAACGTCAGCGAGGTGGGGTTCATACCCAATGGCTGGTCCGGCGTGGCCACAGCGCTTCTCGCAGTGGCGTTCGCGTTCGGCGGCATCGAGCTCGTCACCGTCGCCGCCGCGGAGTCGGAAGACCCGCAGGCTGGCGTGCACTCCGCCATCCGCTCCATCATCTGGCGCATCTCGGTGTTCTACATCGGGTCCGTGCTGTTGATTGTGCTGCTGCTGCCGTTCGACCAAATCGGCGGGGCGGACTCCGCGGCGGATTCGCCATTTACCGCAGTGCTGGAAATGGCGAACATCCCCGGCGCTGTAGGAATTATGGAGGCCGTCATAGTGGTGGCGCTGCTGTCGGCGTGCAACACGCAGATCTACGGCTCGTCGCGCTTCTTGCAAAACCTCGCGGTGCGTGGCGACGCACCTGCCTCGTTCGCGCGCACCGACAACCGCGGCGTGCCGGTGCGCGCCGTCGTCGTCTCGGTCATCTTCGGGTTCGCTGCAGTAGCGCTGCAGTACTGGAACCCGCCGGGCCTGCTCGCCTTCCTGCTTAACGCGGTCGGCGGCTGCCTGATCGTGCTGTGGATCGTCGTCGCACTGTCGTTCGTGCGCATCCACCCCACGCTCGTGGCCACGGGCGAGATCACCGAGGTGCGCATGTGGGCACCGACCGTCCTGCCGTGGGTCATGATCGCGCTGTCCGCCGGCGTGATCGCGCTCATGCTGGCAGACCCGGACGGCCGCTTCCAAATGCTGGCCGTCGCGGTCGTCGTTGGCGTCATCGCGCTAGCAAGCGCAGTACATGGAAAGAGGGAACGGTAAATGGCCGAAGGAACGTCGATTAGCGAAGGCGATTTGGGCTCGGGCCTGAAATCGCGCCACCTCACCCTCATGGGGCTGGGTACCGCGGTCGGGGCCGGGCTGTTCCTCGGCGTCGGCGTGGGCATCCGCGCGGCCGGGCCCGCGATCCTCATCGCGTACGTGATTGCCGGGCTGATCGTCATCGCGGTGATGCGCATGCTCGGCGAAATGGCGGCCGCCCACCCCTCCTCAGGCTCCTTCGCCACCTACGGGCGCATGGCGTTCGGCCACTGGGCCGGGTTCTTGCTCGGGTGGATCTACTGGTTTTTGCTCATCATGGCGTGCGGCGCCGAGCTCACGGGCGCGTCCGCGATGATGGCGGGTTGGTTCGACGTGCCGCAATGGGTGCCCGGGTTGATCGTGGTGGCGGTGCTCACCGCCGTGAACCTCGCGCAGGTGAAGGGCTTCGGCGAGTTCGAGTACTGGTTCGCCATGATCAAGATCGCCGTCATCCTGGGGTTCTTGGTTATCGGCGCGCTGCTATGGCTCGGCGTGCTGCCCGCCAGCGGCTTCGTCGGTTTCGGCAACGTCCGGGAATCCGGGTTCGCCCCCAACGGCATCAGCGGCATCGCGGCGGGGCTTTTGGCCGTGGCGTTCGCGTTCGGCGGCATTGAGGTGGTCACCATCGCCGCCGCCGAGTCCGAGAACCCGGCAGATAACGTCAAGCGAGCCGTGAACTCGATCATCTGGCGCATCGCACTGTTCTACATCGGATCCGTGGCCGTGATCATCCTGCTGCTGCCGTACGCCGCCATCGACGGAGCCGATTCCGCCGCTGACTCTCCGTTCACCGCCGTGCTGGAAATGGCCAACATCCCGGGGGCGGCCGGCTTCATGGAGGTGGTGATCGTGCTCGCACTGCTGTCCGCGTTCAACGCGCAGATCTACGGCACCTCCCGCCTGGGCTACCAGCAGGCGCTCGAGGGCGACGCCCCGCGCTGGATGGCGGCAACCAACGCCGCGGGCGTGCCGCGCAACTCGGTGCTGGTGTCCGTCTTCTTCGCGTTCGTGGCCGTCGGCCTGCAGTGGTGGAACCCGCCCGGGATGATCGACTTCATCATGTCCGCCACCGGCGGGTGTCTCATTGTCACCTGGATCATGATCACGTTGAGTTTCATCAGGCTCCACCCGCGCATCCGCTCCTCCGCAGTGCGCGTGCGCGGCGCGTCGTGGGTGCCGCGGGTGACACTCGCGGCACTGCTGGGGTTGACGGTGCTCATGCTTTTCGACGACGCTTCGCGCTCCCAGGTCATTAGCGTCACCATTCTCTCCCTGGCACTTGTGGCCCTGTCGTTCCTCACCCGCACCAGGGGTGCCGTAAGGTGAGCGGCATGACTTCTCCAACCTCTGCATATGCACGTGGCGTAGCCACCATCACCCACGACGGCACCGTCCTCGACGTTTGGTACCCGGCACCGAAGATCGACGAGGCCACGGGAGAGACCGGGACCCGCCGTTTGGAGGAAGCGGACGCTCGCTTCGCTGACCTAGTTGGTCCGGACGAGGCCCGCGGCGTGGCGCGCGTGGCCGTGGAGACCACCATCGCGGACCTGGCCGAGCCAGCCGTGGACGCCTACGACGTTTACCTGCGTCTGCACCTGCTGTCGCACCGGCTAATCCGCCCGCACGGCGCCAACATGGACGGCGTCTTTGGCCTGCTGTCGAACGTGGTGTGGACGAACTACGGCCCGTGCGCCGTCAGCGATTTCCAGCTCACCCGTGGCCGTCTCGCCGCGAAGGGCCCGGTCGTGGTGTTCTCCGTGGACAAATTCCCGCGCATGGTGGACTACGTGGTGCCGTCCGGCGTGCGCATCGGCGACGCGGACCGCATCCGCCTCGGCGCGCACCTGGCCGAGGGCACGACGGTCATGCACGAGGGGTTTGTAAACTTCAACGCCGGCACGCTCGGCGCCTCGATGGTTGAGGGCCGCATCTCCGCGGGCGTCGTCGTGGGGGACGGCACCGACATCGGTGGCGGCGCTTCTATTATGGGCACCCTCTCCGGCGGCGGCAAGGAAGTCATCTCGCTCGGCGAGCGCTGCCTGCTCGGTGCCAACGCAGGCGTGGGCATTTCGCTTGGCGACGACTGCATCGTCGAAGCCGGCCTCTACGTCACCGCCGGCACCAAGGTCGTGCTCACCGCGCCGGTAGCCGAGGCCCTGGGCAAAGAAGCCGGCAGCACCGTGAAGGCGCTGGAGCTTTCCGGTGCTAACGGCCTGCAATTCCGCCGTAACTCCGTATCCGGCGCCGTTGAAGCCGTACCCGCAAAGGGCATTGAGCTCAACGAGGCCCTGCATGCCAACTGACCTCGATGGTCACCCGCTTGTCGACGGGGATTTGACCCTGCTCCCCTGGCGGGATGTCACGTCGATTCCGGGGGTGCGTGACGACCTCGTTGCAGCCAGCAACGACCCCGAGATGGTGCGGTGGACCACCGTGCCGCACCCCTACACCGCAGCGCACGCCGACGAGTTCCTCGGCGCCCCCGCCCCAGGTGTCGCTCGGTGGGCCTACGTTGTCGACGGGCGATACGCGGGCAATATCGAGCTGCGCCCTAACGGGATCCTGGGTTACAACACCGCCCCGTGGGCCAGGGGCCGGGGCCTGACTCTCCGGGCGGTCCGTTTGGTCACACAGCGAGCGGTCGCCGACGGCGTGCGTCGCCTGGAGATCCACGTGGCTGTAGGAAACGCGGCGTCACGCAGCGTGGCGCAAAAAGCCGGCTACACGTACGATGGCCGCTTGCCCGAGCCCGCGCGTCAGCGGGGCTACGTGGACGAACTAGTCCGCTACGTCCTGCTTGCCGAAGACGCCCCGAAGAGAACGGACATCGCGCCGTAAGGGTGGTAACTGTTGGGCACCCGCCACCCGTGCGGCGAAACCCACATCGGGGTGCCACCAACCCGTCGCACGCTCCCGCGGGTGTCGGCGTGCGCGGGTACATCGTGGTTGATCTGGTTGTGGTAGTGGCAGACCGGCGCCAAGTTGGACATATTCGTCTCCCCGCCCTGGGACCACGCTTGTATGTGGTGGATCTCGCAATCGTCCGAACCGTGGCGGCATCCCGGCCACGGGCACACGGTCAGCGTCATTCGCGCCAAGTCCCGCTGCTTGTCGTTCGCGTAGCGCGATCCGCGGTACAGATTCACTGCACCCTCCGACGGATGGAAGAGGGCAACCTCCCCAAACCCGGGCTGCATTGCCAGATACTCGGCGCCGCTAATGGTCGTGCCGTCAGTGAGACCAAGGATCACGTCGTCCCCCTCGCCGCGGAGAATCTTCACGTGCTGATCGAGCCCCACCACCACAATCGGTCGACGAACACCGCGGTGCACCCCGCCGCCGCTGCCCCGGATGAGATCCAAGAACCTGCGCAGCATTTGCGGCCCCGGAGGCTTTGAAGGGTCGAGCCCGTCGTGCAGATAGTGCTCGATGTCCGCGATGTCGTGTTCATCAGCGGTGACGCGCATCGTCCGCGTCCCGTGCACCGACCTGCCCACCGTAACTTGCAGCTTCGGCTTCGTCCGCGCGGGTTTCAGAATGAGACGATCCGCCTTTGCTTTGAGCGCCTGATGGGTGGATGCGGCCTCAAGTAACTTCCGGCGCACGCGCCACCGCTCAGCCTCGTTGGGGATCAGTTTCAGCCGGTCTTCGATGTATACCAGCTGACTCAGGGGGAACTCTTGGGCCGCTTGCAAGCCCAGCCGCTGCTGCTTCGCCCACCTTGTCGCGCCGTAGTACACCGCGTGCAACGCGGCCCACTTTGTGGCCACGTTCGGGATCACGCCGGCGGCGATGGCGGCGCGTTTGTCAAAGCCGACAAGCACGCCGATTGAGGGCTGCGTGTCAAGGAATTCTTGGAATGGCGTCATGCCTGAAGACGCTAGAGTGGCGGACGCACCAAGAAAAGACCCCAGGCGGAAATGTGGATAACTCCGCCAGAAAATTCCACAAATTGCAGCTAGATTACGGTTTTGGGTTTTCCGAAAGCCCAGAATTTGTTGATGATGAAGTTCACGGGCATCGCAATGAACGTCGAAATCGCCTGGGCCCAGTACGACTTGGTGCGCAGGCCGGTTGAATCGTCGAACACGCTGTCCGGCAAGCCGATGGGTGTCGTCGGGTTCATAAGCAAGGTCATACACGTCAGCGACACGGCGAACGCGAGCGCGCCCGTGGCGAGGAAGGGGAAGAACCCGCGCAGCCATGAGCGCCCGTGCACGCCCCGGAAGGTCCACGAGCGGTTGAGTTGGTAGTTCCACGTGTTAGCCAGCAGGAACGCGAGTGTTGACAGGACGTGGTACCACCGCACGTTCCACCGGGTGGAGCCGAGCTGGGCAACCACGTCGTTGGCGTGGAGGCCCAGGCCGTTTTCCAGCCCCTTATTGGCCAGGTAGAACACCACGAAATTCACAAGTACGCCGGAGCCGCCGACGATGCCGAAGCGCACGAACTGCCGCAGCCCCGTTGCAAACCGCACCGCGGTGCTACCGCCAGTTGGCGCCGGAACCGGCGTGACGTGTTGGTCCAGCGCCACAGGCGACCTCCTTGGAAAACTACGCAAAACTTTCGTAAGTGTAGTCCCGTGGGCGGGCGGTTAAGAAACCAGGCGCGCCGCGGCTTCTGCGGTGCGCTCGTCGGTTGCCGTGAGCGAGATACGCACGTGGCTCGCCCCCGCGGGGCCGTAGAAGTCTCCGGGGGCAGCCAGAATGCCGCGCTCCGCCAACCAGTCGAGTGTCTCCCGGGAGCTCATCGCTTCTCGACGGCACCACAGGTACAACCCGGCATCAGAGTCGTCGATCGTGAAGCCCGCCTCCGGCAGCGCCTGCAGCAGCGTCAGTCGGCGCTGGGCGTAGACGGAACGCTGCATCTGTTCGTGCAGGTCGTCGCCGAGGGCTGCGACCATAGCGGCCTGGATGGGCCCGGGCACGATGAGGCCAGCGTGCTTACGCACCTCCAGCAGCTCCTGCACCAGCGCCTCGTCGCCGGAGATAGTGCCGGCGCGGTACGACGCCAGGTTGGAGGTCTTGGACAGCGAGTGCAGCGCAAGCAGACTCGTGTTGTCGCCGTCAGTGACGGACGGATGCAAGATGGACACCGGCTCGGCGGACCAGCCGAGGTAGAGGTAGCACTCGTCGGAGGCGATGATAGCGCCGGTCTCGCGTGCGAACGCGACCCACTCGCGCAACCGCTCTACCGAGAGCACTCCCCCGGTCGGGTTGGACGGCGAGTTCACAAACACCAGCGCGGCGTCGCGCGGGGCTTCAGACGGGTTGTCACACCGCACGACCTTGCAATCGGCCATGAGTGCGCCGACCTCGTACGTGGGGTACGCGACCTCCGGGATTACAACAGTGTCGCCGCGCAGGCCGAGCAGCGTGGGCAGCCACGCCACGGCCTCTTTCAAGCCGATGACCGGCAGCACTGACTTCTCGTTCAGCTCGGGGATGCCGAAGCGGTGCTCGAGAGCGTCCACAATGGTCCGGCGCAACTCCGGTGTGCCCGCGGTTTGCGGGTAGCCGGGCGCCGCAGCGGCCTCGGAGAGCGCGAGTTGGATCGACGGCGCCACCGGGTCCACCGGCCCGCCGACGGAAAGGTCAATCAACCCTCCCTCGTGCGAGGTTGCACGCTCGCGCACGTCCGCGATCGTGTCCCACGGGAAGTCGGGCAACCGGGAACCGAGTGGGGTGCGAGCCAACGGCCTAGTCCTGGTTCTGCGGCGGCAGCGCGGCCACAAACGGGTGGTCGAAGTCCTGCGGGCCGGTCTTGGCCGCGCCGCCCGGGGAGCCGAGCTCGTCGAAGAAGCCGACGTTGGCGTCGTAGTACTCGCTCCACTCGTCCGGGGTGTCGTCCTCGTAGAAGATAGCTTCGACCGGGCAGGCCGGTTCGCAGGCGCCGCAGTCGACGCACTCGTCGGGGTGGATGTAGAGCATGCGCTTGCCCTCGTAGATGCAGTCAACGGGGCACTCTTCAACGCAGCTGCGGTCCATGATGTCGACGCACGGTTGAGCAATCACGTAAGTCATGGCAACAGTATGTCACTTCGAGCGAATGAGAGGCCAAACGCCACCCACTATCCCGGCGAGCAATAACGCCAGCGACCAGCCGGTCGGCGGGAGCAGCGCCAATGAAACCAAAAACCCGGCCACCCACACCGCGAGCGGGAGCAGGGCCCACTTCGACGACCACAAGCGCGCGGTTTTGGTCACGACAGCGTTGAACAACAGCGCCGCAACGACCCACAGCCAGTTGAGGTAGACGGCCTCGAGCACCAGCGACACCAGCGCGCCGATGCTCAGCCACACCAGGCCGGCGATTGCTTCGCGGCGCGTGAAGTCGTCGCGCACGACGGGCTCGGTCATCGCGCGATTCCGGCGAGGGGCGAAGCTGCGTCGTCAAGCGGGAGTCCCGCGCCCAACTGGTAGTGCTCGACGCGCTGGATCGGCTGCACGATGAGGTTGGAAAGCGCGTAGTACACCACGGGGCCCGACGCGAGCGCAGCGTGCGGGTTGACGTCGGTGGTGCGCCCGTCCGCGATCCACAGCTGGGTGGCGTGAGCGCGCATCGCTTCGACCTTGGCGCTGTAGGCGGCGTCGTCCAACTCAACGCGCAGGTCGGACGAGTCCACGCCGTCGAGCTCGCCGTCTTCCGGCAAGCGCCAGCCTGCGGGTGCCTCGGCCGGCATCAGCGCCGCGGTTTCCTCCGCCAGCCGCACCGCCCAGAGGATCCGGGGAACCTTCACGCGTTGGGCCGCGGCGTGCGTGATCTCGTGGGCGCGGATGTGGTCCGGGTGGCCGTAACCGCCGTCGGGGCCGTACGTGAGCACGAGATGGGGCCGCTCCGCCGCAAAGATCGCCGCGAGCTTCTCGACGGCAGCTTCGCCCGAATTCACAAACGCCCGGGGATTCCTGCTCGCCGGGGAGCCCTCCATGCCCGAATCCCGGAAACACCCGGCGCCGCCGAGGAACGTGCCGCGCGCGCCCATTGCCCGTAGCGAGCGCTGCAGCTCCTGGATGCGGAACCCGCCGAGCTGGTCGGCTTGATCCGCCACCAGCTGCTGGTACGGCTCGCCGATGACTTCGCCCTCCTCGCCGAGAGTGCAGGTCACCACGAGCACATCCGCGCCACGGGCGGTGAGGGCGGCGATGGCGCCGCCGGTGGTGATGGCCTCGTCGTCGGGGTGGGCGTGCACGGCTACAACGCGGTAGCCGGCCAGATCTCGTGCGGTCATGGAACCTCCTGGATTGATGTACGCCGACCCACTGTATCGGCCAGTTTCCACGCGGCTGCAGAGGACAACCCTCCGGGCCACTCCCCCGCCGCCGTTCCCCGGGCGGTGATCCCGCCGGCGGTGGCGGCGAGTCGGGTTTCGTGCAGCAAGGGAACCCACAGCACCTCCCGGCTTTCCAGCTCTGCAACGCGCTCGGTGGCGGCCGCCAGTTCGAGATCGCCGCCGAGGATACGGGCCGCGAGCTCGTCCCCGCCCGGCGTGCAGTACCCGGAGAGGTTGCCGGCGCGACCGGTATCCGGCGGGCACGCGATCCGGCCCGCTAGCGCCGCTTGCCTGCCCTGTTCGGCTCGCCAGTGCACGACCATGTCGACCTCGCCCGACGGAAGCCCCTGGCCTGCGATAGAACCGAGGTCCTTCGCCACCGCCTTTGCGGGCACCCCTGCGTTGTTGAGGATGTCCACCATGGACCGCGCCGCCGCCGAGGCAGCCGGGTCGGCGGCATCTGCAGCGACGCGCAGCACTTTGCCCTGAGCGGCGAGCTGTTGAAGCAGCGCGAGTGATCCGGAGGCGGTCGGCGCCGCGGCATCCACGTCGGTGGTGCGGCGGGCGGCGATGTGTGCCAGCAGGGGGACGTCGAGAAGCGAACGCACCTCGGCGCGCGCTTGAGAGCTCAAACCGCTGGTGGTGGAAAGGGTCACGCCGAGCGTGCGGCCGCCGGGGAATGTGCGCAGCTGCGCACCCGGAATTAAGCCCAGGACGTCTTTGGTGGTGTCCTGCGGCGCCATATCCACAAACGCGAGCTGGCCGCTGCGCAGCTGGTCTGCGACTTGGATGGTCTCGCGCGCGGCGACAAGCGTGAGAATGTCAATCGGCGCCGGCTCCGGCCCCCAGAACCGGTCGTTGCGGTTGAGCGTCACCGTGCCGTGCGCGCGGTCGACTTCGCGCACCAGGTAGCGGCCGGCAGACGCCGGGACGGTGTTACGCAGCGCGACCGCGAAGTCGGCGGCATCCGCGTCGAGGAGGTGGGACGGCAAAAGGTGGTGGAACAGCACCCGCCAGTCCCCCACGGGCTGTGCGAAGTCCACATCCACGACCTTGCCGCCGGGGCCGCTGACGCGGACGTCCGCGACGGCGCGGTAGACGGCCGGGTCAACCACGCCCGGAGTGCGGGTCATGCCCCGCCACAGGTAGGCGAAGTCGGCGCCCGTGATCGGGGTACCGTCGGACCACTGCGCGTCGGGGGTGATGATGTAGCGCACGGTGAAGGCGGCTGGCGAGGTCGCCAGGACAGAGGCACCGACAAGCAAGTTGGTGTCCATGGCGCCGTCGGGCCCAAAGGCGCTGGGCAAGGTGAGATCCGCGATGCCGTGCACCACCGCGGACTCGTCGCTTGCAAGGTGCGGGTTGAAGCCCGCCCGCACCGGGTCCACGGCCACCTCCGCCTGTGGCCTGCTCGCAGGCTCCGCCGGCGTCGGCTCTTCCGCAGGCGCGTCGGTTTCCCGCGCGGTCGTGGTCGTCTCCTGTTCCGCCTCAACCACCGGCGGCGGGCCCGGATTCGCGGCACAGGACGCGAGGAGACCGAGCACGGAAAGCGCCGCCGCAGCTCGGGTGGCTGGACGGCGCGTTCTACTCAGGTGCATGAAGGAACAGGCTAGCTGTTCTTCTGCTTCGCGCGGGAGCGGGCGCGGCCGCGTTCAGTGGCGTTGAGGATGATTTTGCGCACACGCATTGCCTCGGGCGCGACCTCGACGCACTCGTCGTCGTCACAGAACTCGATGGCCTCGTCCAAGGAGAGGGTGCGCGCCTTCTGCAGCGTCACGGTGGCGTCCGCGGTGGCGGAACGCATGTTGGTGAGCTTCTTTTCCTTGGTGATGTTCACGTCCATGTCCTCGTCGCGGGAGTTCGCGCCGACGACCATGCCCTCGTAGGTTTCCGCGCCCGGCTCCACGAAGAAGTCGCCGCGGTCAGCGAGCTGCTGCAGTGCGTATGCGGTGACCTGGCCGGAGCGGTCGGCCACTAGGGAACCGGTCGGGCGGCCCTTGATCTCGCCGGCCCACGGGCGGTGCTCGATGGAGTAAGAGTTGGCAATGCCGGCGCCGCGGGTTTCCGTCAGGAAGGTGGTGCGGAAGCCGATCAGGCCGCGGGACGGCACGTCGAACTCCATGCGGACCCAGTCGCCGGAACCCGCGTTGGACATCGAGGTCATCTGGCCCTTTCGGTTGGCCATCAGCTGCGTGACCGCGCCCTGGTGCTCCGCGGGCACGTCGATGATCATGTGATCGTACGGCTCGTAGGTCTTGCCGTCGACCTCCTTGGTCACCACCTGGGGCTTGCCCACGGTGAGCTCGAAGCCTTCGCGACGCATCGTCTCGATGAGCACGGTCAGCGCCATCTCGCCACGTCCCTGCACCTCCCAAGCGTCCGGGCGGTCGGTCGGCAGCACCTTGATGGAGACGTTACCGATGAGCTCCTGCTCCAGGCGGGCCTTGACCATGCGCGCGGTGAGCTTGTCGCCGCCGTTCCGGCCGGCCATCGGCGAGGTGTTCACGCCGATAGTCATGGAAATGGCCGGGTCGTCGACCTTGATGCGCGGCAGTGGCTCCACGTGCTCCGGGTCGCACAGGGTGTCGCCGATCATGATGTCCTCGACACCCGAGATCGCCGCAATGTCGCCCGCAACCACATCGCCCTGCGCAGGAACGCGGTCCAGGCCCTCGGTGACCAGCAGCTCGGCCACCTTCACGTTCTTGACCTGCTGGTTGCCGTCAGCGTCGTAGTGGACCCACGCCACGGTCTGGCCCTTCTTCACCGCGCCCTTGTACACGCGGATCAGCGCGATGCGGCCCAGGAAGGAAGAGGAGTCGAGGTTGGTCACCTGCGCCTGGAACGGGGCGTCCACGTCTGCGGACGGCTCCGGCAGCACGTCGTAGATGACGTCGAACAGCGGCTGCAGGTCCTCGTTGGCCGGCAGCTCGCCGTTGCCCGGGTTCTCCAGGGAGGCGCGGCCCGCGCGGCCGGAGGTGTACAGCACCGGCAGTTCGAGCAGGTTCTCGGCAGCCTCAGCGGCCTCCGGGTCTTCGAGGCCGGCACCGAGCTCCAGCAGCAGGTCTTGGGCCTCCTCGACCACCTCGTCGATGCGGGCGTCCGGACGGTCGGTCTTATTTACGCAGATGATCACCGGCTTCTTCGCCTCGAGGGCCTTGCCCAGGACGAAGCGAGTTTGCGGCAGCGGGCCTTCGGATGCGTCGATAAGCAGCACGACACCGTCAACCATGGACAGGCCGCGCTCGACCTCGCCGCCGAAGTCGGCGTGCCCCGGGGTATCGATGACGTTGATGACAAGATCAGAGCCGTCCTTGCCCTTGCCGGCGCGGCGGATGGCGGTGTTCTTGGCCAGAATGGTGATGCCACGCTCGGACTCGAGCTCGCCGGAGTCCATCACGCGGTCGCCGTGCTCGCCGTGGTCGCCGAACACGCCGGACTGCTCCAGCATGGCGTTGACCAGGGTGGTTTTACCGTGGTCGACGTGGGCGACGATAGCTACGTTGCGAAATTCAGGGTGCGACACTCGATAGATCCTTTAGGGGTTGGCGGAAATAACGCCTAAACGATACCCCCGCACCTCACCGACCGCATTACCCGCCACCCTGATACCAAGGCCGAGTTCGCGCACGGTATTGGTGCAGCAATCTACCAGCTCCGCTTGAAGTTGGTGCGCATGTGACTAATGTGGCACAAGTGAACACGAACCGTTCCCTCGTCCGTTCCGTGGCCGCGGCGCTCTGCGCGGCCGGTTTGGTGGTGGCCGGAGGCGTGACTGATCAGCCTGCGAGCGCGCAGCCGTTCCTCGACCCCCTTGGTCGCCCGACGCCCGAGACCGTCGCGCGCGTCAACGCCTTTGCGGACCAGCCGTACGTGCCGGTGGAAGTCGGCAACACCCTCCGCACCGCTGTGCAGTTCTTCGCCGGCACCGGCGAGCCTGGCGGTCCAGCGTTACCCGCCGACGCGCCACAATTCACGCAGTTCTACTGGCCGACCGTCTCCGGCAACTGCATTGGGCAGGGACTGCACTCCACCGCTTCCGCCATCGCAGTGCCGGGACCCGCGGCCTCGCCCGCCCCCGGCGCGGGCCCGGGCCAAACGACGTTCGTCTTCACCGCGCTGGGCACTCCCGCAGCGGCGCAGGAGCAGGGTCAGTTGCAGGTGTACTGGGTCAATCTGACCTCGCTGCGCACCGGCGTAACGCCACTGGGCAACTACGGGATAAACCCCGCGGGACCAGCCACCCTGTCCGCCACCGCGGACACGGGATCCGGGCAAGTCCTGGCAGTTGCGCACGGCAGCGTGCGAACTATCGACAACGTGTGCCCCTTCGCACCGACCGCAGCATTTATAGACGTGAGGTAACCAATGGCCGCCGATCTGCACCCCGTGAAGCAGGAGACGTTCGACACCGCAGCGAACATCAACACCGACCCAAAAGGGTTCTTGCGCGAGGTGGACACGTTCCGCGTCACCGACTTCGGTCTGTACATGGGCCGCGGCGCCGACCACCCGGAGTTCGGCTACCTGGAGAGCTGGCTGCTGCCGGAGCTTGGCCTGCGCGCCAACATTTTCCACTACCGCGCGGGTGCCGAGCGGAAACAGGACTTCTACTTCGACGTCGCGGACATTGACGTCGACGGTGACGTGTGGCGCACCCGTGACCTGTACGTGGACCTGGTCAGTTTGACCGGCAACCCCATCGATGTGCTGGACATCGACGAGCTCGCGGCCGCAACGTCCGCGGGTCTCATCACAGCCGAAGACGCAGAGAAGGCTATCGACGTCACGCTCACCGCCGTCGACGGCATCACGCGCCACGGCGACGACGCTATGGAGTGGCTGCGCGCCCAGGGCATCGAGCTCACATGGGCAGACGAGGTCGAGCTCACTCCGGTTGGGTAGTTCACCCGCTATTTACCCCACCTACGGGTGGGGTTTTTGCTTGCCACGAATAACATTCATGGATTTCCCAGCGAGGTTTCGCTGCAGAGCAGTGAGAAGTTTGCGTCTTGACGTGCAGATTTCTGGCACCACGCTGCAGATACTGGCAATTCCCTGGGTATAAAACGCAAATTACTTCGCCAAATCGATGTGAACCAGGTGACACGTGAGATAGGTTGTGCTCAACCTGATTCACGCCGTGTTCACCTCACCGTGTGCCAACAGTGTGCAGGGATCACCGGGAATTGCCCGGCACCAGTGCCCTCCGCGGGCAACCGTCGCAGCGCAATCTGCGTACGGATGACTTATGAAAGGAACCTGACATGAGCAAACGCCTCCGCGTCGCGGCTCTCGCTGGCCTCTCCTCCATCTCGCTCGTTCTCGCCTCCTGCTCCTCGGATGACAACACCGAGGGCACGACCGCAAGCGGCAACCAGGAGACCACCAACTCCCAGGCCGACAACGCCTCCGACAACGGCGACAAGCTCGAAGTCAAGGCCGCTGGCGACTACAACCCGATGGATCGGGACCAGATCCAGGACGGCGGCGAACTGACCCTCGCCATCACCGAGATCGCCGAGCAACAGAACGTGTTCCACGCGAACATGAACCTGTACACCCGCACCCTGTGGTCCAAGTACAACCCGCAGCTCTCGCTGTTTGACGGCGACGGCACGTACCACCCGAACCCGGCGTACCTGACCGACGTGCAGGACGAGGTCGTCGACGGCAAGACCGTGGTCACCTACACCATCAACCCGGAGGCCAAGTACAACGACGGCACCCCGATCGACTGGACGGCCTACGAGAACACCTTCAAGTTCAACAACGGCTCCAACCCGGATGTCCAGGTTAATTCCACCGACGGCTACGAGCTGATCGAGTCCGTGGAGCGCGGTGAGGACGACAAGCAGGCCGTGGTCACCTTCAAGCAGGCGTACCCGTGGTGGCAGGGCCTCTTCGGCACCTTGGTGCCGCCGCAGGTCAAGGACGCCGACACCTTCATGAACGCCTACCTCAAACAGGTCCACCCCGAGTGGGGCGCGGGCCCGTTCAAGGTGGAGAGCGTCGACTTCGAAACCGGCACTGCCTCCTTCGTGCCCAACGAGAACTGGTGGGGCGAGAAGCCGAAGCTGGACAAGATCTCGTACCGCCAGATGGAAGACCAGGCGTCCCTCAACGCGTTCCGCGCGGGTGAGATCGACGCGACCGGCGTTGGCAGCCGCGACCGCCTTGCCACGGCGAAGGAGATGGGCGAGGACGTTGATATCCGCACCGCCCTGCGCCCGTCGACGTTCCTGATGACCATCAACGCCACCGCCCCGGGCCTCGACGACATCCGCGTGCGCGAGGCCATCATGCGCGGCATCGACCGCGAGCAGCTCGCCGCGATCCGTTTCCAGGGCCTGGGTTACAGCGAGGAGCTGCCGGGCTCGTTCAACCTCTTCCAGACCCAGGACGGCTACGCGGACAACTTCGGTGAAGTCGTCCGTTACGACCCCGAGAAGGCGAAGGAGCTGCTCCAAGAGGCAGGCTACGACGAGGCGAACCCGCTGACCGTGCGCTACGTCACCCTTGGCGATTCCCCGATGGTGCAGGCGACGACCTCCGCCCTGCAGGCGATGCTGCGCAACATCGGCGTGGACGTGCAGGTGGAGGAGCGCCCGAGCTCGGACTTTTCCAAGGTCACCGCTGAGCGCGACTTCGACCTGTTCATGTCCGGTTTCAGCTCCTCCGATCCGTTCGGTGTTGCGTACTTCGGCCAGATCTACGGCTCCGACTCCGAGCTGAACAAGTCCGGCACGGGCTCGCCCGAAATGGACCAGAAGATCGAGGAGCTGCAGCAGATCTCGGATCCGCAAGAACAGATCGACCGCGCCAACGAGCTGGAGAAGGAAGCGCTGCAGGAATTCGGCATCATGCCCTACGCCAACGGCCCCGAAATCGTTGCTGTGAAGAAGGGCCTGGCCAACTTCGGCGCCAACTCCTTCGCTGTGCTGCCGATCGAGAACGTGGGCTGGGCGAAGTAGCCACCCAGCAAACACCCTGGTGAATCACCCGCAGTGAGTGCGAGCCCGCCCAGCTGACACGCTGGGCGGGCTTCGGCACTTGGCTCACCAGCCACCGCACGCGAACCGCACACCCGCTGAGACCGGAACCGAGAGACCACATGTTTCGATACCTGCTTCGGAAGACGCTGAGCTGGGGCCTGATTGTCTTCCTGGCCACCAACCTCACCTACTTCCTCGCCAGCTTTTTCCTAGACCCGCGCGCCAATTACTTCGGCCGCCGCCCTCCCCTACCCGATGACCAGATCGACGCGCTGCTCGAGCCGCTGAACTTGAGCCCGAACACCCCGCTGCTCGAGCGGTGGTGGACCTGGCTGACCGGTGTCCTCACCCGCTGGGACTGGGGGAAATCCCCGCTCGGCGACTCCGTCAACGAGCAAGTGTCCTACCGCATTTGGGTCTCTGCCCAGCTGACGTTGTTTGCCACCCTGCTGTCGATCGTCATCGGTGTAGCCCTCGGCGTGTACACAGCGTCGCGCCAGTACAAGCGCGCCGACCGCGTGTGGCAGGGCATCTCCATCATCACCATGAACATCCACGTGGTGGTGGCGTCGATCGCAGTGGTGTGGTTCGGCCTGAAGGTCAATGAGTGGACCGGGAAGCGCATCTTTTACGTCACCGGCGCCTCCAACCCGGATGTCCAAGGCTTCGGCCCGAAAATGGTGGACTACGCCCAGCACCTGGTGCTTCCCACCCTGTCGTTGCTCATCATTTCCTACGCAGGGTACCACTTCATGCAGCGAACCCTGCTGTTAGACAACCTCAACGCTGACTACGTACGCACCGCACGCGCGAAAGGCTTGACCAAAGCCAAAGCGGTCCGGCGCCACGCCCTTCGCACGTCGCTGATCCCCGTGGCCACCTCGGTGGCGTTCTCCGTCCCGGGCATCTTCACCGGCGCCGTGATGACCGAGCGCATCTTCGCCTGGCAAGGCATGGGCCAGTACTTCATTCAGACGATCGCACGTAACGACGTTCACGGCGTCGTTGTCGTCGCCGCCTTCGGCGCGGCAATGACGGCGGTCTCCGCCATCCTGGCCGACCTCATCGTCGTCGCCCTCGACCCGCGCGTGCGCGTGAGCTAAGGAGCACAGCACAATGGCACCGAATACCCCACGCAGCGAATCCCGCAAGCTGAAAGACCCGCGGGCGCGCAGCTCAACCAGTTTGGGCATGCACGCCAACGTGCCCGTCAACGACATGACAGCGATCTCCGAAACCGGCCGCCAGGCCGACGGCGTGATGAGCGACGAAAAGGACGCGCCACCGGCACGCCCGAAGCGCGGCAACAGCATCGAGGACCAACAGACCATGCGCGCGACCCGAAAGTCGCGCATCTACTACCGACGCTTCATGCGCAACAAGGCTGCGGTGGCCGGCCTAGTCATCTTCTTCCTTCTGGTGCTGCTCGCACTCTTCGGCAAATTCCTTAGCCCCTGGGACTACCAGGAGCCGGACTTCATGAACTTGTCCACGGGCCCGTCCTCGGAACACTGGTTCGGCACCACCGACTCCGGCAACGACCTGTTCGCCCAGGTCGTGCACGGTCTCGGGCGGTCGCTGACCATCGCGGTCCCGGCGTCGATCGCCACGACGATCATCTCGGCCATCATCGGCGCCGGCGCCGCGCTCTACGGCGGCAGCGTGGAGAAGGTCGTCTTGGCCGTCATCCACTTCCTGCTGGCCGTGCCCACCTTCCTCATCATCGCCCTGCTGGTCTCCGGCTCCGGCGGCGACTGGAAGGTGCTGACCGTCGTACTTATCGCGTTCGGCTGGATGTACTCGGCGCGTGTGATCTGGTCGCTGTCCCTGTCCATCCGGGAAAACGATTACGTGCGCGCAGCGAAGTTCATGGGCGTGTCTCGCCCGCAGACCATCGTGCGCCACGTCATCCCCAATGTGGCCTCGCTGCTGATCATCCAGCTCATGCTCGGCATCGTCTCCACCATCATGTCCGAGACCGCCCTGTCGTTCCTGGGCTTGGGCGTGAAACTGCCGGACGTGTCCCTGGGCACGCTCCTGCAAACCGGTACCGCAACCCTCATCACGGCGCCGTGGCAGTTCTACTTCCCGGCACTGATCCTCACATTGCTTACCGTGTCCATGGCGTTCATCGCAGACGGCTTGCGTGACGCGCTCGATCCGAACTCGAACTCCGGAGGCTCCGCAGCATGACAACCAGCATCCACAACCCAGGCGCCACCGGCTTCGGCGGCGCCGCGCCTGCACCGACGGGTGATCCGGTGCTGTCCGTTCGCGACCTTCACGTCTCATTCCCCTCGGAGGCCGGCGTGGTCCGCGCCGTGCGTGGCGTCGATTTCGACCTCTACCCCGGCCGCACGCTCGGCATCGTGGGCGAATCCGGCTCGGGCAAGTCTGTCACGTCCCTCGCAGTGATGGGCCTGCTGCCTGAGTACGCCAAGGTCACCGGCTCCGTGCAGTTCGACGGCGCCGAGCTGCTGGGCAAGTCCGACGCCGACATGTCCAAGATCCGCGGCAACGGCATCGGCATGATTTTCCAGGATCCGCTGTCCGCCCTCACGCCCGTCTACGACATCGGCACCCAGCTCGTGGAGGCCATCCAGGCGCACAACAACATTCCGAAGTCGAAGGCGATGGACCGCGCCGCGGAGCTGCTCGACCTGGTGGGCATCCCGGAGCCGAAGAAGCGGCTGCGTTCCTTCCCCCACGAGTTCTCCGGCGGCATGCGCCAACGCGTGGTCATCGCGATCGCCATCGCCAACAACCCGAAAGTGCTCATCGCCGACGAACCGACCACCGCGCTGGACGTGACCATCCAGGCCCAGATCCTCGAAGTCATCAAAACCGCGCAGCGCGAAACCGGCGCAGCCTGCATCATGATCACCCACGACATGGGTGTGGTGGCCGGCACCGCGGACGATGTGCTCGTCATGTACGGCGGCCGCCCGGTGGAGCGAGCCGAGGTCCACCAGCTGTTCCACAACCCGAAGATGCCGTACTCGGTAGGCCTGCTCGGCTCCACGCCGCGCGTGGACCAACCGTCGAGCGAGCCGCTGACCTACATCGACGGCAACCCGCCGATGCTCATCGACGTCGCGGACCGGTGCCAGTTCGCCGACCGCTGCCCCATCGCCATCGACGAGTGCCTGGCCAAGGAGCCCGCGCTAGTCCCAGACCAGGGCGGGACCGACGACCACCTTGTCGCCTGCATCCGCCGCGACGAGATCGAAGACGGCAAGATTGACGGTCAACCGCTGTTCCCCGCCCCTGTCTTGCCCGAGAACAAGTACGCGGGGACTCCACGCGAGGACCGCGAAGTCACCCTTGAGGTGGAGAACTTGCACCGCGAGTTCCCCCTGACAAAGGGCGCGCTGGTCAAGCGCCGCATCGGCACGGTGCAGGCCGTGAACCACATCTCGTTCGACGTGCGCGCCGGCGAGTGCATGGCGATCGTCGGCGAGTCCGGCTCCGGCAAGACCACCACCCTGCTGGAGATCATGAACCTCGAGCCGCCTGCGGACTCCCGCATCGTCATCTGCGGCCAAGACGCGTCGTCCATGAGCGCTGCGCAGCGCCGCGCGGCCCGCAAGAACATTCAGATGGTCTTCCAGGACCCGATGAGCTCGCTCAACCCGCGCATGACCGTCAAGGAAATCATCCAGGAGCCGCTGGACGCCCTCGGCTACGAAGGCGACAAAGACGCGCGGATTTCTGACCTCATGCGCACCGTCGGCCTTGACGCGAAGCAGCTGGACCGCTTCCCCGGCCACTTTTCCGGCGGCCAGCGCCAGCGCATCGGCCTGGCCCGCGCCCTGGCCACTCACCCATCCGTCATCGTGCTGGATGAGCCGGTATCTGCGCTGGACGTCTCCATCCAAGCGGGCGTGATTAACCTGCTGGATTCGCTTAAGCGCGAACTTGGCCTCTCCTACATCTTCGTCGCCCACGACCTGTCGGTCGTGCGCCACCTGTCAGATCGGGTCGCGGTGATGTACAAGGGCGACTTCGTCGAGTTTGGCGACACGGACGACGTCTTTGACAACCCCCAACACCCGTACACCAAGGCGTTGCTGTCGGCGATCCCGATTCCCGACCCTGACGCGGAGCGCTCGCGAGTGCGCACGGTGTACTCGCCCGAGGAGGTCACACCCTCCTAACCACCACGTCCACCGGCATGGTGGGCAGCAACCGCTCTTGCTCCGCCCACATGTCCCACCACGGCGCGTAGCCCGGGTCCCGTTCCAAGGCCCGGGCTTTGCGCGTCTCCGCAGCCGCGGTGACCCGCACCGTATCCACGTCCCCGCGCGCTCTCGCCGCGCTTATCGACGCCTCCGTGACCGCCCCCACACCTTCAACCACGAGGTCAGCGCCGGGCACGAGCGGCACCCACTCAGAGCGCGCATGCCGCTTCCAGTCCCAACGCCAGTACCCAGGGTTCACCGGGTCGAGCACGTTCTCCGCGACCATGCGCGCGCCGTCTTCCAGCCCGCCCCAGCCCGGGTAGAAGTCGTCTAAATGCACCACCTGGATGCGGAGCGCCATGCCGATCTGGTTGGCCAGGGTGGTTTTGCCGGCGCCCGAAGGACCGTCGATAAGCAGTGTGTATGTCATCGCACCGCCCACACCGGGCGGAGGTGACCGGTCGCCCACGCGAGGGCGAGAGCGGCGAGGGCGACGAGGACGCACACGGCCATCACGACCCAATCGCGGGCGTGGAGCCTCGACGTGCGCGCCCATGTGCGCTTGTGCGGGCCACCGAAACCGCGGGCCTCCATGGCGGTGGCCAGCTTGCCGGCGCGGCGCAGCGACATCACCAGCAAGCCGAACGACAGTGAGAACCAGTATCTGATCTTGCCCTGGTCGGCGATGCCGCGGGCGCGGCGGGAGCGGCGCATGGCGTCGAGGTCGTCGCGCAGCAGCGTCAGCATGCGCAGTGCCGCGACGGTGCCGATGACGAAGCGCTCGGGCAGGTGTAGGACTTGGGCGAGGCCGTCGCCGAGGTCGGTCGGGTCGACGTCCGCAGACAGCACCACCACGGGCAGGGCGATGGCAAGCACCCGCAGAATCACCGCCCAGGCGAGGGAGACAGACAACTCGGTGACCTGCACCAGCCCCCACTGAAAATAGGTGTCCCCACCCGCCTGGCCGTAGAGCGCCATCGGGATGCCCGCCAGGGGCGCGACGATGAGGATTGGCAGCGCGCGCTTGAAAAAGCGCCGGTAGCCCATCCCGCACAACGGAACCATGACCAGCGTGAAGGCGAGGACAAAGGTCGCGGAGACCCAGTCGATGGTGAACATCAATGGCGTGGTCAAAAGCGCCAAGCCCAAGATGCGGGTGACGGGGTTAATGTCACGCAAGACGTTCACCGGTCACCGCCCTCCGCGTCCGCGCTGGCGACGACGCGCTCGACGTGCTCGACATGGTCGCCGAGCGAGGCGATGAACGCTTCGTCGTGGGTGATCGAAATGACGGTCACGCCCTGCTGGGTCAGCTCGCGGATGAGGCCCACCAGCTCGACGAACGTGCGGTCGTCTTGGCCAAAGGTGGGCTCGTCCAGGATGAGCAGCTGCGGCGCGTTCACCAGCGCTGTGGCCACGGAAAGCCGCCGTTTCTCCCCGCCCGACAGCGTGAAGGGGTTCGCGTCCACCAGGTGGGCGAGTCGCAGGCGGCGCAGAAGGTCGTCGATGCGTTCCTGCGGCGCGCCGGACAGCGCCATCTCCTGGCGCACCGTGGGGGTGACGAACTGGTGCTCCGGTTCCTGGAAGACGTAGCCGATGCGGCTGGCCAGGTGGGCCGAAGACCACTCGATGGATGGCGTTGTCAGCCCTTGCCGGATGGTCTCCGAGTACTCCACGCGGCCTTGTTCGGGCGGGGTGAGGCCCGCGAGCACCTGCACGAGTGTGGTTTTGCCGGAGCCGTTCTCGCCGGTGATGACCGTCGAGTATCCCTCCGGGGCGCGCACCGTCCGCGGCGGGCCGAAGCGGGTGAGCAGGTTGTGCGTGGCCACAGCCGCGGGTGCGCCTGCGGGCACCTCCTTCGCCGGCGGCAGTGCAGGAGCGTCCGGCAATTCCTCGGCGGTGATGCGCACGAGGCCCGCGGAGTCTAGGCGGTAGTAGGTGTCCACCACGTCCGCCCAGTGCTTCGGCCGGTGCTCCACTACGATCAGGGTGGCACCCGTGCTGGCGCACACGCGGTCGACAGCAGCAATCACCTCGTCGCGGCCGCGCGGGTCCAGGTTGGCGGTGGGCTCGTCCAGGATGAGAATGTCCGCCCCCATGGCGATGACGCCGGCCAGCGCCAGGTGCTGCTTCTGCCCTCCGGAAAGGTGTGCTGTCCGCTGGTCCAAGGGCACGTCCAGCCCCACCGCGTCCAAAGCGCGTTCCACGCGGGGCCAAATCTCCTCGGACGGAACGCCGAGATTTTCAGCGCCGAACGCGACGTCGTCGCCCACCCGGGACAGGATGGTTTGCGCCTCCGGGTCCTGCAGGACCATGCCCACTGTGCCGTCGACGTCGAGTGATCCGGAGCGGCTGCCGTCCTCCGAGTCGTCGACAAGCTGCGCAATCACCGCGAGCAGTGTGGACTTGCCGGAGCCCGATTCGCCTGTGATGAGGACCCGCTCGCCGCGCTCGACGTCGAGGTCAACGTGCTGGAACGCGGGCTGGGGGCGTGTCGCGTGCTGGTACGCGAGATCCCTCGCGCGGATAGCCAGGGCCATCTACGCAGTTGAGCTGAAGCGCTCGCGGCCCGCGCCGAAGCGGTCCAGCGCGCCGGTCTGGGCGAGCGCTTTGACCAGGTAATACCCCACCACCCCGGCGAGAATCGCGCCGGAGATGATCAGGCAGGTGAGGTAAATCAGGTTGAACTGCAGGCTCATGGCCAGGTTCGCGGAGGTGAACAGCTCCAGGATGAACGCACCGATGCCGGCGCCTATACCGGCAAGCGCGGCCACCGGCAGGTTGAACCGTCGGTACGCGAAGATGAGAAAGACGAGCTCCGCGCCGAGCCCCTGCGCTAGGCCGGAGTAGAGGGTCTCAATGCCCCATTGGCTGCCAATGAGCGCCGACACGGACGCGGCGACAACCTCGACGAAGATGGCGGCACCCGGTTTGCGGATGATCAACCCGCCCAACACGCCGCCGATGAGCCAGATGCCCACAGCCAGACCGCCCAGGCCGGGCGTCAGGGTATCCAGCGCTTTGAAGCCGGCGTAACCGATGCTGTTCCATACCCAGAACAGCAGGCCGCAGGCCACGCCGAGGACGGCTGCGGTGACGATGTCGATGACGCGCCAAGAACGGTTCTTCGGCGCGGTGTTTGCGGGCACAGTCATGTGCTCATTCCTTCCTATCGCCGGCATTACCCGGATCAGGTTCAACGGTTCGCCGAGCGTCTCGACATCTCAGCCACCGCAAGCATCAGCGGCAGCACCCGTGTTGTTCTCCGGCGATGCTACAGCATGGCCAGGCATGCTTATAGACGGCGTCCGCGGACGACCGCGAAGCGCCGTCTATAGGCAAAAGCTGCTATCCGCGTCCCAGCTCTATGTGCAGGCCTGGCACTGAGTTGATGAGGTTGCGGGTGTAGTCCTCCTGCGGGTTGCCGAAGATGCCGTCCGCGGGCCCCTGCTCCACCACCTTGCCCTGACGCATGACCACGATGTCGTCTGCGGTCTCGCGCACCACGGCAAGATCGTGAGTAATGAACAGGTAGGACAGACCCATCTCGGACTGAAGGTCCTTGAGCAAGGTGAGGATCTGGTCTTGCACTAGGACGTCGAGGGCGGAGACCGCCTCGTCCAAAACGATGACCTCCGGGTCGAGCGCCATTGCGCGTGCGATAGCGATGCGCTGCCGCTGGCCGCCGGAGAGCTCGTTGGGATAGCGGCGCATCGTCGACCGAGGCATTTGCACCTTATCCAGCAGCTCCGCGACGCGAGCCTCGCGTTGGTTGCGAGAGCCCACCCTGTGCAGGCGCAGCGGCTCCTCAATGCAGCGGTAAATCGAATACATCGGGTCCAGTGAGCCGTACGGGTTCTGGAAAACCACCTGCATCTTGCGGCGGATGTTGAAGAGCTCCTTGCGACTCAACTTCGAAATGTCCTGGCCCTCGAAGTACACGGTGCCGCTCGTCGGCTCGAGCAGACTCAGCGCCATGTTCGCCACGGTGGATTTACCGGAGCCGGACTCGCCAACGAGCGCGAGCGTCGTGCCGCGGCGCAGGTCGAAGGAGACCTCGTCGACCGCGCGCAGCACCTTCTTATCCGCCTTCTGGCCGCGGACGTCAAACTCCTTGACCAGGTTGTCCACGCGAATGACCACGTCTTCCGGTGTGGCCTCCACCGCCGTCGTGTTCTCGCCGGTGGAGTGGGCCTGGGTACGCGCAGCCGCAATCGAGGGCGCGGCGTCGACAAGCCTGCGGGTGTACGGGTGTTTCGGGCTGCGCAGGATGTCCAGGCTCGGACCGCGCTCGACGACGCGGCCGCGGTGCATCACCAGCAGGTGGTCGGCACGCTCGGCGGCCAAGCCGAGGTCGTGGGTGATGAACAACAGCGCGGTCTGCGACTCCTGCGTGAGCGTCTCCAGGTGATCCAAGATGCGCTTTTGCACGGTCACGTCGAGGGCCGAGGTCGGTTCGTCGGCAATGAGCAGCTCCGGGTTGGCAGCCAGGCCCATCGCGATGAGCGCGCGCTGGCGCATGCCGCCGGAGAACTCGTGCGGGAACTGGGTTGCACGGCGCTCCGCATCCGGCAGGCCGGCGTGCTCGAGGAGCTCGATGACGCGCTGGTGGCGCTCAGAGCCCTCCACGATGTTGTTCGCCTTGAGCGACTCCTCCACCTGCGTGCCGATGCGCCACACCGGGTTCAGGTTCGACATCGGATCCTGCGGTACCAGGCCGATCCTGTTGCCTCGAACCTTCTGCCAGCCCCTCTCGTCGAGGCCGGTGAGTTCTTCACCGCGCAGTTTGATCGAGCCCTGCGTGACCTTGCCGGTGCCCGGCAGAAGACCCAGCACGGCCATGGCCGAGGTGGACTTGCCCGAGCCGGACTCACCCACGATGGCCACCTTCTGCCCCGGGTAGATGGTCAGGTCGAAATCTCGCACGGCCTCGACCACACCGGTGGAGGACTCGAACGTGATGCGCAGGTCCTCGACCTCGAGCAGCGGCTCTGGGGCATCGGTGTGGGAGTTGGCGTTGTTGTCGTTACCAATTGCGGTAGTCATCGCTTCCTCGCCTTCGGATCAAGGGCGTCGCGCACGACGTCGCCCATCATGATGAAGCTCAGCACCGTCAGTGCGAGCGCAATTGCCGGGTAGAACAGCACCATTGGCTGGGTGCGTAGCGACGCCTGCGCCGCCGAGATGTCGCCGCCCCAGGACACCACCGTCGACGGCAAGCCGATGCCGAGGAACGACAGGGTTGCCTCCGCGACGATGAACTGGCCGAGTGCGACCGTCGCGTAGACGATCACAGGTGCTGCGGCGTTGGGCAGGATGTGGGAGGTGATGATCTTCCAGTCGCTCGCGCCCACGGCTCGTGCGGCGGTGACGAACTCGTCGTTCTTGATGCCCATCACAGCGCCTCGGGTGATGCGGGCGATCTGGGTCCAGCCGAACATCGACAGTGCGAAGACCACCATCCAGATGGAGCGGCGGTCCTGGAACATGGACATCACGACAATCGCGGCGAGCACCAGCGGTACCGCGAAGAAGATGTCGGTCAGACGCGACAGCAGGGTGTCCCAAATGCCGCCGAAGTAACCCGCGATCGCGCCGATCAGCCCGCCGAGCACCGTCACGATCAACGTGGTCAGCACACCGACGGTCACGGACGCGCGGGCACCGTGAATCATGCGCGAGTAAATATCGCAGCCTTGACGGTCGAAGCCGAAGATGTGGCCTTTCTCTGGCCCGTTGAGCGAGCGCGAGAGCATGCACTCGCGCGGGTCGGTGCTGGTGAACAGCCCCGGGAACAGCGCGATGGCGATAGCGAGCACGATCAAGATTGCGGAGACCCAGAACAGCGGGCGGCGACGCAGGTAGTGCCAAGCTTCCGACCACTGACTCGTCGGAGTACCCGCCTCCGGCACGGCGTCGACTGCGCCGAGGCCCGTCTCGTCGGTGTCTGCGACGAAGTATTCCTGTCCGCGCAGCACCCTGGCGTTGGTGAGCGTGCGGTCTCCCGAGAGACCGGGTTGTGGAATGGAATTAGTCATAGCGGATCCTTGGGTCGAGTACTGCGTAGAGCAGGTCAACGAGCAGGTTGGCGATGATGTAGATGATCACGAGCACCGTAGTGATCGACACCACGGTGGCGGGCTCACCTTTAATAATCGATTGGTAGATCTGGCCGCCGATGCCGTTGATGCCGAAGATGCCCTCGGTGACAATCGCGCCACCCATCAGCGCGCCCAGGTCGGCGCCGAGGAAGGTGACCACGGGGATCATCGAGTTGCGGAGCACGTGGCGCTGCATCACGGTGCCCTCGCTTAGGCCTTTCGCGCGAGCGGTGCGCACGTAATCCGCGCGCAAGTTCTCGCTCACGGATTGGCGCGTCAGCCGGATCACGTACGCGCAGGACAGGGCTCCCAGCACGATCGCCGGCATGAGCAGCGCCGTGAAGGATTCGTTGCGCCCCACGGTGGCTGGCAACACTCCCCATTTCACGCCGAGGAGGTATTGCAGCACGAAGCCGATGACAAACGACGGGATCGCGATGACGACGAGCGACGCGACAAGAATTGTGGAGTCGAAGATTCCTCCGCGGCGCACGCCAGCGATGACGCCGAAGATGATGCCGAAGATGGCCTCGAACGCGAGCGCCATCAAACCGAGCTTGATGGTGACGGGGAACGCGTTCGCCATTACCGACGACACCGGCTGGCCGGAGAAGGTCTTACCGAAGTCGCCGGTGAAAATTCCCTGGATGTAGAGCAGGTACTGGACGATAAATGGTTTGTCCAGGTTGTATTCCGCTTCGATGCGGGCGCGCGCTGCCTCGGAAAGGCCGCGGTCGCCGCCGAGCGCCTGCACAGGGTCGCCCGGCATGAGAAAGACGAGGGCGTAGAGCAACAAGGTGGCCCCGAAGAACACGGGGATCATTTGGAGCAGCCGCCGCCCTATATAACGCAGCATGGTTCCGGGCTCTCCTTTTCAACATGTATGGGTACGAAAACCATTATGAGTGTGATGTGAGTAATGACCCGCCGCAAAACGCGAACGGGTCACTCTGCGTGGTTGTTTAAATTACCACTTAGTTTTTGGTGATTTGGTGTAGTTCCGGAAGTGAACGCCAGGAGAATTCGACATTTTCCACGTTCTCCGAGTAGCCGCCGGTGACGTTCTGGTTCCACAGCGGGATCGCCGGGAGATCCTCAAACAGGATCGTTTGAACCTCGTTGTACTTCTCCGCTGCCGCCTCCGGGGACTCGGCTGACGCCGCATCCGACAGCAGGGTGTCCACAGTCGGGTTGGAGTAGCGGGCGTAGTTGGACGATCCGTTGGTGCTGTACAGCGGGATCAGGAAGTTACCCAGCGACGGGTAGTCCGCGCTCCAACCGGTGCGGAATGCGCCCTTGACCGCGTCGTTGTCCATGTCGTCGAGCATGGACTTGAAGTCCGGGTACGCGTTGCCGACGGCCTCGATGCCGATGGCGTTGCGGATGGAGTTCGCCACAGCGTCAACCCACGCCTGGTGGCCACCATCGGCGTTGTAGGAGATCTCCAGCGCACCGTCGAACTTGTTGATCTCGTCTGCAGCAGCCCAGAGGCGCTTCGCCTCCTCCGGGTCATACTTGAGCACCTCGACACCTTCAAGGTCGTCGGAGTGGCCCGGGATCACCGGCGATGCAAAGTCGGTCGCCGGGGTGCGGGTGTCAGCGAAGATCGTTTCGGTGATTTCGTCGCGGTCGATCGCCTTGGAAATCGCCTGGCGGCGCAGCTTGCCTTCCTCGCCGCCGAAGTGCTCCTCATTCTCGTTGAGGGTCAGCGACTGGAACGCCGCCGCTGGCTGGTTGACAGCGCGCTCGCCCAACTCATCTTCGAAGTTGGTCATCGCGGAATCCGGCACGGCGTCGAGCACGTCGAGGTTGCCGGACAGCAGGTCGGCGTAAGCGGCATCCTGCTGCGCGTAGAAGACGAAGTTCACGCCGTCGTTCTGCGCCTTGCGGTCCCCCTGGTACTCCTCGTTCGGCACCACGATGGCGTCCTGGTTGTGGTTCCACTCCAGGAGCTTGTACGGGCCGTTGGAAACCGGGTTTTCGCCGTATGCCTCAATATCATCGAAAGCTGACGGGTGCAGCGGCGCGAAAGCCGTGTAGCCGAGGCGCTGCGGGAAGTCTGCCTCTGGCTGCTCGAGCTCGATGGTGAAGGTCTTGTCGTCGATAACCTCGAGGCCCTCGAGCGGCTTGCCCTCTTCAAAGCCCTTGATCGGCTCGAAGAAGTACGCGTTCATCTGGGAGTTTTCAACAGCGTAGTTCCACGCGTCGACGAAATCGTTCGCGGTCACCGGGGTGCCATCGGCCCACTTGGTGTCCTTCAAGGTCACACGGTAAGACTTGTCGTCTTCCGGCTCGATGGATTCGGCGAGCTCGTTGTGGCTCTCGCCGTCCTTGTCGTGGTAGGTCAGGCCGGCGTAGAGCACGTCGGTGATGCGTCCGCCGCCGGTCTCGTTGGTATCGCCCGGCAGTAATGGACGCTGCGGCTCGGAACCGTTGACCAGTACGTAGTTGTCGCCACCGTTACCGTCGCCACCACCGTCTGCTGCGTTGTCGGCCGAGTCGCCGCCGCAAGCGGCGAGACCGAGCGTCAGCGCGGAGGCACCGAGGACGGCTACTGCTTTCTTGATGTGCACCTTGACTCCTTATTTTTCAGACCCCGCCAGGCGTGTGCCCTAGGACACTCAGCGGTCTATAAGGAGTCCATCACAACAATTGCAGGTTGCCATAATTCAACCACGCGAAAGAAAAATCGAGAAAGCGACAAAAATAGACCGCGCCACCACAACCCAGGGACTTTGTGGACAGTGCGGTCTATTTCAGTGCCGTGAATCTAATTCATGGAGTCGCGGGCTAATTCTTCGTAATCTGGTAGTACAACGGAACCTGGTTCCAGCCGAAGACAACGTTGTCCACGTCCTCAGAAGATCCACCGGTCAAGTTCGAGTACCACAGCGGAATTGCGGGCAGATCCTTCAGCAGGATCTCTTGGGCCGCATTGAGGTCATCCACCGCCGCCTCTTGGTTCTCAGCGCCGTTGGCCTTCTTCAGCAGATCATCAAACTCCGGGTTGGAGTAGTCGCCGTCGTTGGATCCTGCGCCGGTGCCGTAAAGGGGGCCAAGGAAGTTGCTCAGCAGTGGGTAGTCCGCCTGCCAGCCGGTACGGAATGCGCCGTCGATGGTGCGCTCGGTCACGTCGTCACGCAGCGACTTGAAGTCCGGATACGCATTGCCCGTCGCCTCAATCTCAAGCGTGTTGCGGATGGAGTTGGTCACCGCATCCACCCACGCTTGGTGGCCGCCGTCGGCGTTGTAGGAGATGGTGAACTCACCCTCGAACGGCGCAATCGCATCCGCTTCAGCCCATAGTCGCTTGGCCTCCTCCGGGTCGTACTCCAGCACTTCAGCACCCTCGAGGTTGTCCGAGTGGCCCGGCAGCACCGGCGAGGTGAAGTCGGTCGCTGGGGTGCGGGTGCCGTCGAAGATGGTCTCCGTGATCCCGTCGCGGTCGATCGCGCGCGAGATTGCTTGACGACGAAGCGCGCCCTCCTCGCCAGAGAAGTGGTCGGCATTTTCGCCGATCGTGATCGACTGGAAGATCGCGGCCGGCTGGTTCACCGCGCGCTCCCCCAGCTCATCTTCAAAGGTGGAGAACGCGGAATCCGGAATCGCATCAAGCACGTCGAGGTTGCCCGAAAGCAGATCCGCGTACGCCGCATCCTGCTGCGCGTAGAAGACGTAATCGAGGCCGTCGTTTTGCGCCTTGCGCGGGCCGTCGTACTCCCCGTTTGGAACAACCAGTGCATTCTGGTTGTGGTTCCACTCCTCCAGCTTGTACGGGCCGTTGGAGATCGGGTTCTCGCCGTATGCGTCGAAATCGTCGTACGCCGACGGGTGCAGCGGGTAGTAGGAGGCATACCCGAGCCTGCTCGGGAAGTCGGCCTCCGGCTGCGCAAGCTCGATGGTGAAGGTCTTGTCGTCGACAACCTCGAGCCCCTCGAGCGTCTTGCCTTCCTCGTACCCCTTAATCGGCTCGAAGTGGTAGGCGCCGAGCAGGGAATTTTCGACAGCGTAGTTCCACGCATCGACGAAATCGCTCGCCTTCACGTCGGTGCCGTCGGACCACTTCGCGTCGTTTAGGGTGACTCGGTATCCTGCATCGCCTTCCGGCTCGATGGACTCGGCCAGGTCGTTGTGCACTTCGCCATCCGCATCGTAGTAAACGAGGCCGGCATAGATCTGATCCACGATGCGTCCACCACCGGTTTCGTTGGTGTTGCCCGGAATCAGCGGGTTCTGCGGCTCCGAACCGTTTACCAGCACGTAGTTGTCGCCACCGGACGCGCCACCGTTGTCTGCGCCGTCCGCACCGTCGGCGTTGTCGGACGAGTCGCCGCAGGCGACCAGTCCAAGCGTCAACACACCCGCGCCGAGAATCGCCGCAGTCTTCTTGAGTTGCATGTGGCCTCCTTCGACCAAATCAGAAACCGCGGCTATGTTCCGCAGTTCACACTCTGGGATACGTGTATTCCAGCACACCGTTAAGGCTTTCGGGGGCGTTTTCACAAATAACTTTCACGTTATAAGCGCGGTCGTGTGCAATCTTTTGTTTGTTTTAAACTGTCCGCTTGTGGCGCTCGCGCCTCAGACAACCTGTCCCCTGTTCCGGAAAGGACTCCCATGGCCGGTGGCCTACTCGCGCTACTCGACGACGTCGCCCTCATCGCCCGCCAAGCCGCCGCGAGCGTCGACGACATCGCCGGCATGACCGCAAAAACTTCTTCGAAGGCCGCCGGCGTGGTCAT
>ERZ501059.21-NODE-21-length-85280-cov-12.191587_pt1 | contig 85280 bp, 77 predicted proteins | sample MGYA00510856_ERZ501059 | MGnify/ENA primary metagenome ERZ501059 (study PRJEB25958, sample SAMN03398555) | human skin metagenome | study: EMG produced TPA metagenomics assembly of the Human Skin Microbiome Metagenome (human skin metagenome) data set. | reverse complement strand
GATTCGCGGACTACTTGTAAACCAACCCCCGCACACAAAGAATCGGACACCCTCGTTTTCCGAGATAAAGCGGTAGAACAGCATGTTGAGCACGTAACTCTTGAAATCCCACCCATCGACTGACCCACGAAGACCGTTCGCAATCTTCCAGATGGTCTTATGTAACTCCGTGCGCTGCGCAAAGCCGCCGGCTGGAGCATTTTCTGCTACCTCTTTAGCAATATCAGCCATGGTTAGTGTGCTTCCTAATGAGTTGTTTCCGAACCCCTCAATCCTCTCATACCCACTCCTCTATTCACTCGAAAAGGAAACGTGTCCGAATCGTTCCGTGCTTTACCCAGTGAGCATTTACCGGGGGTTGCGACGGTCGGAGCCGAGAGCGGCAACCGAAGCGGCTGCGGATCGGCCATGAACAGAAACCACCCACAGCTAGCCGTACTAAACCACTCCGGCACGAGTCGCAGTGAGCCTATATCCATGTTCCTGGCCGTAACCTTTCGAGGTCGGGTCCAGGGTAGTGGCGTAGTTGTTTGCGCTCCCGGCTCGGTATTCGGTTGGGGTTAGGCGATTAGGTCGCCGCCGTGATTTTCTGCTGTGCGGTGCATAAGGTGTTTGGTGTGTTCGAGTGCAGACAGTGACATGTAGCGTTTCTGCTGGGTACAGTCCTTGTGTTATGGGGCAATGCCCCAGCCCCCAGAGCGGATGATGGAATCGCGGTTCGGGATCCTAATAGCGCCGGCAAGCCGGCGAATTTTCCGGTTCAACCATTCAGCGAGGTTGTTCGACCACACCTTCGCACATTCCGATTTCGGGACTGCGATAAGACGCCAACGCCTGGTCGAGTGTTTCCTCCAGATACCGCTCTAGCTTGCGGGAATTTCGGTCTTAGCAGGTCAACAACTTCGTGTGAATGTGCCCAGTCGGGCAGGGCATCAGGTCGTTGGTGGGTTGTTTGGAACAACGTCGAGATCGTGTCAATCGCGTTTTCGTGCACCTCTCGTGGAGGTTCCCTAAAAGTGGGTATAGTACCGCCGCTACGGCGCACCAGGCAGCACTTCGGAAAAGGCGTGCTGGATGCCTTCGTGAACATCACTGGTGAACCAAAGACCCCGTGAAGCGCCACGGATTTGTACACGCGTGGTGCGCCCCTCAGTGCGTTGTGGGGGTTGCTGATAGTGGGTCTGTTCAAATCCGGGACGGCCACCTCCAGCTCAAACAGCTACTGTGTATAGCCGGATGAACGGAAGCTACGCGACCAGTTCTCGGGGTAGGGGTCGGGCTTTAGGTGTACGAACTCGTAATTCTGGCGCCGCCTTTTGCGTTTGAGTTGGGAGGTTTCGCGCCTCTGTTGCAGGATCATGCTTTCAATCGCGGCTTTGGGAATCCTTTTCGGAGGTACTTCAACGACCTTGAACTCATAATCGCCGTTTACGTAGCATGCTTTCTCGCTGCCCGTCCTCGAGTGGGAGTACAGGTACCCGCGCTTGAGGTTCACACGCACTTTGCGGCCACATTCCGGGCAGTCAGTTTTACCCTCCCGAACTTCCAGTAATTTCGTCATATCGGGAATCTTCCCACAATGAGCGATATCTTGCGGATCCGCAGCCAAACAATGATTCTTGGTCTGAGCTACGACGGCAGCGGATGACACCCAACAATAGGACCAGGCGGTCCCACTGCCGGCACCCGAGCCGGGTGAGAGCGTAGAGAAATTGACTACGTCGCATCGACAAAGAAGTTCTGCCCACCCAGTACGTCCGGCTAGACGTGCTCTTGACCGGCATCCCGACAATCTAAATCTCTCCTTGACGAACCGAGCCGTCGATAGGGCGATAAGAGCACCACAATCACTTCGCAGGAGAGTGCTCTGCGAGGCATGCACTACGCATAAATTCAGTTGCTTGAGGAGTACTGACAACCGGCCGCGTTAGCCGCGACAGCCAAGGATGGCAAGTTCGAACCTGTGCCCCTGCGATTCTCAACCTTCAATTTGCTTCGCCGGACCTAGGGCAGGTGAAGTAGCAGAACCCGGTCAGAGGATGTCTCCTCTGACCGGGTTGCAATCACGTTGGTAGCGGGGGCAGGATTCGAACCTACGACCTCTGGGTTATGAGCCCAGCGAGCTACCGAGCTGCTCCACCCCGCGTCGGGCGTCTATGTGATTTTCGCCTGTCGCCGTAACCGGCAACGTGGAGTAACTATACATACACCAACGAATAGCGCCAAAACCCCTGGTAAAAGGCGGTTTGGCGCTATCGTTTCAGCTCTCGGGTGGCGGGCTGGCGCGTGGCGTGCTTACTGCGCCCGCTGGTACTCCTCCACTGCGCGGTCGAGCTGGTCAAGGGCCCGGCCGTACTCCTCGAAGGAGCCGTCGCGTGCGCCTTCCAGGTTGCGCAGGGCATCGTTGATGCGGTTCATCGCCTCATCCTTGCCCACCTGCGGGGCGTCCTGGTTCTTGTCTTGCTCACCCTCATTCCGGGCCGGCTGGTCCTCGCGGTTCGCGTTGTCGCCGTCATCCACGACCTCGATGTCCTGCGCCGCGGAGGAGTTGATGCCCACCTGGCTCAGCGCCTGGGAGATCGTGGGCGCGTAGCCCACCTGGCCGCGGTAGAACACCAGCACGCGCAGCAGCTTCGGGAAGGCGGAGGCCTGATCCTTGCGCTGCGAGTAGATCGGCTCGACGTAGAGGATCTCGCCGCCGCCCACCGGCAGGGTGAGCAGGTTGCCGTTCTTCAGGTCGTTCGTGCCCTCCCACAGGGTGCGGTCGCGCGCCACTTGGTCGGAGGACATCAGCGCGTCCTGTGCCTGCTTCGGGCCCTGGGTCTGCGTGTTCGTCGGCAGCACACGCACGGTGATCTGGCCGTAGGTCTCCGGGTCGGAGGACACTGCCATGTGCGCGGAGAGGAACTCGCGGTTCAGGCCACGGAACGGGGTGATCAGCTGGAAGGAGGGCTCATCCGTCTCCGGGTCGGACGCCACCACGTAGTACGGCGGCTGGTTCAGCTGGCCGCGGCCTTCCGGCGCGGTCGGGTCGTTCGGCACGGACCAGAAGGCGTCGTTGTTGAAGAACACGCCCGGGTCATCAACGTGGTAGCGGGCCAGCAGCTCCCGCTGCACCTTGAACAAGTCCTCCGGGTAACGCAGGTGCTCGCGCAGGGAATCCGAGATGTCAGACGCCGGGCGGACCGTACCCGGGAAGGTCGCCTGCCACGCCTTGAGCACCGGGTCGGACTCGTCGAAAGCGTAGAGGTCCACGGTGCCGTCGTACGCGTCCACGGTGGCCTTCACGGAGTTGCGGATGTAGCCCACGTTGTCCGTGATCAAACGCTGGGTGGTGCCGTCCGGGTTCAACGCGTCCTGGGTGGTGTCCTGCAGGGAGGTGCGGGTGGAGTACGGCAGCTGAGACAGCGTGGTGTAGCCGTCCACGATCCACTTCACGCGCCCATCCACCACGGCCGGGTAGGTCTTGGAGTCCGTGGTCAGCCACGGGGCAACCTTCTCCACGCGCTCGCGCGGGTCACGGTCGTAGAGCACCTTCGAATCCCCGCCCACGCGGTCCGAGAGCAGGAAGTTCAGCTCCTGGTACTTCACGGTGTAGGCGAGGCGGTTGACAATGTTGCCGATGTCCACGCCGCCCTTGCCGTCGTAGGTGTAGGTGGAATCGTCCGTGTCGTACTCCACCGGCCCCTGGCCGGTCTCGCCCACGATGGCGTAATCCAGGCCGTCGTCCGCCGACGAGATCACCGGGCCGTAGTAGATGCGCGGCTCGTCCACCTTGATGCCCAGCTCCTCTGCGTCCTCTGCGGCCTTAGCGGCGGCGTTGGACTGCAGGTCGGAGACGGTGAAGATCGGCAGACCGCCGCGGGTGGAGCCTGCGTCTTGCGCCGCCTCGTCCACCGTGTTCGCCTGGGCGGCGATGAAGCCGTTGCCGTGGGTGTACACGGTGTGGCGGTTGATCCAATCGCGCTGGTTCTCGCTCAGCGAGTTCGGGTTCATCTCGCGCGCCGCCACGACAAAGTCCCGCATCTCGCCGTCGACCTCGTAGCGGTCCATGGCCAGCTGGTCCGGGAAGCCGTAGAAGTTACGCAGTTGCTGCATCTGGGTAAACGTCGGCGAAATGATCTCCGGGTCCAGCAGACGCAGGTTGGCGATCGTGGCGGTGTCGGACGCTACCTCCGCGTTGGAGGTGTTTCCCGCGCCCCAGTTCTCCATGTAATCCACGCGCGTATCCGTCAGGCCGTACGCCTCACGCGTGGCCTCGATGTTGCGCCCGATGTACTCGTATTCCTTGGCTTGGCGGTTCGGCTTGACCGAGAACTGCTCCATCAGCGCCGGCCAGACGTTGCCCACCACCACGGACGAGACGAGCATCAGCACCGTGGCCAGGACCGGGATGCGGAAGTCGCGGTAGACGATGGAGGCGAAGAACGCCGCGGCCACAAGCACCGCGATCACGGTGAGGATGATCTTCGCCGGCAGCATCGCATTGATGGTGGTGTAGGACGCGCCGGTGAAGATGTCGTTACGCCCGTACAGCAGGTAGTAGCGGTCCAGCCAGTAGCTAACCGCCTTCAGCAGCATCCAGAGCCCGGCGGTGACGGCGAGCTGGATGCGCGCGTCTTTGCTGATGTGGCCGGAAATGCCGGACACCTTATTGCCGATGCGGATGCCGCCCAACAGGTAGTGCCCGACGGCACCGACCAAGAACGCGACAAGCAGCAGCATGGACAGGGTGTCCACCACCGCCGAAATGCCCGGGAGGGTAAACGCGTAGAAGCCGAGGTCGCGGCCGAACTCCGCATCGGTGGTGCCGAAATCGCCGCCGTTGAACCACAGCATGAAGACGCGCCACATCCGCTGGCCGGCAAGGCCGGAGAGGATGGCCACCACAACGGGCACCCACACCAGCAGACCGCGGACGCTCTGCTGCAGCTGCTGGCGGTATTGCGCGGCCTGGTCGAACGGCGCCGCGTCCTCCTTGGGCCGGCCCCGCCACGCAAAGCGGGCGGCCAGCCATGTCACTGCCCCGCCCAGCAGGGCGAAGATGATAAACAGCGCCACCCGCACCAGGATCACGCGGTTGAACACGCCCCGGAAATCAACCTCGCCGAACCAGAGGAAGTCGGTGTACAGCCCGACCGCCATTGGCAGGAGGATGAGAATAAGGCCGAGAATGGCCACGGTGGTCATGAGCCCCGTGTTCGGTTTCTTGGCGCGTGGTTGTGGCCGATTGAGGCGGGTAGCCAAGCCTGCTCCTTAAGAATTAGTGTGTGCAACGCAGATAAGCTTCGAGCTTAAATACTCCAACGTCCGAGCAGTCCGGAGGGTTCCCGTGCGCGAACAGCAAGCATTAAATAAGGCCATGATGGAGGCCGTCGAGTTCGTCCACGCCGAAGGCTGGGACGCCCCGCCCACCCTCTTCGGCCTCGTGCCTACGCAGCTGCTTGTAGACGAGTTGGTGGACCTGGATGATTCCTCCCCCCTCACCCTGGTGGTACAGGATTTGCCGGAGCACATCCTGCCGGGCTCCGAGGAATTGGGCGAGTACGTCTCCCGCATCGCCTGGCCCAGCGAGGTCGAGGGCGTGATCTTGGCGCAGGAGATCGTGTTCAAGGACGCCTCCGCCGGCGACGATGCCCAGCCGCGCCCCGCCCGTTTGTTCTCCGGGGTGCTGCGCGGCGAGGACCTCGACCAGACGCTGCTGCAGCTGCGCCTCACCGACGAGGAGCTTGAAGAGCGCGGGGCGTTCGCCCAGGACGACATCGAGCTGCGCGGCGGCCCCGGCATCGCGCCGGGCGTGCTGGCCGCGCTGCGCTACGGCCTCGAGCAGGACCCCGACGAGCTGGTTTAATATGACACCCGTGTCTACTTTCCGGCCCCGTTCTCTCACGCTCATCGCCGCCGCAGCTGCAGCCGCACTGACGCTGTCTGCCTGCTCCACCGATTCCGACGACGCTGCGGACGACACCGCCGCGCCGGAAATCACCTCCACCGAGTCCCCCACCCCCGACACGCAGACGTCTGCGGTTACGGCGACGGACACCACGACCGTGTCGTCGACCACCTCCTCAACGCGGGCGACGGAGAGGAGTTCGTCGGCGACGGAATCGACGTCGACAAGCAGCAGCGCGAAAAGCCGCGACGAGAATGTACTGGGCGACGTGCGCGATCGCTTTTCGACACTCGCTCCGCCCGAGTTCTTCGACCAGTTTGATTCCTGCGTAGCCGGTGGGCTGAGCGGGTCCTTCGACTGCTCCGGCGACGGGATCGGCCAGTTCCAGTTCTTCGACTCCGACTCGAAGGCCGCCTCCACGACCCAGCTGCTGACGGAGCTGCGCTCCTCGCGCGTGGTGGAGGACAACGGCGACCGTGTGGTGGGCTGGTCCACGCTGGGCACCTCGGCGATCATCACCGTGGTGGACAACCGCGAGGGCCAGGTCATGCAGCAGCTGATTTCCACCGACCAAGAGGACCCGCGCCAGCGCATCTACGACCTGGGGCTGGCGGAGCAGTAACTAGCAGGCGGGAACGTCGCGTCCCGCCGCGAAATCCTCCATCGCTTGCACAGCGTCGGTGAGCGTTTCCACCTTCGCCACAGTCATGTGGTCGGTGCGGGCGCGTTTCACTGCGTCGCAGTTGCCGGCGGGCGCGAGGAAGAGCTCGGCGCCCGCGTCCTCCGCACCACGGATCTTGTGCTCGATGCCGCCGATGGCGCCGACCTCGCCAGTCTCGTTGATGGTGCCGGTGCCGGCGACGAATGTGCCGCCGTTGAGTGCGCCGGGGGTGAGCTTGTCGATGACCGCGAGCGAAAACATCATGCCGGCGCTTGGGCCGCCGACGTCGTTGAGGTTGTAGTTCACTGTGACACCGTCTGCGGGCTCAGAGGTCATGAGGATGCCCAGCATCGCCTGGCCCTTCTCGTGGGGGTTCTCCCCCAGCTCGATCGGCTCGGTGAGTTCGGTGCGCTCGCTGTCCCCTCGCTCGACGGTGACCTCGATGGTCTCGCCCGGCTGCTTGGCGCGGACAATGTCCTGCACCTCGTTCGGAGTGGAAACTTCGCGCCCGGCAATTGCGGTGATCCGGTCCCCTGACTGCAGTATGTCCGCGGAGGCCGCGCCGTCAACGACATCGTGCACCACCACCGTGGTCGGGCGGCCCAGGTAGTGCATCGCCGCGACCGTCGCAGACGCCTCCGAGGCCACAAACGCCTGCTGGTTGTACTCGCGGACCTGGTCCTCGTCCAGATCGGGCGGCAGGATCTGCTCCACCGGCACGATGGTGTCGTCGGTGGCGATCCACCGGCCGAGCGCCTGGCCGAGTGTCATGTTCGTGCGCACGGACACCGTGGTCATGTTGAGCTGCCCCCCGGTGTCCTGGGTCTGGGCGCCCTCGATGTCTACGACCGGCTCGCCGTCGACCTCGCCGAGCGTGTCGAACGTGGGCCCGGGGCCTTCCGCCGCGTAGGGCACCGTCAGGCGGATGTCGGTGCCCGGGATGTGGTCCACGGTCAGCGCTCCCGCGAGCAGGACAACCGGGATGGATCCCCACACCAGGGTCGACCACCGCCGGTTTCTGGCTTCAAGGCCTTGTGACATGGGCGCAGATTCTAGCGCAGGCCGCGCGCACCACCCGTGCTGGCTCTCAGCGAACCCATGAGCGTGCAGGCTGAATGTATTCTGGCGGTTATGACTAACGGATTTGGCTTCTCCTTCCCCAACGACTCCAACGACGACGGCGACAACGGCGACAACAATCGGGGCGGCGGAAACGGCCGCGGGGACGGGCGCGGCGACGGCGACGCGTCAAACCCGTTCGCGGCATTCGGAATCGGGGGAAGTTTCGGCGGCGGCCAATCCGGCGGGGGCGGCTTGGGCGACATGTTTAACCAGCTCGGCCAGATGCTCTCCGGCATGGGCTCTTCCATGAACGCCCAGGACAGCGGCGACGCGGTGAACTTCGACCTCGCGGCGAGAATGGCGCGTCAGCGCGTTGCCGGCTCAAGCCCCGTTTCCGAGGCAGACACCCGTGCCGCCGAGGAATCGCTGCGCTTGGTGGAGCTGTGGCTGGACGAGGCCACCGACCTGCCGGCGAGCGGGGCAAGGGCCCAGGCGTGGAACGCCGAGCAGTGGCTGAACCAGACCATGCCGATGTGGAAGCGGCTGGTCAACCCGGTTGCCGAGCACATGAACCGCGCCCAGCTGGACACGATGCCGGAACAGGCCCGGGAGATGATGGGCCCGATGGCCGGGATGCTGAACCAGATGAACGCCATGCAGTTTGGCATGAAGCTCGGCCACGCCCTCGGCGACCTTGCCCAGCAGGCGCTCACCGGCACCGACTTTGGCTTGCCGGTGGCTCCCGCAGGCACCGCCGCGGTGCTGCCGCGCAACATCGCGGAGATTTCCAAGGGGCTGAATCTGCCCGGCCAGGAAGTCATGGTCTACATCGCCGCCCGCGAAGCCGCGCGCCAGCGCCTGTTCCGCCACGTGCCGTGGCTGGTGGAGCGCGTCGTGTCCTCCGTTGAGGAATACGCGGCGGGGTTGGAGATCGACACCTCCCACATCGAAGAAATTGCCCGCAACCTCAACCTCGAGGGCGGCGACCCGCAGCAAATCCAGGAAGCACTGCAGAACCTGCAGGGCGAGGACCTCTCCCCGCGAGTGGGCACCCGCAACGCAGGCGCGACCTCGCGGTTGGAGACCCTGATTGCGCTCGTGGAAGGCTGGGTCGACGTGGTGGTGGCCGACGCCCTCGGCGAGCGCATCCCGTCCACGCCGCAGCTGGCGGAAGCGTGGGCGCGCCGCCGTGCCACCGGCGGATCGGCCGAGCAGGCCTTCGCCAACATCGTCGGTATCGAACTCGGCGCGCCGCGCACCCGCGACGCGGCGGAGCTGTGGCGCCGCATCGACACCGCCGTGGGCACGGAACGCCGCGACCAGGTGTGGAACCACCCGGACTTCCTCCCCACCGCGGAGCACCTGGACAACCCGGCAGCCTTCATCGACACGCTGCTAGACGACCAGCCGGACACCGACTTCGACGACGAGTTCGCCAAACTCGAGCAGGAGCTGCGCGACAACCCGAAGCTCAAGCGGGAAGACGGTGACGGCACAGACGACGGCCGCGAGGACGGCACCGAGCTCTAGCCGCCGGCGTCTTCGGAACGGGCTTCCGGCTCGCCGAAGCGCTGGTACGCCTCGAGGTAGCCGCGGGCGCGCTCTGCCTGCGGCGCCCGATCCGCCCACGCGTAGAACTCCGCGCTGTGGTTGGGAATGAACGTGTGCGTGAGTTCGTGGACGATCACCGCGTTGAGGACGTAATCCGGGACCTGCCTGAGCCTGTCGCTGATGCGGATATCCCCGGTGGACACAGTGCAGGATCCCCACCGGGAGCGTTGATTGGACACCCAGCGGATCGAACCGATGCTCGCCCGCCCCTCCAAGACGCTCGCGTTCAGGGATTCGGCGCGGGACCGCAAGGAGGCATCGTCACGCGGGCGCGCCCGCGTTTTCTTTGCCAGCTTGGCCAGCATCTCCTCGACCACCTCCCGCTCCTGCGCCTGCGTGAAGTGGGCGGGGATGCGGATCTCCGCCACTCCGCCGACGAGCCTTGCCTGCACCGACCGGGTCCTTCGCGCAGAGCGGATGACGCGGTACGGCGTCGGTTCGGATCCAGTTTCCCTGCCAGCCATAGCCTTGCATTGTAGGATCCCGCCCTGGGGGTGGATGCAGGGATGATCAACGAGCACACACAGGTGAAACTCGCAGGCAGCGCACACCCGTTTTTGCGCGCCACGAACGTGATCCAATTTGGCGCAGACGCCACACGCACGGGGCTGGTAACCACAGACCACGCCGAGGACGTCGCGGCGGTGCTGGCCACGCTGCTGCGCCCGCGCCAGGTGAGCTGGGTGGTCGACCAACTTTCCGCGCTGCTAGGAGATGCCGCGGCGCGCAGCCTGGTGGACGACCTCGTGTCGTACCGGATACTCGTGCCCTCGACCAAGCCTGCCGTGTTGTTGGTGGGCTGCGGTGCGCTCACCACGTCGCTGGCCACGCAGCTCGGCGAATCCGGTCTGCATGTGCGCACACCCGCGCGCGGCGAGGCGCTGTCGCGGTTTCTCCTGCGCACCGACCGCTGGCTGCCCGTCGCCGCGGTGAATGCGACGGCCCAGCTCGGCGAGCTCGCCGCCCTCACCCGGCTGCGCCACGGCCCAGTGCTGCCAGTGACGCAGGCGGACGCGCGCGTGGTTGTCGGCCCGGTGTGCGCGCGACCCGGGCCGTGCCCGCTGTGCGCGCGCCTGTACCTGTTGGATCGGGACGCGAACTGGGATGTGGTGGAACAGCACGTGCCGTTCAACGCCCACGGCGAGGCGGCCACTGCGGCTGCCGGCGCCGCCTTTGCCGCGGTGGCACTGCGCCGCCTGGCTGGAGTGCCTGACCCGCCGGGGGTGTCCGCCCCCGCGCCCACGCCGGGCCAGCTCACCGTGGTGGACCCGTTCGCGCCCACACCGCTCGCCACTGCGTCGGTGCCGCCGCACCCGGACTGCCCGGTGTGTTTCTAGGGGCGGCCCGCACCGCTTAACGGAACTGCTCGAGCACTCCCAAAACGCCGGCGCCGTAGTTTTCCACCTTGACGGGGCCCACGCCGGAGACGCCGAGCAGCTCGCGCTCATTCGCTGGCATGGCTTCCGAGATGGACATCAGCGTGGCATCGGTGAACACGACGAATGCTGGCTGGTCGGCGGCGCGTGCGACCTCTAGCCGCCAGCGTTTCAGCGCGGTGTAGACGGCCTCGTCGTAGCTCGGCTCGCACTCCTCGTGCCTGCCCAGTGCCTTGTCCGCCGGAGTGGCCAGCGGGTTGCCGCAGACACGGCACCGCTTTGCGCGTTTGAGACGCTGCGGGGACTGCTCCACCTCAACCTCCGGGACGATGCCGTCGAGGAACCGCGAGCGGGAACGGTTCTTGTGGCCGCCCTCCTGGCGAGCCAGCGACCACGACATATGCAGGTGCTCACGCGCACGTGTCACGCCGACGTAGAACAGGCGCCGCTCCTCCTCGATCTGCTCGTCGCCCGCCTTGATCGCGTGGGAAATGGGCAGTGTCTTCTCCACCAGCCCCACCAGGAAGACCGCATCCCATTCCAGGCCCTTGGCGGCGTGCAGGCTGGCCAGGGTCACGCCATCCACGGCCGGGGGCTGCTTCGCCTCCGCGCGGCGGCGCAGCGAGGCCAGCACCTCCTGCATCGTCGACGCCTCGCGGGTACGCACGATCTCCTCAATCAGATCCACCAACGCGCTCAGCGACTGCCACCGCTCCCGCGCCTGCGCACCCTCGGGTTCCGTGGGCGTCAGGCCAAGCGGTGCGAGAGCCGCGCGGGCGACCACCACTGGGTCGTCCGGCAAGTCCGTGCGCTTGGAGGCGCGCACCAGCTGCGCGAACGCCTCGCGGATCTCCGCGCGCTGGAAGAAGCCCTCCCCGCCGCGGACTTGGTAGACAATCCCCTCGTCCGCCAGCGCCGCTTCGAAGGCCGCGGATTGCGCGTTGATGCGGTACAGGATGGCAATTTCGCGGGCCGGGACGCCGTCGTGAAGCAGCTTGCGCACCGCCTGCGCCACGGCGCGCGCCTCCGCCGGCTCGTCGTCGTAGCCGTTGAACTGCGGTGTCGGGCCATGGCCGCGCATGCCTTCCAGCTGCAGGCGGGTGCCGGCGATGCGGCCGGACGCCTTGCCGATCACCGTGTTGGCCAGGTCCGTGATCTCCACGGTGGAGCGGTAGTCGCGCTGCAGCTTCACGACGGTCGCGTGGTCGTACGTCCGCGAAAAGTTGAGCAGGTAATCCGGGGTCGCGCCGGTAAACGAGTAAATGGTCTGGTTGGCGTCTCCGACTACCGTGAGGTCGTCGCGCGTGCCCAGCCAGCCCTCCAGCACTCGCTGCTGCAGCGGCGTGACGTCCTGGTACTCGTCCACCACGAACGACTGGTACTGCCCGCGGAACTCCTCCGCCACCGCCGGCGCGTTCTCCAACGCTCCGGCGACGTGGATGAGCAGGTCGTCGTAGTCCAGCAGCATGCCCTCCGGGCTGGTCTTTGCCTCCTCGTAGAAGCGGTAAACCTGTGCGACCTTGTTCGCGTCCGCCGGCGGGGTGCGCGGGGAGTCGCCGACACGCTGCACGTAGTCTTCCGGGCCAATCACACTGGATTTCGCCCACTCGATCTCGCTGAGCAAGTCGCGCACCATTTCCTTGCCCGTGTCCAGACCGGCGGAGCGGGTGGCGCGGGCGACGATGGGAAACTTGTTATCCAGCAACCGCCAGGGCAGGTCGCCGGCGATCTGCGGCCAGAAATACTGCAGCTGGCGCATCGCCGCGGAGTGGAACGTGCGCGCCTGGACGCCACCAATGCCCATGGCGGTGAGGCGGTCACGCATCTCCCCCGCCGCGCGCTTGGTGAACGTCACTGCGAGCACGCGGTTGGGAGCAACCTGCCCGCGGTCGATGAGGTTTGCAATGCGGTACGTGATCGTGCGGGTCTTTCCCGTGCCCGCACCTGCCAGGATGCACACCGGCCCCCGGGGGGCTTCCGCCGCCACGCGCTGGTCCGCATCCAGCACGCTGAGATCAATCGCCATCGGTGTGCTCCTTCCGCGGGAGGTGGTCTGGATGTGGGGTGGTGGGATGCAGCGCCCACTGCTCGATCAGCGTGCGCGCGATCGACCCTGGTGCGGCGAGGGTGAGGCTATCAAGCTCTTCTCTGGTGGCCCACACCGTGCGGGCGAGCTCCCCATCCACCGCCGCGATCGGGTCAATGTCCGCCGTGCGCGCCGTCATCCCCAACATCAGCGCACCCGACGCCGGCCACGGCTGGGAGCGAAGATAGGCGATGTCAGTGGCGCGGCGCCCAGTTTCTTCCATCACCTCTCGGGCGAACGCCGCTTCTAAGGTCTCACCGACATCCACGTACCCGGCTACCAGGCTGAGATAACCGGGGCGGCGGGCGTTTTCTACCAAGAGGATGCGCTCACCCGCCAGGTCTTCCACCACGCCGATGACAGACGGGTCCAACCGCGGAAAGATCGCATGGCCCGACGCGCCGCGTGCGACGATGCCGCCGTCGCCCCACGTCAGCTCCGAACCGTCGACGGGGTCGAAGCGGTAGCGTTCCCGCGCGTTGACCAGGCCAATGGCGCGTGCGGCCAGCGGGTGCCCCGCGTGGGAACGGGCGTCGCCCGTGGCGCCGGCGGAGCCTGCCAGCTCCGCCGCACCCACGCCGTGCACCCGCGCGGCGGTGATGCCCGGGCTGATGTGCACGTGGGACGACAGCGCGGCGGCGGCCGGAGGGGCGTCGAAAAGCAGTGGCTCCCCATTCGGGGTGAGTGGGAACCTTCCTGCGGCGTCGATGAGCAAGAACACGGCGTCAGCCCGGCTGGGTGGTCGCGCCGTTCATGCGCACGTACAGCAGACGATCGCCCGGCTCCACCGTTTCCGCCTCGGGGGAATCGATGCGGTAGAGCTCGCCGGAGCGCACGACCCCGAGCACGATGTCGGCGAGGTGGCGGGGGTTCGCGCCAACCTCGTCGTCGGCGATCTGCCGCTCGGCGACGGCGAATCCCTCGTCTGGGCTGAGCAGGTCCTCCATCATCTCCACTACCGGCGGGGTCACGGTGGCGATGCCCAAGAGGCGGCCGGCGGTCTCGGAGGAGACCACCACCGAGTCCGCGCCGGACTGCATGAGCAGGTGCTGGTTCTCGCCCTCTCGGACGCTGGCCACGATCATGGCACTCGGCGCCATCTCGCGCACGGACAGGGTGATCAGCACCGCGGTATCGTCCGAAGACGGCGCCACGATCACGGACCGTGCTCTGCTCACAGCGGCGACGCGCAGCACGTCGGACTTTGTGCCGTTGCCGTGCACGGTGATCAGACCGCGCTTTTCCGCCACGGTGAGCGCGGCCGGGTCTGGGTCGATGACGACGATCGACGACGGTGCTGCCCCGCCCGCGATCAGGGCGTCGATGGCCGAGCGGCCCTTCGTGCCGTAGCCGATGACAATAGTGTGGTTGCGCACGCTGTTCCTCCATTGCTGGATTTGGAGTGTCTTGCGGGAATCCTCCGTCAGCACCGACAACGTGGTGCCGACGAGGAGCATGAGGAAGGCCACGCGGGCCGGGGTGATGAGGAAGATGTTGATCAGACGCGCTGTCTGTGTCACCGGGGTGATGTCGCCATAGCCTGTTGTGGAGAGCGTCACCGCCGAGTAATACAGCGCGTCGATGAACGTCAACGGCTCGGAGTAGCCCGCACGGTCGAGGTAGGCCACGAACGCGACGGCGATGATGAGCAGAAGGGCGTACCCGAAGCGCCTGGCGATCAGCGCCCACGGTGTGGCGCGCGCGTCGGTCGGGATGTTGACCACGTCGAGCAGGCTGTGCACCGGGATCTCGGTGAGATTGGTGGAGTCCGCTCGCAGCGACAACAGGCTCCGAAGCTTCATCCCTGTCGCTCCTCGCTTTCCGTTACAGTTACGCCACTCTCTGGCCTTGTGCCGGGCCTCGTGTCGGGCCCGGGCTCGGCGCCGCCAAGCATTGTCTCGAGCTGCTCAAGATCAGGCAAGTAGCGCGGCGCGAACGTCTCTCCCGTGCGCACGTAGAAAAATACAGCCCGCACCGGCTTGCCGTCATGTGCAATCCGGCGCCACGCCTCACGGTAGACCGCGAGCTGCAGCTGCGCCGATTCCATCGCGTCACGGGAGGGTTTTTCCCCGGTTTTCCAATCGACCACCACCCAGCCGTCCGGCTCGGCAAAGACCGCGTCCATACGCCCGCGCACAACCGCATCACCGAGCGACAGCTCAAACGGGTGCTCGACATATTCCGGGGTGCGCCGGGCCCACTCGCTGGCCTCGAAGTTTCGCTTCAGCCGCTCCAAGGTTGCGCGGTCGACCTCTGCGTCGTCGTTGCCCGGCAGCTCGTCTTCCGTCAGCAGCGGGCGGGCCCCGTAGTAGTCTTCGAGCCACTCGTGGAAGGCGGTGCCGCGCTTGGCGTAGGTGTTGGGTTTAAACGGCACCGGCCGTCGCGCCCGCCGGGCGAATTGTTCCGGATCTGCCCGAAGCGCCACCACGTCCGACGCGGTGAGCTCGCCCGGCATCACTACCGGCACGTCGGCCGCCTGCGCCGCCTCGTGCTCCTCGATGAGCGCTGTCGCGTCGCGCTCCCACAGCGAGAAGAGCTCGCCCTCGGCGTAAGGAGGCAATTCCTGCATAGCCGCGCGCACGGCATCCGCCGCGGCGAGGTCGCCGGGGCTCGGCGCATAGTGCGGCCAGCGACCAGTGTCCTGCGAGGGACCACCCGCTGCGGCATCACCGTTGTCTGCGGCAGGCTCGTCCTCCGCGTCCGCCCCGTCATCCCACGCCACGATGGAGGCTTCCGGCACCCGGTCACGCATGGCGGCGAAGTGCCCGTACGGCTCGGCTTCCTTTGCCACCCCGTCACGCCGGCGGGACCCGGTGACGATGAGGCGTTGCGCAGCCCTGGTCACCGCAACGTAGAACAGACGCGACGACTCTTCGGCTAATTCGCCCGCGACTTCCTTAAGCCAAGCCTTGCCCGCCTTTTCAAAGTCCGTCCGGTTCTCCACCTCGGCGAAGAAGGGATATACGTCCGGATCACCGAACGTCTCGGTGGGCAGGTACCGGGTGAGGGTCAAAAACGTCTCCGTCTTTGCCTTGTACGTTTGCGCGTCAGCGTGCAGCACCGCCACGGTGTCCCACTCCAAGCCCTTCGCCTTGTGGGCGGTGAGAATCTGCACCCGGTCCTCTTTCACCATCACCGCTCCCGGCGCGAGACCGTCTTCGAACTTGCGGGCCAGCTCGAAGTAGTTCAACAACCCGTCCAAGCTTGTGCCCGGGTAGGCGGCTACCTCCTCCATCAGCCGGTCCAGATGCACCGCGCCCGACGCTGCGCTGCGCGCCAAGACCTCTGTGCGGATGCCGAAGACGTGGATAATGTCCGCGAACACGTCGCTGAGCCGTTTGCCCAAGCTGTGGGTGCGCAGCCAGCGCAGCTTGGCCGCGGTGTCACGCATGCGGGCCAGGCCTTCCTCGCTGTAGCGCTCCGGCTCCCCCAAGTCAGCCAGCGCGTCGGTGAGCCCCTCAGGTTTGTCTCCGCTCGCGGAAATTTCCTCCGCGCGCGCAGTCAGGTCGTCCAGCTGAGCAAGGAGGTGCTCCGTGGCATCCGTCGGGCCGTGCTCCAGTGACGTCTCTGCCGCCGACCCGCGCAGGTTGCTTGCACGAGTAGCCAGCGCCTGCAGGTCCGCGAGGCCCAAGCCCACAGCAGGCCCGCCCAGGATGCGTAGTGCGGCGGCAGCGTCGTCGGGCCGCACCAGCATAGTTGCAACGGCGACGGTGTCGGCGACCTCAGGAACGTCGAGGAGCCCGGCGAGGCCCACAATCTCGTACGGCACCCCCCGCTCTTCCAGCGCGGCAGCGAGCACCGGCGAGTGGCGGTTTTTCCGCACCAGCGCCGCGGCTGAGAACGGGCGCCCAGTCTCTGACGCCTCGCGGTATTCCTGGGCAAGCCGGTCCGCGACGAAGGCGATCTCCGCATCGTGGTGCGGGAAAAACCCGAGGGTGACCTCGCCGGCGTCCGCGCCAGGGCGAGCCTCAAGCGCTGCCACCGCCCGGGTCTCAGCGGGGCCTAACACCGCGTCTGAGACGCCGTTGGCCAGATCCAGTACCTCCGGCGGGTTGCGCCAGGAGGTGGTCAACTGCTTCTTCGGCGCGGGGCCCTGCTCGGTTGGGAAGTCCTCCACGAAGGCCTCCAAGTTCGCCGCCGTGGCGCCGCGCCAGCCGTAGATGGCCTGCATCGGGTCTCCGACAGCGGTCACCGTCAGCTCGGGGTCCGCGCCTTCGCCGAACAAGCTGCGCAGCAGCACACGTTGGGCGTGCGAGGTGTCCTGATACTCGTCCAGCATGATGACCCGGAAACGCGCGCGCTGCGACGCCCCCACTGTCCGGTGGTCGCGCGCCAATTTTGCGGCGACGGACATCTGCTCGTTGAACGTCACCACCCCGCGCCGGCGTAGCTCCGCATCCAGCTCCTCCACCAGCGGTAGCAGCTTCGTGCGCTCCTCCTGCTTGGAACGCCATCCCGAGAGCGTCTTGGTGAACTCAACGCGGGCACGCGGACCGGTTGGATACGACTCAGTTTCGGCCAAGAAGTCGTGCGCGTGTTCGCGCACCCAGTCGGGGGCCGCGAGCTCGTTGCCCATCGAGGTGCTGAGCGCAAGGAGGTTCTCCACCACGGTGGAAAGCGACGGGTTATCCCCCAGCTCGGTAAGCAGCCCGCCCGAATAGTTCACAACCACGTCTGTAGCGATGGCGTGCAGTTCCGCGTCTGTGATCAGCCGGGCATCCGGCTCGACCGGCACAAGCAACCCGTACTCCCGGATAAGCTGCCCGGCGTAGGAATCGTAGGTGGACACCGTCGGCGCAATGACTTGCAGGTTGCGTGCCAGCTCCCCCGACGGGTCGAGGCGGCGCACCAGGTCGGTGTTCTGCGCAAGCGCGTCTAGACGGTCGCGGATGCGTTTGCCCATCTCCTGCGCCGCCTTGCGGGTAAACGTGAGACCCAGCACCTCATCTGGGCGGACGTAGCCGTTGGCGACGAGCCACACGACACGGGCGGCCATGGTCTCGGTCTTGCCCGCGCCCGCGCCCGCGACGACGAGCAACGGGCCCGGCTCAGCGCCGATGACCGCCGCCTGCTGCTCGGTGGGCGGGAACTTCTGGCCGAGGTATCGCGACAGCAGCGTCGGCGACATGGGGTTCGGGTTACGCATGGTGGATCGTCGCTCCTTCCGGTTGCACTGGGCACAGGGCTCGCACCGCGCAGCGGTCACACTGCGGCCCGGTGGCTGCCAGCAGCGTGGGCCCCGCGATCTCTTCCGGCAGCCTGTCCAGGCTCGACGAGAGCGCAGCGAGCTCGTCATCGGTCTTCGCCGCCTGCTCGCGCGTGGACAGCGAGGATTTACTCGCGTTGGGATACACGAGGACAGCGCCGCCTACCTCGAGAGGCTCCCCGCCTCTTCCGGCTGTGACCACCTTCCCGTTGAGAAACTCGCCGCGTGCTAACGCAAGCTGGTACGTGGCTAACTGGGCGTTATCCGCCGTTGCTGCAACGGTGGGCGGGTTCTTCCCCGTTTTGAGGTCGACGATGTGCACGGCACCGCTGCTGTCGCGCTCCAGCCGGTCCAGCCGGCCGCGGATACGCACGGCGTCGCTGACCTGCACGTCAACATCCGCCTCAACCGCGAGCTGCTCAAAGGTGCCGCGGGTTGCTTCCAGCCAGCCGCGTGAACGCTCCAGCATTGCGCGAAAATCCGCAATGTCTCGCTCGACCTTCCATTCTGGTGCCGAGCCCGCCGCTCGGCGCGCCGCCACGGTGGCTTCCAGCGCGTCTTCCTCGTCTGCACCCGCACCGAGCGCTTCGAAGTAGGCGTGGGCCATCGAACCGTAGACCATCTCCAGCGTTTCGTTGAGGCCGGACATCCGCTCCAGCACCGCTTTCATGGGGCATGCGAGCAACTGCTCCACCCGCGATGGGGATAGCGCCCGCGCGGTGTTCAACCGGGCTTCAGTCGAGGGCGTCGTGGTGGTCCACCACTGCTCCGGCGCGGCGCCGAGCACCCCAGCGTCTGCCAGGCGGGCAAGCTGCCGGGCGGCTTGCGCCCGTTGCGCCTCGCCCGTTTCCGGGTCAGTAACCACGCGCCGGAATTCGGCGATGAGGTCGTCGTGGGCAAGCAAGCGCACCACAGCCACGTCGTCCGCGGCGGCACCGCCGCCCCGCTTGCTGGCGGATGCGACGGCATCTTCTAACGAGTCCGCAACGCGCGCAGGCTTCGCCTCGAGGGCGTGGTCGCGGCAGAACTCTTCCACGAAGCGGGAGCGCTGCTCCACCTCGTCACCGTCGTCGCTCTCCACGGCCGTGACCAGCAACTGCTCGGTAGCGCGGCTGGTGGCTACCGTGAACAGGCGGCGCTCCTCGATCAGGCGCTCGTTGATGTGGGACACCGGCACCGCGGGGTCCACTCCCTCGTCGATGAGGTCGACCAAATCCTCTTGTCTGAACAGCGATCCTGTTTCACCCAGGCTGGGCCAGGTCAGCTCCTGCACCCCGGCGACGATGACCCGGCGGAACTCCCGCCCCGCTGCGCCGTGCGCGGTTAGCAGCGCCACCGCGTCCGGGGTTGCGTTTCTCCGGTCGCGCACGCCGGTGGGCAACTCTTGTTCAGCGATGGAATCGACGAAGGATTCGATACCGGCCGTCGGCCTGCGCTCCGTGTAATCGCCGGCCGCGTCGAACAGCGCCATCACGGCGTCCAAATCCAGGTCCGCCTGCGAGCCGGTTGCGCCACCACGCAGCGCCATCGCCATGAGCCGGTTGGACAAGCCCGTGGCGTGCCAGAGGGCCCACAGCACCTCTTCGACACTGCCACCGTCGGCCAAAGCGGTGCGCCCAGCATCGATCACATCTCGCACCCGCCGCAGAATATCCAGCTCGCGGTCGGTGAGCACAGTGTCGAAATCAGGGAGTCCGTCAGGTGAAACGAGGAGCCCCCGCAATGTGTCTTCCGCACGAGAATCGGGTGCCCAGCGCCGCAGGCCGCGCAGGAGCCGCCGCAGCGTCACCGGGTCCGCCCCGCCGACGGGGCTGAGCAAGAGCTCCCGCCACTGAGTGGCTGGAAGTTCTTCGTACAAGGCTCGCATGCCAAGCAGCAACGCGACCACGATCCGCTGCTCCCCCAGCACGAGGTCCGTGGGGTTCAATGCCACCGGCACACCGGCGCGCAGCAAAGCCCGGCGCGTTGGCTCCAACAGCGGTGTCGAGCGCACCACAACCGCCATATCCCGGTAATCCACACCGTCTTCGAGATGGGCGCGCCGCAGCACGTCGCTGACAAGTGCAAGCTGCGTGCCGCTGCTATCCGCAATCGCAACTGAGCGTTCCGGGTTCCGCTTCGAGGATCCGAGGTCGATGACCTCATGCGCCATTCCGCCGAGGTCGTGGAAGAACGCGGGTGAGGCCCCGCGGAAACGAAACACCGACTGCTCGATGCTGCCGCCGACAACGCCAAGATCCGCCTGCCGCAGCAGCCGCTCAACGAGTTTGGCGGACGCAGGGGCAAGGTGCTGCGCGTCGTCCACGATCACGGTGTGCCACCGCTGCGGCAACTCCACCCGTAGGGCCGCGTCGATGAGCTCCGACGCGGACATCCGGTGCACCCCGGATAACGCCATCACCTGCTGGTATTCGCGCAGAAAATCGCCTGAGGCGGACCAGATGGGAATGCCGTGCGCCTCCCCGAGCTGCACTAGGGCGTCCGGGCCTAGCCCGCGCTCAATGGCGCGCAGAAGGAAGTCCCTCAGTTGGCGGGCAAACCCCACCATCGGCAACGCGGGGCGAAGGTCTGCCGGCCAGGTGCCTCCGCCGTCTTCGGCATGGCCCTGGAGGAGCTGGCGAATCACCGCGTCCTGCTCCGCGCCTGAGATCAGTCGAAGCTCCTCGTCCAGCTGCTGCCTGACCAGCGCGAACGCCAGTGAGTGCACGGAGCGCACCACCGGCTCGTCCGAGATAAACCCCGACGCCGCGAGGGCATCCGACAGTTCCGCACGAAGTCTTGCTCCGGTCTCCTTGGAGTCCGTCAGCACAAGCACTCCACCAGCGCCGCTAGCTCCGTCGGCCTCGCTGAGGTCGCTTCCGCGAGTGCGGATCGCTGCTGCGGCGGTGTCCAGCAGAAAACTCGACACCCCGGAACCGGGCGCTCCGGTGACCTTGTACAGCCCGCGCTGCGGCAGCGCTGTCGGCCACTCGCGCACGGTCTTTTCTCGCGAGCGCGGTACGAGGTACGCCTTCGGTTCAAGCGCCACTGGGGGCACGGGAGAAGATCGACGGGAAGCCATGCGACAGATTGTGTCACTCACTCCGACACGAGGATCGTTTGCACCCGCTCAGCTATCGCACGTATGTCCGATCCCGCACTCTTAGCACAGGCCAGACGGTATTCCAGCGCGCGGTTCGCCAGCTCCCGCAACCCGGGCACATGCGCCCACCTGTCCAGCACCGCCTCATCCACCGCGCCGCTCAAAAGCCCGTCGACAATCACCAAGGCAGCGGTGAAGCCGCGAGGGCGTTTGCCTGCGGACGGCACAAGGTCGGTCAGCGTCGGCGCAGCATCTCCCGAGTACAGCAGGCAGGACCCGAAATCCACGTGGGCCACCACATCCCCGGGTTCTTCCGAGTAGCCGTCCCACACCGCCCGCTCTGCGGCAGCGAACACGTCGTCCCGGTCCACCGCAGGTGCGTCGATCCCGTCCATTGCGTCGTCGTAGCGCAGCGCGGCGGACACGGCCTCGTCGATACGCGAAAAGGGGCGCCCCTCCACAAACTCGCCGGCTTTGAAACCGCCTACAACGAGGCGGCCGTCCGTCGCCCGCACGGGGCGCGAGACCGCGATGCCGTGTCCGAATTCGCCGGCGCGATCCCGCGCCTTACCGGACCATGCCGCGGTGGGAGCCGCCCGGGACACGACGACCCGCCCGAAGCGCACGCCGTTGTCCCATTCCGCACCAAGCGGTGTGCCAGCGTGCCCGTCGAGCTGGAACGCAGAGAGAACGTGGCCGGGAATTGCTGCGGTTGCGCGTGAGCTCACCTGCGACCCCCTAGAGTGCAGCCGGTCGCGGATACGGCCACGGGTTGGCCCGGCACGTGTCCGCATTATCCGGGTATTGGCCATCCGGGGTCATCTCGCGCAGCTGCGCGTTGTTCAAGCTCAGCGTCTGCTGCATCATGATCGGCGCGAGCGCGTTCGGCTCCGGGCACGGTTCATGCGTCGCAAAGCCGACGGCGTGGCCCACCTCGTGGTTGATCAGGTACTGGCGGTAGCTGCCCAGGTCGCCTTGGAACGGCACCGCACCCCGGACCCAGCGCGACTCGTTGATAATCACGCTGTCTTCACCCGTGATGCGGGTGCGGCAACTGGTTTCTGTGCCCAGCTGGGCGCCGCAGAGCTCGGCGGTGGTGTCCAGCGACGCCAAGCGAATCTTCAACGTCGGGTTGTCGTCGACGCTCACGTGCTCGAAGCGGAATCGCGGGTCGTTGGTCCAGCTGCGCGGATCGCTCAACGTCGCATCCACCATGTGCGCGAACGCGTTGTCCCCGCCGTAGCCGGAGGTGTCAACGCCCCGCTCCACCTCGACGGCGTAGCGCACCACGAGCTCGGTGCCGTCGCCCGCAGTCATGCCGGGGGCGCCGACCTCGTAAAAGGTGCCCTCGCCCGTGGTGGTGTACGGGCCGCCCGGGGGCAGGTCGTCCGGGTCGAAGTGACCTTCTGCGATCTCGGCCGGCTCCAGGGCCCTTTCCCCACCGCCGTCACCGCCCTCGGCCGACACCACGGATTCGAGCGCCACGTCCTCGGGGTTTTGCACCATGTTGATCAGGACGAAGACGGTGATCACCGCCAAGACGGGGATGGCGTACGCGCGCCACCCGTACTCGCGGGCGAACGCAGCGAGCCTGCCCTCCGGGTCACCCGTCCGCCTGAGGGAGCCGTCGCCGTTCTGGCTGGGTCGCACCCCCTGGGAGCCCCGGGCGCCGCGTTCATGCGCCTTCTCATGCGCCCCGTGCCCACGAGCCCCGTGCCGTTGTGTCATAGGTGCGTAATTTAGCGCATGAAACCGACGGTTCGGGCCGCGGCGGTACCCTGCTCCACGTACACGATGCGGTCGGTGCGGATGAGGTAGGTGCGGCCCTTGTCGTCCTCTACCTTCAGCGTGGCTTGCCCGCCGCTGATGGCCTGCTCGACGGTGGAAATGATGTCTTCCTGCCCCTCCGGCAGCTTGATCGTCAGTTCGCGCGGGCTGTCTGCAAGGCCGATCTTGATATCCATGGTGTCGCTCACTGTCCTTTAGATCATTCGCTTCAGCGGTCTCCCGCTCTGCCGCTGCGGCAGGCATGTCTCAGCCCGCTCGCACACTGCAGTCATTGTAGCCGCCTGACGTTAAGATGAACGCGTGCCCTATTCAGCTGAGAGTGAACACGCCCGCGTTGACGCCGGCGGCTCGGTGGGTGCCGAGACACCGCCCCCGACCTTCGCTCAGTTAGGCGTCGCAGCTGAAATCGTCGATGCGCTCGCTCAGCGCGGCATTGTGCGCCCGTTTTCTATCCAGGAGCTGACGCTGCCAAGGGCGCTGGTAGGCCGGGACATCATCGGGCAGGCGCGGACCGGCATGGGCAAGACCTTCGGCTTCGGCGTGCCGCTGCTCGACCGTGTCTTCGACGACGCCGACATCGAGGAACTCGACGGCACCCCGCGGGCGCTGGTTATTGTGCCCACCCGCGAGCTCGCGGTGCAGGTCAGCGACGATCTCGCCCATGCGGCGTCGCTGACCCCGGTGCGCGTCACCACGATCTACGGCGGCCGGCCCTACGAGGAGCAGCTCGCTGCGCTTCAACAGGGCGTGGACGTGGTCGTCGGCACGCCCGGGCGGCTGATCGATCTGTGGCGGCGGGGCGATCTCAACCTCTCTGCCGTGGCCATCCTCGTGCTGGACGAGGCGGACGAGATGCTGGACATGGGGTTCCTGCCCGATATCGAGACGCTGTGGGCGGCCGTACGCGACGACGTGCAGGCCATGCTCTTCTCCGCCACGATGCCCGGCCCGATTCTTTCCCTCGCCCGGGCGAAAATGCATACGCCGGTGCACATCCGCGCCGAGGCCGCAGACGCCCCAAGCACCCACGACACCACCCGCCAGGTGGCGCTCAAATCCCACCGCATGGACAAAACGGCAGTCGTCGCCAAGATCCTCCAGGCAAATGATCGGGGACGCACCATCATCTTCGCCCGCACCAAGCGCTCGGCCGCGGAACTTGCAGAGGACCTCGCCCAGCGGGGCTTCGCCGTCGCTGCGGTGCACGGCGATTTAAGCCAGCGCGCCCGTGAAGCAGCGCTCGACGCGTTCCGGCGGAGCGACGCCGACATTCTCGTCGCCACCGATGTTGCGGCGCGAGGCATCGACGTCGAGGATGTCACCCACGTCATCAACTTCCAGACCCCCGACGACCCGATGACGTACGTCCACCGCATCGGCCGCACCGGGCGCGCGGGAAAGAAGGGCACTGCGGTGACCCTGGTGGGCTACGACGAGGTGGCGAAATGGCAGGCGATTAACGACGAGCTCTCGCTGGGTGCCCGGGATCTGCCCGAGTGGTTCTCTACCTCCCCGGAATTGCGCGAGGCGCTCAACATCCCAGACTCGGCGTCAGAGCGCATCGGCCGGCCACGTACAGTGCTCGGAGCACGGCCGCCCAAGCCCTCGGCCAAACCCTCGGCCAAGCACCCAGGAAGGAATCGGCGATGAACGCTCCCCTGCGCCGCACCCGCGGCGATCTCATTGCTACCGGAGTCATCGCCGGCATCTCCGCGTTGCTTGTCGGCGCCGCATTCTTCACCGCACCCGCGCGCGACGCGCACCTTGCCCCCGCCGCGGAGGAGCAGCAGGATTACGGCCGGCTTGCCGTTGCCCCTTCCACATTGAGCGAAAGCTTTACCCTCCGCGACACCTCGGGCCGCGACCAACCGTTGGTGGCCAATGGGTTGATCATCACCTACGACAACAACACCCTGAGCGCCACCACCCCGGAGGGCGAGACGGTGTGGACGTACGAGCGCCCCAATGAGCTCTGCTTGGTGGACCAGGCGTGGGACAAGGTCGTGGCCGCGTACCGCAACAACGCGGGCTGCGGCGACGTCGTGGCAATCGATGCCAAGACGGGCACCTACGCGGGGACCCGTTCCGCTATTGCGCCGGACAACGTCGTCCGCCTCGCATCCAACGACCGGGTTGGCTACGCCAGCGCCGAACGCGTTGAGCTTTGGCGGTCGGACTTGGTGCGCACCGTGGAGTACGGCCGGGTGGAGGCGAAGCAAGAGCCGAAGCAGCAGCCGCACGAGTGCACCATTACCTCCGCGCTGACGCGCAAAGAGCTGCTCGCGGTGACAGAGATCTGCGACGACGGCGCGTTCCTGCGCCTGCAGGAGGCGACGCCGGAAGATTCCCGCGAACCGGAAATCCTCGCGGACATCCCCGTCAGCGAGGACGCCTACCTGGTGGCCATCTCGCAGGACGCGGCCGCTGTGTACGACCCCGCTACGTCTGAGGTGCGGGGGTACGACAAAGATGGCGCCACCATGAGCACGTCCTTCGTCCCGAAGCTGGACGCCCCGGAGATTGGCCCCGACGGGGTGGTGAAGAACCTGCCAGTAGCGGATCTTCCGCACCACATGACGTACTGGGAGAACGGATCGCTCGTGCTCATGGAGCCAGCCAACCTCGAGGTGACCGGGGTGTTTCAGGACGCATTAGGCACCGGCGTCGCCGCGGGGGACGCACTCTTGTACGCCGCAGACAGCGGCATCGTCGCCGCGGACTGGCACGCCACCGCCTCGGAGCGGGTCATTCCCGTTGACCGCGGCGGCTATTCGGGCCCTGTGCACATCGCGTCTGCGGGAGCGACTGTGGTGGAAAAACGCGGCGACGAGGTCGTCGTTATGCGCGCGACCACGTCGTAACCCGGCTCCCCGCCAGGCACCGGCCGCCTGGCTCTACCGGCGCGCTTTGCGCAGCTCGTAACGCGCTTCGTTGTAGTCCCGCGTGGCCGGGTGGAAGATACCCACCAGCGCGAGCAGCGCCGAGGCGAGCGTGGCTACACCGAGCAGGGGCGCGCCTCCGCGGAACATGTAGACGGCCACGCCCGCGAGAATCGCCTCCACTAGGACCACTGCCCCGGTCGCCCGAGGGGTGCCTTTCAGCGTCGATACCGCGGCGTACCCGACAAACCCGAAGATGATGAGCAAAAACACGGCCGTGCCGATGTTCACGTAGCTGGCCGCCGCCGACTCGGATTCAAGTGTGGACGTGTGGTCAGTGAACTGGGAGATGATCAGCGTGGCCACGTAAATAAAGATGGCAGCGCACTGCACCAGCACTACGACCGCGCTAAAACGCATGATCGCGGGAACGGTGCCGAGCTCGTTCTGGGCGGGTTCAGAGTTGGTGTTCACGGCTAGTTAGTCTATGCCCTCCGCCGCCCGCTACAGAGCCACTCCCATTCACGCTCCGCGATTTGACGGACACTCACACTGCGCACATCATCCTTTCTGCAGCTCAGAGCACCTACTTGCCACCCCATACGTCAACCCACGGTTCGCCTCGCAGACCCAAAATCGCGTTTCATTCTATGATTCGGGTCACATTTTGCCTGGCCCCCTAGCGCGGTGCAGGTGAACATGCCATTATTTCCGGGTAGCAAAAACAACGGGCTGGTTACACAGCCCTTAACCCTAAGCCACCACAGGGTTAACGCCCGGTAAACGGAAGACGGGCCCCGCGACAAAAGGGAGCTCCGCCCACTGCCGGGAATCAAACGTCGTTTGCAACGCATCCGCTTCAGCCGGGTGTTTTGTGGTGCGCACGTAATTGCACATGGACCCGACACACAAACCACACAAAGGAGAATCACCATGGATTGGCGCCACGAAGCTATCTGCCGCGACGAGGACCCGGAACTGTTCTTCCCCGTCGGCAACTCCGGACCTGCCCTGAGCCAGATCGCCCAGGCCAAGCTGGTATGCCACCGCTGCCCCGTTACTTCTGAGTGCCTGAAGTGGGCGCTCGAGACCGGCCAGGACGCTGGCGTCTGGGGCGGGCTGTCCGAGGAGGAGCGCCGCGCCCTCAAGCGCCGCAACAAGGCCCGCGCACGCAACCGTGCCCGCCTCTCGGCCTAACGCCCTAGCGGATTACCCGGCAGCGGGTACCGGGCGATAGAGTGGAACACCTGTAACCGGTACCCATCACTAGAGGAGGCCCCCATGAGCAAGCGTGGTCGCAAGCGCAAGGATCGTCGTAAGAAGAGCGCTAACCGCGGTAAGCGTCCTAACGCATAAGCACGCGGCACGGCGAGCAAGCGGGCCCTTCCCACCTGGGAAGGGCCCGCTTTCGCGATTCACGCGCCCGGGGTGAGCCCTAGTACGTCTCCGTGTAGGTGACCGTCGTGATGGACGCGATGATCCGACGGCGCAGCGGTTCCGGAGCCTTGGCCGGGCCGCAGCAATCTTTCACCATGGCGCGCACGTCGCGTTCAGACCGAGCGACGGCCAGACACTCCGGGCAGGACGCGAGATCCCGCGTGATGGTCTCTCGGCGTTCAGGGGTGGTGTCGGCGTCAAACAGTTCACACAGCAGTTGGTGGGTGGCGTTGCAGCCGTGTGCGTCGGTGTGGGTGTGCCCGGTGGACATTACTTCTCCTTCGCGTCCTGTGCGGTGCTGTGCGCGCGGGTCGCGCCAGCCATGTCTGCATGGTCGAGTCCGATGCCCCGCTCTTGTGCCACGTCCTTCAACATCCCTCGGAGCTGTTTTCTTCCCCGGTGCAGCCGGCTCATCACCGTGCCGATCGGAATGTCCATCACTTCCGCGATCTCTTTGTACGCCATGCCCTCCACGTCGGCGTAGTAGACCACCATGCGATAGTCCTCGTTCAGCGAATTGAGCGCGTCGGAGATCCGTGAGTTCGGCATCGCTTTTAGCGCCTCGACCTCTGCGGACTCCAGCCCCGTGGAGTCGTGCGAACTCGAGGTGTAGAGCTGGTTGTCCGTCACCTCGTCGGCTGAGGTCTCCAGTGGGCGGCGCTGCTTCTTGCGGTACGAATTGATGTACGTGTTGGTCATAATCCGGTACAGCCACGCCTTGAGGTTCGTACCCGGTGTGAAGCTGCCAAAGTTTTTGTAGGCCTTCAGGTACGTCTCCTGTACCAGGTCCTCGGCATCTTGCGGGTTCCGCGTCATCCGCAGTGCGCCACCGTAGAGCTGGTCCAAAAGGGGCATCGCTTCGTCGTTGAAGCGCGTCTTCAGGTCGTCGCTTGCGCCGTTGTCAGGCTCGGTTTCGGGCATGCCCGCCATTGTAGGGCCACCGGTTGCCACGGCTACCCTGTCCCCATGGCAGAGAAAACCCGTGCATTGACCGCTTTGCATGGCACCGACCACGAGGTGCTCACCTATGCCCCGAGCCAGGACCACTTTGGCGCCCACGCCGCCGAAGAGCTGGACTTAGACCCGGCCGCCGTGCTGAAGACGCTGGTGATTGCCCACGAACGCGACCTGGCGATCTGCTGCGTGCCCGTGGACGGGCACCTCTCGCTCAAGGCCGCGGCGAAGGCGCTGGGCTGGAAGCGCGCCGAAATGGCGGAGCCAGCGAAGGCGCAGCGGGCCACCGGCTACGTCGTCGGGGGCATTTCCCCGCTGGGCACGCTGCACACGCTGCCAACGCTTATCGACGCCTCCGTGGCCGACCTGCCCACCGTCACCGTCTCCGCCGACCAACGCGGCTTATCTGCCCGCCTGTCCCCGCGAGACCTCGCCGAACTCACCGGCGCCCAATTCGCGGCAATCAGCGCCCCATAAGTTCCGCGTAGTCGTTCCTGGTGTTGCCAACCTCCTGCGCGGCCTCATTCCACACAAGCGTCTCGGCCACGCGCGACGGGTGCACCAGCTCGAGGGCCTCCTCCGGCGTGCCGTCGACCCACTGCCGGATTTCGTCCCGGCGCAGAAACAGCGGCAGACGGTGGTGCAGCCACGCCATGTTCTCGGCCGCCTCGGTGGTGACCATGGTCGTAGACAAGCGCTCAAGCCCCGTCTCCCACAGCGCCGCCGCGAAGAGCATCCCGTCCTCCGGGCGCACGAAGTACGGCTGCTTGCCGTTTTCCGTCTGCCGCCACTCGTAGTAGCCGTCTAAGACCATGAGGCCGCGGCGGGCCTTGAACGCGCTGCGGAACGAGGGCTTTTCGGCCACGGTCTCACCGCGGGCGTTGAACAGGGGCGCCCCGGTCTCGTCCTTCTTCCAGGTGGGCAACAGCCCCCACCGGGCAGCGTCGATACGCGCGCCGCTTCCCGCGATCCTGATCAGGGGCACTTGCTGCGTCGGCGCGATGTTGTAGCGCGGCGGCGGGGTGCCGTCCGGCGCCTCCACCGCCGACACGCCGGGCAGCCCCGCCACGGCTTGGGTCAGGTCGTCGCCTGAGGTGAAAAGAACGAATCGTCCGCACATGCCCTCCATTATCATTGCCCGCATGAGCGAGATGTGGCCAGCGCCGTTTCACCCCAGCCCAGTCACCCATACCCGTGAGGTGCCCGGCTCGAAATCCATGACGAACCGCGCGTACATCCTCTCCGCGCTCGCCTCCGGCCCGTCCACCATCACGGGCGCGCTGCGCTCGCGCGACACCGACCTCATGGAGGCCGCGTTGCAGGCGATGGGTACCGGGATCCGGCGCGACGGCGCGACCATCCACGTCACGCCGGGCCCGCTGCGTTCCGCGGAGGTGGACTGCGGCCTCGCAGGCACCGTGATGCGGTTCGTTCCGCCCGTCGCGGCGTTCGCGGAGGGGCCTGTGCTTTTCGACGGCGACGCCCACGCACGCACACGCCCCATGGCCACAATCCTGGAGGCGCTGCGCGCCCTCGGCGTGAACGTGACGGGAGAGAGCCTGCCGTTTACGGTGCACGGCACCGGCGGCGCCGTGGGCGGGCCGGTGGACATCGACGCCTCCGGCTCCTCCCAATTCGTCTCCGGCTTACTGCTTTCCGCCCCGAGATTCGATCGGGGCGTGCACATCCGCCACACCGGCGATACCCTGCCCTCAATGCCCCACATCGACATGACGGTGGCAATGCTTGCCGACGCCGGAGTGCACGTGGAGGCCGCCGAGAAGTCGTGGGCGGTGCAGCCGCAGGAGATCCGGGGCACGCACTGGGCGATCGAGCCCGACCTTTCCAATGCGGCGCCATTTTTGGCCGCCGCAGCGGTGACTGGCGGGGAGGTGCGAATCCCCCACTGGCCGGAGCGCACCACGCAACCGGGCGCGGCCATGCTGTCCATCTTGGAGCGCATGGGGTGCGAGGTTGAGCTGGAGGCGGACGGAGCGCACCACACCCTGTGCGTGCGCGGACCGCAGCCGGGGCACCTCGTGGGCATCCACCTCGACATGGGCGATATCGGCGAGCTCGCCCCCACCGTGGCCGCGATAGCCGCCTGCGCGACCACGCCCAGCGAGCTGACGGGCATCGCCCACCTGCGCGGCCACGAAACCGACCGACTCGCCGCGCTTTCGGCAGAGATCAACGGGCTCGGAGGCGACTGTGAGGAGCTTGCTGACGGGTTGCGGATCACCCCCACCCGGATGCGCGGCGGCGTGTGGCACACCTACGACGACCACCGGATGGCCACCGCCGGTGCCATCATCGGGTTGGTGACGCGGGGGGTTGAGGTGGAAAACATCGAGACTACGTCCAAGACGCTGCCCGGGTTCGCGCAGATGTGGGCGGAGGTGGTGGCGCAGTAATGGGCCGCAGCTTCTCCGACTACGACGAATCTGACGTGCGTGTCCGCCCCGGGAAGGGATCCCGGCCGCGGTCCAAGCAGCGCCCTGCGCACAACGACGCCGAATTCGGCCTCGTGGTAGCCAAAGACCGCGGCCGCTGGGGCGTGGTGCTGGACACCGGCGCACGCCTGCAGTGCACACGCGCCCGGGAGCTGAAACGGACCTCCATCGAGGTGGGCGACCGCGTCGGCGTCGTCGGAGACACCTCAGGGGATAAGGACACGCTCGCCCGCATCGTCAAGCGCGCGGATCGCACCTCCGTGCTGCGCCGCACCGCCGACGACACGGACCCCTATGAGCGCATCATCGTCGCCAACGCGGAGCTCATGCTCATCGTGGTGGCGGCGGCAGACCCGCCGCCCCGGACCGGTTTTGTGGAGCGCGCACTGATCGCCGCCTTCGTTGGCGGCGTCACCCCGGTGGTGTGCGTGACCAAGACCGACCTGGCCGATCCGTCGGACTTTGAACGCGAACTCGATGCGATGGGCGTCGACGTGTTGCGCACCGGCGTGGAGGACGGAGTGGAGCGGCTGCGCGAGCGCATCGCGGGTCGGGTCTCCGCCCTCATTGGACACTCCGGCGTGGGCAAGTCGACGCTGGTCAACCGCATCGTGCCTGAGGCAGACCGAGAGACCGGAGCAGTGTCCGGCGTGGGCAAGGGGCGCCACACCTCCACGCAATCCGTTGCGCTGGAGGTGCCCGGCGGCGGCTGGATCATCGACACCCCCGGCATCCGCTCGTTCGGCCTCGCGCACGTCGCCCCCGAAGAGATCGTGGAGGTGTTCCCAGATCTTGCGGAGGCCGCTGAGCGCTGCCCCCGCGGCTGCACCCACCTTGGTCCCCCGGCAGACCCCGAGTGTGCGTGGGACGAGCTGGACCCCGACTCCCCCGTCGGCCGGCGCGCAGCCGCTGTGCGGGGCCTGCTTGCGGCCCTGCACTCCAACAACGACTGGGAGTTAAAGCAGCTCGACGACGACCGGTAGCTCGCTCGGGTCGTAGAACGCCATGTAGTTGTCCTGGGCGTCGCCGACGGTCAGCTCTGCGTCCTCGTCGCCGAGGTCAGCGGCATCGACGACCTCGATCGCCTTCGCCGTTGCCTGCTCAGCCTCCGCAATGTCGACGTGGATGGCCGCAACGTCCTCCAGCTTCACCGGCCCCGCGAGTCGCACCACGGACTCGCCCATCTCCGGGTCCGCGGTGGCATCCGCGACATCCGCGGAGATGACCACGCGCCGGTGCGGGTGCCGCTCTTCGTCGCCGATGGCTAAGAGCCGGATCGAGGCGAGCGCAGCGTCGTCGAACGCGACCGCCTCAATCTCCTCCTCATCGCCCGAGGTGAAAAAATCGTGCAGTGCATCGGTAGCCGCAAACGCCCATCCGTTGCGGGCGTGGATCAGCTTGTTCTCCTCCAGCGAGGCGAGCATGCCGAAGGTGGCGGGAAGGTAAACGCGCACTAGAACTCGCCCTCGATGTCGAAGAGGGACTGGATCTCCACCGCGGTGCGGTCGATTGCCGTGTGCAAGATGCCAATCATGTTGTACTCGACCGCGGCGCGGACGTTCATGATGTCGTCGTCGATCATCACGCACTCGTTCAGATCCACCCCGACGGCGTCCGCGGCGGCTTGGAACGCGGCGCGCTCGGGCTTCTCAGCCCCAATCTCGCCTGAAAGCACAACGGCATCCACCACGCCGTTGAATTCCCACTCGCGGATCTGCTCTGCAGCCTCGCCGTCGCCCTCCTCGTTGGAGAGGATGCCTACGGCGATGTCCTTTTCCTTTACCGCCGCGATGAGGGTTTTCCAGCGCTTCTCGTCCTCTGCACCGGTGTCCAACACGCCTGCGTAGTCGATGATCAAGCCCTGCACGGGACCCCTCTTTCGTTTGTTGCTCTGCGGATGTGCACTTAAATGAGCACGCCCTTTACACGGGCGGCTGCAAACGTGGACAATGATACCCACCCCGCAGCCACACCGTCCCCCTCCATCTAGCATCACCGCATGACGCGAGGGAGGATCACCCCACATGTACTACACCGCCCCAGGGCACCGGCACGTCCAGATTCTCGTACCGCCGTCGAGCCGCGGCCGGTCGCCGTCGGCCCCCGCACCCGCGTCCCCCTGCCCCGGCCCGCACAGTCCGCGGCGAGACGTGGAGCCCGTCGTCGCCGAGGCGCTTTCCGCAGCCTTAGGTACGGGCCGGCAACCGTCGATGATGGCGTGGCGGTTTGCCCCTGCCGTGCGGGCGCACATCCGGGCGAGGCAACGCGCAGCCGCACTGGCCGCTGCTCAAAAAGCCACCACCCCCGCGGCGGGCAAGGTGAGGGTTCTCACCTGCCACACCCGCGAGGGCGGCGAGTTCTTCGGTACGGTCCAGGCCGCCGACGGCACCCGGCGGGCCTACGCCGCCAAGATCGACGGGGGCAAGCTCGTCTCGTTCAAGGTGCTCTAGCGCGAAGACGCGGCCGCGGCGTCCTGGTCCTCGAACTGTTTGCGCATGGCAAACAACTGGCGCACGGTCTCCTCCTGGACCGCCTCGTTCATCGCGTTAAACATGTCGCCGCCCTCCTTCTGGTACTCCACCAGCGGGTCGCGCTGCGCCATCGCGCGCAGGCCGATGCCCTCTTTGAGGTAGTCCATCTCGTAGAGGTGCTCGCGCCACTTCGTGTCGATGATGGGCAAGATGACCATGCGCTCAAGGTTGCGCATCTGGTCTTCACCGCCGATGGACGTGATGCGCTCCTCCAGGCTGTCGTACTGGGCGTTAGCGTCGTCGATAAGTGCCTGGCGCAGCTGGCCCGAAGTGAGCTCGCCCGGGGACCCGTACTCGTCGCCGTCGATGAGTTCCTGCGCGCTCACCTTGGGGCCGTACAGGGAATTAAGCGCGTTCCACAGCTCGTCGAGGTCCCAATCCTCCACGTACCCCTCAGCGGTCGCGCCGTCCACGTACGCGCCGATGGTTGACTCGATCATGCGCCGCACTTGGCCGGCGATGTCGCGTGAACCCAAGATCTCCTGGCGCTCGCGGTAGACCACCTTGCGCTGTTCGTTGAGCACCTCGTCGTACTTCAGCACGTTCTTGCGCATCTCAAAGTTCTGGTTTTCCACCTGGGACTGCGCGCCCTTGATGGCGTTGGAGACCATCTTCGCCTCAATCGGCACATCGTCCGGCACATTGAGGCGGTTCATCATGTTCTCCATGGACTGGCCGACAAAACGGACCATCAGCTCATCGCGCATGGAGAGGTAGAAGCGGGATTCGCCCGGGTCGCCCTGGCGGCCGGAGCGGCCGCGCAGCTGGTTGTCAATGCGGCGCGACTCGTGGCGCTCGGTGCCGATGACGTACAGGCCGCCAGCCTCGCGCACCTCGTCGCCAAGCTGCTGCGAGCGCTCCTTGGCAATCGGCAGCTGCTCGTTCCACGCCTCCTGGTAGCGCTCCCCGTCCTCGAACGGGTCCAGGCCCTGCGCCTGCAGCTTCGCGTCCAAGAGAACCTCGGGGTTACCGCCGAGCACGATGTCGGTGCCGCGGCCGGCCATGTTGGTGGAGACCGTCACCTTGCCGGGCAGGCCAGCCTCGGCGATGATGCGGCCCTCTTCCTCGTGGTGCTTTGCGTTCAGCACGTTGTGCTCCACGCCCTTGCGTGTGAGCAGCTGCGACAGGTACTCCGAGCGCTCGACCGAGGTGGTGCCCACGAGCACCGGCTGCCCCTTCGCCACGTGCTCCGCGATGTCATCCGCTACAGCCGCGAACTTGGCTTCCTGGGTCTTGTAGATCAGGTCGTCACGGTCAGCGCGCTGGTTCGGGCGGTTCGGCGGAATTTGCACGACGTCCATCTTGTAAATCTGGTGCAGCTCCGCCGCCTCGGTCTCCGCGGTGCCGGTCATGCCAGCCAGCTTGTCGTAGAGGCGGAAGTAGTTTTGCAGGGTCACCGTGGCCAGCGTCTGGTTCTCGTTTTTGATCTCCACCTGCTCCTTGGCCTCGATGGCCTGGTGCATGCCCTCGTTGTAGCGGCGCCCGGGCAGCACACGGCCGGTGAAGCCGTCCACGATCATGACCTCGCCCTGGCGGATGATGTAGTCCTTGTCGCGCTCGAAGAGCTCTTTCGCCTTGATGGCGTTGTTGAGGTAGCTGACCAGCTGGGAGTGCTCCGGCGCGTACAGGTTGTCAATGCCCAGCTGGTCCTCGACAAACTCGACGCCCTCCTCGGAGATGCCCACCGTGCGCTTGCGCTGGTCCACCTCGTAGTGGATGCCCTCGCGCATACGCGGGGCAAGCTGCGCGAACACGTTGTAAAACTGGCTCGAACCGTCCACCGGACCGGAGATGATCAACGGCGTACGCGCCTCATCGATGAGGATGGAGTCCACCTCGTCCACGATTGCGTAGTTGTGGCCGCGCTGCACAATGTCGTTGACCGAGCGCGTCATGTTGTCGCGCAGGTAGTCGAAGCCGAGCTCGTTGTTGGTGCCGTAGGTGATGTCGGCGTCGTACGCCTTCTTGCGCTCCGCCGGGCGCATCTCGGACAGAATCACGCCCACCTCTAAGCCCAAGAAGTGGTGCACACGGCCCATCATCTCCGCGTCGCGTTTGGCCAAGTAATCGTTGACGGTGACAATGTGCACACCCTTGCCGGACAGCGCGTTGAGGTAGGCCGGCAGCACCGAGGTCAGGGTCTTGCCTTCACCCGTCTTCATCTCTGCGACGTTGCCGAAGTGCAGGGCGGCACCACCCATGATCTGCACCTTGTAGTGCTTCTGGCCCAACACGCGCCACGACGCTTCCCTGGCGGTGGCAAACGCGTCGAGCAGGATGTCGTCGAGACTCGCGCCGCCTTCCAGTTGGCCCTTGAACTCGGCAGTCTTGGCCCTGAGCTCCTCGTCGGTCAGCGCGGAGTACTCCTCGTCGAGCGCCATTACCTCATCGGCAATTTTGGCGAGACGCTTGACAGTGCGCCCCTCGCCGGCACGGAGCAGCTTTGACAGTCCAAACACGTGTGCAAAGTCCTTTACTGGTTGACAGGGCCAAAGTGGTACAGCGGGCCATTGTACGCACGTCAGCGCCGGTGGGAACAACCTCTAAGGCACCTCACAGCAGAACCCGTACCAACGCACGATTGCCCGCCCCGCCCGGGAAAATCTGGGGCGGCGCGGGCAATAGACGCCGGGGCTAGTTGGTCTCGCCCTCCGGCGCGAGCTCAATCAATCCGTAGTCATACGCGTGGCGGCGGTACACCACAGCCGGGCGGTTGGTCTCCTCGTTGATGAAGAGGTAGAAATCATGCCCGACCAACTCCATCTCGCTGAGCGCGTCGTCCACGCTGCGCGGGGTGTTCGGGTGCACCTTGGAGCGCACGATCTGCCCCGGCACCACGTCGTCGACCTGGCCCTCGTACGGGTCCACGTCGTACTTTCCGGCCTGGTCCGCAGCGCGCTGCTGGGCGGCCTTCGCATCCGCCTCCATCTCGGCGGCCAACACGCCGGCGCCCTTTGGCGCGCGGTGGCCGGACAGCGCAATGTTGCGCCGGGCCTTGACCTTGCGCAGGGAGCGCTCCAGCTTGTCTACTGCTGCCTCGAGCGCCGCGTAGAAGTTTTCCTGCTTCGATTCAGCGCGGGCAAGGTGGCCCGATCCGGTCGCCGTGATCTGGATGCGTTCCGCCTCCGATTCACGCCGGGGGTTCGGCTCGTGCTGCAGCTCCACGTGGAACGACGTCAACGTGGGGTCCAGCTTTTCAATCTTGGCCAGCTTGCTGTTGACCCGTTCCTGGAAGTGCTCCGGGACCTCCACGTTTCTCCCGGTGATGGTCACTCGAGCTTCCGGGCTGAGCGCCTCCCCCTGGCTCGGGGCGGCCGGCGCGGTGGTCTGGTTGCGGTCTGCAGAAGTCATCTGCGTCCTCCCTTGCGGTAGTAGGAACTGCGTCCACTTCCACCATATAACTGGTTATGACCAATTTCAGGCGTTTCGGTGAACCATTACGCCGCCGCTTAGGCGGCGCACAGGGTGACGCACGCCGCTACGTCCGCGCCGCGCGAGATGAGCAGCGCGGTGCTTGCCTGCAGCGTCGCGCCGGTTGTCACCACGTCGTCCACCACCACGATCCGCCCCACAGGCACCCCGTCGATGCGCACCCGCCCCGCCAGGTTGAACCGGCGCCCGGCCTCGTCCAGCCCGGCCTGGTCAGCGGTGCGCGGGTCGAGGGCCAACACCGGAGCTACGCGCCTGCCGCTTGCCCGGCACACCTGCTCCACCGGGTCGCCGCCACGGGCGCGGGCGGAACGGGCCCGGGTGGGGGCGGGGACGAGCACGGTGTCACACGGGATATCGCCGCGCGCTTCCAGATGGCTCAGTGCCGCATTCAGGACGGCACCGATGTGGCGGCGCACCGCCACGTGGTTGCGCTCCTTCATGGCCAGGATGACGCCGCGGTGGGGGTCGGCGTACGGCCCGAGGGCAAAGACCGGCGCGTGCGGCGTGGTCTTTGGAAAGACCCGCTGCGGCGGCGCGGCGAGACTTAGCCGGCACGTGGGGCACAGGAGGCGACCCGGCCGACGGCACCCCGCGCACACCTGCGGCAGGATAAGCTCCCCCATCTGCGCAAACACATCCCCCATCCTTTCCCCCCTCTCGGACGGCAACTCTAGCGCGAGGTGATCGGCAGCGCCCGCACACCTTCCAGGCCGGGCACCTCGCGCCAAATGGGATTGTCCGCACCGGAGGCCGGTACCTGCAGCAGCGCGTTGGCGTCGGTGACATAGAGCGTGTTCGGCGAGGCCGCCACCGCCACCACCGGCGCGGAAATGTTGCCCGAGGACATGGCCGTCATGGAGGACCCATCCTGCTCCACGCGCATGACCGGGGTGGACGTGGCGGTACCCACCAAAAGGGATCCGTCCGGGCGCCACTCCGCGGAGATGACGCTGCCGTCCAACTCCTGCGCGTATTCGTAGACGTTGACAACGGAACGCTCACCGGAAGCTTCCCGCCGCACAATGCCGGTGTAGACACTGCCGTCGATCACCATGACCACCCGCGTGCCTGTGCGTGACAGGCGCAGCACCGAAATGTTGCCGTCCACCCCCTCGGGCAGCTCCACCTCCACCTCACCGGTTGTCAGTTTGCCGGTTGCCGCCGATTCGACGGTACGTAGAACGCGGGTGCCGTCGGCAACCGTCCACACCGCGGAGGCATCCGGCTCGAAGGTGGGGCGGGTGAACGTCCCGGCGCGCATGACCTCTTCCCCGGTGCCCCCGAGCATTCCTATGCGGAACACGTCGTCCGCGCCGTCCCCAGGTTTGCCGAAGATCGCGGCCCATTCGCCGTCGGCAATGTCCACCGCGGCCACGTCGTCTGCACTTCCGAGCGCGCCTAGGACCGGCTGCGTCGACCGCTCGTCCACACGCACCACTTTGCCCCCGGCCAGGGCGTACAGCGTGGTTTCGCCGACGGTTTCCACAAGCGGGCTGGCCGCGATGAAGTCGTCGGTGTCCAGGTCCGCGGCGCCGTCGAGAAGCGGCTGCCCGTCCGCCTCCAGCGTGTAGGGGCCGGTCACACCGGCGGTCGCGAGCGTCCAGACCACCTGTGCAGCGAAGCGGGCGCGCTCATCCTCGCTCACCCCCGCGAAACCGGTGAACGTGTAGGCCCCGTCTTGCTCGCCGGTGTAGGAGGCGCTAGACGGCAACGAGCTTGTCAGCGCCGGGAGCAAGCGCTCCGACGGGCCTTCCATGAGCAGCCCGATCAAGTCGCTGGCCAGGGTTTCCCGCTGCGAATGCACCCACCGGCGGTCCGTGACCAGCTCCCGGTCATCCTCGTCGAAGAAGTACAAGTTGTACGGCTGGTACTGGTTGCGCAGCTCGGTGCGCTCGAGGACGACGCCCTCCGGCAGCGAGGAAATCCGCCACTGCCCGTCAACCATCTCCATGTCGATGGTGGCCTCGTACGTGCCGCGCTCCGGTGTGTACGAACCGCCTTGGCGCACCGAGCCCACCACGGACCCGTGCACCGAATAGCTGCGCTGCCCCACCGGCGACCCCGGGAGGGTGGTCATGCCGATGCTGTCCACCACGAGCTTCTGCCCGCTGGGATCCCAGGCCGCCGACGCGCCCTCGGTGAGGTAAGCGCGCGCCGCCTCGTAGTCCGCATCGGGCCTGGCGGACGCGGCGTAAAAGTCTCGCAGGAGCAGGTCCGGCGCCTGGTCTTTTTCCGGGCCCGCGGCCTGGGTCTCCGTCTCCACGGGGTTGAAGGAACGGATGACGTGCGGCGCGGAGTTCGTCGGCAGCGACGCGCACCCGGAAAGCGTCGCGGTCGCCGCCACCGTCACGCAGGCGAGCAGTTTACGTGCGTGCATCTGTGTCCTCCTGGGGCACTTGCGTATCGACGTCCTCCGGCTGCCCACCAGCCTGCGCAACCTCGGGCGCCGGGGCGAGCTCCACTCGCGGTGGCTCCAGCGGCAGCGGGGACTGCGCGAAGCCGGCTTCGAGGGTGCGCGGCAGCACCAGACGGAACTGCGAACCCACGCCGAATTCGCCGGCCGCGTCCAGCACTCCGCCGTGCAGCTGCGCATCCTCCCGCGCAATGGCTAGGCCGAGGCCGGTGCCCCCGGAGTGGCGTTTGCGGGACTTGTCCGCGCGCCAGAAACGGTTGAACACCAGCTCGTCCTCCCCCGGCTTCAAGCCCACGCCCCGGTCGGTCACGGTGATGGCCACGGCCTCCTCGTTGGAACGCATGCGCACGGTGACCGGGTTGCCCTCCGAGTGGTCGATGGCGTTGGCGATGAGGTTGCGCACGATCCGCTCGATGCGGCGGGCGTCGCCTTCCAGCGTCTGCGGCTCGTCCGGAATGTCGAAGACGACGTCCACGTCGAGCTCCTCCGCCAAGTAGCGCGTTTGCTGCCACGCGGATTCAACCGGCTGCCGCGCGTCCACGCTCGCCGTGGACAGCTCGGCGACACCCGCGTCGTGGCGCGAAATCTCGAGCAGGTCGTTGAGCAGGGCTTCGAAGCGGTCCAGCTCGCTGATCATCAGCTCTGACGCCCGCCTCGTCGCCGGCTCCAGGGAATCCTCGTTCGCGGCAATCATGTCCGCGGCCATGCGCACCGTGGTCAGCGGCGTGCGGAGCTCGTGGGAGACATCCGAAGTGAACTGGCGCTGCAGTGAGCCGTACTCCTCCAAGTTGCTGATCTGCTTGCTCAGCGCGTCCGCCATGTCGTTGAAGGACATGGCGAGAACGGCCATCTCGTCCTCACCGTCCACCGGCATGCGCTCGCGGAGGTGTCCCGAGGCGAAGCGTTGCGCGGTCCGCGACGCCGAGCGCACCGGCGCGACGATCTGCTGCGAGGCCAGCCACGAGATGCCCATCAGAAGGACCACCACAATCACCGCGGCAGAGGCCAAAATGCCGCGCATAAGCGCAACCGTGGAGGCCTCGCTCTCCATGTTCATGACCAAGTACAGGCGCAGGTTAGGAATGTCCGAGTTGGTCGGGGTGCCGACAATCAACGCGTCGTACGCCGAGCCGTCCGGGCGCTCAACCGCGGCGAACTGGTAGGCCACGTTGCCGTCCATGACGTAATCCCCCAGCCGCTGGGGAATCTGGTACGCCTCGGGCGACGACGTCACCGAGCCGTTCGCGGCCTCCACCACCAGCACGGGCTCGTAGAAGCTCGCCGAGTCGCCGCTTTCCTGGGCGCGCTGCGTCAACCCGGCGCGCGCAGCGTTCAACCGGGCCTGCAGCGACGCCGACGACCCGGAGTTGGCGAGCTGGTACTCCACGGTGGCTCGAGCCCGCTCGATCTCCACGCTGGCCGTCTCGACCTTCGCCGCGGTAATGCGATCGGTCACCACCGAGGCGAGCGCCAAGCCGAGCACGGACATCACTACTGCGGAGACAAGCAGCATGGTGCCGACGAAGCGCACCTGCAGCCGAGTAGACCAGGCGTGCCGCACCCGGTCGCGGCCGCGACGTATGGCGTCCAGGTGTTACACCTCCGCCTTACCGGTCTTGTAGCCCACGCCACGGACGGTGAGGATGATCTCCGGGTTCTCCGGGTCGTGCTCGATCTTCGAGCGCAGCCGCTGCACGTGCACGTTGACCAGGCGGGTATCGGACGCGTTGCGGTAGCCCCACACGGATTCCAGCAGCTCCTCGCGGGAGTGCACCTGGTTGGGCTTGCGTGCCATCTCAACCAGCAGGTCGAACTCCAGCGGAGTCAGTTGGATTTCCTGGTCGCCGCGCGTGACAGTGTGCTGCGGCACGTCCACCGTCAGATCACCCACTTCAAGCACGTCCGCCGGGGTCTCATCCGTGCGGCGCAGGCGGGCACGGATGCGGGCAACGAGCTCCTTCGGCTTGAAGGGTTTGGTGATGTAGTCGTCCGCGCCCGATTCCAGGCCTAGCACCACGTCCACGGTGTCCGTCTTGGCAGTCAGCATGACAATCGGCACGGCGGACTCTTTCCGGATCTCGCGGCAGATGTCGATGCCGTTCATGCCCGGCAGCATCAAGTCCAGCAGGATGAGGTCTGGGCCGAAGGAATGGAACGTCTGCACCGCTTCCGCCCCGTCGGTGACAGAACTGGTCTGAAAGCCCTCGGCCTCCAGCACAATGGTCAGCATCTCGTTGATCGCCGGATCATCATCCACCACAAGGATCTTCGGGGCCATGGGTCCTCCTTACTGCATGCCACTACCTGGCTAGTGCACCAGCTCGCTCATTGCCTGCATGATAACCGCCGGATCCGACGCGCGGATCCACCGGCTCACCCAGTTCGCCTCCGCCAACTCCGCGTACGCCTCGAACGTGGCAACCTGCAGCGCCACGTCGCGTTCATAGCGGTCGCGGGTGCGCGACGCGTCGCGCTCCTCACGGGCTCCAGCCCGGTCGCGGGCGACGTCCGGCGGGGTATCCACCAGCACCTGCAGGTCCGGCTGGGGCAGCTCGAGCTTGCCGAATTCGAGGTCGTGCACCCACCGCACGGCAGCCGGGTCCCCAGTACGCGCGCGCGTGTAGGCGGCGTTGGAGGCCACATAGCGGTCCAGAACGATGATCTTGTCGGTGGCGCCGGCGAAGCCGTCGAGAAGCTGTTTCGCCCCATGCCTGTCCAGAGCGAACAGCGTGGCCATTCCGAACGCGGAATCCGCCAGATCGCCCATCCGGCCGTGCAACGCGTCACTGGCAAGCTGCGCGTGCACGGATTCGTCGTAGCGGGGAAACGCGAGCGTCTCCGCGCCGAACCGTTCCTTCACGGCCGCAACCAGCGTGTGCTTGCCCGCCCCGTCAATGCCTTCGACTGCAACAATCATGCGGTTACGCCAGCGCCTCGAGGAACTGCTCCAAGTCAGCGTCCGTGCCAGCCCCCTCGAGCACCGCAGCGGCGGACTCCACGAGCTGCTCGTCCATCTCGTCCGGACGGCGGCGGATAAACGGATACGCCTCCGCGATCTCGCCGGCGGAAAACGGCGCACCAGCCCAGATCGCAGCGATGGTCGCTGCAGCCTGGCCGTTGAGCAGGTCATCTTCGGTGGGGTCGTCCTGCTTTGCTGCCAGCAGCACGGCGTCGCGGACCGCCTCGAAGATCTCCTCAAAATCGAGGTCACCCAGCTCGTCGAGGAAGTCCGTGTTGGTGTCGACCGTGAAAATCTGCTCGTCCCAAGTACTCACTGCGACGCTCCTTCCGTACATGGTGCGCGAGCAAACGCCCGCGCAAAGTGTTGCCCCCATCTATATACGGCATATCCCGACCTGAGGGCACGACAACGCGCGGCCGGCGGATTCCGCGGGGTTCCGCATTCTCCGATTGCGTGATATAAACGGAGCTGTAGGCGAAACGTTACCAAGTTGTAATGCAACGCACGTCGGACACGATATGCGGGAGGAGGGGACTGTGGAAGGGACCGCACGCCGCGTAGCCGTGTTTCTCGGTGCAGGCGTATTGCTGGCAGCCCTCGTCGGAGTCACCGTCTGGGCCACCTCCGCGCCGGGGCAGAACAATCGTGCCGGGTTCACAGCCGAAGCGGCCGGGACCGCGGAACCGAGCTCGACGTCCGCGTCGCCGGGCGAAACGAAGCCACCCGGGTCCGCCGACCAGGGCAGCGACGACGACTCGCGCACCAGCCGCCAGCGTGACGGTGAGCCGGGCGGCACTCGTGAAGCTGGGCAAACTGTCGCATCCGCGCCGTCGGACTACAACGCGGCGAGCGACCCATACCTGCCGCCGCACGCCGTAGTGACGCGGGCGCCGCAATCGGGCCAAACCTCCCGCGTGTACCGGCCGTCCAACATCGTCCCGTCCACGGCCCTGCCCACCGCCGCCCAGGGAGGCACCCGTCCTACCGCAGAGCCGGCGCCCGCCAACCGACGACCGAGCACGCAGACCACTTCCCCGCAGACGCCGAGTGGCGGGGCCCTGCCCAGCGCGACCAAGCCAGCCACGCCAGCGCCGGAAAGCTCGGCAGTACAGCCATCCGAGGCGGAGGAGCCGGTCCTTCCTTCCGCTCCGGATCCGGGAGCCGAGCCCGTGCCGGACGCCACGCAGGAAGCACACCAGGATGGGGCCAACTCCCCCGCAGCACCTCAGGCGCCGTCCGCCCTCCCCGCTGAGCAGCCAACCACCTCAGCACCGGCGCGCGTGGCCGGTAAGGAAGACGTCGCCGGTTACCCGCGCGAAACGCAGGCTGCGACAGCCCGCGACGTCATCGATGGCTTCACCGGCGCGGTGACGCAGTAGCCGGCTACACCGTCGCCACGAAGACTTGGGCGTTCTCGGAGGCGGTGAGGCGTACTGCACCGTTGCTCGCGGGTACCCAGGTGGCGTTTCCCTGGGTGAGGGCGAATCCCCCATCCACGACCTGCCCAGCGGTGCATAGCACGATCGCCGGGCCGTCCTTATCAATAGTGAGCGTCTCACCGCTGGCGAGCTCGTGCATGCTCACCGCGAAATTGTCCACCGGCATCTGGAACTCAACACCGCCGCCGCGCGCAGCTTGTTCGGCCCGCGGGTTCTCAAGCGTCGTGAAATCCAGCACGCGCACGAGCTCTGGCACGTCAACGTGCTTGGTGGTCAAGCCGCCCCGCAGGACGTTGTCGGAGCTCGCCATGACCTCCACCCCGAGGCCCGACAGGTAGGCGTGGAGTTGGCCCGCACGCAGGAACGCGGCTTCCCCCGGCGCGAGTGTGACCAGGTTGAGCAGTAGCGCGGCCAAGACTCCAACGTCGCCCGGGTACGCCTCGTTGAGCTCGAGGTAGAGTGCTGCGGCCTCTACCATCCATTCCGGGTGCTCCCCCTGTGCGACGAGCGCGCGGGCCGAGCCCTCAACCGCCTCGATCAGTCCCACCCGGGACTGCACTGGCAGCGAGATCAGGGTGGTAAACAGCGCGCGAAGGTCGCCGTCGCTGTCCGTGGGCAACAACGCGGCGTGACGGTCGAGTTCCGGACAGGCGAGCGCCCGAAAATACGCAGCCGTGTCAGCCACCGGGCGGAAGCCGGCAAGCGCGCGAAACGGGGTGAGAGCGACAATCAGCTCCGGCTTCGGGTTCGGGTCCTTGTAGTTCCGGTCCGGGCTATTTAGCGCGATCCCCTGCGCGTTCTCCCGGTCGAAACCCTCTTCCGCCTGCTCGCGCGACGGGTGCGCCTGGATACTCAAGGGCGCGTCCGCGGCGAGGAGTTTGACCAAAAACGGCAGCTGATCACCGTACGCGGCGTGCACACGGGAGCCGAGCGCCGCGGCCGGATCGGCGGCGATGATCTCGTCCAAGCCGGTACCGCCCACCGTCGCCGGGGCCGCGGGGTGCGCACCGAACCACAGCTCCGCCTGCGGCTGCGGGCTCGGCGAGGGCTCGCCGCGAAGGTCTGCGAGCAACGTGTGCGAGCCCCAAGCGTAGGGGCGCAGAGCTCCTTCGAGGTGCTCCATGACTCTCCTTCTACTACTCAGCGGCGGTGTCGGCTGCGTCGGCCGTATCGGCCGTGTCGGCGGAAAGCGCCGTCGCAGCGTACGCCCGGGCCACCAGACGGGCCGCGCGAGCAGCGACGTCGGTGGAGTCCGTCTCCACGGCCTCTACCCGGCTACCTGCCGAAGCCACCGGATCGGCGACCTCGCAGGACCAAACAACGGTTGTCAAACCTACCAGTTCCGAGGGTCCGTCAATGTAGGGGTCGTAAAAGATGTCGTCTGTGGCCGGCGCCGGATGAGCCAGTTGAGCACGCTCGACGGCACCCGGCAGCTCGGCAGCATCCACCGCCGCGGACGGGATGCCGTTTACCGACCACAGCGCCGCCGCCAGTCCCGCGACAGCGCTGCCCGCGCGGCCGATACCGGTGTGCAACACTCGGCCGCCGTCGGCGTGGCCACGCAGCGCACGTGCCGGGTTGACTGCGGCGTCGCGCTGCGGGGATGCGGCCTCCAACTCCACGTCCACCTCCGACGCGATGGCGTCGAAGCGTTCTGCGACTTCTGCTGCGGGATGGCGCAATACCGCCAGCACAGCGCCGACAACGGCGCAGGTGCGAAGGGCGGACGTGCCCGCCACGGCGGGCAGCGCGGGGATCACGGTGGTGGCCTGTGGTGCGTCGTCAAGCAACGGCCCCTGCGCTGGTCCTGCGAGGATCGTCTCCGCGCCGCGGTCGGAGGCCGTGATCAGCGCGCGCAGGTCCTCGTCGCGTCCTGCGTTGTCGCCCACGACCACAACGACATCGAGCGGGCCGACATAGGCGGGAAGGACATCGGCAACGACCACCGGCGCTTCGAGCGGGCCGGCGAAGGCGCAGAGCGCACGCGCTGCGGCCGCGGCGATCGAGTCCGTAGCCAGCACGACCACGCTGCGCGGCTGCAGGCCTGTCAGCGCGGCCAGCGACTGCGCCGCCTGGCCCACCGCGCGGATTTGGGCGCCTTCGTGCGCGACATCGAAAAAGAGGGCCTCTTCCCTGGAAATTCCGCTCATACAGCGCGAGCCTACGCGCGGTGCCTTAGGCGCGGATGATGCCGAGGATTTCCTCAGCCAGGGCGTCAACCTCTTCGCGCGTGGGCGCCTCTGCGTTGAGCCGCAGCAGGGGCTCGGTATTGGAGGCACGCACGTTGAACCACGCTTTGGAATCCCGCAGCTGCACTGTGACGCCATCGAGGGTGTCCGCGGAGTCGGCTCGGTCGCGGAACGCATCCACCACACGCTGGGTCGCCGCAGCTTGGTCGGCCACCTCGGAATTGATCTCTCCGGAGGCAGCGTAGCGGTCGTAGGCGGCCATCATCTCGCTCAGCGGCGCGTCTTGCTCCGCCAACGCGGCGAGCACGTGCAGCGCAGCCACAAGGCCGGAGTCCGCGTTGAAAAACTCTGCGAAGTAGTAGTGCGCGGAGTGCTCCCCGCCGAACAACGCGGAATGCTCCGCCATCTGCGCCTTGATGTACGAGTGGCCCACGCGCGTGCGGACAGCCTTGCCGCCCTGCTCCTCAATGACCTCCGGCACGGTGCGCGAGGTGATCAAGTTGTGGATGACGGTCGCACCCGGGTTGTCCGCGAGCACGCGGGAGGCAATCAGCGCGGTGATGGCGGACGGGGAAACGGCGTCGCCTCGCTCATCCACCACGAAGCAGCGGTCCGCGTCGCCGTCGAAGGCCAAGCCGATGTCCGCGCCTTGCTCGACGGTGAAGCGTTGCAGGTCCACCAGGTTCTTCGGGTCCAGCGGGTTCGCTTCGTGGTTGGGGAAGGTCCCGTCGAGCTCGAAGTACAACGGGCGGATGTCCACGTTGCTCAACTCGCCGAGCACCGCCGGCACGGTCATGCCGGCCATGCCGTTCGCGGCATCCACCGCTACTACGAGCTTGCGGCGCGTCGGAACCGGTACCAGCTCGCGCAGGTAGGTGGCGTATTCGCCGAGGGCGTCGTGCTTCTCGACGACCCCAGGTTCCCCCGCGTACTCCGGCACCCCTTCGACGAGCATGCGGGCGATGTCGCTCAGGCCTGTGTCCGTGGACACTGGGGCGGCGCCCGCGCGGCAGAGCTTAATGCCGTTGTACTTCGCCGGGTTGTGGGAGGCGGTGAACATCGCGCCTGCGCAGCGCTGGGTCCCGGCGACAAAGTAGAGCTCGTCGGTGGACGTCAGCCCCAGAAGCGTCACATTCACGCCTTGGCTAGCAGCACCGTCGGCGAACGCTTTGGACAACGCCGGGGACGACGGGCGCATGTCGTGGCCGACTGCAATGCGGTCTTCCCCCTCGCCGCGCAGGATGCTGGCGAAGGCCGCTCCGGCGGTGCGGACAAAGTCTTCGTCGATGGTCTCCCCCACGACGCCGCGGATGTCGTACGCCTTAATAACGCTCTTCAGCGTGTCCGTTGTGTGCTCAATAGCCATGCGCGCCATCTTATCCCGCCCCTTCGACGCGCCTGGTGCCCCGCCCTAGTCTTCACTCTCCGGGTCAGGGACGACGCGCAGGTGGGAGCGGCGGGCAGCTTTGTGCGCCGCGATCTGCTCCTCCACGCGCTTAGTGCGGTGCACCGGGTGGTTGGAGGTGTCCGGGTTGTTGAAGTCCTTGTCCGCGGAATACTCGATCGGGTCCTGCCCGCTTTCCACCAACCCGGTGGTCACTCGCCCCGCCTCGCGCACCGCCTCCGCGAGCGCGGTGATGTCCGTGGTTTCCGTGTCGTCCGTGGTGTCCGCGTCGTCACCGTCAAGCTCGACATGCTCCACGCGCACCAGCTCCCACCCCACCGGGGCGGTGATATGCGCGGAATGGCGCTCGCACAGATCCCACGCGTGAGGGTCCGGGGCGGGGGCGAGCGGGCCGACTACTGCCGTCGAGTCCGCGTACGCGTAAATCAGCGTCGCCACGGCGGGCCGGCCGCACCCTGGGCGGCAACAACGACGGTAAATATTCACGGCGCCAAGTCTAAACCCCACGTTGAGATTTCGACAGTGCGACGCGGCGCGCCCACGCCACCCCCGGGCGCCAGGGCAATAGGCTTGCCACTCATGACATCTACCGGCCCATCGCATGTTCAACCGGCCCGCAACCGGCACGGCAGAGGGTTGCGTGGGCCTGTCTTACCGGTGGGCGTGCCACGCTACCGCACGCGCGCGGATGCCTTTGACCAGCTCGTCCTCGACGCGTACGCGCCACTGCACAACCAATTTTTCAACGAGCTTGCCGGGGTCGACTTGGCCGTGGACACGGTCCCCCGCATGCGGCTCAGCCCAGACATGACAGTCCTGCCGGACGAGATCATCGCCGACGGCCCGGTGCCCTTAGGGCGGGTGCTTCAAGCCGGCGTAGACAAGCGGGGCAACCCGACGCGTGCGCGCCTTGTGGTGTTCCGCATGCCCATCGAGCACCGCAGTGCACACACGCAAGAGCGGTCAGAACTCATCACATGGGTTCTGACCGCTCTGTTGGCGAACTACCTCAACCTCGACCCGCGGACGATCGATCCAGAGTTTCCCTGGTAGGCCGCGCCGAGTCGGGCCGGTTAGCCGAGCTGCTTTTTCAGGCGGCGGCGCTCCCGGTCCGAAAGCCCACCCCAGATGCCGAAGCGCTCGTCGTGCTCGAGCGCGTACTCCAGGCACTCGTCTCGGACCGCGCAGGCTTGGCAGATCCGCTTGGCCTCGCGGGTGGAACCACCCTTCTCCGGGAAAAACGCTTCCGGGTCGGTTTGGGCGCACAGCGCCTGGTCCTGCCACTCCTGCTCGACGGCGCCGAACAACTCGTCGAGGGTCATCCCTCCTGCGGCTGCGCCACGGAGGATGGCGTCTGCCTGGTTTTCCACGCCATCACCTTCCTTAGTTGCTTGTCGGACGTAAAAGAGTGGTGCCCGCACCTCCCGCCGAGCGGGCACTGCGGATGACACTGCTGTGATTACACACTGCAGCACTAAATAGCCGCAACCAGAATTTCCCTCTCACGGGAACGCACGCCGCATTTCCCACGTCGCTCGTCACACGAGTCACATCTGTCACACGTGCGCGCTGTTGGGGGTGAAGCGAGGGGGTACTACATGTAGTGGCAGACGGAATTTCAGCAACTATTCCCGGGTTTCAGCGTGTCGTTTACGCGTCCGAGGAAAAACGCACTCCCGAGTCCGGGATTTGCACGCCCGGCCACACGCGCATCCCCGCCTGCAGCTCGCACCGGGCGCCAATTCGCGCGCCCTCGCCGACAACACTGTCGGTGATGCGTGCGTTCGCCCCGATAGTGGCGCCCGCGGCGATGATGGAGTTGCGCACCATTGCGCCCGGCTCGATGGTGACGCCGTCAAAGATCACGGAGTCGTCCACCCGCGACCCGGCACCGATCTCGCAACCACGGCCCACAGCAGTGCCGCCCATGAGAATCACGCCGTGCGCGACGCCCGCGGAGTCGTCGACAAGCGACTCGCCCGTGCGCCCCTGGAGCAGCGGCGAGTACGCGATGCCGCGCACCACGTCCGAGGAACCCTGCACGAAATCATCGGGACGGCCCATGTCGCGCCAGTAGGACGAGTCCACGTGGCCGACCACCTTCGCGCCCGCCGAGAGCAGACCCGGGAACGTCTCGCGCTCGACAGACACCACGCGCCCGGCCGGGATGTTCTCGATCACCGAACGTTTAAACACGTAGCAGCCGGCGTTGATCTGGTCGGTCGGCGGGTCCTCGGTCTTCTCCAAGAACGCCAGCACGTTGCCGTCCTCATCGGTGGGCACGGAGCCGAACGCGCGCGGGTCCGGCACGCGCACCAGGTGCAAGGTCACGTCGGCATCTTTGTCCACGTGCGTGGCGGCAATGGCCGACAAGTCCGCACCGGAGAGCACGTCGCCGTTGAACACCATGGCGTTGTCGTAACGCAGCTTGTCGTAGACGTTGCGGATCGCGCCGCCGGTGCCCAGCGCCTCCTCTTCAACCACGTACTCGATTTCCAGGCCGTACGCGGCGCCGTCGCCGAAGTACTCTTCGAACACCTCAGCCTTATAGGAGGTTCCCAGCACGACGTGGCGCATGCCCGCCTCACGGATTCGCGCAAGCAGGTGCGCCAAGAAGGGGTGTCCGGCCGTGGGCAGCATCGGCTTCGGGGTGGACACCGTAAGCGGGCGCAGGCGCGTACCGCGCCCGCCCACCAAGATCACCGCGTCCATCTCGATGACCGCCTCGTCGGCTTCCTGGGGGGCGCCGCCCTGCTGCGAAGTTGCCATAACCTGTCCTTTTCTTATCGGTGGGATTCGTTTCGGGTGTATTTACGTACCGGCTGCCCGGCGCGGCGCGCGCAGCCCAAGCTGGATTGCGCCCCGTGCCTGTAGCCCCAGCCACAACGCCCACCGCAGAGGTGCTTGCCATGCGTGGGGGTGCCTGTCGCGTTGAAAGCGGTAAGCGGACCTGTGGTGCGCCGGAACCGTCACACGGCGAAACTTGCCAGCCACGTGGCCTTGGTCGTGGTGGATGACTGCCGACGGGCAGTAGAGGTTCTTCCACCCTGCGCGCGCAAGGCGGTCGCCGAAATCGATGTCTTCCAGGTACATGAAGTAGCGCTCGTCGAATCCGCCGATGGCGTCGAACGCGTCCCAGCGCACCAGCAGGCATGCGCCCGAGAGCCACCCGGCGGTGCGCTGCTCGTGCATGTTGGCATTCGCCCGGTACGCGCGGGAGAACGGGTTGCCGGGCCAAATGCCGTAGAGCAATGCATGGCCAATGCCCGTGGCCAGACCTGGGACCTCGCGCGCGCTGGGGTACGTCGATCCGTCCGCCTCCTCGATCCGCGGACCCGCCGCGCCTGCGCGCGAGGCGGCGTCGATGCAGCGGAGTAGCTCATCGATGCTCCCGGGTGCGAACTGGACGTCGGGGTTGACGATGAGGAAGTAGTCGTCTCGGATTGCACCGGTGCGACGGCGCTGCGCCAGCGACGCTGCTGCCGCGTTGATGGCGGCTCCGTAGCCGACGTTTCCCCCGGTGGGGAGAAACTCGACGTTGTCGAGCGACGCCGCCGTGCGCTGCGGCACCCCATCGGTGGAGCCGTTGTCCGCGCAGATGAGGTGGACCGGCTGGGTCGTCGCGGCGTCCAGCGAGGCAATGAGTTGCGCCAAGTGCTCGCCGGGCGAGTAGGTCACCGTGACCACGGCCAGCGGCACGCCAGATGCCGTTGCGTTGGGAAAGTCTGCGTTCACAATGGCTGGGATCATACCCACCAAAACGGCCGGAACCGGTGTACGGCACAGCGCGCGAACGGGAGTGGTGCCGGGATGTCGTATACTTCCCCGCGTGACTGACCCCAGCCGGCGCGCCCGCGACATCCAGGCGGCACCGTCGCGAACGCGCGACGTGTCGCAGTCCGGCCACCCGGTGGTAAAAGGGGTACTCGCTGCGCTTTCCGCCGCCGCGATCGCGCTGTCCGGCATCGGTTACTTCGCCGTCGGCCGCCTCGGCGGGCAGCTGTCCGCCTCCGAACTCGATGTGGGACGAGCCAAGGACAAGGACGATGCGCTCGACGGCGCGGTGGACATCCTGCTCGTCGGCTCGGACTCGCGCACGGACGCGCAAGGCAACCCGCTGAGCGAGGAAGAGCTTGAGCGCCTGAACGCTGGCGTGGCCGACGGCGAAATCAACACTGACACCATCATGGTCATCCGCATCCCGGAGGACGGCTCCAAGGCAACCGCAGTCTCTATCCCGCGCGACACATATGTCCACGACGAGACCCACGGCAATCTCAAAATCAATGGTGTCTACGGGGCGTACGCCGCCGACAAGCGCGAAGAGCTGGTTGAGGAAGAGGGGATGTCCGAGGGGCAGGAACTGGAGCAGCAAGTCGCTCGCGCTGGTCAGGAGGGCCTGATCGACGCGGTCGCGGACCTCACCGGGGTCCAGGTGGACCACTTCGCGCAGGTCGGCCTGCTCGGCTTCGTTCTGCTTACCGACGCCGTCGGCGGCGTGACCGTGTGCTTGAACGAGGCCGTGGACGAGCCGCTCTCCGGCGCCCGCTTCCCCGCCGGCGTGCAAACCCTGAACGGCACGCAGGCGCTGTCGTTTGTCCGGCAGCGGCACGATCTTCCGCGCGGCGATCTCGACCGCATTGTTCGCCAGCAGGTGTTCATGGCGTCGCTGGTGCGCAACACGCTCTCCGCGGGCACGCTGACCAACCCGTCGCGTCTGCGCGACTTGTCCAATGCGGCGGAGCGCTCCGTCACTTTGGACAAGGACTGGGACGTCGTCCGCTTCGCGCAGCAGCTTTCGGGCCTCGCCGGGGACAACGTCACCTTCACCACCATCCCGGTCACCTCGGTCAACGGCGTTGGCGACTACGGCGAGTCCATCGTGACCGTCGATGTTGCCCAGGTGCAGCAATTCATGGGGGACATTGTGCAGCCCGCAGAGGACGTGAAGGACACTGCGGACGAGAACACGACCGGGGATACCGAGACGCCCTCCTCCCCCACCGCGGACGCGTCCGCACTGCGCGGCCGCCAGGTGACCGTGCTCAACGCCGGTGGCGTCCCGGGGCAAGCCGGCCGCGTGGGGCAGGAACTGGGTAAGGACGGCATCACCGTGGACGAGGTCGCCAACGCGATGGAGGGCCTCTACTCCCAGAGCCAGGTGGTCGCCCCCGACCCCGAAGACCCGGCCGCTCAGGAGCTTGCGCGCCTGCTTGGCGGGGTGCCCGTGGTAGCAAACACCACGTTGGACCAGGACGCACTCGTCGTGGTTGTGGCCGAAGACTACGCCGGGCCAGGCATGCTCTCTGCGGAGGAGACGGACACGGAGGCTCCCGTGGGCACGCCGGGCGAGGACTTCGGCGCCACGCAGGCTGCCCCGGAGATCACCGCTGACGGCGACACCCCACGGTGTGTGAATTAGGCCCAGGTCGGGCGCAGCACCCCGCCCTCCCTCACATGAATATATTTCACGGTATTTTTCTTATTGCAGGAAATTTATACATGCGCTGCGGTAGAACCGTAGTGCATGACCCCATCAACGCGGCCCAAGCCGGCAAAAGACACTGACCCACCAAAGAAAACAGGCGCGGCAGACCGCGTCCTCAACGGCATTGAAACGGTGGGCAACAAGCTCCCCGAGCCGTTCACCCTCTTCCTCATCCTTTTCCTTCTCACCGCCATCCTCTCCACCATCATGGCGTGGTCCGGTGCGCAGGTACAGGTCCCGGGTTCGGACGAGGTCCGGCCCATCCACGGCTTCTTCACCAAAGAGGGGCTGGCCTGGTTCACCGTCAACCTGGGTAAGAACTACGTCGGCTTCCCGCCGCTGGTCTACGTGCTGCCCATCATCCTCGCGGTGGGTATCGCGGAGCGCTCCGGCATGCTCTCGGCGCTGATCCGCCGGTTGTTCGGCTCCGCCAACACAACCGTCCTGCCGTACGCGGTGGGCGTAATCGGCGTGTCCGCGTCCCTTATCGCTGACCCCGCCTTCATCGTTATCCCTCCGCTGGCAGCCATGGTGTTCAAGGCCGCGGGACGCCACCCTGTTGCTGGCCTCCTCGGCGGTTTCGCCTCCGTCGGCGCCGGCTACGCCACTTCGATCCTGCCCGGCTCACTCGACGCCCTGTTCGCCGGCATCACCAACTCCGTCATGGAGGCCCTCCCCAGCTTGGAAGCGAACGAGGTCACCGTTGTTTCCAACTACTGGTTCAACATTGCCTCCGCGTCCATCCTCGGCTTCTTGGCGGGCTTCATCATCGACAAGGTGCTTGAGCCGCGCCTGAACAAGCTCGGCGTGCCCACCGAAGTCGCCGAGGGTCAGGACGCGCCTGACCTCGATATCGACGGCAACGAAATCACTGCGGAGCTCACCCCGGCTGAGAAGCGCGGCCTGACCGCCACGCTCTGGGCGACGCTCCTCCTCACCATCGTCGGCACGATCGCCGTGCTGGTGCCCGGCTCACCGTGGCGCAACGAGGAGGGCAACTTCCTCCCAGACTCGCCGCTGATGCAATCCACGGTGTTTATCGTGGTGCTGTACTTCGTCGTGATGGGCCTGGTGTACGGTGCGGCAGCCGGCACGGTGAAGAGCGTTCCCGATGTCACCGAGATGATGGGATCCGCCATCAAGGAGATGACCGGCTTCCTCGTCCTCGCGTTCATCCTCGGCCAGTTCATCGCACTGTTCAACTGGTCCGGCATCGGCACGTGGACTGCAGTGAAGGGCGCGGAGGCACTCGAATCCGCTGGCATCGGCGGCTTCGGCGCCATCCTGGCGTTTGTCATCCTCGCGTCCTGCCTCAACATGCTCATCATCTCCGGTTCGGCCCTGTGGACGCTGATGGCCGCGGTCTTCGTGCCCATGTTTGCGCTGATCGGTTTCGACCCGGCATTCATCCAGGCCGCGTACCGCGTGGGCGACTCCGCAACGCAGATCATCACCCCGCTCAACCCGTACCTCATTGTCATCCTCACCCAGCTGCGCCGCTACGAGCCCAAGGCCGGCATCGGCACGCTCATGTCGCGTCTCATCGTGTTCTCGGTGGCATTCTGGCTGTTCTGGCTGGCGCTGCTGTTCATTTGGTACCAGTTCGACCTGCCGCTGGGCCCGGGCGCGTCCATCATGCTGGCGCAGTAAGCATTTCGCCCCTTACGATGGGCGGGCATGAGCATGCTCGCACCGTTGCTGCAGACCGATCCATCCTCGCCGCGCTTGACCGTCTACGACGACTCGCGCGGCGTTCGCATGGATTTCTCGGCGCAGACCCTGGACAACTGGGCCAGCAAAGTCGCCAACATGTTGGACGAGGAGTTCGACCTCGCCCCCGGCGGCCAAGTCGCCATCGACCTTCCCGTGTCCTGGCAAGCCGCGGTCATCGCCATCGGCGCCGTGAATTCGTCGCGCACCCCGCGTATCGACGCCTTCGGTGAACCCTCCCCCGACGTCGTCTTCACCACGGTCGAGCGCGCCGCCCAGTGGGCCGAGGCTCCGGACTGTGTTGTTGTCTCGGACGACCCGTTTGGCCGCGGGGTGGTTGAAGCCGGCGGCGAGCTGCCGGTGGGCACCGTGGATTTCGGCCCCACCGTCCGTTTCTACGGCGACGCCTACTTCGGCGACTCGCCCGCGCTCGCCACGTTCACCGAGCCGGGCGTCGGAGCCGAGCGCTACCTGGTGCAGGACTGGCACAGCACCGAGGAATTTTCCGCCTCCGTATTGGCGCCAATAGCCGCGGGCGGTTCCGTCGTTGTGGTGGCAGGGCTCGTCTCCGCCGAGCGGCTGCAGGAAATCGCAGAAACGGAAAAGGTCACCCGCTTCATCGACAGCCAGTAGGCGCCAACCGCCGAGGCCACCGCGCGGCTCCTACCGGCCAACGACGCGGCGCACGAGACGGCGCCACACCACCCGCGTCACGGAATGCGGCAGCGCCACCGCCTCGCGGGCGTAGTTCTTGGTGCGCGACGTCGTCGGGGTCGGCGCCGCCACCATCCGTACAGGAATACCCAGGTGCCAGGCCCACACCCGCGTGCGCGGAACGTGAAACCCGCTGGTCACGACCGTTAAGTGTCCCGCCCCGGGAAACAACGCCCGGGAGCGCTCCAAGTTTTCGTTGGTGGACCGCGCGTACGGCTCCGCCACCACCGACGTTTCCGGCACCCCATGGGCCACCAACCACGCGGCCATCACGCCAGCCTCCCCGTAGCCGGAGACGACAATCGGCCGCGGGTCCGCCTGCCACGCCTCGAGGGCCGTGCGCAGGCGGCTTTCGAGCATGCGGGACGGGCGCCCGTCGATCACCCGCGCGCCCAAGACGACGATCGGGTTACTCACCCATCAGACGCCGGCGCAGCGCCTCGTCCTTGCGCTCCACTTCCTGCGCCATGCGCGCTTGGTAGTCCGCCATCGCGCGCTGCGCAGACGGGTCGGCGGCGCCGATGATGCGCGCGGCCAGCAGCCCAGCGTTCTTCGCGCCGCCAATAGACACGGTGGCCACCGGAACGCCACCCGGCATCTGCACGATGGATAGCAGCGAATCCAAGCCGTCGAGCGTGTCCAGAGCCCGCGGGATGCCAATCACCGGCAGCGGGGTCGCCGCGGCCACCATGCCCGGCAGGTGTGCGGCGCCACCGGCGCAGGCGATGATCACCTGCAGGTCGCGGGTGTGCGCCTCTTTGGCGTACGCCAGCATCTTGTCCGGCGTGCGGTGCGCGGAAACCACGCCCACCTCGAACGCGATGCCGAACTCGGCGAGGATCTCCGCGGCCGGGGCGACAGTGTCCCAGTCCGAGTCCGAGCCCATGATGATGCCGACAGCAGGTTGCGCCATAGCTTTAGTCCTTCCAGGTTGCGTGGATGATGTAGTGCGCTGCGTCTTCCGCCACGGCAAGCGCCTCGTCGACACTGTCCGCGGACACGTTGACGTGGCCCATCTTGCGCCCGGGGCGGTGGTCCTTGCCGTAGAGGTGCACCTTGGCCTGCGGGTACTTGCGCATCACTTCCACCACCCGCTCTGCCATCGGGGTGTCCGGGTCTTCCTCGCCGCCGAGCGTGTTCACCATCACCGTCGCGGGCGCGAGCGTGTCGACGCCGCCTAACGGCCAATCCAGCACCGCGCGGAGGTGCTGCTCGAACTGCGAGGTCACACACCCATTTTGGGTCCAGTGCCCGGTGTTGTGGGGGCGCATGGCCAGCTCGTTGACGGAGACTTCCGGGCCGTTTTCACCGTCGTACTCGAACAGCTCCACGGCGAGCACGCCGGTGACGCCGAGGCCCTCCGCCACCCGCACAGCGAGGTCCTGGCAGCGCTGCGCAAGCTCGGGCGACATCCCCGGCGCGGGGGCGATGGCGACGCGGCAGATACCGCCGTCTTGGCGGGACTCCACCACCGGCCAGGCGCGCACCTCGCCGGAACGGTTGCGCGCCACCATCGCGGAGAGCTCGCGGGTGAACGCCACCTTCTTTTCCGCCATCAGCGGCAGGTCGCGGCCCAGCAGGTCTTCCACCAGTGCAGCGCACTCCTCGCGGGAGGACGGAAACCACACGCCGTGGCCGTCGTAACCCCCGCGGGTTGCTTTCAGGCAGACCTGGCCGCCGGTCTGCTCCCAAAACGCCTCTGCGTCAGCGACGGATTCGATGGCGGCGAACGCCGGCACCGGCAGGCCAGCCTCGGACAGCCGCTTGCGCTGTTCGAGCTTGTCCTGGGCGTAGAGCAACGCATCGGGGCGGGGTTCGACGGCTACGCCTTCGTCGATAAGCATCTGCGCGTACTCGTTGGGGACATGCTCGTGGTCGAAGGTGACGGCGTCGGCGCCGTCCACGATCGCGCGCAGGTCCTCGAGCTTGGTGTAATCGCCGAGGCGCACGTCGCCGAAGACCTGCGCGGCCGAGGCGTCATCGCTGGCGGCGAGCACGCGTGTCTCCACGCCGAGCTCGATCGCTTCCGTCTGCATCATTCGTGCCAACTGGCCGTCGCCGATCACGGCGACGACGGGCATCCCATAGGCGTTACTCACGCAGCACACTGTAGTCCCCGCACCGGCTACCATCGCAGCCATGTCTGCAACCATCGCCCGCCACACCATCTTCCAGAATTCGCTGATGACCGCGCTGCTGGACGGCATCTACGACGGCGAGCTAACCATCGGCGACATTTTGAGCAAGGGCAACTTCGGCCTGGGCACCTTCGACGCACTCGACGGGGAGATGCTCATCCTCGACGGGGTGTGCCACCAGCTCACCTCCGACGGCAAGGCCCGCGTGGCCGACCTCGAGCAGCGCACCCCGTTTACGGTGGTGACCAACTTCGTGCCCCGCCTGCGCTTCGACGCGCCGAAGGCCATGGTCCGCTCAGAGCTGGCCAAGTTCATCGACGACGCCGAGCCCAGCCACAACTTCTTCACCGCCGTGAAGATCACCGGCCGGTTCAAGGAAGTCCGCGTGCGCACCGTGACCAAGCAGGAAAAGCCCTACCCGCCGATGTCGGAGGCGGTCTCGGACGACGCGGAGCACGTCTTCAACGACGTCGACGGCGTCATCGGGGGTTTCCGCACCCCGGCGTACGCGAAGGGCATCGGCGTGCCAGGCTGCCACGTGCACTTCATCAACGACGACCACTCGCGCGGGGGCCACGTGCTGGACTACACGGTGGACGAGGCAGTCATCGAGCTGTGCCCGGGCACCGACATGGACTTGCACCTGCCGGTCACCGCGGAATTTCTTGGTGGGAGGCTTTCCCCCGAAGACCTCGACGAGCAGCTGCACACCACCGAGGTGAAGGGGTAACTACCGCGGAGCGCCGAGTGCCCGCTGCAGGGTCTTTTCCACTGCGCGCGCCTTACCCACCTGCTCAAAGTGGATTGGCTGGGAGAAGCCGTACACCGCGACGTTCAGCCCGCCGTGGTCGCGGCGCACCGAGTGGATCTGGCGCAGCGGGATGGAATCTACCCCGCGCTTGCCGCGGGCCAAGATCCGCTTGTCGGTGACGATGAATCGGCGCCGCCGGGACGCCACCAAGGGCCCGACAAACCGCCACAGGGCCAGCAGCGCCCAGACCAGCACCGTAGCGTTGCGCACCGCCGGGTCGATGTACGGGGTCACGTCCATCCAGCCGATGGCCATCCACGCCACGCCGGTGATCAGCACCAGCTCAAGCAGCGGGATGGTCAGCGAGGACAGCGGCGCGCAAACGTCGGCGAGGACAACCTCGTCCCCGCCGACGCGAAACGCTGCTTTTCCGGACATCACCAGGCAGGGTACTGCACGCCTACGAGGTCGGCCGCAGGTGGTGAACGTCGCCGACGGCGTACGCAACGCCGTCAATAAGCACTTCGCCCTCGTCGTTAACCCCTGTGACGGTGCCGGTGACGGTCTCCTCGCCCTCGCGCATCTCTAGGCGCACCCGCTGACCAATGGTGGTGCACACGGCACGGTAATCCTCCAGCAGCTGTGGGTCGCCGTCGCGCCACTGCGCAAGCCGCTGCCCCATCGCGAGCAGAATGTCCGCGGTGAAGTCGTCGAAATCGACCTCGATCCCCTCGAGATTGAGCGCGGTGGCGGTGTCTACCGGCAGATCCTCGGCGCGCATGGCCACGTTGATGCCGATGCCCACGATGACCCGGGGCATGTCCAGCGCGGAGAGGATCCCGGCGATCTTCTTGCCGTCGATCTGCACGTCGTTGGGCCACTTCAGCTGCGCCTGCGGCACGACATCGGTGACGGCGAGGCCCGGCGCGAGAGACAGCAGCCCGAACGGCGGCGGGGTCTCGCCCACTTCAACCACCATGCTCATGGCTAGCTGCGCCCCCTTCGGCGAGACCCACTGCCGGTCCAGCCGCCCTTTGCCGGCAGTCTGCTCGTCTGCAATGAGCACGGTCCCCGGCTCGCCGTCTTTGAGCAGGTCGGCGTTGGTGGACCCGGTGGATTCGACCCACCGCACGTCTGGCCAGTACTCCGCCACCGCGTCTTGAATTGCCTGAATGTCGCGCACAGTCATGCGTTCGAGCATATTGCTTCTCGACGATCGCTTCGCCCCCAGCCCATGTTGTCCATTCGTCCAACCTACGGCCGCCGGGCGGGCCTATCCTCGGGGCAGTCCATGACCCCGAAAGAAAAGGTAGTCCGGCATGTCTGAACCGAACCAGACCCCGTCCACCAACGCCGCGTCTCCCGCAGGCGACACCGCACCCGGCACACCGGGTGGCATCACCCCCGGTGTGGAGCAGCCCGAAGGCGCTGTGAACCCGCCGCAGGACACTGACGCCCAGCAAGCCCCGGCCCCGGTTACCCCCACCGGCTGCCCCTTCCACGTTGGCGCCGCCGCTGGCGCTGACGCGGGCTCCAACCCTGACCCCCGCGCTCAGCAGGGCGAGTACCTCACCACCGCACAGGGCGCGCGACTGAGCGAGACCTCCAAGTCGCTGCGCGCCGGCGAGCGCGGCCCGCTGCTCATGCAGGACCACCACTTCCGCGAGAAGATCACCCACTTCGACCACGAGCGCATTCCGGAGCGCGTCGTGCACGCCCGCGGCGTGGGTGCGCACGGCGTGTTCGTCGCCAACGGCAACGCCTCCAAGATTTCCAAGGCTGCGGTGTTTAAGAAGGACAAGGAGACCCCGGTCTTTGTCCGCTTCTCCACCGTGCTGGGCTCCCGCGGCTCCGCCGACTCGGTGCGCGACACCCGCGGTTTTGCCACCAAGTTCTACACCGAAGAGGGCACCTGGGACTTGGTTGGCAACAACATCCCGGTCTTCTTCATCCAGGACGGCATCAAGTTCCCGGACGTGATCCACGCCGGCAAGCCGCACCCTGACCGCGAGATCCCGCAGGCGCAGTCCGCGCACGACACGTTCTGGGACTTCGTGGGCCTGCACACCGAGGCCACCCACCACACGCTGTGGAACATGTCTGACCGCGGCATCCCGCGCTCGCTGCGCATGATGGAGGGCTTCGGCATCCACACCTTCCGCTTCATCAACGACGCTGGCGAGACCACGTTGGTGAAGTTTCACTGGAAGCCGAAGTTCGGCGTGCACTCCCAGGTGTGGGAGGAAGCGCAGATCACCGGCGGCATGGACCCGGACTTCCACCGCCGCGACCTGTACGACGCCATTGAGGCCGGCGCGTTCCCGCAGTGGGACCTCGGCGTGCAGGTCTTCCCCGACACCGGGGACCAGATGTTCGAGGGCATCGACCTGCTCGACCCGACCAAGATCGTGCCGGAAGAACTCGCCCCGGTGCAGATCATCGGCACCATGACGCTGAACAAGAACCCGCGCAACTACTTCGAGGAGACCGAGCAGGTGGCATTCCACCCCGGACACCTCGTGCCGGGCATCGACGTCACCGCCGACCCGCTGCTGCAGGGCCGCCTGTTCTCCTACCTGGACACGCAGATTTCGCGTCTGGGCGGGCCGAACTTCGCCCAGCTGCCCATCAACCGCCCGCAGGCGCCGGTCAACGACAACCTGCGCGACGGCATGCACCAGGTCGGCTCCCACACCGGCGTGGCGCCGTACAAGCCGAACTCGCTCGACGGCGGTAACCCGGCCGAGGCGACCGTGGACGAGGGCGCGCTCATCGACGTCCCCGTGGCAGTCTCCGGCACCATTACCCGCGAGCAGCCCGCCTCCTTCGATGACCACTTCTCCCAGGCCCGCCTCTTCTACATCTCCCTGTCTGAGGTGGAGCAGGCTCACCTCGCGGACGCAGTCTCCTTCGAGCTGGGCAAGTGCTACGAGGAGGCCGTGAAGGTGCGCTACCTCGACGTACTCGCGCACGTAGACCAGGATCTGGCTGAGACGGTTGCCGACAACCTCGGTCTGCCGCATCCGGCCGCACAGGAGATCGCGGACGTGCAGCCGTCCCCGGCACTGTCCCAGGTGGGCAAGACCTGGCCGATCGACGGCCGCCAGGTGGGCATCCTCATCTCCACCGACCTGGATGAAGCTTCCGCGCAGGCAGTGGGCGCCCTCGTTGACGAGCTGTTCGCCGCCGGCACCACCCCGCTGCTGGTCGCGGAGAAGGGCGGTGCCGTCACGCTCGGCGGCCGCGACGTGTCCATCTCGCGCACGTACCTGACCGCAAGCTCCATCGAGTTCGACGCTGCAGTGGTGGTTAACCCGCCGGCGAAGATCGAAGTGAACACCATCCTGGGCGAGCTCGAGCGCCACAAGAAGGCCATCGTGGTCGTCGGCGAGGCGGGCAAGCAGGCGCTGGACGGCGCACGTGTGCCGGCTGACCAGCCGGGCATCGTCGCCGTCGACGCGGCCGACGCCGCTGCCGCCCCGGTGAAGGAGCTGCTGGCCTCCCACCGCGTCTGGGAGCGCTAACCCACCCCGGTGGTTGCCGCTCCTACACAGCGGCAACCACCTGACGGAGCTCCTCGTGCAAGTGCGCCATTTGCGGGGAGTCCTCCAAACCCCACTGCGCGTTACGGCGCGCGGTGACCGCGCTGCGGTGGGCGAGCTCGTTGAGCTCGTGCCCGCTGTGCCCGCGGACCCAGCGAACCGAAACCTGCACGCCGCTGCGGCGCACTCGGTCGAGGCGGCGGAGGCACTTGACCTCTTCCGGCCCGCAGCCGGGACGCTGGGTCTGCGCCCCGCGCAGCACGATATTCAGGTTGCGCGCAGCCTTCTGCGAATCCGTAAGCACCTCCACACTGGCTACATTGCCGCGCACCGTGGAAAGCGCGAGCTCGATCGCCGCAAACTCCCCCTCCAGCACTTTGGACGTTGCCACCTGGGAGGTTGTGATGCGGCCGGATGTGCTCACCGCCGCGATGCCCACAACATTGGAGCACTTCTGCTTCGAGGCATCGGTGGCGATGGTGAGGTGCGCCGCCTCCTCCGGCGCTTTCTGCTGCTCCGCCTTGCGGTAGAGGGTCTCCTGCATGAGCGCGAAGCTCGCGCGGCACGCCTCCCACGTGTTGGACAGGCGACCGGTCGCCGTCGAGGGGAACTCGATGCCGCGAAACTCCGGGTCCAGTTGCGCGACCTCACGCAGCTCCGCCGGCAGGCCGTAGATCTCGAGGCCGCCGTCCTCGTGCGCCCACACTGTCTTCAACGTTCGAAGGAGGGCGCGGTGCACGTCCGCCTCATCACAGGCGGGCTCCGCAGCCATCACGATGGTGCGGCCGTTGACCGCTGCGGCGATGTCCACGCATGGTGTCTCACCGGTCAGTCGCGCAACGTAGTGGATGGCTGCGACTGGTTTGCGGGAAATACGGGCGAACATTGCGGGTGTCGGGCGGCTGGTCATGGGAGCTCCTTGCGGTCGGTTAGTCGGTACATTGAGCACGTTACGAAGCGTGCCGACACGGGCCTTGTCGTTTTCGAACACACATGCACCCTTTCCCGGAGCTCGAAACAACTACCCTGGCTGCTATGACTGCATTCGACGTAATTGTGGTGGGCGCAGGCCTGTCCGGACTCACCGCGGCAAAGGTTCTGGCCGAGGCCGGCCGAAGTGTCCTGGTCGTGGAGAAAGAGGACACGGTGGGTGGCCGCGTGCGCACCGAAACGGTGGACGGCTACCTGATCGACCGCGGGTTCCAGCTGATCAACCCCGCCTACCCGGCGCTGCGCGCCGAGGTCGACTTGGAGGCGCTCGACCTCAAACCGTTCGGCCACGGCGTGCAGGTGTCCACGCAGCGGGGGCTGAAAACGCTGGCAAACCCCCTGCGCCATCCCCTCTTGCTCCCGCAGACGCTGGCGAGCGGGCTGGTAAACGCCGGCGACGTCGCCGGCCTTGCCCGATTTGTCGCCTCCACCCCTAGGAGCGGTGCGGCGCTCGGAGCTGAGCTCGATCGCCTCGGCGTGACGGGCGCAATCCGCACCAAGGTGCTCGCGCCATTCCTTCCCGGCGTCGTCGCCGACGACCCGGACGCGGTGGACGCCGCGATCGGCCAGTTCCTCCTCACCACGTTCGCGCTCGGGCGCCCGTCGGTGCCCTCCCGCGGCGCGCAGGCGCTGTCCAACCAGCTCGCGGCGGCGGCAAAGCGCGCGGGAGCTGAGATCCGCACCGGTGCCGAGGCCACGGTCCGCGACGGAGCGGTGGACACGCCGGAGGGGACAATTACGGCCCGCGACATCGTCGTCGCCACAGCCCCGCAAGATAACGGAAAGACCACCCGCGGGCTGACCACCTGGTGGTTCCGCGCAGACGAGGCGCCGAGCGAGAGCCCGTTCGTGCGTATCGACGCCACACGTTCCGGCCCCGTCGTCAACACCGCGGTGATGACCAACATCGCGCCGAGCTACTCGCCGGACGGCTCGGCGCTGATCCAGGCATCGTCCCTGCACAACCCGGCGGTCGCGGACACCGACGTCACCGCCCACCTGTCTGCGCTGTGGGGCACGGACGCCACCAAGTGGGACCTTGTCGCCCGCACCGACGTCGAGCACTCGCTCCCGTCGCAGCGGCCAGGCGACCTCGGTGCCCACGACGCGCGCCGCGCCGGCGACTACACCGTGGGCGGCTCGCTCAACGGCGCATTGCGCTCCGGGCGGGCGGCGGCGCAGGCGGTTCTCGGGTAGACCGAAACGTTGGCGGCGGAGCCGTCGATAAGCATTGCGGTACACACGGAATCTAGACTGAGGCGTTATGAGTTCATCCAAACCCGACATGACCACGACCGCAGGCCGCATCGAGGACCTGCGCAACCGCCTGGAAGATGCGCAGGCCCCGGTCGGTCAGGACGCGATCGACGCAGTGCACGAGGCAGGGGGCGCGACCGCCCGCGAGCGGGTGCTGCAGCTTGTGGACGACGGCACGTTCGTGGAAACCGACGCGCTGGCCAAGCACCGGGTCGAGGCGTACAAGATGGACAAGTCGAAGCCGTCGACCGACGGCGTGGTTACGGGCTACGGACTTATCGACGGTCGGCGGGTATGCGTGTTCTCCCAGGACCCGACGATCTTCGACGGCCAGATCGGCGAGGTGTACGCCGACAAGATCCTCAAGATCTACGACCTGGCCACGAAGACCGGCGTACCGCTGATTGGCATCTACGACTCCACCGGCCCCCGGTGGAAAGAGGGCATTGTTACCGCGCACATGCAGGCGCAGATCCTGCGCGCCGCCACCCGCGCTTCCGGCCTGATCCCGCAGATCGCGGTTGTGGCCGGCGATGCCGCGGCACTCGCCGCAGTAACCGCCCCGCTGGCAGACATCACTGTCATGGCCGAGGGCGCGTCGCTGCATGTGACCTCACCGGACATTGTGAGCAAGGTGTCCGCAGCAGAGACCACCGCGGCAGAGCTGGGCGGCAGCGCGGTCCACGCGAACGAGACTGGGCTGGCCCAGCTGACTGCGGCCACCGACGCCGACGCGGTCGAGCTGGCGCGCGCCGTGGTGAGCTACCTGCCGCTAAACAACAAAGCCACCTCGCCTTTGGGCGCGGAGGCCGCTGCTGCTGACACCGACCTGGACACGTTCATCCCGGACGACGACAACCAGCCGTACGACGTCGCCGACATCATCGGCGCAGTCACCGACGGGGACTTCCTCGAGCTCTCGCCCGGTTTCGCGGCTTCGGTGGTCACGGGGTTCGCGCACGTGGGCGGGCGTGCTGTCGGTGTCGTGGCGACACAGCCGAGCGTGCTGGCCGGCTGCCTCACCCGCGGCGCCGCGCGGAAGGCCGCCCGCTTCATCCGCACCTGCGACGCGTTCAACTTGCCCATCGTGCAGTTCGTGGACTCGCCGGGGTTCGTGCCGTCCGTGGAGGAGGAGCGCTCCGGCGCCGCCGCCGGTGCCGCCGCGCTCGCCTACGCCTTCGCGGAAGCACAGGTGGGCACGATCACCGTGGTCACCCGCAAGGCGTTCGGCCCCGCCTACGCCCTGCTGGGCTCCAAAGGTCTGGGAGCGGACCTAGTGTTCGCGTGGCCGACGGCACAGATCGCGCTTGCCGACGCCACCACCGCCGCCGAAGCCATCGGCACCGACGAGGCCGCCTACGCCGAGGAGAACCTCAACCCGTACGTGGCCACCGAACGCGGCCTGGTGGACGCGGTCATCGAGCCGTCCGCCACCCGCGCCCGCGTGCTCGAGGGCCTGCGCCTTTTGGAGCGCAAGGTGGCCTACCCGGCGCAGAAGAAGCACGGCAACATCCCGCTGTAAGGAGGCTGACGTGGATATTCAGGTACTCAAAGGCAATCCCACCGAGGCGGAGCTCGCCGCGCTCTCCCAGGTGCTGGAACAGCTCCAGCGCGAGCGCAAACTCGCCGGCGTGCGGCCCGACGCCAACCTCTGGGGCGCTGCGCACCCGGCCACAGCGTTTAACCCGCACGCGTTCGACTCGGCGGCGTACTTCTGATGCGGCTCGTCCTGGCGTCGCAGTCGCCGTCGCGGCGCATGCTGCTCGAGCAAGGTGGTGTGGAGCCGGTGCTGCGGCCCGCCCACATCGACGAGGAGGCGGTGATCGCATCGCTTATCGACGCCCCTCCGGCCACCACCGTCGCCACCCTCGCCCGGGCCAAGGCCGAAACCGCGATCGCCGAATTTCCCGACGACGTGGTGGTGGGCTGCGACTCGATGCTGCTACTCGACGGCGCGCTGCTGGGCAAGCCCCACACCGTTGAGGAGACGGTGCGCCGCTGGAAGGCGCAGCGGGGCAAAGACGCGCAGCTGCTCACCGGCCACGCCGTGTGGTTCGGCGGCGAGTGGGTCGAGGACACCGTTGCCACCACCATCCGCTTCGGCGAGGTGTCGGACGCAGACATCGAGGCCTACGCCCGCTCCGGGCAGCCCCTCGAGTGCGCCGGCGCGTTCACGCTGGAGGCGCTGGGCAGCTGGTTCATCGACTCCATCGCAGGTGACCCCACCAGCGTCATCGGCCTGTCCATGCCGTTGCTGCGTCGCTGCCTCTACCGCTTCGGGCTGGACGCCTCCGATTTCTGGGCGTAGGGCACGTTCGGCCCCGGCGCGCGGGTAGCCTGGCGGCCATGGAAATCAACGACATGCTCGCGCCCAAACCCATCGAACTCCCGGCAGACCCGGCGGAGGGCAACGACCTCTTGGCGGATGACACCGCGCTCACCCACCCCGACTCCCCCGCGGTGTGGGCTGCCCGCGCCGAGCGGGAACTTGACGGCGGCGACCTGCTCGTCGCCTACGCGTACGCCCGCACCGGTTACCACCGCTCCTTGGACCGGCTTCGCGCCAACGGCTGGAAGGGCTGGGGCCCGGTGCCGGCCTCCCACGAGCCGAACCGCGGCGTGCTCAAGGCCATCGCGATGCTGGCCCTGGCCTCGAAGGCGATCGGCGACCAGGCGGAGTACGACCGCTGCCGCCAAATGCTCTCCGACGCGGACCCGGCAAGCGTGGCCGAGCTGTTGGACTGACAGGCCGATGGCCCCTACAACCACATCGTCTAGCGGTGGCGAGACGACCGCTAGACGATCCCGCGCGGAGACACACATTTTCCCAGGTGGTATTGAACACGGTTACCAATACGAAGCAGACCGTCTAGCGGGCCAACATGGCTGCTAGACGGTCTGGCTGTTTCGCCCTATACGCGCCTCGTGCGTTGAATGACTGCTGGACTAGCGGAGCTCGTCGATAAGCAGACGCCCGCTAGGCGTGCTTCTCCTCCACGCGCTTGATTGCCTCTTCGGCCACCTTCTCCTGGATACCCATGTCCAGCTCGGAGGTGAAGCCGACGCAGGAGCAGTTGATTTCGCCGAGGACGTAGGTGTCTTCGCCGGTCTCGTCGTCGTCGGCGAGCATGAAGTCGGCGGTCCAGATCAGCGGAATGTCGTCGTCACCGAGCTTTTCGGCGATGACTGGGCGGGCCTCGGCGAACATCTTCTGAAGCTCCGGGCGCTCTTCCGGCTTTTGGTAGGTGTACTTCGCGCCGGAGAACAGCGTCGCGGAGAACGCGTCGCCGCCGTCGGCCGGCTTCTTGTGCACGATGAACACCGGGTCCGGCCCCACAAGCAGGATGCGGATTTCGCCTTCAACGATGCGCGGCATGAAGCGCATGTCAACGAGCATGCCGTTGTCGCCTTCGATGTACTGGTCGCAGAAATCCATGAACTCGCCGAGCTCGCGCTCATCGGTGTGGTTGTCCACCGCCTCGGTGCACTTGAGCTTGGTGTCCAGCGGCAGCGCGGTGCCCGGCTCGACGGACTCTGCCAAGGACTTGTCGGCCAGACGCACGCGCCAGATGCCGGAGCCGGTGGAGCCGCGGTTTTGCTTCAGCACCCGCTCGCCGTAGGACAGCGACGTGGGGAAGGTGTCGTGAAAGTCGTCGACGTCGTAGTACGCGGCGGTGTCGTCCGGCACCAGGTTGGTCCCGTTCAGCTTGACCAGGGCGTCTTTCGCGCCGTAGGCAATCATCTCCTCCGGGGTAGACATGCCCACCAGGCCAGCGTCGGACAGGCGGGTCAGCAGGTCGAAATAGCCCTTCTCGCCGCCCGGGATGTTGCCCGGGTTCACGCGGGAGATGTACGCGTCGAAGTTTTCAGAGACGTAGGCGAACAGGTCGTCCGCCCATTCGGGGCGGAAGTAGACAACCTCGGAGTCCCAGCCTTTGTCCTTGATCGCGTTCACGATCGGCATGGTGTCTTTGCGGTGGCCGTCGAAAGACTTGTCGGAGCCGCCCTCGACCTCGAAGACAACAATTGCCTTGTGCACAGTAGGTCCCTTTCAGAATCGAAGCCCCGCATGTTGGGGCGGAACGCACCGGCGGGGCAAAGTTGATGGTCAGAACAAACTGGCCACGACCTGTGTGTTCTCGCTGACGACTGTAACCCGGGGGCGTGATTCCCACCGGGCGGGCGACGCGATAGTGCGCAAGGTCACATCTTTGCGTGTTTCGCCCGGATACATCGAGTGCGCAGCAGCCGTATCTGTATCGTTAACGGTGGTTTGTTAACGGTGGTTTGTTACCCGCCGTCAGGTGGCGTGTTCGCGCGAGAAAGCTGCGCGGATGCGGGCGAAAAAGAAAGGTTGCCGGCATGGGCATCGAGCTCGACAACACCCCCCAGTTCCAGGAGTACGCGCACCCGGAGAAGTTTGTCACGGCCGCGTGGCTGTCTGCGCGTCTGGGCGTTCCGGGGCTGAAAGTTGTGGAGAGCGACGAGGACGCGTTCCTCTACGACATCGGCCACATCCCGGGCGCGGTGCGCATTGACTGGAAGCGGGATCTGAATGACCCGCTGGTGCGCGACTTCATCGACGGCGAAGCATTCGCCGCCCTCATGCGTTCGCGCGGCATCAGCCGCGACGACACGGTGGTGGTCTACGGCGACTCCTCCAACTGGTGGGCGGCCTACACCGCGTGGGTGTTTGAGCTGTTCGGCCACCCGGATGTCCGCCTGCTCGACGGCGGCCGCGACGCGTGGATGGGCGAGGAGCGCGACACCTCCTTCGTCGTGCCGGAGTACCCGGCCACCGATTACCCGGTGGTGGAGCGCCAGGACGCTCCCTTCCGCGCGTTTGCGGCGGACTTGCTGGAGCACAAGCCGGCCCAGCTTATCGACGCACGTCCCGCTTCCGCCTACCTGGGCGAGGACACGCACTCCGAATCCATCGCCGCCCCTTCCCTGCGGCAGGGGCACATCCCGGGGGCGGTGAACGTGCCGTGGGGCCGGTCCGTCTTCCCCAACGCCCGCTTCCGCCCGCTGGACGACATCAGGGCCATTTACGAGCACTTCGACAAAGACGCGGAGACGGTGGTGTACTGCCAGCTCGGCGAGAGCTCATCGCACACGTGGTACGTGCTCAAGCACATTCTCGGGTTCACCAACGTGGCGCTCTACGACGGCTCGTGGGCGGAGTGGGGCAACATGGTCCGGATGCCCATTGCTAAGGGCCAAGCGCAGGGAGACTAGGCGCGCTAAGGCCGGGGAGCTGTAACATGGTGCGACGTTTGACCGACGTTTGTAACGGTTTCTTTCTCCGATTGAAGGACGGGATAGCTTCGTGCCTACCACTGCAGCGACCACTGACCTCACCCACAGCGTGACCAAAGTGCTGGTGGCTAACCGCGGCGAGATCGCCGTGCGTGTCATCCGCGCCTGCCTGGATGAGGGGCTGGCGTCTGTCGCCGTGTACGCCGAACCCGACGCGGACGCGCCGTTTGTCCAACTCGCCGACGAGGCCTTCGCGCTGGGCGGTGAGACCGCCGCCGAGAGCTACCTGGACATGGACAAGGTGATTGCGGCTGCGAAGAAATCCGGGGCGGACGCGGTCCACCCCGGCTACGGCTTCCTCTCCGAAAACGCGGAGTTTGCCCAGAAGGTCATCGACGCCGGTCTCACCTGGATCGGCCCCTCCCCCGCATCCATCGCCGCCCTCGGCGACAAGGTCACTGCCCGCCACATCGCGGAAGCCGCGCAGGCCCCGATGGCACCGGGCACCAAGGACCCGGTCTCGGGCGCTGACGAGGTTATCGCCTTCGCCGACGAGCACGGCCTGCCCGTTGCCATCAAGGCGGCATTCGGCGGCGGCGGGCGCGGCATGAAGGTGGCCTACACCCGCGAGGAGATCCCGGAGCTCTACGAGTCCGCCACGCGCGAGGCCACAGCCGCGTTCGGCCGCGGCGAGTGCTTCGTGGAGCGCTACCTAGACAAGGCCCGCCACGTGGAGGCCCAGGTGCTGGCGGATCAGCACGGCAACGTCGTCGTCGTGGGCACCCGCGATTGCTCGCTGCAGCGCCGCTTTCAGAAGCTCGTGGAGGAGGCGCCGGCACCGTTCCTTACCGACGAGCAGCGCGAGCGCATCCACGCCTCCGCGAAGGCCATCTGTCGCGAGGCCGGTTACTACGGCGCGGGCACGGTGGAGTACCTCGTCGGCGCGGACGGCCTGATTTCCTTCCTGGAGGTCAATACCCGCCTGCAGGTCGAGCACCCCGTCACCGAGGCGACTACCGGCATCGACCTGGTGCGCGAGCAGTTCCGCATCGCCCGCGGCGAGGCATTGCGTATCGACGGCGATCCCGTCCCCCGCGGCCATGCCATCGAGTTCCGCATCAACGGCGAAGACGCGGCCGCGAACTTCATGCCCGCCCCCGGCACGGTGACCGCCTACGCGGAGCCGGCCGGCCCCGGCGTGCGCGTGGATTCAGGCGTGCGCGCAGGTTCTGTGGTCGGCGGCCAATTCGACTCCATGCTGGCCAAGCTCATCGTCACAGGCAGCACCCGCCAGGAAGCCATCGAGCGTGCCCGCCGTGCTCTCGGCGAGTACGTGGTGGCCGGCTTCCCCACCGTGATCCCGTTCCACCAGGCAGTGTTGAATAACCCTGCGTTCGTTGGCGACGCCGACGGCTTCAACGTCTACACCCGCTGGATCGAGGAGGAATGGGACGGCGAACTGCCGGCAGCCCCCGCCGATGCCGACACCGGTGCCGACACCGACGCCGCATCGGAGACGCCCGCGCGCCGCACGTTTACCGTGGAGGTGGACGGTCGCCGCATCGAGGTCGTCCTGCCGGAAGAGCTCGTCGCCGCAGGCCCGGCGAAGCGCAAGCCGAGGAAGCGCCAGGCCAGCAAGGCCTCTGTCTCCGGCGACGCCGTCGCCTCCCCCATGCAGGCCACGGTGATCAAGGTCAACGTTGAAGAGGGTGCCGAGGTGGCGGAGGGCGACGTGTTGGTAGTCCTGGAGGCCATGAAGATGGAAAACCCCGTCAAGGCCCACAAGGCCGGCACCGTCACCGGGCTGGCGGTCGAGGCTGGCGGGCAGGTGAACAAGGGCGCCGTGTTGATGGAGCTCAAATAGGCTTCCGCTCAGCGCGGTAGGCGTCGGCAGGCGCATGCGTCGAAACGCCTCGACGGGTTAACGTGGTGCGCATGGATTACACACCTGAGTTCCACTTGCGCGAAGCCACGGAGTCCGACCGCACCTACTTGCGGAGGCTGAACTACCTCACCGACGTCTTCGGCGACGAGGGCGCCAACGTGGGCGACAGGGAGCGCGAAGGCGCGGAGACGTACGTGGGACAATGGGACCCGGAACGCGAAAGCGGCATCGTGGCGTTCGACCAGTTCGACGTGCCTGCGGGCGGGGTGTGGTTGCGCTACTGGCAGTCGCCTGACGACGGCCACGCGAACCTCTCCCCCGACATCCCCGAAATCGCCATCGCGGTGGAGAACCGCTACGCCGGCCACAGGTTGGCGGTGAAACTGCTGCAGGCCGCCGTGGACCTAGCCACGCGCCAGGGAGCACCGAAGGTGGCGCTGTGGGTGGACCCGGACAACGAACGGGCGCGCCACCGCTACGAGTCCTTTGGCTTCAGAGACGTGGCGGGCCACGCCAATGTCATGGCCGTCGACGTGGAGGACTTCAGCGCGGATAACAACTAGTGGCGCGAATCGTCTAGTAGCCACCACAAGCTGCTATACGATCACGCCGTTATTGATAATTCGTTCCAACATCACCTGGGCAAACGCGCACGCGGTGCCCGGACCGTATAGCAAACACCGCGCGGCCACTAGACGGTCCGCGCGGTGTTGCGTGAGAGCGGTTTAGGCGATGACCACCACGAGGTCGCCACCTTCCACCTTGGTGGGCTGGCTGAACGCGATGCGTTCGACCTTGCCGTCCTTGGTGGCGGAGATCGCGGCCTCCATCTTCATGGCCTCGATGGTCGCGACCGGGTCGCCGGCCTTGACTTCGTCGCCCTCCTTCACCGTCACGGTGACGGCGCCAGCGAACGGCGCTGCGACGTGGCCGGGGTTGGAAGAGTCGGCCTTCTCCACCTCGGCGACGGAAGACTCCGCGGACTCGTCGCGCACGGTGATCGGGCGGACCTGGCCGTTGACGGTGAGGATGACCTGGCGCATGCCCTTCTCGTCCGGCTCGCTCACGGCGTCGAGGCTGACCACGAGCGGCGGGCGGTTCTCGTCGATCTCGCCGTACCAGATCATCGTCTCCTCGCCCTCTTCGAGGCCGTAGAAGAACGCCTTGTCACCCAGCTGATCGGTGATGCCGTAGGTGCGCAGGTGCTCCTGGTACTCGGCGTACTGCTTCGGGAAGAGCAGCTGGTCCAGGGCCGCGCGGCGGGTGGCGTGGTCCTCGGACGCCAGGTCCCCGGCAAGCTCGTCCGGCACCTGGACGGTGTGGTCGACCTCGGAGCGGTTCGCCAGCGCCTTCTCGCGCAGCAGCGGCCAACCACCCGGAGGCGTACCAAGCTCGCCCTGCAGGAAGCCAATGACGGATTCGGGGATGTCGTACTTGCGCGGGTTCTCGGCGAACTCCTCCGGGCTGACACCCTGGCCCACCAGCTGCAGCGCCAAGTCGCCGACGACCTTGGACGACGGGGTGACCTTGGTCGGGCGGCCCAGGATCTCGTTCACGCCGGCGTAGTAGTCCTCGATGAGCTCGAAGCGGTCCTCCAAGCCTAGAGCCTTTGCCTGGGTGCGCAGGTTAGACAGCTGGCCGCCTGGGATCTCGTGCTTGTACACGCGGCCAGTTGGGCCCGGGATGCCGGACTCGAACGGCGCGTACACCTGGCGCACGGCCTCCCAGTAGGGCTCCATGTCGAAGACGGACTGCAGGTCGATGCCGGTGTCGCGCTCGGTGTTGGCGAATGCCGCGACCAACGCGGACATGGACGGCTGAGAGGTGGTGCCAGCCAGCGGCGCGGAAGCGACGTCCACCACGTCGGCGCCGGCGTTCGCCGCGGCCAGGTAGGTGGCCAGCTGGCCGCCCGCAGTGTCGTGCGTGTGCACGTGCACCGGCAGGTCGAAGCGCTCGCGCAGCGCGCCAACCAGCTTGGCGGCGGCAGCCGGGCGCATGAGGCCAGCCATGTCCTTGATGGCCAGCACGTGGGCACCGGCCTCGACGATCTCCTCGGCGAGGTTGAGGTAGTAATCCAGCGTGTAGAGGTCTTCGTTCGGGTCGAGCAGGTTGCCGGAGTACGCCATGGCTACCTCGGCGACGGTGGTGTTGGTCTCCAGCACCGCGTCGATGGCCGGGCGCATCTGCGAGACGTCGTTCAGGGCGTCGAAGATGCGGAAGATGTCGATGCCGGAGGTGGCCGCCTCCTGCACGAACGCCTTGGTCACCGAGTCCGGGTACGGGGTGTAGCCAACGGTGTTGCGCCCGCGAAGCAGCATCTGGATGTTCACGTTCGGCATGACCTCGCGGATTTCGTCCAGGCGCATCCACGGGGACTCGTGCAAGAAGCGCATGCCCACGTCGAAAGTTGCGCCGCCCCACGCCTCCACGGAGGTCAGCTGCGGGGTCAGGTGGCCCACGTGCTTCGCCGCCGCCACGAGGGTGTTGGTGCGCACGCGGGTAGCCAGCAGGGACTGGTGCGCGTCGCGGAACGTGGTCTCGGTGACGCCGAGGGCGGTCTGGTTGCGCAGCTTCTCCGCCCACTTCTTCGGGCCGAGATCCAAAAGCTCGTCGCGGGAGCCGCGCGGCAGGTCGCCGTAGGTGTTCTCCGGCAGCTTTTTGGACGGTCGGATGTTGGTCGGGCGCGGGCCGTTGGGCTGGTTCACCGTCACGGACGCGAGGTAGTTAAGGATCTTGCCTGCGTCGTCGGCTGCCGCGGGCGCCTCCAGCAGGTGCGGGTGGTCGGCGATGAAGCCGGTGTTGATGCGCTCGTGGCGGAACTCCGGCTCGCTGAGCAGGGCGCGCAGGAACCCGATGTTGGTGGACAAGCCGTTGATGGTGAACTCGTTGAGGGCGCGCAGGGCGCGGTCCACTGCCACCTGGAAGTTGCGGCCGCGGCAGGTCATCTTCACCAGCAGCGAGTCGAAGTTCGGGGTGATCGTGGTGCCCACGGCGACGTTGCCGTCGAGACGCACGCCCGCTCCGCCCGGGGACTGGTAGCCGGTGACTACGCCGGAGTCGGGGCGGAAGCCGTTGGCCGGGTCCTCGGTGGTGATGCGGCATTGCAGCGCAGCGCCGTTGAGCTCGATGAGGTCCTGGGTGAGGTGGACATCTTCCAGCGAAGCGCCAGCTGCGATGTACATCTGGTTCTTCACGATGTCGATGCCGGTGACTTCCTCCGTCACCGTGTGCTCCACCTGCACGCGCGGGTTCATCTCGATGAAGACGTGGTTGCCGGCCTCGTCCACGAGGAATTCGACGGTGCCGGCGCCCTCGTAGTTGATTTCCTTGCAGAAGTTCACCGCGTCCTGGCAGATGCGCTCACGCTGCTCTTCGGTGATGTGCTGGGCCGGGGCGATCTCCACAACCTTCTGGTGGCGGCGCTGCACGGAGCAGTCGCGCTCGAAGAGGTGGACCACGTTGCCGTAAGAGTCGGCCATGATCTGCACCTCGATGTGCTGCGGGTTGATCACCGCGCGCTCGATGTAGACGTTCGGGTCGCCGAACGCGGCTTCCGCCTCGCGGGAGGCCTCCGCAGCAAGCCTCTCGACGTCCTCCGGCTTCTCAATGAAGCGCATGCCACGGCCGCCACCGCCAGCGACGGCCTTGACGAACACGGGGAACTCGAACTCCTTGGCGTACTCCGCCAGCTGCTTCGGGTCTGCGGACGGCTCAGAGTCCTTCAGCACCGGCAGGCCAGCCCGCTCCGCGGCGTGGACCGCGGCCGACTTATCGCCGGTGAGGTCGAGGGTCTCCGGCGATGGGCCGATGAACTTGATGCCGCTGTCGCGGCACGCGCGGGCGAGCTCGGCGCGCTCGGAGAGGAACCCGTAGCCGGGGTACACCGCATCCGCGCCGGTCTTCTTTGCCGCCCGGATGATTTCGTCGATGTCCAGGTAGGCCTTCACCGGCTGGCCCGGCTCGCCGATCTGGACTGCCTCGTCAGCGAACGGGCGGTGGAAGGAGTTGCGGTCTTCGCGGGGATAGACGGCAACCGTCTTCGCGCCGGTCTCAAACGCTGCTCGGAACGCACGAACGGCGATCTCGCCGCGGTTTGCCACCAGGATCTTGTTAAAGCTGGGTAGGTCGTGCAGAGGAAGATTGTCCGGGTTCATCGGGCTCCTTTCGCAAAGGGGTTTGCGGTCATAAGGTTACGGGCAGTTTAATACAGATCACATCTTTTCCGGGCCGCTTCGGGGGAAAGCGTGGGGGTACAAAACGCGGGCCACCGTTCACGGCGACCCGCGTTTTCGGGGGTTGGGGTGCGCTCTAGCGCTCCACGTGGCGTTCGTCCGGGCCGTTGTAGGCGGACAGCGGGCGGATGAGCGAGTTGTTCTCAAACTGCTCGATGATGTGCGCGGTCCAGCCCGTGATACGCGACATCACGAACAGCGGGGTGAAGAACTCGATATCGAAACCGAGAATGTAGTACGCGGGCCCCGAGGGGAAATCCAGGTTCGGGCGGATGTGGATGGAGGTGTTGTCGTACATGGTCTTCGCCATGATGTCGTACATCTCCACCCACTTCTGCGCGTCCTTTTCCGGGTGCTCCGCCGCGAGCTTCTTAAAGGCGGCTTCCATGGTGGGCACGCGGGAGTCGCCATTTTTGTACACGCGGTGGCCGAAGCCCATGACGAGCTCCTTGTTCTTCAGCTTGTCCAGGCACCACTGCTCCGCCTTCGCTGGGTCGCCGATCTCTTCCATGTGGTGCATGACAAACTCGTTGGCGCCGCCGTGCAGCGGGCCCTTGAGCGCGCCGATAGCGCCGGTGATGGCGGACCAGCCGTCGGACATGGTGGAGGCGATGGTGCGGGCGGTGAACGTCGAGGCGTTAAAGGAGTGCTCGGCATAGAGGATCATCGTCTTCTCAAACGCCTCGATGTCGCTCGGGATGTTGGCGGGGGAATTCTCCTCGTCGCCGAAAACCATCCAGAGGAAGTTCTCGGAAAAGCCCTTTTCCTTGCTCGGCGCGATGTAGTCCTTGCCCTGCCGGCGGCGGATATCCGTGGCCACGATCGTGGGCAGTTTGGCCAGGAGCTTGCGGCCGATGGACTGCAAGTGGGCTGAGTCCGTGGTGAACTTCTCCGGGTCCTCCGCACCCAGGTAGGACACTGCGGTGCGCAGCACGTCCATCGGGTGGCAGTCCTTCGGCATGAAGTTGATCACCTGGATCAGTTCTTCATCGATGTCGCGGTTTTCCATGCAGCCGCCGCGGAACTCCGCCAGCTGCTCGTCGTTCGGAAGCTCGCCGTTCCACAGCAGGTAGGCCACTTCCTCGAAAGTGCAGTGCTCTGCCAGTTCCTGGACCGGGTAGCCGCGGTAGAGCAGCGAGTTGGTCTCCGGATTCACCTTGGACACGGCGGTGTAGTCTGCGACGACGCCGTTGAGGCCCTTGCGGATGTCTTGCTCGGTCATGGTGGATCTCTCCTTGTTGGGTTTGGGGGGGGTGTGGGGCCTACTTCTCAAAGGTGGAGCTGTAGGTGTCCTTGGAATAGGTGAAAACGGACTGGTCGAACTGGTTGTACTCCTCGTACCGGACGAGTTCGTAGAGCCGGGAGCGGTGCTGCATCTTGTCCAGCCACGGCACCTGGGTGCCGGTTTCGGCCATGTCGCGCAGCATCTCCTCGGTCTGGCCCATGGCGATGCGGAAGGTGGTCACTGGCCAGATCACCGCGTTGTAGCCGAGGTCTTTCAGTTGTTTGGCGCTCAGCAGCTCGGTTTTGCCGAACTCGGTCATGTTCGCGAGCAGAGGCGTATCGACGGCCTCACGGAACTTGGCAAAGTCCGCCTCGGAGTACAGCGCCTCGGTGAAGATGAGGTCGGCGCCGGCGTCCGCGTAGGCCTTGGCGCGCTCGATGGCCTCGTCGATGCCCTCGATGCCGGCGGCGTCGGTGCGCGCGCAGATGACAAAGTCGTCGTCCTGGCGCTCGCGCACTGCGGCGGTGATGCGGCGCACCATCAGGTCGGTGGGCACGACTTCCTTGCCGTCGAGGTGGCCGCAGCGCTTCGGGTTGACCTGGTCTTCCAGGTGCAACGCGGCTAAGCCTGCGGCCTCGAATTCGGCGACGGTGCGGGCGGCGGACATCGGCTCGCCGAAGCCGGTGTCCGCGTCGATGAGCACGGGCAGGTTAGTGGCGCGGGCGATCTGGCCGCCGCGGTTGGCCACCTCGCTCAGGGTGGTCAGGCCGATGTCCGGCAGGCCCAGGTCGTTGGCCACCACGGCACCGGAGACGTAGACGCCGGAGAAGGCACCGATGTCCTCGATCAGCCGGGCGGTGAGGGGGTTGAAAGCGCCAGGCAGGGTGGTAATTGCCTCCCCTGCGAGCGAGCGGCGCAGCGCCTTGCGGCGTTGGCTCGGGGTTGTTTCAGGTGCGAACATTAGAAGATGCCTCCCGGGATTGTGTCGGCGACGGCCAACGTTGCGTCGTTGACGCGGATATTCAGCTCGGTCAGGTCGGTGAGGTTTTCCAGGTCCTGCGCGGCGGCGAGGAAGCGGTCTTGCTCCTGCGTATCGACGATGCCTTCGGCGAGCGTGCGGAATTTGGCGACGTAGTTCTCGCGCACGAACGGGCGGGCGCCGAGCGGGTGGGCATCCGCCACGGCCATCTCGTCCTCGATGACGGTGCCGTCGTTGAAGGTGATCACCGCACGCGCGCCGAACGCCTTCTCGTGAGGGTCGGTCGAGTGGTAGCGGCGGGTCCACCCGGGGTCCTCCACCGTGGAGATCTTGTGCCACAGCTCCACCGTTTCGGGGCGGTTCGCGCGCTGCGGGGTGTAGGAATCCACGTGGTGCCACGCGCCGTCTTCAAGCGCGACCGCGAACATGTACATGATGGAGTGGTCGAGGGTCTCGCGGGAGGCGGACGGGTCCATCTTCTGCGGGTCGTTCGCACCGGTGCCGATGACGTAGTGGGTGTGGTGCGAGGTGTGCAGCACGATGGAGGCGATGTCGGCGGTGGTCTTGCCTGCGTCCGCGATGGTCTGCTTCATGCGGCGCGCGAGGTCGATCGGCGCCTGCGCCTGGTATTCGGCTGAGTGCTCCTTGGTGTAGGTATCCAAGACCGCCCGCTTCGGCTCGCCGTCGCCCGGCAGCGGGACGAAGTACGTGCGCTCCGGCGAGTGCAGCATCCACGCGATCACGCCGTCCTCGCCTTCCCAGATCGGAGCCGGCGCGCCCTCGCCGCGCATCGCGCGGTCCACGGCTTCGATGGCCATCTTGCCGGCAAACGCTGGGGCGGACGCCTTCCAGGAGGAGATCAGGCCCTTGCGGGACTGCCGCGTCGCGGTGGTCGTGTGTAGGGCCTGGCCTACCGCCTGGTAAATGGTGTCCACGTCCAGGCCGAGCATGGTGCCGATGCCGGCGGCGGCGGAGGGGCCGAGGTGCGCGACGTGGTCGATCTTGAACTCGTGCAGGGAGATGCCCTTGACCAGGTTGACCTGGATTTCGTAGCCGGTGGCGATGCCGCGGATGAGCGCCTTGCCGTCCAGGCCCTTGTGCTGGGCCACCGCCAGGATCGGAGGGATGTTGTCGCCCGGGTGCGAGTACTCGGCGGCGAGGAACGTGTCGTGGTAGTCCAGCTCGCGCACCGCTGTGCCGTTGGCGAACGCGACCCACTCCGCGGAGTAGGTGCCGTCCTCGCCGAAGATGAGCGAGCCGTTGTTGTCGGCTGGGTGCGCCTTTGCCATGGCGCGGGCCACAGCTACGGGGCGGCGGTTGTAGGAGGCGACGGCGACCGAGGCGTTATCGATGACGCGGTTGATGATCATCTCGCGCGTCTCTTCCGGCACCTCCACCGGGTCGGCGGCGACTCTGGCGATCTTGTACGCCAAATGCTCCTCTATCGGAAAATCCTCGGCGGACTTGTGTGTGCGAACTTCGTGGTTGATCATGCGTCTCTCCTTGGCGAACCGGCCATGATGGTGCGCCTCATAGTAGGGGCACAAATGTGTTACAGGTCATAGCTACGTTTGCGGAATGTTGCGTCCACGGAAGCTGTAGATTGCGAAGTGTTGTAAAACTGCAGCTCATCCAAGGCATCGAGGAGGCGAAAAGGCGGTGGCGAAGCTCTATGCGGGGGGACAGATCCGGACGCTGCGCACAGCACGCGGGCTCACGCAGGCAGATATGGCACGCGCCCTGGACCTCTCTACGAGCTACCTCAACCAGCTAGAAAACGACCAGCGCCCGCTCACCGCCTCGGTGCTTGTGCAGTTGACCACCGTCTTCGGCGTGGACGCGGCCTTTTTCTCCGGCGACGCGGAGCGCCGTACCGCCGCGGAATTGGCAGAACTCATCCCGGACATCTCCGAGCGGGACCTCGCCGCCTTCGCCCGCTCGTACCCCGCCATCGCCGACGGAGTGCGCAGCATCCCCGCCCGCCTACGCGGCGACTCCCCCAACCCATACGAGGCCACCCGGAACTTCTTCCAGAAGCACGGCAACTACTTCCACGGGCTCGACACCGCCGCCGAGGCGCTGGCCGCCAACCTCGGCGGCCGCCAGATGCGGCTCACTCGTCTCGCCGCTGCGCTGGACAGGGACTTCGGCTACCCGGTCCGCTTCAATCAGCAGGTCCAGGGGCGAAGCGTCGTCGATACGCAGCCGCGCCAAATCAGGCTGCGCGCGGGTCTGACTGAGGCGCAGCAATGCTTCGAGCTCGCATACCACTACGGCACGCTGTCGGCGTCCGAGGAGATCTCGGAGCTAACTGTGCCTATCGACGACCCTTCGGCCCGCACCGTGACCGCCCACGGCCTCGCGCAGTACTACGCCGCGGCCGTGACCATGCCGTACGCGGAGGTCCTCACCACCGCCAAAGAGACGCGCTACGACATCGACGTGGTTTCCGCCCGCTTCGGCACCGGCTTTGAATCCACCTGCCAGCGCCTAGGCACCCTGCAGCGGCGCGGGGCGCAGGGCGTGCCGTTCGTGTTCATCCGCACCGACCGCGCAGGCAACGTGTCCAAGCGCCAGGCCACTGCGTCGTTCCACTTCTCTAGCTCCGGCGGGACGTGTCCGCTCTGGGTGGTGCACCGCGCCTTCGAAACCCCCAACCGGGTGACGCGGCAGGTCTCCTCCACCCCCGACGGCCGGACGCACCTATGGGTGGCGCGCATGGTGCAGGGCCCGGCTGTGGGTTTCGGGCTCCCCCGGCGCGAGCACGCAGTCGCGCTTGGGTGCGACGCGGCGCACGCGCACGAGCTGATTTACGCCGACGGGCTCGATGTGGACCCGGCGTCGGCAACGCCGATCGGGCCGGGGTGCGCCGCCTGCCCGCGCACAAACTGCCCGCAGCGGGCGTTCCCTGCCTGGTAGCGCCTAATCCAGGTCGGAGTGGGTGATCAGGCGGCGCGCGGCCTCAGTGATGGAGCCGGACAGCGACGGGTACACCGCCATCGAGTTGGCCAACTGCGTGACGGTGAGGTTGTTCGTCACCGCAATGGTCAGGGACAAGATCAGCTCGGATGCGGTCGGCGCGACAATCACGCCGCCGAGCACCTGGCCGGATCCCTTGCGGGCGAAGATCTTGACAAAGCCGTACTGCAGCGAGCGCATCTTCGCGCGCGGGTTGGTGGCCAGCGGCAGCTTGTAAATATCCGCTTCGATCTCGCCGTCGCGGATCTGCTGCTCTGTCACGCCCACCGCCGCAATTTCCGGACGGGTGAACACCGCGTTGCCCACCGTCTTCAAGCGGATGGGGCTCACGCCCTCGCCCAGCGCGTGGTCGACGGCAGTGCGGCCCTGCTGCGCCGCGACGGACGCCAGCGGCATGAGGTCGGTGCAGTCGCCGGCGGCGTAGATGCCGGCAACGTTGGTGCGCGAGACCCGGTCGACGTGGATGTGGCCGGACGGGGTGACGTCCACGCCCGCGGCCTCGAGGTTCAGGTCCGCGGTGTTGGGGACGGAGCCGATGGACATCATCACGTGCGAGCCCTCGATGGCGCGGCCGTCGGTGGTGTGGACGATGACGGCGTCGCCGGTATTTTCCACGCGCTCAACGCGGGCGTCCTTTTCTAGCTGCACACCGCGGGTCGCCAGCACGTCCTCGAGCACGTCGGCGGCATCCGCGTCGTCGTGAGGCAGGATGCGGTCGCGGGAGGCGACCATGGTCACCTTGACCCCGAGCTCGGCGAATGCGGAGACGAACTCAGCGCCGGTCACACCGGAGCCAACCACGATGAGGTGGGAGGGAAGCTCCTTCAGGTCGTACATTTGCCGCCAGTTGAGGATGCGCTCGCCGTCCGGCTCCGCACCTTTGAGTACGCGCGGGCTCGCGCCGACGGAGACCAGCACCATGTTGCAGATGATCGTCTCACTCGTACCGTCCGCCAGCTCGACCTCGATGCTGTGGGTGGTGTGGCCGGTCTGTTCTTTGCCAAAGCGAGCACGGCCCCCGATGAAGCGCACGCCGCTGCGCTCCAGCTGGGCCCGGATGTCACCGGATTGCTCCCCCGCGAGCGACTGCACTCGCTCGTTGAGCGCCAAGAGCGACAATTTCGCGTCGCCCAAGGCGTGGCTCAGCCCCATATCGTCGGCTCGACGGAGGTCGTTTTTGATGTTCGCGCCTGCGATAAAGCTCTTGGAGGGAACGACGTCCTTGCGGATCGCTGACCCGCCCGCACCGCTGTCTTCAATGATCGTGATGTCCGCACCGTACTTGGATGCTATCAGCGCGGCCTCGTAACCGCCGGGGCCACCACCGATGATGACGATCTTCTTGGACAAAACAGCGCTCCTCGTGGGTTGTGTGACGGGGTCCAAACAACGCCACAGTGTACCCAGACGCGGCCTAGTCTTCGCCCGGGTGGAAGTACTTTTCCACGATAGACCCGAACAAACGCACCCCCACCCCGATGGCTCGCTCGTCCACATTGAGGTTGCCCTGGTGCAGGTCGTGGTGCTCACCCTCGCCACTCCAGGCGCCCAAGCGCATCATCGCCCCCGGGATGTGCTCCAGGTACCAGGAGAAGTCCTCTCCGCCGCTGGACTGCGGCGCCGCGACCACGGAGTGAGGGTCCACGGCTCGGGCGGCTTGGACTGCCAAGGCGGTGGCCGCGTCGTCGTTGAGCACAGGCGGGACACCCCGGATGTAGTCCAGGTGGTAGGTACAGCCGGTGGGTGCGACCACGAGGTCGATGAGGTCGGTGAGCAGGTCCTCGATCTCGCGCCAGGTGGCGATGTCGGCGGTGCGGACAGTGCCCTCGAGCACGCCGAGTTTGGGGATGGCGTTAGCGGCGTCGCCCGCTTCCGCGTGGCCGAAAACCAGCACCGTGCCGGTACGCGGGTCCACCCGGCGCGACAGCAGCGCCGGGAGCTGAGTGATGAGCGCACCCATGGCGTAGACCACGTCGGCGGTGAGCTGCGGGCGGGATGTGTGCCCGCCGGGGCCCTGGACCTCGATGCGGATCACGTCGGAGGCGGAGGTGATGGCCCCGGTGCGCACGCCGATCTCCCCGACCCTAATGTGGGGCTCAGCGTGCACCGCGTAGATGGCGGCGACGTTGTCGAGCGCGCCCCATTTAATGACGTCCAGCGCCCCGCCGCCCATGACTTCCTCGGCCGGCTGGAAGATCACGCGCACGGGGTGGCGCAAATCCACCGTGGACAGGGCGCACGCGAGCCCGAGCGCGACGGTGGTGTGAACGTCATGGCCGCACGAGTGGGACACCCCGGGGTTCGCGGAGGCGAAACTCAGCCCCGTCTGCTCCGGCACCCGCAGCGCGTCGATGTCCGCGCGAAACGCCAGCCGCTTGCCCTCCGCCGGGCCGAGATCCACGTAGAGGCCGGTTCCCGGAAAGAGCACCGGGGACAGGCCGTAGCTCTGCAGCGTCTCGGCAAGGAACTCGGTGGTTTCCACTTCCTCGTTGGACAGCTCCGGGTGCGAGTGGATGTGGCGCCGCCAGCCAATCACACGCTCCTGATTCTCAGCGAACCAGCGATCTACCGCAGCGGCGATTCCGGCGTGTTCCACGTGCGCTCCCCTTATTGGTCAGTCTCAGACATCCTCTTTCGCTGCAACGAGTGTACGCCCACGACCCCGAAAGTAGACAAAGCGGTGCGGAACAAGTTGTTATACTACTGTTCATGACTCCAACCCGAATTGTTGCGCCTGTAGCCGCCACCGCTGTCGCCCTGACCAGCCTGACGGCCTGCAGCGGCACCAACGAGCCCGGCAACCAGAGCACCGCGGCATCCACGGAGACGGTAGTGTCCACCGAAACTGTGACGAGCGAACAAACGAGCGCCCCCGCACCTGCCGGCGCAGGCGCCGCCAACACTAAAGACTTGCCTCGGGCAGTCACTGGATACGCCGATGAGGCCCGTGCTGAGATGGCCGAGGACGGCCTGGCCGAGGCAGACGTGCAGGCCGTGTTGGACGCAGCCCACGCTGGGGACGCGGAGGTCGAGTGGGATGACGACGGATACTGGGAACTCGGGTGGCAAGACATCGACGTCGACATCACCCCGGACGGCCTGGTGCGCGAGGCCGACCGGTAACCCGAAAGCCGTTTAGAACGCCGGCGTGTCGCTCGGCGCGCCGCGGCGCAGGTACGTGTCGCGGAAGCGCGCCGTATCGCGGGGGCTGCGCGGCCACTGGAACCGGATCGGCGCAGGTGCATCCGCGTCCACCAGCAGGAAGCAACCGTCAACATGGTCCGCCGCGCCGGGCAGCAGCGCGGCCGGCGGGACCTGCAGGGCCGAGGCCAGCCGGTAACACGTGCTCAAGGTGGGGTCGGCCACCTTGGAGTTGTAGTCGTTGCGCTCCAAGTTCGAGATCAGCGAGCGCGACACGCCCGCGAGCTCCGCCAAGCGCGACTGGCTCAAGCCCCGCATTAGCCGGATAGCACGCACGCGCTCCCCTAGCCCCAGCGCGTAGCTCGCCCAGTGCGATTGCGGCAATACGTCACCCATGCGTTCCCCCAAGATATCCCCGTGCGCCGTACGCTTCCCACAGCATGCGGCTTGTTACGCCACGCAATGTAGCGCGGGATGAGCGGGCGCGCCACCGGAGGAACGTCGTCAGGCTTACAGCTCGATGTTGCGGGGGCCGTAGAGGCGGTCACCGGCGTCGCCGAGACCAGGGACGATGTAGGCGTCCTCGTTCAGCGAGGGGTCTACCGTGGCCGTCACCAAACGCACCGGGCCGCCGTGAGCTTCGAGTTTGTCCACGCCCGGCTGTGCGCTGACCATGCAGATGCATGTGATGTCGTCAGCGCCGCGCCCCACCAAGAGGTCGATGGCGTGAATGAGCGAGCCGCCGGTGGCGAGCATCGGGTCCACGAGGAACACTGGCCGGCCCGAAAGATCGTCCGGCAGCGCTTCCATGTACGGCACCGGTTCGTGGGTCTTCTCGTCGCGCGCCAAGCCAATGAAGCCGACTTGCGCGTCCGGGATCATCGAGAGCGCGGGGTCGATCATGCCCAGGCCAGCGCGGATGATCGGCACAATGATCGGCGGGGTGGCAAGACGCGTGCCGCGCGCGATGGCTACCGGGGTGTCAGTGTCGAACTCCTCCACCTCAAGGCCGCGCGCCGCTTCGTAGATCAGCATCGCACCCAGGTCCGCGAGCGCCGCGCGAAACGCCGCGTTATCCGAACGCTTGTCGCGCATGATGGTCAGCCGCGACGCAGCAAGGGGATGGTTGACAACCTGAATATCCATGCGGTTCATGCTAGTTCACGCCTGGGCGCGCCAGCGTTTTTCAGCGTCGCGGAACCGAGCCGGGGTTTTGCGCGTCCAATGGCCATGACTGTTTTTCACATTGACCCCGCCGCCGTGTCCGCGATGACCGAGTCCCTGCGCGCCGACGCAGCGCAGTTGCAATTGCTTGACGACGTCAACGTGCCCGACCTCTGGCCCCTCGGCGAATTCAGCGCCGCGCTGAGCCAGGCCATTACAAAAGCCAACACCGATGCGGAGGCGCTGCGAGCTGAAGCCAACCGCATCGCCGCGGCCATGGACCTTGCCGTCGATGCCGCCGTGGCGGTCGACGACCGCACGTGCCGGAAGCTGGAGGCGTCGCTATGAAAAACGCTGGCACGGCACTCGATATGCTGGGGCGCTTCACCGGCCCCGCGGATGTGACCGGCAACCGCACGCTCGACTTTGGCCTGGACGTGCTCGGCACCGCCGGCACGCTGTCGACATTGCTGCCCGTCGACCTTCCCACCCTGCCGGGATTCCGCATGCCGGATTTCAAGGACTTCAATCCGCTGGCCCAGGTGGCCAACGCGTCGGGTGCGTCCCGCGCCGACGCCGCAACCGCACTCGCGGGGTACCGCGCGACAATCAGCGACAGCCTGCTGCGCGGCAGCGCGCGGATTAGCACGGCGGCCTTCGAACTCTCGTCCATCGCCGCAGGCCTTGTCCGCAATGCCATGGCCGCGCCCGCTGTCGCCGCTTCACCCGCGGGCCCTCTCGGCGCCACCGCGTTTGTCGCCGGGCTGATCGCCGACGCACTCAACAACGCAATGCAGGTGTTAGAAGCATTGGAGAAGGACCTGCACTCAATTGCGGGCGCGCTCACCGCGGAAACGTCCGCCGCGATGGGGCGCGCCGTACCGGGCCCGGGGCCGATCACGGAAAAGGCGCACGGGGACCTGCAGCGCCTCGCATCCATGACCGTCGCGCCAGCCCCGGCCGCACC